>Ga0247742_10000156_pt1 | contig 58484 bp, 49 predicted proteins | sample UWRJL208509C2_FD_180944 | JGI IMG/M metagenome (GOLD analysis project Ga0247742, IMG submission 180944) | Plant litter microbial communities from Arlington Agricultural Research Station in Wisconsin, United States - UWRJ-L208-509C-2 | ecosystem: Environmental > Terrestrial > Plant litter >...
TGCTTCCATCGGGTGCCATTTCAACGACGGCGACGTCGTCCTTCGATGGTCCAGCGGCCAGTTCGCCGAGCGAGTCCCAGAGGGGTCGGAATGTTGTGGCCCCTCCTTCGGCCGGATCCCTGGGCGGGAGGCCGCGGGTAGCAGAGGGCACCACGTGAGAGCTATCGCCGCTTATGGAGCCACTGTGCGCAGCAAGCCAGTCAAACACCGGCGTGGCGATGTCCCTGTCTTCCGCCACGAGATGTCCGGCACCTTCGAAGCGATGCACATCCGCGTGCGGAAGGCGGCTGATGAGGTCTTTGAGGTACCGGTCGGAGAAGATCGGATCCTTCGGGCCCCAGAGCATCAGGGCCGGCACGTTCAGCCCGCGCAAGCCTTCCGCCACGCGTGTGAGCGCGGGGAAGCTGGGATGGGAGGCGTTTGCGGGAATGTCCGCGACGAAATTTCCCACTCCGGCCCGCCGGCCGGCTCCGCGGTAAGGCGCCATAAATGCCCTGCCCACATCGGAGGGAAGCGGCGGATTGGCCAGTGAATGCGTCACACGCAGGAAGGCGTCGGAGGTCATAGTGCCCCACCGGTGCACGGCAGGGTGCAGGGCCAGCCGAAGAGCCGATGGGATGGGAGTATCGGAAGGATGGTGGACAGCGGTGTTGGTCAGTACCATTCCTGCAAGGAGCTGCGGGTGTTCCAGCGCCCAGCCCGCGCTGATCACTCCACCCCAGTCATGGCCCACCGTAACCACTGGCCCTTCCAGGCCCAGTGCATCCGTGAGGTCACCGAGATCGTTGATCCGGTCCGCCAAGCGCCGGAAGGTGCCGGTGCGTTCTGAGTAGCCCATGTCAAGTTGGTCTACGGCAATTACGCGCCATGGATGGGCCGGGCTTGCTCCCGCACTGACCAGTGTCCGCCACAGATACGACCAAGTGGGGTTGCCGTGTACGCACAGCAAGGTTCCGATCGGTGTCAGTTCACTGCGCGTGAGCTGGTCGCCGTTATCGAGCACATGCCAGCGGCGAATTGCGCCCGGATCGTCCACCTCCGATGTGGACCTTACCCGGATTGTCCGGGACCATTGCGGGTCTACGCCGGGCCACTTGGCGGCTACCAAACGATTTCCACCATTCCTGCGTTCAGTCCGGAACCCACACCCATGCACAGGACCCGGTCGCCGGTCGTCAGAGACTGTGCCTGGGCCGCGAGTGTCATGGGAAGCGATGCAGGACCCACGTTGCCCCAATGCGGGAAGGTGATGGGAACCTTGTCCGCGTCCAGGTCTATGGCGTTGATGATTGCCTGGGTATAGGCGTTGCTGACTTGATGGGTGACGTAGCGGTCCATGCTTGCCCAATCCCACTCGGGCTGCGCCTCATGCCAGGCATCCACCACAAGCTGCAGGCCGCCGTCGAGCAGTCCCTTGGTGTCCGTGGACATGCCATCGATGCCTCCAATGCACAGTTCGTGGTGTTCCGTTCCTGCACGCATGACTCCTCCCACAAGCCGGTGCGCGCCCGGGTGCTCATCGGCAGGGCCCAGCACCGCAGCGGCAGCACCCGATCCCAGCGTCAACGTGGCAAACTCGCGGTTGAAGTCTTCCCGAGTGGTTTCAGGACGCTGGAGCCGGGCCAAGGTGGCTTCCTGAGTACCCTGCGCGTCTTCTCCATTGACGATGACGGCGTACTTGATCTGCCCCGAATCAATCATGTTGGCCGCCAGTATCAAGCCATTCACGAAACCGAGGCAGGCGTTGGCCAGGTCAAAATTCATGGCCGACGACGGCAGGCCAAGCTCGTGGTGGATCTTGACCGCCACAGAGGGTTCGAGGTTGCGCCTCGTCACTGACGTGTTGATCAGCAAGCCGATTTCCGAAGCTTCAACGCCGGCCTCAGCCAGTGCCTTGGCGCCCGCTTCCACTGCAGCATCATCAAACGACGTTCCGGCGGCCCACCAACGGCGGTGGGTGATACCCGCAACCCGCTCAAGCAATCGCGGTGGAAACTTCAGCCTCTGCAGGGTCGAAGCCAATCTCCGGTCGAAATCCGTAGAGCTCACTATCCTAGGAGCCTCTACACTGCTCACCGAGAGCAGCGCGGTGTTGCTGTGCCGGAAGGTCGCATTCCCTGCCAAGTTAAGCCCCTGTTCGTTTCTGTCCTGCCTTCATGCGGTGACTGTACCCATAAAGTGCAACCCCAAGACGTTAACTATGCCGGTGACAACCCGTTCCTGCATATTTGGGCCACCTCGGACCACCTCAAGACCCGGCGTGATGATGGGGCTAGCCTTCCCGGGCCTTCCTGGTTGCGGCGTCGTTGGCCTTCTGCAGCGCTTCCACCAACTCCTTTTTGTTCATGGTTGAACGACCCTTGATGTCCATTTCCTTCGCCCGCCTGTAGAGGTGCTCCTTGGAGGCGTTGGCATCCACTCCGCCGGCCGTGGGCTTGGTGGAGTCCACCCCTTCCTCCGCATGGTTGTCGGAAGGTCCGCGCTCCTCTTTGGGCTCCCAGTGGTCGCCCACTTTCTCGTAACTGTGCTTCAGAGCCGCGAAAGCAGTCCGGGCCGCCCGCCCGGAATCGTTGTCATAGCTTTCCATTGCCGAATCGTAGGTCTTGGCAAAAGTGTCCTGGGCTTTCTGTTCCGAGCGCTGCAGGGTGGATGGCACTTCGTCTTTGCGGGCGTGGTCGTTTTTTCCGGTCTTGGGCATGGTCTCCAACTCCCTGCACTCGTAGGTGTCTTCGGTTGATTCAAGTCTGATGTGAAGCGCGGCCATTTGACCACCGAAAGTTGGCTGCTACCATCAAGAGAGAAAGTATGTCCTATCAAGCGAACAAATGGCTATAATCCTCTGCCACCCGCACTGGGGCAAGGGGCGGAGCCTGAAAACCGGGGTATCCAGTGGTGACTAAACTTGGTCTCAACATCGACCGCTCCTCTCCCGTGCCCCTCTATCACCAGGTAGTACAGGGTATCGAGGCCGCCATCCACAGCGGGGTCTTGGAGCCTGGCAGCCGCCTTGAGAACGAGATCGACCTCGCGGCCCAGCTCAACCTTTCCAGGCCCACCATGCGCAAGGCCATGGACGAACTGGTTCGTTCCGGCCTGCTGGTCCGCAAACGCGGCGTCGGAACACAAGTGGTATCCAGTCAGGTTCGCCGCCCCCTGGAACTCTCCAGCCTCTTTGACGATCTGACCAACAACGGCAAGAAGCCCACCACCACCGTGCTGAGCTTTTCCCATGAAGAAGCCGACGCCGCCACCCTCGCGGCGCTTGAGCTGCCTGCCGGTTCCAAGGTGTACCACTTCACCCGACTGCGCAAAGTAGGTGGCAAACCACTGGCCTTGATGGAGAACTGGGTGCGCGATGACATCGCCACCATGGACGAAGCCATGCTGGGAGCAGAGGGCCTGTACTCGATCCTGCGCAGAGGTGGCGTCAACTTCCGCCTAGCGACTCAACGCATCGGTGCCATGATCGCCAATGATTACCAAGCACCTCTCCTGGAGACCGACGTAAATTCCGCTTTGGTCACCATGGAGCGCACCGCGGTGGACGATACCGGCCGCCATGTGGAAACCGGCCACCACGTTTACCGCGCCGATTCCTACAGTTTCGAAATGACACTCGTACAGCGCTAGTACACCTCATACAAAGGATTCAGCTTCCATGACCAATTGGGTTTACCCCTTGGGTTCTGCCGCGCACGGCGTGTGGGACATCTCGCTCGGCACTTCCGATTCCGCCATTGCTGTAGACGGCTGGGCACATACCGGCCTCAAGGTCGCCACCATCGCGTCAGGCGCCGCCGTCGACCTCCCTGGGGTTGCTGAGGAGCGCATTGTGGTGCCGCTCAACGGCGCCTTCACCGTTACTGTCGACGGCGTCGACCACGCCCTTGGAGGCAGGTCCTCCGTGTTCCACGGACCCAGCGACGTCCTGTACTCAGGCACCGGAAAGTCCGTCACCATCAGCTCGTCCGACGGCGGCCGCGTCGCCATCGCAACGGCCCCTGCCGATGTCTCGTACCCCACCCGACTGGTGACCGCTGCTGAGACACCCGTGGAATTGAGGGGCGCCGGCAACTGTTCGCGCCAAGTGCACAACTTCGGCACACCGGCTGCACTGGAGGCGGACCGCTTTATTGTGTGCGAGGTCATTACCCCCGCTGGTAACTGGTCCTCCTATCCCCCTCACAAGCACGATGAGGAAAAGGACGGCGAGACCCACCTCGAGGAGATCTACTACTTCGAAACGCAGGTGGCCGCAGGTTCCGGCGCACCGACCGACGCCGACGCGATCGGATACCAGCGGGTGTACGCCTCCGACGAGCGGCCCATTGACGTTTCAGCTGAAGTACGTACCGGTGACGTTGTTTTGGTCCCCTACGGCTGGCATGGTCCCGCGATGGCAGCACCGGGCTATGACATGTACTACCTCAACGTCATGGCAGGCCCGGGTCCCGTCCGTGAATGGCTGATCAGCGACGACCCCCATCATGGTTGGGTGCGGCAGAGCTGGGAAGGCCAGGACATCGACCCCCGGTTACCCTTCGGCGCCTAGCTATCGTCATAGGAAGGCCCTCCCCGCGTCCACCGGATGCGGGGAGGGCCTTTTTTGGTCAGTGATGTTAGCTGGACACTTTGAGGGCGACTTTCACGGGAACACCTGTTGCCAGTGATTCCTGGGCGGCGTCTGCCACACGGGAGGCTGCCACCGCGTCCTCCGGGGTGCACGGGTTCTCACGCTCACCCATCACCAGCTCCACAAATGCGACCATCTCGGAACGGTACGCCTGGTCAAAGCGCTCTGCGAACGTCTGGTGCGGATCCCCGTCGGGGAAAGCGACCGCGGCCTCAGCCGAAGCCACAGCGGACTTCTCGTCCAAGCCCACCATGACCGTCCTGCGTGAGCCTTGAATCTCCAACCGCACATCATGGCCGGCCCCGTTGTAGCGGCTGGCAGAAACCGTTCCCACCGTGCCGTCGTCGAACGTAATGAGCGCCAAAGCCGTGTCCACGTCGCCTACTTCCCCAATGGCTGGATCACCGTTGTTGGATCCCTTGGCATAGACCTCCACGATTTCGCGGCCCGTCAGCCAGCGAAGAATGTCGAAGTCATGGACGGAACAGTCCCGGAACAACCCACCGGACGTTGCCAGGAAATCGACCGGTGGCGGCGTCATATCGCACGTGACGGCGCGCAGCGAGTGGATCCAACCCAATTCGCCGGCCTGGTACGCGCGCTTGGCTTCCAGATAGCCGGAGTCGAAGCGTCGTTGATGGCCGATTTGCACCACGCCGTTGTTGTCCCTGATGTAATCCAGCACAGGCAGTGCGTCCGAAACGTTCATGGCCACAGGCTTTTCGCAGAAGACCGGGATTCCTGCGTCCACTCCGGCACGGATCAGCTCCGGGTGGGTCGCCGTACCCGTGGCAATGACCAAGCCGTCCACACCGGAGCCCAACAGTTCGGCCACGGAGGGGAAGAACTCAGCGCCCAATCCGACTGCGACTGAGCGGGCATGGTCCGTGGCAACGTCCGTGAGCTTCAGGCGGACATTGACGCCCCTGTCCCGGAGCGTTTCATTGAGAGCGACCATGTTGTTGGCATGCATGACGCCGATGCGTCCCACACCAACGAGACCAAGAATGACATCTTTCATATTTTTCCTTCAAAGGTAGGAGTTTCCGGAGTCGTGAACACCACGCCCAGTTGGCGGCGAATCTCATCGGCCACGTCCAGGGTGCGGATGGAGGCCGCCAGCGTCCGTTGGCTGATCTGCGTGCTGCCCGCCACAACTGCCCGGGCCACCGCTGCGGCCTCAAAGTGAAGGCCCTCGAAGTGTCCGCCGGCTGGTTCTTCGTGACGCAGGCGGGTCCCGTCAGGAAACCTGACCTCGAACGGGCCGGGCATGTTGAACGGGCCCTCGATCGCCAGGGTGGCCTTGGAGCCAACAATCGTGGCTGTGGTGGGCGTGAAGTTGTGCAGGTGAGTGTTCACCACAGCCTGCCCGCCGCCGTCGAACGTCATGACGGCCGATAGTTGGGCGTTGACCCCGGACTCATGTGCCTGACCAATGGCATGGAGCCGGTGCGGACTTCCCAGCACCTCCGTGATCAGGGCCAGGGGGTACGTGCCCAGATCAAGAAGAGGACCACCAGCCAGTTCCGCATCAAAAATGCGGTGCGAGCGATCAAAATGCTCGCCATACTCGGCAACCACGGTGGTGATGGTGCCCAGCGTTCCGGCATCAAGTATCTGCCGGATCACATCGAATTTTGGAAGGAAGAACGTCCACATGGCCTCGGCGGCGAAGACGCCGGCAGCCTCGGCCCGCGCAGCGATATCACGCGCCTGGCCGGCGTCGAGTCCGATCGGCTTTTCAACCAGGACGTGCTTGCCGGCCTCGATGGCCATGACGGCGGCCGCGTGATGGCCGGTATGGGGCGTACACACATAGACGATGTCCACGTCCGGGGCTGCGGCGAGTTCCTGGTAGCTTCCGTAGGCGGCGGGGACGCTAAAGGCCTCCGCGAAGGCCTTGGACCGGTTCAGGGATCGGGATCCGACGGCGGCTATCAACTGCCCGGTATGCGCTTGGATGGATTCGGTGAACCGTTCGGCAATCCATCCCGGGCCCATGATGCCCCATCGCAGGCCGGGAGCATCACGGGATTCGGGCACGCGTGAGTGCGGAAGCGTGGGTTGGGTCACGAGTAACTGACTTTGGTCGACGACCCGTCGCTGTGCAGCGACTGGATCATGGCTTGGGCAACCAGGGCAGCGTTGAGTCCGTCCTGTGCACCGGCGAGGGGCGGCGCTTCTCCGCCTGCAAGTGCTGAGACCCACGCTTGCAGCTGGATCCGGTACGCGTCGGCGAAGCGGGGTCGCCAGTCCGCAGGGATGGAGGCCTGCCGGACTCCATCTTGTTCGATGCCCAGCAAGGACGATTCCTGAAGTGACGTGGTGCCTAGCTCGGAAACCACCTCACAGCGGGTGGTGTACCCGTACTGCGCATTCAGGTAGAGCTCCAGCGTTGTTAGGGTCCCGTCAGCTGTTCGGAGGATCATGAATGACGGGTCTTGCAGTCCGGCTTCGGCACGTCGCGTGCTTTTTCCGGCCTGCCACGAGACTTCAATGACCGGAGAATCCAGGAGCCAGGGAACGATGTCCAGCTCGTGAATGGCCGAGTTGGTGATGGCCGATTCTGCGGTTGTTCCGGGCCCCGCCGCGGCATTGCGGCTGACGCAGTGAACCATGAGGGGCTCGCCCTGCGCCCGGCCTTGCACGGCGCGCCGAAGTGCCACATAGCCCGGGTCGAAGCGCCGCATGAAGCCGAGGGAAAGCAACGAAGCGCCGGTCGCGGCCACGATGTCGGCATCGGCCGCCACCACTTCGAGGCTTTCAAGAAGCGTGGGCGCCAACGGCTTCTCGCAGAGTACCGGGGTCATTGCTTCGAAGCATTCCAAGATAAGGCCCGCGTGTGTCGAGTCGTGCGAGGCGACGACTACCGCGTCAACGTCGCTGGAGTTGATCAATTCCGTCGGGTCCGTGGTGATGCGTGCCAACGGTGGCGCAGCAGCCGCTGCCCGGCCGGCGTCGAGATCTGCCACGAAGGTGACTTCGGCACCCCCAATACTGGTGGAAAGATTCCTGATGTGGTCTGCGCCCATGATTCCGGCGCCAATAACACCCACCCTGATCGGCATGGTGTTCCCTTCTATTGACGATGTGAATGGGCCGTGTGCACAGCTGGCGGGGTCCTTCGAAGAGATCTCCGGAGGACCCCGCCAGTGCACTTTTACGCGTGCTTCGGGCTTCCGGCGTTCACGCTGTCAACGTCCGCTACTTCGGCCTTGACCTCTTTTACGACGTCGCCATGGCCTCCCAGCTGTTCCAGCTCATGGGCGAGTTCAGCAAGCTCAGCGCCACCAGCCATCTGGGCCGTGAGTTCGTCCAGGGTGATGTCCTTCTTGTCGTAGTACCCAATGGACTTGCCGCGCTTGAGCAGAAGGAACCGATCCCCCACCGGGAAAGCATGGTGCGGGTTGTGGGTGATGAAGATGACGCCGAGGCCGCGGTCGCGGGCCTGGAGGATGTAGCGCAGGACCACACCCGACTGCTTCACGCCCAGGGCCGCCGTGGGTTCGTCCAGAATGAGGACCTTGGCGCCGAAGTACACGGCGCGGGCAATCGCGACGCACTGGCGTTCACCTCCGGAGAGCTGTCCGATGGGTTGCTCAACATCGCGAAGGTCGATGCCCATCTCCGCCAGTTCCTTGAGCGTGATGGCCTTCATCTGTTCGACGTCCATGTACTTGAACGGGCCGAAGCCTTTGGTGATCTCGGATCCGAGGAAGAAGTTCCGCCAAATAGGCATGAGCGGCACCACTGCAAGGTCCTGGTACACGGTGGCGATGCCGGCGTCCAGGGCATCGCGGGGGGAACCGAACTTTCGTTCCTCACCCATGATGTTCAAGACGCCGTCGTCGTGCTGGTGGAGACCGGCGATGATTTTGATCAGCGTGGACTTGCCCGCGCCGTTATCGCCCAGCACACAGGTAACGCGGCCGTTGTCCACGGCCATGGTGACCTCACTCAGCGCGATGATGTTGCCGTAGTGCTTGCCCACTCCTTCCAAGGAAAGAAGATGGACGGGTGTGTGGGTGAGGGGATCACGCTCATTCTGCAACAGCGTTTCCTGGTCGATCGCTTTGGCATTCATTTCCGGCCCCTTACTTGAGTTCCGCGCGGCGCTTGACGATGAGGTTGACGATGGTGGCGAGCAGCAGCATCAGCCCCAGGAAGAACTTGAACCAGTCCGGGTTCCACTGCGCGTACACAATGCCCTTGTTGGCCATGCCGAAGATGAACGCGCCGATCGCGCCGCCCACTGCTGAACCGTAACCACCCGTCAAAAGGCAACCACCGATCACAGCAGCGATGATGTAGAGGAATTCGTTGCCCACGCCCTCGCCCGACTGCACAGTGTCGAAAGCGAAAAGGTTGTGCATGCCCAGGATCCAACCGCAGAAGCCCACACCCATGAACAGCCCGATCTTTGTGGCTTTGACCGGGACTCCCACAGCCCGGGCCGCATTCGCGTCGCCTCCTACTGCGAAGATCCAGTTACCCACACGCGTCCGCATGAGCACCCACGTGGCGACGGCCACGAGGGCAATCCAGATGAAGACGGTGATCTTGACGTCGATGCCTGCAATGTTCACCGAGGATGCGAAGACACCGCGAGCGGTGTCGAAGCCGTCCATGTTGGAGATGGAAGGTGAGGAGACAGACCCGCCGATCAACCGGGTCAACCCCAGGTTCAAACCGGTCAGCATCAGGAAGGTGGCCAAGGTGACGATGAAACTGGGCAGCTTGGTCTTCATCAAAATCCATCCGTTGATGAATCCAATGGCCAAGGACACCAACAAAGCCAGGATGACTCCCACCCAGACGTTTGTGCTGAAGTACCAGCTGAACATTGAGGCCGTCAGCGCCGATGAAATCACGGCAACGCCGGTGGAAAGATCAAATTCTCCACCGATCATCAGCAGTGACACACCCACCGCCATGATCCCGATGGTGGAGCTTCCGTACAGCACAGTGGCCAAAGCGTTGGGTTGGGTAAACGTGGGCGAAACCACTGCGAAGAAGATGAAAAGGACGATCGCGCCCACCAGGGCGCCCACCTCGGGCCGGCCAAGGAGCTTCTGCAAAGGACTGCGCTGGGCCACCCGTTCATCTATTGCAGCTTTGGTGAATTTATTCTGGGTAATAGTCATGATGTTCCTCCTTGCTGCCGGGCTGGACTCGACCAGCCCGGCCAGCGGGCTGTTAGCGGATACCCTGTTCAGCGAACGTCAGGACTTCGGCGGCATTGGACTGGTCAACGATTGCCGGACCAGTGAGCACGGACTGTCCGCCGCCCACCTTGAATCCGCCACGCTTGTTCTGCCACAGCGCATCCACTGCTCCGTAACCCTGGAGCCACGGCTGCTGGTCCACGGTAAACAGGACGCTGCCGTCAGCTACCTTCTGAGCCAGTTCTTTGTTGAGGTCGAAGCTGGCGACCTTGGCCGAACTGCCGGCGGTGGTCACGGACTTCAGGAGGGTCAAGGTGATGGGAGCGCCCAGGCCGATGATCACATCAGCATCCTTGGAGGCCTGCAACTTGGCCGTGGCGGTGGACTCTACTGACGTCATGTCCGCCCCGTTGACGTACAGGATTTCCGTACCGGGTACCTTTGCCTTTACACCGGCGCAACGGGCCTCAAGACCCACGTGTCCTTGGGCTTGGATCACGCAAACCGGGTGCTTGTAGCCACCTTCTGCGAGCCTTGTGCCCACGGCCTCACCCGCTAGCTTTTCATTCGACCCAAAGTGCGTGAAAGCTCCGAGTTGGGCTGACGCTGCTTCGCCGGCATTGAAGCTGACGATCGGTATGCCGGCGTCCGACGCCTTCTTCAGTGCGTCTTTCAGCGCATCCGGCGTAGCCAGTGTCACGGCAATGCCATCCACTTTCTGATCCACGGCCTGCTCGATCAATTGCGCCTGCCGGCCCGCCTCCGGATCAGAGGTGTACAGCAGCTCTACGTTGTCCTTCGCTGCTGCTTCTTCGGCACCCTTGCGTACGGTGTCCCAGAAAGTGTCACCTGCGGGGGCGTGGGCGATCAACGCAATCTTCATCCGTTCGGTGGAGGCCACCTGGCCTCCGCCGCCTCCGGAGCCTGCCTCCGGCTCCCTGCCGCCAGTGCTTGAACAGGCGCTCAGAGCCACCAAGGGCACGACCGCCGCAACAAGCGCCGCTTTACGCCACGAAAAAACAGTCACCATAATCTCCTTTGATTCCCAAGTGCGGGCTGCCACTTTGCAGCCTCGGATGCACCGCCTACCTCGATCATGGTGACCTACCTCACGAATGTCAAGAGTTTGTCCTGACATTAGTATGTTTGTACGTAATAGTTCTCGCCGAAGCTCAGGATCGGGGCGCCGCAGTAGTACGCCGAACCACCAGCGCGGGCTCGATCAGCTTGCGCTGCGTTCCCATGGCGGAGCCTTGAATGCGCGCCAACAGCCACTTTGCGACATCCATCCCCACCGCGTCGCTGCGGTTGTCCACGGACGTCAGCTCGAGATACCGGGATTTCGCCAGCGCTGAATTGTCATACCCAATGACCGATATATCCGACGGCGCCGCGAAGCCGCGCGCCTTGACCGCACCGAACGCGCCAAGCGCCATAGTGTCGTTGGCAGCGAAAATCGCAGTGGTGTCCGGATAATGCTCAAGGAGCCAGCAGGCGGACGCGTAACCGTCTTCTTCCGTGGTACCTCCGCCCTCCCCCACAATCAATGGTTCGACGCCCGATTGCCGGGCTCGCTCCTGGAAGCCGGCCCTGCGGTGGGCTGCGGCACCGCCGGAACCGGAGAGGTGGCCGATTCTTCTGTGTCCGAGGTCCAAAAGGTGGCCTGCTGCCATCGCGCCGCCACCGGCGTCGTCGTTGGTTATCAGATAAGCGTCATCAGGCACCCCGTTCCGCCACCCCGCCACCACAGTGGGAACTTCCGTGCCGCTGAGCACCGTGGCCCCTGGTTCGGCTGCGATCACGAGTCCGTCCACATGCATGGCAAGCAACCCGTCCGCGGCCTCCTTGATGCGATTCTCCCCGGGGCGGGAATCGGCGAGCATGACCTGGTAGCCATGTTCTGCCAGCACCGACTCCAGCCCCCGCAGCAGATCAACGAACCATAGGTTTCGGTAGTCGTCAATGACGAGCCCGATGCTTTTGGTCCGACTGCTCGCGAGCGTGGTGGCCGCACGACTGGGGCGGTATCCCAGCTCGGTGATCGCGGCTTTTACAGCCTCACGGCGCTTGTCACTGACCTTCCCCGGGTTCTGAAGAACCAGTGAAACGAGCGACGGCGAGACGCCGGCCAGCTTGGCGACATCGTAAATTGTTGGGCGCCGGCGATGCGGCTTATTCGTGCTCATGGCATCACCGTCCGAGAGCAGCAGCCACCTTGGCATGAATGATTGACAGGACATATAGACATGGCTACGCTCGAATTCAGCATACAAAATTGTAGCGCTACAAAATGCCGTCGAGTGTCCCCGCCGCGGCAGTATTTCAAAGGAGAAATCATGGCTGAAAGCCTTGGCGTCGCTGTCATCGGCGCAGGTATGGCCGGAAAGGCCCATGCAGCGGCCTACCGGACAGCATCTACCCTCTACAGCCCGGTGCTCCCGCAGATCCGGCTGGTCTCCATTGGTGACGTGAACGCCGAATTCGGCTCGCTGGCAGCCCGCCGCTTCGGTTACGAGCGGAATGACACCTCATGGCAGGCCATCGCAGAAGCCGATGATATTGATGTTGTGAGCGTGGTCATCGCAAACTCACTGCACCGCGAAGTGGTGGAGGGGCTTCTGGCCGCCGGCAAGCACGTGTTGTGCGAGAAGCCGTTGAGCGATTCGCTGGAAGACGCCCACGCCATGGCCGAAGCAGCACGCAACGCCAGCTCCATCGCACGCATCGGCTTCACCTTCCGCCGGACCCCGGGCATTGCTTACATCCGTGAACTCATCCAGAACGGCACTCTCGGAAATGTCCTGCACTTCAGCGGCCGTTACTGGACCGACTACGGCTTCAGCCCCGAGGCTCCCATGAGCTGGCGCTACAAAGGCGGCCCCGGCTCCGGTGCCCTGGCCGACGTCGGAAGCCACCTGACCTATGTCTCCGAATTCCTCTGCGGTGACATAAGGTCAATCAGCGGTGGGCGGCTCACCACAGCGATCAGCAAGCGACCACTGCCGCTCAGCGCCGTCATGGGTCACGACCATGTGGCTGTCAGCGACACTTTCGAAGCCGTCGAGAACGACGACTACGCTGCATTCAACGCGGAATTCGCAAACGGTGCCGGCAGCTTCGAGGTCTCACGCGTAGCGGCGGGACATGCCAACAGCCTCCAGTTCGAGGTCTTCTGCGAAAAGGGTGCGGCCAAATTCGACCAGCGCCGCCCCTCGGAAATCCAACTGTTCCTCAACGATGGCTCAGGCAACGAGAACGGTTACCGCCAGGTCATCCTCGGCCCGGGACACCCATACATTGCCGGGGGCCTTGCCATGGACGCTCCCGAAGTCGGCTTCGGCCAGAACGACGCCTTTGGCTATCAGGCCAGGGCGTTCCTCGAGGAAGTTGCAGGCCTCAGCGAAAGTGCTTCACTGCCGCGCTGCGCCACCTTCGACGAGGGCGTACGCAATATGGAGCTGCTCGGGGCCGTCACTGAGTCAGCCCTCAACAACGGGAAGAGAATCACGCTATGAAACTCGGCGTCTACAACGCGATCCTGCACGACCGCCCGCTCCCCGATGCCCTGAAGGTCATTGCTGATCTTGGATTGACCGGTATCGAGATCAATACCGGTGGTTTCCTCCCCGCCGTCCACGTGCCCACCATGGACCAAATCCTGGAAAGCGACGCCGCCCGCGACGACTATCTGGCGATTTTCGAAGGCACCGGCGTTTCCATCGCCGGGCTGAACTGCAATGGCAATCCCCTGCACCCAAAACGTGAAATCGGCCAGAAGCATGCCGAAGACATTCGGCGCTCCATTCGGCTGGCACATCGACTGGGACAGAAGCGCGTGGTCACCATGTCAGGGCTGCCCGGGGGCGAACCAGGGGCCACCACTGTCAACTGGGTGGTCAACGCCTGGAACTCAGCGGCACTGGACGTCCTTGATTACCAATGGGGCATTGCCGCGGATTTCTGGAAGGAAACCGACCGCCTCGCCGCCGATCACGGCGTCAAGGTGGCGTTGGAGCTGCACCCGCAGAACATCGTGTTCAATACCGCTGATGTCCACAAGCTCATTGAGCTCACCGGCGCCACGCATGTTGGGGTGGAACTGGATGCTTCTCACTTGTTCTGGCAGCAGATGGATCCGGTTGCCGTGGTCCGGGAGCTCGGTCCCCTGGTATTTCAGGCGGCCGCCAAGGATGTTCGTGTGAATACAGAGAACGCGGCTCTCTACGGGGTGCTGGACAACAGCTTCCGCCGGCTCTCGCCGGATGAGAATCGGACAAACCTTGGCGGGGACGAGTGGGCCAACGAATGGCCCAAGAACTCCGCGTGGGACTTTGTGGCCCTCGGCCGCGGCCACGACACTGCCTTCTGGACGGAGTTCCTGCGGGCTTTGCATGAGGTGGACCCGGACATGCTGGTCAACATCGAGCACGAGGACGTTTCCTTGGGCCGCATTGAAGGGCTGCAGGTGGCAGCCCAGGTCCTGCTGGATGCCGATGCGGCACTCGCAGCATCATTGAACCCAACGGCCTGAGGCCAAATGGCCCGGAACCTTTGTAACTAAACACCGGGCCCGGATGGGGACGGCGCTCAGGCGCCGTCCCCATCTTTTTGTACTCCGACTCTTTTTGCACTCCGACTTTCCGCAGGCTGCCTACATACGGCAGCCTGAGCCTGCTCCTTGCCGCCGGTGTGGATGCCGGGAGAATTGGGGAACGCTCCCCCGCAGGGGCGGGCGTGAGCTTGTCCCGTCCGCGAGCTTGTCCCTTCCGAACAAGGAAACTACACCGGCTTCTACACAGAGTTCGCCAAGGCTGTCCGTGACGAAGGCCCCGAACCAGTGCCGGCAACAGAAGGGATCCAAACCCTTGACGTCCTGGACGCGGCCCGACGCAGCGCGCTGGAAAAGGTTGTGGTTGCGCTCTCAAGAGTCCCTGTTCCATGGCGCAGAAAACGCCCGAAGCCTGCCGGCGTCGGGCGTTTTCTGCGTGGTTATGGGCAGGAAAACAGTTCTGCTGAGTCAGCCGGCTACTCCAGCCTTCTCTTTGAAAAGGTGCTCCAGTTCCTCAAGTGATTTGCCTTTGGTCTCCGGCACCGTGCGCTTGACCCACACTATGGCGCACAACTGCAGCGCAACGAAGATGAAGAATGTTGCCGAGACCCCCATGAGCGAGACCAACTGCGGGAAGAAAAAGCCGATCAGGAAGTTGATCATCCACAACACAAAAACGCAGATACCCATACCGATGCCACGGACGTGCATGGGAAAGATTTCGGACATGGTCAGCCACGTCACCGTTCCAATACATCCCTGCATGGAAGCAAGGAACGTCACCATGAACAGCAACACCAGGTAGCCACGCAGCGTACTTTCCGGCAGGGCAAGGGAAATGAGCGCAATGGCCGTCAGTGATGACGCCGTCCCAATCAAACCAACAATGAGCATGGGTTTGCGGCGCACCCGCGTCATCAAGTACATGCCGACGATGACGGCTGCCACAGACGTCATGCCGTTGAGGACGTTGGCAATCAGGGCCCCTTGGTCCCCGAAACCGGAGGAGGACAAAATAGTGGTCCCGTAATACATGATGGCGTTAACGCCGCTGATCTGGTTGATGATGGCCATGCCAAGACCGACTACAAAGATCCTGCGTATCCACGGCACCGTGAGGTCCTTGAACGTCCCGAGCTTGGACTGATAGTCCTCCCTGGCCGCCTGGCGCACTTCGTCGAATTCGGCCCCCACATCCCCTGCACTCCGCGTGGAGCGGAGCACTTCAAGGACTTCGCCGAACCGACCGGCTGATGCGAGCCAGCGTGGGCTTTCCGGCAGGACGAGCATGCCGAACCACAGGATCACGGCAGGAAGCGTGGCGATCACCAGCATCCAGCGCCACACGTGCATCTCTTCCGGGAAGAGATTTCCCAGTACCGCGTTGAAGGTAAAGGCCAGAAACTGGCCGGTCACGATCATCAGCTCGTTCTGGGTGACGATCCTGCCCCGCTGGGCGGCCGGGGACATCTCGGCCAGATATACAGGAACAATCACCGAGGCACCGCCAACGGCGAGACCCAGGACTGTGCGGGCAAGGACCAGGAGCTCCGTGCTGGGCGCCAGGGAACAACCCACGGTGGCAAAGGCGAAGATCAGGGCCAGGCCCATGATCGTCTTGCGCCGTCCGAAACGGTCAGATAACCGTCCCGCACTGATGGCACCGAATGCTGCGCCGAAAAGCAGGGTGGAGGTGACCAGTCCTTCGGTCAACGGTGTCAGTCCAAGGTCTTTCTGCATGAAGGGAAGGGCGCCGTTGATCACGCCGGTGTCGTAGCCGAAAAGCAGCCCGCCGAAGGTCGAGAACAAGGCCACTTTGCGGAGGAATTTCTTGGGGTTCTCCGGCTTGCTGGTCTTCCCGGATACTGCTGGAAGAGTTTCAAGCCGGCTGTTAGAAGTCCTGATTCTCCCTACCGCCTTACTTTGTGCGGGCGACGTAGTCGACCATCGTCTTGAGCTGGTAGCGGGAAACATCCTCCGCGTTCTCATCCTCGGCGAATACCGAAGAGACCATTACGGTGTTCTCCTTGTCCAGGAAGCCGATCTCCTTCAAACCGCCAAAGAACTCGTCCCAGTTCACGTCGCCGTCGCCGATTTTCAGGTGCTGGTGGACGCGGACGGCGTTGCCGGGAGGGTTGGTGATGTAGCGAAGGCCGTGGGAGGCGTGGTGGTTCATGGTGTCCGAAACATGCACCAGACGGAGCTTGTCCCCCGCGGCCCGCATGATCTCCAACGGCTTGTTGCCCATGTGGAAGCTGTGCGAAGCGACGTAGACCATGCCGATGTTCGGCGAGTTGACGCCCCTGATGACGCGGATCGCGGCCAGGCCGTCCTCCACGAAGTCGTCCGGGTGCGGATCAATCAGGACGTCCAGACCCTCGCGTTCGATGATCGGGAGCAGCTCCTCCATGGAGCGGTAGAACGCCCGCTCGGACTCCTCGGCCTTCTCCGGACGGCCGCTGAACTCCGTGTTCATCGTCTGGACGCCGAGGTCTACTGCAATCTGGATGGCGCGCTTCCAGTAACGGACTGCAGCTTCCCGGGCGTCCTCGTCCGGACCCGACCAGCGCAGGACGGGTAGGACCGAGGCTATTTCGACGCCGGCGTCCTTACAGGCTGCCTTAAGTTTCCCGACGAGTTCGTCATCGGCCTTGGGGTGGTTGAAGAACGGGATGAGGTCCGCATGGGGGGTCATCTGCAGGTACTTGTAGCCAAGATCTGCCGCCACCCTCGGGAATTCCAGGAGTGTGTGGCTGTGATGGAACGGCGTGGGATCCAGTGCAATTTTCATGGTGGCTATCCCCTACTTGTAGAGATCCGGCTTGGTGTTCAGCTGGACCTTGACCTTCTCGCCGGACTTCTGGGCCTCGACGCCTGCCTCGCAGCAGGCTGCGGTGGCGTAACCGTCCCAGGCAGTGGGACCGCCGATTTCACTGCGAAGGGCGGCGTCCACCCAAGCCTGCACCTCGACGTCGTACGCCGATCCGAAACGCTCTTCAAAACCGGGGGTGACGTTGCCGCCCCATTTACCCGCAGACTGGACGTACGGGCCGTTGTCCCCGCCGATGCTCACAATGCCATCCTCAAAAGATGCCTGAGTGGCCACCTGGTATCCGAACTTGGCGTTGACGTAGATTTCGACGTCGGCCAGCACACCGGATTCGGTTTCCAGCAAAACGTGCTGGGGGTCATGCTGGCCGCTGGGCGCAGTGCGGGTGGGCTTGCCCAGGCGGACCTGGACTGAGGTGATTTCTTCACCGGTGAAGTAGCGGATGGCATCGAACTCGTGGACAACGGAGTCGTTGATCAGCATCTCGTTGGTGAAGCCCTCGGGCGTGCTCGGGTTGCGGTGCTGGTGGTGAAGCATCAAAAGCTCCCCCAATTCGCTGTTGCGGATGATGGCGCCCAAGGCCGAGTACTCGGCATCGAAGCGGCGCATGAACCCCACCTGAATGCGCTTGTGGCCCAAAGCCTGCTCAGCCTGGACCACTTTCCAAGCGCTCTCGGCATCCGGCGTCAGCGGCTTCTCGCAAAGAATCGGGAAGTCCTTCTTCAGTGCCTTATAGAGGATTTCCTCGTGGAGGAAGCCCGGGGTGGCGATCAAGACGGCGTTCACGTCACCGTTGTTGAGCGCTTCGTCGGCACTGGCAAGAGCAACGGCACCGTCGATGCCTTCAATTGCGGCTTGCGCGCGGGCCAGGTCAACGTCGACGACGGCGGCTACTTCAGCGCCGTGGATGCGCGTGCTGAGACGCTTGATGTGGTCCGCACCCATGCGGCCCGCGCCGATGACGGCAACGCGGAGATTCTGTGTCACTGTATCTGTCCTTCGTGAGGTTTTTCTGGGGTGCTGCTGGCAGCCGTTAGTGGACCGCGTTACTACTGAATGCGCGTACGGGAGCCGCAGGAGAGCAGGTAGTTACGGGTTCGTTTAGCGATGGGCATCGGTACATCGAACGCTACCGGGTACATGTCCTGTTCAACGATGCCGAAAATCGGCCGGTTAAGCCCTTCCACCGCTTCGATCACCGCGCGCAGGTCCGGAAGGCCGTTGGGCGGTTCGGTCATGACGCCTGCCAGGTTGGCAGCTGCCCAGGTCATGTTCTTCTCGTTGACCTCGGCAAGGACCTCGGGGTTGATCTGCTTGAGGTGCAGGTAGCCGATGCGGTCCGGGTAGTTCTTGATGAGTTCCAGGCTGGATGCACCACAGTATTCAGCGTGCCCGGTGTCCAGGCACAGGTTCAAGTATTGCGGATCCGTCGCTGCCAGCAGGGTTTCGATGTCCTTCTGCGCACCGACGTGCGAGTCAGCGTGCGAGTGGAACTGCTGGTTCAATCCAAAGTCCTCCAGCAGCACCTTGCCCATGCGGTTGTGGCCGGCGAACAAGTCAGCCCACTGCTCGTCGGTAAGTTCACCGCTCTCCACGGCTTCGCCGGTAACGTCATCGCGCCACATCGCGGGAATGACCACAATGTGTTCGCCGCCCATGGCTGCCGTCAGTTCAGCAACCTTACGGGCCGGCTCCCACGCTTCGTCGTATTGCTTCGCGCCACGGTGGAAAGCAGTGAAGACCGTTCCTGCGGTGACCTTGAGGTCGCGCTGCTTGAGCTCCTCTGCCAAGCGCGTTGGGTCGTTTGGCAGGTAGCCGTACGGACCCAGTTCAATCCACTTGTAACCGGATTCGGCAACCTCATCCAGGAAACGCTCCCACGGTGTTTGCTGGGGATCATCGGCAAACCACACACCCCAGGAGTCGGGGGCGGTGCCGATGATCAGCTTGTTCTCGACATCAGTCATGACGGCTTTGTCTTCCTTTGTGGCGGCGGGGATCTAGTTGGAGGGGAAGTTGTAGGAGGCGCCGGAGGCATGGGTGGGTTCGGGCCAGCGGGAGGTGATGACTTTGCCTCGGGTGTAGAAGGAGACGCCTTCGGGGCCGTAGATGTGTTTGTCGCCGAAGAGGGAGTTCTTCCACCCGCCGAAGGAGTGGTAGGCCACCGGGACGGGCAGCGGCACGTTGATGCCCACCATGCCCACGGTCACCGAGCGCTGGAACTTACGAGCGTTCGCTCCCGAGGAGGTGAAGATCGCGGTGCCGTTGCCGTACGGGTTGGAGTTAATAAGCTTGATGCCCTCTTCGAGGTCGGCCACGCGGACCACTACCAGGACGGGTCCGAAGATTTCCTCGGTGTACGCGGTCATTTCGGTCTTGACGTGATCGATCACCGTGGGGCCCACCCAGAAGCCGTCTTCGTGGCCCGGGACCACCAAGTCCCGGCCGTCCACCACCATCGCGGCGCCGGCGGTTTCGGCTTCGGTGACGATCTTGACGATGCGTTCTTTGGAGGCCGGGGTGATGACCGGGCCCATGTCGGCGTCGGGTTCGGTGCCGTTGCTCACCTTGATGGCCAAGGCGCGTTCCTGGACCTTTTTCACGATCAGGTCCGCTGCGTCACCCACAGCAACGGCGACGGAGATCGCCATGCAACGCTCACCGGCGGAACCGAACGCGGCGGCGGCGAGGTGATCGGCAGCGTTGTCCAGGTCAGCGTCGGGCATCACGATGGCGTGGTTCTTCGCCCCGCCCAGGGCCTGCACGCGCTTGCCGTGCTTGGTAGCTGTCTCGTGGACGTACTGCGCGATCGGGGTGGAGCCGACAAACGAGATGCCGTCCACATCCGGGTGGGTCAGCAGGCCGTCGACGGTTTCCTTGCCACCGTGCAGGACCTGGAACACGCCATCGGGCAGGCCGGCCTGCTTCCAGAGCTTGGCCAGCAGCATCGGGGCGGACGGATCACGCTCGGAGGGCTTGAGGATGAACGCGTTACCGGTAGCGATGGCCATCGGCGCCATCCACAACGGCACCATGACCGGGAAATTGAACGGGGTAATGCCTGCAACCACACCCAGCGGCTCGCGGAAGGAGAAAACATCGATGCCCGTGGAGACCTGGTCCGAGTAGTCGCCCTTGAGCAGCTGCGGGATGCCACAGGCGAACTCGATGACTTCCAGGCCGCGGCCGATCTCGCCCTTAGCGTCGGAGAGGACCTTGCCGTGCTCCGCGGTGATCAGCTCGGCCAAGTCATCGACATGTGCGGCGACGAGTTCACGGAACTTGAACAACACCGCGGTGCGCTTGGCAAGGGAAATATCGCCCCAGGACTCCGCGGCCTTCTTCGCGGCAGCCACCGTGGTGTTCAGATCGGCTTCGTTGGCCAGACGCAGCTCCGCGGAAACCTGTCCGGTGGCCGGATTGTAGACGGGCTGGGTGCGGTCGCCTTCGCCGGTGGTTTCAGCGCCGTTGATGAAGTGGTGGATGGTGGTCAGTGTGGTCGTCGTCGACATGTGCGGACTTCCTTGTGGTCTGTGGCTTTTAGGGCGGGGCTGTGACTAGCCGAGCAGCTTACGCTGGCGGTTCTTGTGGTCTGTATACGTCTTGTAGGCCTGCTGGGTGGATTCGAGGTCTGAGACCTGCGAGACGGGAACATCCCACCAGGACTCGGAGCTCGGGGCATCCAGCAAAGGATCGGACTCAACGTGGATCACGATGGGGCCTGTTTCCGGGGCCGCTTTGGCTTCCTTGATGGCGGCGCCGAGGGCCTCAATGACGTTCTCACCAGGTTCGATCCGGATGACCTTGGCTCCCAGAGATTCTGCGTTGGTGGCGAGGTCGATGGGAAGGTTCTCGCCGGCGTCGAAGCTGTGCTGTTCCTTGTCCAGGACCCGGTACTGCGTGCCGAAGCGCTGGGAACCGAGTGATTCGGACAGTGAACCGATGGAGGCGTAGCCGTGGTTCTGGATGAGGACCACGATCAGTTTGATGCGTTCGGCGACGGCGGTGACCAGTTCGGTGTGCATCATCAGGTAGGAGCCGTCCCCCACCATGACCACCACATCCCTGTCCGGACCACCGGCAGCGGCTTCGGCCAGGGCTGCGCGCTTCACGCCCAGCCCTCCCGGAATTTCGTAGCCCATGCAGGAGTAGGCGTATTCCACGTGGTAGCCGAAGGGGTCGCGGACTCGCCACATCTTGTGCAGGTCACCGGGCAGGGAACCGGCGGCGCAGATGACAACGTCGTGGTCATCCATGGCCTTGTTGGTGGCACCGATGATCTCGTTCTGGGCCGGCAACGGCGTGTAGCGGGTCTCGAAGGCCTCGTCCACGGTTGCGTTCCAGCGTTTCTTCTCCGCTGCGACCTTGTCTTCCAGATCGGCACCCACCCGGTACCCGCCTAAGGCCTGGTTGAGCTTCACCAGTGCCTTGCGGGCATCGGCGACGATCGGCAGTGTGGTTCCATGCTTGTAGGCGTCAATCGCTGCAACGTTGATGTTCACGAACTTCACGTCCGGGTTCTGGAACGCCGTGCGGGACGCGGTAGTGAAGTCCTCGTAGCGGGTCCCGATGCCAATGATGAGGTCCGCTTCGGCAGCGATGGCGTTGGCCGCCGTCGTGCCGGTGGAGCCGACCGCACCGAGCGAGTGCTGGTGGTCCCACGGCAGGACACCGACACCGGCCTGCGTGTTACCCACCGGAATGCCCGTCAGCTCAGCAAATGTGGCGAGTTCATCATTGGCGTAGGCGTAAAGGACTCCACCGCCGGCGATGATCAGCGGTCGTTTAGCTGCCCGGATGGCCTCCACGGCGCGGCGGATGTCGTCATCCTCGGCCTCGGGACGGCGGATCCGCCACTCCCGCTCGGCCAGGAACTCTTCGGGAACGTCGAAAGCCTCGGCCTGGACATCTTGCGGCAGTGAAATCGTGACCGCGCCGGTCTCGGCTGGGTCTGTCAGAACGCGGAGTCCGTGGTGGAACGCTGAGAAGAGCTGTTCCGGGCGGGAGACCCGGTCGAAGAACTTGGACAGCGGACGGAAGGCATCGTTGACCGTGATGTCATACGCGTACGGGAGCTCCAGCTGCTGCAGTACGGGATCCGCGGCGCGCGTGGCGAACGTGTCACTGGGCAGCAGGAGTACGGGCAGGCGGTTGGTGGTGGCCAATGCGGCACCGGTCAGCAGGTTCGAGGAACCCGGACCAATGGAAGTGCTGATCGCGAACGTCTGCCGGCGACGCGTGTGCCGTGCGTAGCCCACGGCTTGGTGCACCTGGGCCTGCTCATTGCGGCCCTGGTAGTACGGCATGATCGTAGGATCCGCAGCCTGGTACTGCTTCAATGCCTGACCAACACCGGCCACATTGCCGTGCCCGAAGATCCCGAACGTGCCCGGAATCAACCGCTCGCGGTAGTCCACACCGTTGATGGAGTCCACGGTGTACTGCTTGGAAAGGAATTCGACCACAGCCTGCGCCACGGTCATCCGACGGGTTGCTGTACCCATTGCTAGCTACTCCGATACTTTCACTGGAATACGGTCTGCCAAGGTGCGCTTGTCCGCAGCGGCGGCCACGGGCGCAGTGTTGTTCAGCAGCGAGGCCGCAGTCGCAACGGCACCCGCCACATCGCCGTCGTGCGGGTAAAGCAACGTCCTGCCCACCGTGAGGCCGCGGACGCCTGGCAATGCCAGAGCTGCCTGCCAGCTGGCGAACACCTCGTCCTGACTTCCGTCAGGGTCACCACCCAACAACACAGTGGGCATGGTGGTGGACGCCATGACGCGTTCCATCTCAGCCACCACCGGGAGCTTCATCCAGGTATAGGCGCTAGTGGAACCAAGGCCTTCGGCAATACCCACAGACTTGATCACGGCATCTGCACGGAGGTCGTTGCGGACCTTTCCGTGCGCATCACGGACAGAGAGGAACGGCTCAACCATAGCGATGAGCTTGCGCTCGGCCAGCGAATCGATGGCTTTCGCCGTGGCTTCAAGAGTGGCCACAGTGTCCGGGTCGCCGAGGCAGATGCGTGTGAGCATTTTGCCGCCATCGGCACCGAGCGCTTCCAGCGCAGCGGCAGTATGGCCGGTGAAACGGTCATCGAACTCGTTGACCAGGCCGGCCAGTCCACCACGGTTCATGGAACCGAAGACGAGTTTGCCTTCCAAGGCCCCCAGCAACAGGAGGTCGTCCATGATGTCCGGCGAGGCGAGGATGCCATCAACGGCAGGGTTCGCCAAGGCAATCTGCAGACGGTCCAGGAGGTCCCTGCGATCCGCCATGGCCATGGGCTGTGGACCAACGGCGAGGGCGCCGCGGGCAGGATGGTCTGCAGCGACGATGAAGTTCTGCGTGTTGTGTTTCAGGCCGGGGTGACGGCGGCGGGTGGCTGCAGCGCGGGCCACGGCCTCGGGGTCCTCCAACCTGATTCGGCTCAAATGCTCGTAACGGCGGGGGGCATCGTTGGCGCTCAACGAACTGCTCCTTCTGCAAGGGTGGAGGCTCCGACTGTGGCAGCTGCCGAAGCCGCACCGGGGATGGGGCGGCCTCGTTCAGTGAGCAGCGAGGTGACCTCGTCCGGCGTCGGCATGGCATCAGCGCAGGACAGGCGTGAGGCGACGATCGCACCGGAGGCGTTCGCGTAGTCCAGGACCTCGGACAGCGGCCAACCGGACAGCAGCCCGTGACAGAAGGCGCCGCCAAAGGAGTCGCCGGCACCCAGGCCATTGACGGTTTCCACCGGGACAGGGGCGGAGACCACGCGCTCGGTGCGGGTTTTGGCCATCACGCCTTCCGCGCCAAGCTTCACGACGGCAATTTCGACGCCGGCATCCAGTAGGCGGTCCGCCTGCTCGTCAGGGGTGCCCTCACCTACGGCAACTGCACATTCCTTATCGTTTCCAATGGCAACAGTGACGTGAGGGAGGACCTTGGCAACTTCGGTGCGGGCTTCGGCTTCGGAGGCCCAGAACATGGGACGGTAGTCCAGATCCAAGATGGTGAACTGACCTTGCTTCAGTCCGGCACGGGGCCGGGCCTGATGGGCTTTGATGTGGGCTTCGCGGCTGGGTTCCTGGCACAGGCCGGTGACGGTGGACCAGAAAATGCCAGCGTCACGGATGGCCGCCAGGTCCAGCTCTGCAGCCTTGATCTGCAGGTCCGGTGCCGAGGGAAAACGGCCGTAAAAGTAGAGTGGGAATTCGTCCGTGGCCGGTTTGATCGCGCAGAAGGTCACCGCCGTGGGGTATTCCTTGACCGCGGAGACGAAAGAATCGTCCACATTGAACTTGTGCAGTTCCCGGTGCAGGTAGTTTCCGAAGGCGTCATCGCCGGTACGGGTGATGACGCCCGCGCGTCGGCCGTGACGCGCCGCGGCGACGGCTACGTTGGAGGGCGAACCTCCAAGGTATTTCCCAAAGGACGTTACGTCCTCAAGGTCCACTCCGATGTCGTTCGGGTAGATATCAACGCTGATGCGCCCGATCGTAAGCAGTTCGTGGGTCACGATGATCGTTGACCTTTCTCTTGTGAACTCTAAACCTTTGAGCGCTGGGCCCCAATGCCTTGCCACCCCTCAGTGAGCGGGGCCACAGGACTACTTTGCACCAGATTCAATGTCCTGTCAAAGGTTTGTACTGACATATTTACAACATGACACCGGGTGTCATTATTTGCTCGGCACGGCCAGTTCGCCTGTGACATACTGACTGCGGCCAAAGCCGAACGACCAGTCACCTGGCGAGTTCTCCACATAGCCCACAAAGACGTCCTCACCCGGCACTCCCACCTCAGCCAGACTGCTGGCGATTGCCGCAAATAACGAACTCTTGGCATCCTGGCTGCGGCCACCCTGCGTAAAGATCTGGATCATCACCATCCCGGAAGTGCGCTCAAACCCGAGGCCGGCGTCCTGGGCAATAATCTGTCCCTGGGGATGCTCGGTGAGAATGTGGAAGTAATCGCGCTCCGGTATCCCATATTCCGCAAGGATGGCATCGTGAACAGCGCGGCTCAGCGCGGTCAATTCCTCCGGGGTGCGGCCTTGATTGACGTCGATTCGAACAAGCGGCATGTTTTTCTCTCCTAGTTTGTCCTGTCATACTAACAAACTGCATCTTCGAAATTCAAGGGTGCCGTGATTCCCTTGGTGCCAACAACAAACAACCCCCCGGCCGCGGGGCGGCAAGGGGGTGGCGGTAATCGAAGGTGGGTGGACGACTGCCACCCAATGGCACATGCGCCTCACCAAGGCCACGTGATAGGTGATAACCACTAGGGTCAGCGAACGCTACGCCTGTACCAAGGGTCGACCCACTGCCCTAGCGCGTCCGATGCCATGCACCACCTCAGAGATACTCGTTGCCTCGTTCACGGGCTATTTCCAACAGGGTGGAGTGGAACGCCACCTCCGCAGGCGCATAGACCTTGTCCTGGCGTTGGGCCAAGAGAACCCGGCGCAGGGGTGCCTCGGCCCCCAGGCTGAGGACCCTGACATCCGGATGCTGCAAGGCCACCGCTGTCTTGGGGACCATCGCCACCCCCATGCCGACGCTGACCATGGCTTGAGCCTCTTGGTAATCGTTGGCAAGGAATCCGATGTTTGGTTCAAAGCCGGCGTCGTGGGCGGAGCGTTGAAGTACCTCCACTACCGGGTGCGCCTCTGCGCGGACTATCCACGATTCCTTTCGGAGGTCTTTCATGGTCACCTCGTCGCGATCGGTCAAAGGGTGCCCCTTGGCCACAAGGATCACCGTGCTCTCTTGGAAGACTTCCGTGACCCGAATGGATTCGTCGTTGAAGCGGTTCCAGGGGTAGTCCCAGAGCAAGCACAACCCGGTCACTCCGGATTCGAGGTCCGAGACCAATTCATCGAAGCGGGCGCTGCGCACTGAGAGACCAATCGCCGGGTAGCGCTTCTTGAAGGCGCGGATCACTAAGGGCAAAAATGAACCGGCCAGTGTAGGGAACGTGCCAACCGTCAATGAGCCGCGGTTCAATCCGGCAATCTGGCCAAGGTCGGACCGGGCGGCGCGCATCTGTCCCACGATCTTCCGCGCATGTCCTGCCAGCACCTGCCCCGCCTCCGTGGGGACAACACCGCGGGACCGCCGGTTGAGCAGGGGCTGCCCCACTTCCTGCTCCAATTTGCGCAGCTGCTGCGAGACAGCCGATGGCGAATACATCATGATGTCCGCCGCCGCGGTGATCGATCCCTGTTCCACCACCTCCACCAGGAGGGCAAGTCGCCGGATATCAATTAAATCCAAACTTTCATCGTTAAGCATCGCTTCACCCTTCTCCATACTTGGTTCATTCTAAGCAGTTGCACGGCATTCAGCGCCTGCAGCAGGGTGGAAACCAGGGTTTTCGCAATCTTCAAGCTCTGCCTAACCCTGCCTACACAGTGAATGAAGGATCACTACACTCCCCCTCATTTATCCAACATTGTCTTCATATGTGATTCGGATCATCCTCGTAACAGGCAAACAAACTTTGCAGGATTGCCACGAGAGGCAGGGAAGCACAATGAAGATCGAAGCTGAATGGATGCGCGGAGGAACCAGCAAGTGCTGGGTCTTTGAAACTGAACACCTGGATACGGCCAACGCCAGCCTGGACGATCTCCTGCCGCGACTCTTTGGAAGCCCCGATACCCGGCAAATCGATGGGGTGGGCGGGGCTACATCGACTACCAGTAAGGCAATGATCCTCAGCCGACCGGCGAATCCGGGGGTGGACGTCGAATTCACCTTCGCCCAGGTGGGCATCGAGGAGGCCACCGTTGACTGGGGCAGCAACTGCGGGAACTGCTCCGCCGTCGTCGGCCTCTACGCCATCGAGAAAGGCTGGGTCGTGCCCGACGCCGATTCCACCCGCATCGTCACCCGTAACACCAACACGGGCCAGATCATCATCCAGAGGGTTTCCACACCTGCCGGCGCGCTGCCGATCACCCCGGACGCGCACATGCCCGGCGTCGTGTTTCCCGGCTACAAAGTCGGTCTTGGCTTCCAAGATCCGGCCGGCAAGACCACCGGACATCTGCTCCCCACGGGTGAGGCGTCAGACACGATCATGGCCGGCGGAACCCGCTGGACCGTATCGATGGTGGATGCCGGCGCCCCGGTAGTCATCGTCCGGGCCGAGGAACTTGGACTGGACACAGCCCGCTACGAGACGTGGAAGGCCAGCGTGGAATTGCACCTGGATACCCTGGACGTCATCCGTCGTCAGGCAGCGGTCCGAATGGGAATGGCAGCAACTCCAGCCGAAGCCGCACGCGCCGTTCCCAAGCTCGCAATCGTCGGCCCACCCACCGGGCCGGAGTGCGACGTCAACGTCATGATGCTGTCGATGGGCAAGCCCCATCCGGCGTTGGCCATCACCGGCAGCATCGCCCTCACACTCGCCGCCCGCACCCCGGGCACGGTAATGAACGACATCACCGGCGACGCACCCCAGGCAGTCCTGAAACTGCGGACACCTGCCGGCGTCATCGAAACCTGGAGCGACGAACTAGATGGGTCCCTTCTGGTGGGCGTTGACCGAACAGCGCGCACCATCGCCTCCAGCATCATTCACCTCCCGGAGACTCTCGGCAACGTCGTCGAAGCCTCACTAGCAACAGCCACTCGATGAGGAGAAACAACCATGGCTAAGACTATTTCCACACCAGCTCCCGAGGCTGAGAGCGACATCCGGGAAGAGCGTTCCCAGCGACCCGGCAACCGCCGCCGTATCCTGCTGATAACGGTTGCCGCTTCAGTCATCCTGGGTCTGTTTGCCATCCTGTTCGGGGGTGCCATCTTCAACCCGGCGGCCACCCCTGAATCGGAGCCGACCATGACTGCCATCCAGATCATCCCGCTGGTAATCCTTGTGGTGATGTTCGTCGTCGCCACCAAGTGGCCACTGAACATCGGCGTCATGGGACTCGTGGCATCCTTCGGGGTTGGCTACTTCATGCTGGGTATGACCGACAAGGAGATCCTGGCCGATTTCCCGGCGAACATCGTGATCACCATCATCGGTGTTACCTACTTCTTCAGCATGGCCCAGCGGAACGGGACCATCGACATCATCGTCCAAAACTGCGTCAGGCTTGTTCGTGGAAAGACTCTGCTGCTGCCGTGGGTATTCTTCCTGCTCGCAGCATCACTGACCGCCCTGGGCACGTTCTCCCCCGCCGCCGTGGCTCTGCTGGCACCGGCTGCGATCGGCCTGGCCTACGAGTCACGCATCCACCCGGTTCTTATGGGCGCATTCATCATCAACGGAGCCCACGCAGGCGGCTTCTCCCCGCTGTCCGTGGCGGGTGTCCTGGTGCATGACATTGCTGTCAAGAACGGGTTCCCAATCTCCCAGGGCGCGCTTTTCGGAGCGAGCTTCGCACTGAATCTGATCCTGTCCGTACTCACCGTGGTGCTGTTCGCCCTTTTGGGTAAACTCCGCGACGGCGCCGCAGGCCAGCACGCCGAGCTCGAGGCACGACCCACCCGCCCGCACGGCCAGCAGATCCTGACGCTGGGGCTCATCGTGGCCATGCTTGTCTGCGCCTTGGGCTTCCACATGCCCATCGGCTTCGTCGCCCTCTCGGCGGGACTCCTGCTGGCGCTGGTCAACATCAGGGAGCACCAAACCTTCATCGGCGGAGTCTCCTGGTCCACCGTGCTGCTCGTCGCCGGAATGATCACTTACGTTTCCCTCCTGCAGCACGTTGGCGTCATCGACACCCTCGCAGAGCAAGCCCTGGCCCTCGGAGCACCTCTCCTCATTGCCCTGGTACTCTGCTATGTTATCGGCGTCGGCTCCGCTTTCGCCTCCTCCACCGCGCTGCTGACAGCTTTCATCCCTCTGGCTGGTCCTTTGCTGGCAACGAGTTCGCTCAGTGCATCGGGAACCGTTGCGGCCCTGGCGATCGCCGCCACCGTGGTGGACGTATCGCCGTTCTCCACCGACGGCGCGTTGGTGGTGGCCAACGCTCGCGAGGATGACCGTCAGCGCGTCTATAAGCAGCTGATGATGTACGCCGGCGGAGTGGTTTTGGTGGCACCCGCACTCGCCTGGGCATTGCTTGTACCAACGGGCATCATGTAGCTCAACGTATTACTAAACGCCGAAGAACAGGTTCGGTACGCGTAGGAACCGCTCCGGCACACCATCGCAACAGGTAACCCGACCTCCGGGCGCAGGGGCGCGACCCATCGCACCAAGGGCAGGACCACCCACCAGTGGTCCTGCCCTTCGTTATTTTTGGGTGGGGCTAGGGCGTGACTTTGAGCTCACGGATGGTCAGGTCCTGGAATGTGGCCGATCCTTCATGGGCGTAAAGGCGGATGCCGTCGTCACCTTCAAGGGGGAAAACCCGGTGCGAGTGCACCACGCGCCCATCGCCGACGAACACTTCGACGCTGGTGCGATCCACAAGGATGCGGAGCGTAAGTCTGCCAGTGGTGGGATCCATCGCGGTTTGGGTTTCCCCCGCAGTGGGGTTAACGGTGGGGCGGCGGTTGACGTACGTAAACGAGCCACGCAGGGACTGACCGGCGGCCACATGCCTGCCTCCACCTGGTGCGCGGCATACCTCCAACCCGAGATTGGCCGGCGGCGCGGCCGGATCCCACACCACCTCGCAGCTCAGATCGTAAGCATTCGAGCGGATCTTCAGGTCATGAGTACCGGCAACCGCCACATCACCTAGTCGATGTGTGCGCTTCACGTGATCGCTCAGGGCAGATGTGGGCGCTGAGGCGAGGTAATAGGCGTCGCTTCCACGCTTGAGCCGGACATCGCGGACAATCATGTCATCGCCGTTGTAGCCGTCAGTGGAAAGGGTTGGCGTGTTGTGGGGGTAATCCCAGAAATTGGCCCAGCCGATTGCCCGTCGGAGGGTTGGGTCCTCCGCACCCGTCGCATCGTGATGCGGGTAGGTCACTGCGCCATAAAAGTCGAAGCCATAATCAAGCCATTCCGGCTCGGCGTGGTCGGGGGTGAAGGAGATGCCGTCAAAAGCTCCAGTCCAATACGCATACGTCGCAGGCAACCCGCGCCCCTTGCCATTGGCACTGGTACCAAGGACCCAGTGCGAGGTGCCGTCGTCGGCAGTCATCTTGAAGAGGTCAGGGCACTCCAGCAGCCCCAGGTCGCTGCGAAGAAATTCGCCAGCACGTTTCCAGGACCGAAGGTCCGGGGAAGTGTAAAAACCCAGCTTCTGCCCCTCGGCATTGGCCATGAACCACCGGCCGCGGTCTGCGTCCCAGATCACCTTGGGGTCTCGGAAATCGTGCACCCCCGGGTTGGGCAGTACCGGCGCCTCGCCGCCGGGCGTGAAAGAGCGCCCCCTGTCCGTGGAGTACCAGAGGTATTGTGCCTGCCGGCCTTCCGGAGCCTGGGTAACTAGGGCTATGACGGCTCCAGCACCATATCCGGCAGTATTGGCATCATCAACCACCAGACATCCGGACCAACAATCGCCGTTGCCGTTGCTGAACTTGGGTATCGCCACTCCGCGATCCCGGAATGCGACGTGATCCGTGGTGGTGGCCCTGCGCCAGGACGTGCCTCCACCGCCCTTGATGTAGTCAGCGTTGTACAGGTAGTAGTAGTGGTACTCCCCGTCAAGATAGATGGGTCGTTGGGGATCGTTCTTCCAGTTGTCGCTCACGCTGAAGTGATAGACAGGGCGCATCCGGGATGATCCTTTCGAGGCTGGGCCGCCCACCGCCATAGCGGGTCCTCCAGGAGTGGAGAGCGCGATGGACCCGCCCAGCGCAACAGCGCCGGCGCCGGTCAGAAGTCCGCGGCGTGAGACTGACGGTGATTCATCCATGGGTTTTCTTCCGTTCCGGCTGCAGGCTACGGGTCTCTTCAAAGACCCCGGCCATGGTCCAGGCATCGAAGGAGAGGATCCGCCCCGAACCTTCGGTGGCTGCCAGCGTTACGCGCTCGCCGCCGAGGGTTGGGTAGATACGGGCCGTGAGCGGCTTGCCATTGGCGAAAATTTCGACGGCGGACCGGTCCACCAGAACGCGCAGGCGAACTCGCCCATTAGTCATGGGAATGGGGCCGGACTTGTCCTCAACGTCAACGGCAGGGTTGAGGCTGCTGCGGGTCCGGTCAAGGCGAAGAGTGCCTGTTGGGGTTTCGTCAGCAGCCCGGCTCAGCATGATGAGCGTCTCCTCAGCACCATCCGTGGACACGAGCACGCCGAGGCGAACCTCCGCACCAGGGTCAAGGTGTAGGTTCAGCTCAAGGTCCAGCTGGTTGCCGGACACACGGGTATCCAGTGGCGTTCCAGCCCCCACCAAAACCTGGGCCGGCACGCTGACGTGGTTGCTACGGAGTTTCGTGATTTCGGGAACCGGCGCAAACTCCAACGTTCCGTCCTTGGCCACGGTGGTAAGCCGCGGCAGGCTCATGACTCCGGACCAGCCGGCGTCCACCATCGCCGCGTCACTTCGCCCTTCCTGCATCCAGCCAAACATGACGCGTCGGCCGGACTCATCCTGGAAAGACTGCGGGGCGTAGAAGAAGCGACCCCCAAGGTCCAGCCGGTGCAAAGCCTCCGGTTCGAAGGAATTTCCGGCGTAGCGACCGGTCCAGTACAGCGGGTGGCGGGTTTCGCCGTCGTTCCACGCGGAGAAAACCAGCACATCCGGCGAGTCGTCAGCAGGTGCGGATCCTAAAGAACCTTGTCCTGCCCGGAACAGGTCAACGCATTCCCACATGGTCCCGGTCCAGTCAGTGTCCGCCGGGTCACCCTGTGAGGCATCTCCGATGAACAGCGGCCCCACGTAGTCCCACGATCTCAAGTCCGAAGACTCGTACAAGAACGCCGTACCGCCGCGATGACGAATTCCTGAGCCTACCAACTGCCTCCACACGGTCCCCTCGCGCCATACGCAGTGATCGCGGTAGGCAGTGATGTCCACCCCTGCAGGCGGCGCTGCGATCACTGGGTTCCCCGGATCCTTGGTCCAGTCCAGAAGGTCAGGGGATCCTATGGCGACGCAGGGCAACTCCTTGTCCGCGAACCGTCCGGAGTACACCAAGGTGGGTGTGCCGTCGTCGTTCACCAACACCCCGGACCAGCAGCCCTCGGCATCCGGTCCCGCGGATGGCTCCAAAGCCACGGGCTGATCAGTCCAGGTGACCAGGTCCGAGCTGGTGGCATGGCCCCACTGAATCCGGTGATGAAAAGCACCTTCAGGGTTGTATTGGTAGAACAAGTGGTACGTGCCGTTCCACTGGCTGACCCCGTTGGGATCGTTGAGCCAACCGGCCGGTGAAACGAAGTGGAATCGCGGGCGAAGGGGGTCGGCCTCGGCGCGGGACAGCAGTTCGTCGCGCGGAACGGTGGCGAGCGGGTGGGTAAGTTCAGTCATGCGGAAGCCTCTTCGTGAGCGTTCGACGCCGGGTGGCTGGTTTGGGTTGGTTCACTGACCAAGGCATGACTGCCGGCAGCAGCCCACGGCCGGTAGAGGTGGCAGCGAACCCAGTGACGGTTTTCGGGGTCACCCACCTGATGGCGCACAGGTTCCTCGGACGAGCATGCTTGGTTCGGATCGCCGTGGAACGCGCAGTGCGTTGAGGCCATGACCGCTTGCCGCAGTTCTGCCCTGCGGACCGGATCATAGGAGCCTGCACGGGCCGGGTCAGGGACAGCTGAAACCAGTAGTTGCGTGTAGGGGTGGGCAGGATTGGCCAGAAGGTCCAAGGACTCGCCTTCTTCAACCAGTTCGCCGGCGAACATGACCGCGGTCCTGTCTGCCAAGTACCGTGCGGACGCGAGGTCGTGGGTGATGTAGAGCATGGAGATGCCCTGCTCGTCGCGGAGCTTGCGCATCAGGTTCAGCACGCCGATCCGGACAGAAACGTCCAGCATGGACGTGGGCTCATCAGCCAGGATGACCTGCGGTTCAACGGCGAGGGCCCGGGCGATCGCAACGCGTTGGCGCTGGCCGCCTGAGAGCTCGTGCGGATACGAGTTCAGCATGTCAGCCTGAAGGCCAACGGTGGTCATGAGTTCTTCGAGCCGCCGCTGGGTCTCCCGCTCGGTTCCGCCGCTCCTGCCGTGGATCGCCAACGAGCGCCGCAGGAAGTGATCCATCCTGTGGGCCGGGTTCAGTGAACCGAAGGGGTCTTGGAACACCATCTGCAGTTTTGATCGGAACGCACGCGATGCTTGGAACCGGTCGCGTTTGAGGACGTCGACGCCGTCAATCAGGATTTCCCCTGAACTAGGCTTTTCGAGCCGCGCCACACAGCGGGCCAAGGTACTCTTGCCGGAACCGGACTCCCCCACGAGCGCTACGATTTCGCCTTTGGCGATGCTCAGGTCGATCCCGTGGAGGGCGCGGACAGAATCGCGGGAGAACAAACCGCCAATGGGGAAAGTCTTTCCCAAGCCGCGAATTTCCAGGGCAGGGGTGCCGGTGGTGGACACGGCCGCCGGGGTCATCAGTGAGTGGCTCATCGTGCGGCTCCTTCCAGGTTGACGGAATTGACCACCGAAGTGTCGGCGTCAAACGGGGCTACAAAGTGGCCGGGTGCCACCTCAGCGAGATCCGGGATGTTGCGGAACTTCACGCCGTCGGGCAGTCCCGTCAGTGGAACGCGGGGGCCGGTGAGCGGCGGGAACGCGCCCATCAGCGCTTGGGTGTAAGGGTGACGGGGGCTGGCGTAGACGTCCTGGGCCTTGGCGGTTTCCACCATCCGCCCGCCATACATCACGGCCATGCGGTGCGAGAGTTCCACCATGAGGGACATGTCGTGCGTAATGAAGAGGACAGAAAAACCGAGCTCGCGCTGGAGCTCCTTGATCTGGGCCATAATTTCCTGCTGAACCACCACATCCAGTGCGGTAGTTGGCTCGTCCAGTATCAAGAGTGACGGCTTGAGCGCTACAGCCATGGCAATCACAGCTCGTTGACGCATGCCGCCTGAGAGCTGGTGCGGGTAGGACTTGAGCCGGGAGGGTTCGATCCTCACCAGTTCCAGTAGTTCCCCAGCTCGCCGCATTGATTCCTTGCGGGAATAGCCGGCATGGGTCGTGAAGATATCTACGATCTGTTCGCCGATGGTCAGCACCGGATTGAGCGAGTTCATGGCCGATTGGAACACCATGGCCACGTCCTGCCAGCGGAAGCGCCGCAGCTCCTCCGGAGTCATGGCCAGGACGTCCTTGCCGCCAAAGGAAATGCTGCCGCCGGCGATCTTCGCGGGATCCTTCAGGAGCCTCATGATCGAGTTGGCGATGGTGGATTTACCGCATCCGGACTCCCCCGCGAGACCGAACACCTCGCCGGTGCCGATGCTGAAGGAAACGTGATCGACGGCAGTGGTGGAGCGGGTATCGCCGACGTACTGCACCGTGAGGTTCTTGACCTCCAGGACAGGCTGGTGCGAGCCGAAGGAAACTTGGGAGATGGTCATTTGGCGGCGCTCCTTTCGGCTTTCGCGGGTGTTGTTTTGGGCGTTTTGATCTTTCGGAGCCGCGGGTTGGTGACTTCGTCCACCGCGTAGTTGATCAGTGCAAGGGCGAAGGCCACCAGCGCGATGCACACGCCGGAGGGTACAAAGACCCACCAACTGCCGGTCAGCAGGGCACCTTCGTTACCGGCCCAGAAGAGGTTGTTTCCCCAGGAGACCGTGCTGACATCGCCCAGTCCCAGGAACTCCAGGCCCGCTTGGGCGCCGATTCCATAAATCACGCAAGCCAGGAGGGTGCCCATGACGATCGAGGCCATGTTGGGCAGGATCTCGCGGAACATGATCCGGCCTGCCCGTTCGCCGGAAACTACGGCCGCGGCCACAAAGTCCTTGGAGCGGATAGATAGTGCTTGTGAGCGCAGGACGCGGGCTGACCCGGCCCACCCGGTGACCACAAGAACCAGGATCACTGTGCCCAGGCCCGGCGGGAGGAAGGCGGCCAGGATGACCAGCAATGGCAGGCCGGGCAGCAACAGAAAAACGTTGGTGACCAGGGACAGTGCTTCGTCAATGAATTTGCCGAAGTACGCCGAGGCCAGACCCACCAGGATGCCGATGAAAGTGGACGCCACGCCCACAGTCAGTCCCACGAACAGCGAACTACGTGAGCCGTGGACGGTCAGGGCGAGCACGTCCTGTCCTTTGGCGGTAGTGCCAAGCCAGTGCTCGGCCGATGGTTCCAGGGAGGCCATCGCGGTGATCCTTGATGGGTCACCCGGGAACAGCACCGGCGCCAGCAGTGCCAGTGCAAGGAAGATGACCATCACGGCCATGCCCGTCAGCGCTTTCTTGTTGCTGATGAGGCCGTGGACGAAGCTGCGGTTGGGCTTGCGGACAGCCTGTGTTGGTGTTGGCTGCTTCAGAAGTGCGGTAGTCATGATCGGTCCTCTAGTTGCTGCGCACGCGCGGGTCGAGGCGGACGTAGAGGATGTCCACCAGGAAGTTGGCCAGCAGCACAGCGGCGGTGATGGTCAGGAACAGGCCCTGCATGAGCGGATAGTCGAGGCCTTGGACAGCGTTGAGGAGCTGGTAACCAACGCCGGGGTAGGCGAACACCACCTCTGTGAGCAGCGCACCACCCACCACGAATCCCAGTCCCATGCCAAAACTGGTCACCGACGGGAGCATGGCGTTGCGGGCTGCGTAGCGGAGCATAATGCGGCCCGGGCGCAGTCCCTTGGCTTCGGCCATGGTGATGTAGTCCTCGGAATTGGTGGCAATCATGGTGTTCCTCATGCCGAGCATCCAGCCGCCGATCGAAACCAGCACGATCGTCAGCGCGGGCAACACAAGGTGGGCGCCGACGTCGCCGATGAACTCCGACGTAAATGCCGGTTCCAATCCGTCCGTGAAAGCGTGCCTGATGGGGAACCATCCCAGCACCACGCCGAAGAGGTACAGTGCACCCATGGCCAGCCAGAAGTAGGGGAACGAGCCGATGAAAACCAGCACGGGCGGGAGCGCGGAGTCGATCGCGCCGCCACGGCGCCAAGCCGCCAGGATTCCCAGCAGGTTACCAACGACGGCGGCGATCACCAGTGCGGTTCCGCCCAGCAGGAGTGTCCAGCCGATTTGGGACGAGATGACCTCGGTGACCGGGGTGGGGAAACGCGAGATGGAGACACCCATCTGCCCAGTGAAAATGTTGTGAATGTAGTCGATGTACTGCTCCCAAATGGGCCGGTCATCAACACCCAGCAGCTTGCGCAGGGCCTCGATCTGTTCGGGCTGCATTCGGTCCTGGGAGCGGGCGAACATACGGGACACGGGGTCGCCGGGCATGAATCGCGGGAGCAGGAAATTTAGGGTGATGGATGCCCAGAAGGCGATCAGGTAGAAACCCAGGCGGCGCAGGATGAAGCGCACGGTTTCCCTCCATTCGGGAATTGCGGGGATTGCGGAAAGTGAAGCGGCACGCCCGGCGGGGAGGCCGGGTCAGCGGCAGGGTGCCGCCGGGCGTGCCAGCGCTGATGCGGCGGCGTGAGGCCTGCCAGGGATTACTTGCGCGGTTCCAGCGTGGTCAGGACGAGCACCGTTGTGGGTGAACGGACGGAGAGGGTGGCGTACGGGTTGTCCTCCGTGGGCCATCCGGTGAATCGGGTGTCATTGAAGGCACCCCATTCAGGTCCGGAGAACAGCGGCACCAACGGTGCGACGTCGTTGTATTCTTCCTGCAGCTTGTTGGCGATGTCCTTTTGCTTGGACTCGTCAGCTTCCGCAGCGAAGTCGGCCAGGAGGGCATCGGCCTTTGTGTCGCCGAAGCGGTGGTAGTTATCAAAGGTCTTGGTGCCTACCGGCTTCACCGTGGCGGTGCCCATGGAGGTGTTGAAGTACTTGTACGGGCTGGGGTCGTTGGCGCTCCAGACGATCCCGGAATCGAAGTCGCCTGTCTCGTAACCGGCAACCACTGCCGCCCAGTCAGGGGACTCCACCTTGGCAGTAACGCCCACCTCGGCAAGGTTCTGCGCGATCACGTTGGCCACGGACAGCCAATCAGAGGACGTCGCACCCACGGAGATCTTGAACTCGAAGGGCTTCCCGTCCTTGAACGTGCGCTTCCCGTCAGCTCCCTTGGGGTAGCCCGCCTTATCCAGAAGCTCGTTGGCTTTTTGCACATCGTGGTTGGTCCACGTGCAGTTGTCCTTGACCGCGGCGTTCTTCCACGTCTCATAGTTACCGGAGAGTCCAGTGCAGTCCGCCGGCTTGGCATAGCCGCTCATACCGATCTTGGTGACCTGATCGCGGTCCACGGCCATGCTCAGCGCCTTGCGGACATCAACATCGTTGAACGGCGCTTTGGTGGTGTTCAGCTGCCAGTTGATCATGGCACCGGTGGCCGGGAACCAGTACTGGCGGTGTTCCTTGTCCTTGGAGACAAACGTCTTTTCAATGTTGGGAATGTACTGCGGAGCCCAGTCCACGTCCCCGTTTGCGGCGGCGAGGTTGGCGCCGTCGTTTCCTGCAAAAGCGAGCATCTTGATGCCGGCGATTTTCTGCTTTTCCGGCTGCCAGTAATTGGGGTTCTTCTTGAGCACGAAGGACTGCGCCTGGAAAGTATCAACCTCGGTGTATGGTCCAGTGCCCACGGGCTTGGCGTTTGCATCCTTCTCCGGGTCCGGCAATGCGGACCATACGTGCTTGGGCAGGATGATCAGCTGACCCACATCATAGAGGGCCGGAGACCACGGCTTGTTGAAGTTGAACGTGACCTTATTGCCCTCGGCCGTGACGGTGTCCAGGTATTCAAAACCGCCCTTGATCTTCTTCTGAAGTTCGAACGTGAAAGCAACATCGTCAGCCACGAACGGCTGCCCGTCAGACCACTTCACACCGTCACGAAGGGTGAAGGTGACCGATTTGCCGTCCTCCGCCGACTTCCACTCAGTGGCCAGCCACGGCACCGTATCTCCCTTTGCCGGGTTGAAGATCAGGAGGGATTCGTAGATGGACTGCTGAACCATCGGGTTCACCGTGGGGGCGAACGGGTTGAAGTTCTGCACGAACGTTCCCATGTCCTCACGCGGAATGGTGAGAAACGCGCTGGCGTTCGCTCCGGCGTCGGAAGTGCTTGTCTTGGTGACATTTGCCGTGCAGCCGGTGAGCAGCATCGCGCCCACTGCAAGGCTTGCCGCCGTCATCCGGGCAGCCCGGAAGTATCGGGGTTGTGTCATGATGGTTGTCTCTTTCCTATCTTCATCGTGCAAGGTGAAGGGGTGGGTAAGGGTTGCTCTTCGACGTTGATTTCGCGGTCAGACCGAAGAGCGTTCTAGCAGCGGACAGTCGACCAATTGCTGGTCGGCAAGGATCGGCTGTCCTGCTGTGAGAGCGGCGAGCGTTTGGACGCCCAAGGCGCCCATTTTCTCGAATGGCAACGCAACCGTGGTCAATTTTGGCCGCAGGTAGGCCGCAATAAGTTCCTGGTTGTCGAAGCCGATCACGGCGATGTCCCCGGGGATGGTCAGGCCCCGTTCCTTGATGGCGTCATAGGCGCCCATCGCCATCCGGTCATTGAGGCAGAACAGCGCCGTTGGCCTGCCGCTTTCCGGGTAGCGATCCAGGATGTGGCAGGCAGCTTCGTAGCCGCCGTCAGCCGTTGCATATCCGGACACCACCAATTCCGGGTCAAGCTCCAGTCCGGCTGCGGCGAGTGCTTCGCGTGCACCCTCCAAACGGCCCACTGAAGCAGGAATAACCGGGTCAAGATTGATGACTCCAATCCGCGTATGGCCGGCTTGGAGCAACCGTTCGACGGCCACCCGGCCGCCCCCACGCTCGTCAGGGACGATCGAGGGCAGCTTTCCATCCGCATCGAAGCAATTGATCAACACGGTGGGTACTTCATTGGCGCTCGCCGGAACATGGACGCCACGGTGAAACGTGGCTGCGTACAGGAGTCCTTCCACTCGTTGTTCCAACAGCTGTTCAGTTGCAGCATCTTCCAAGCCCTGGTTGGGTCCTACGGCATCGGCCTGGTCGGAGGGCGCGATGAGTAGGAACCGGCGGTCAAGCCAGGCTTGGTCTTGGGCTCCCTTAATGATGTCGACAGCGAACGGTGCCGTGACGATCTCTGTCACGATGCCGTACCAGTCACTGCGCCGGGATGCCAAAGCACGTGCACCGGCGTTGGGCCGGTAACCCAGCTCCTGCACGGCCTGGTTGATCCGGGTGCGGGTTTCCTCGGAAATGCTTGCGTTTTCGCGGTTGCTCAGCACAAACGAGACTGCAGTCCGGGAGACGCCGGCGTGGTTGGCAACGTCCTTCATGGTGACTCCCCGCTGCCGCACGGGCACGGCCTCGTCAGGGGTGGTTTTCGCCATTGAATGCTCCGGGTGCTCTTGTTCGATCCGAGGGTGTGCCAGAGCTTCATGATCTGGCTGCTCACCGGTAACCCTGTTGGTAACGCGCGTTACCCGGTGAACATGTGACTTAGGTTACCCGCGTTACTTCCCGTCTGTCAACAGGCTGCCCGGAGGGCTAAAAACGGAAGGGGCGTAGGGTGGACGTTGGACGAAAGGAGCACTTCATGAAGAAAATCCTCATGGTACTGACCAGCGTTTCCGAGCTCGGCGATACGGGAGAGAAGACCGGTTACAACGTCGCCGAGGCCGCACATCCTTGGAAAGTCTTCAAAGATTCAGGCCACTTCGTCGACTTCGCCTCCATCAAGGGCGGCCAGCCTCCCAGCGATGAGGTAGATACAGATGACCCCATCCAGGTTGCCTTTACCCAGGATGAGACCACGCGCGCCGGGCTGTACAACACCGCCCGCGTGGACGTCGTGGATCCCGGCCAATACGATGCCGTCTACCTCGTAGGCGGGCACGGCACTATGTGGGACTTCCCGGACAGCGAAGGACTGCAGCGGCTGGTAGCCAGCGTCTACGACGCCGGAGGTCTGGTAGGAGCTGTGTGCCACGGTCCTGCCGGTCTGCTGAATGTGGAACTAAAAAACGGGTTCCGACTCGTCCAAGGACGCGACGTAGCCGCGTTTACCAATGACGAGGAAGTAGCTGCCGGCAAGGACAAGGTTATTCCGTTCTTCCTGGCCGACCGCTTGGAGGAGCAGGGTGCCCGCCATGTTTCCGCAGGTGTCTTTGAAGAGAAAGTTGCGGTGGACGAGCGCCTGGTAACAGGCCAGAATCCAGCCTCAGCGGCAGGTGTCGCCAAGGAGATGGAGAAGCTCTTCGCCCAGGTCATCCATCAGGAAAAGGCCGACGAGCAACACGAGTCCGAGGCATTGCGCGCAGAGAAGGACGCGGAAAAGTCCGCCAAGAAAGATGCGGCGGACGCCGATCACTAGTCCCATGGGGTTACGTATCCTGCGCTAGGCCGCCAACTCTGATCCGGGCGCCCCCATCCGTGGGGGCGCCCGACCGTTCCCGGGCTAACTGGCCTGATCCGCCGTGATGGCGACCGGATGAGCCGTCACATGAAAGATCTCATGGAGCTGTGAGCAGGCGCGCTGCACCACGGAACGGAGCCACGCATTTGCGGGATCCTCTGTCAGGGATGGATGCCAATACATGGCTTCCACCAAGGCCGCTTCCAACTCCCCTGCGAACTCCAGGACCTCGATGCTCGCCCCCCGCTGCGCCCTGGATGCCAGCATGCGCGGAACCAGCGCCACAAGGTCCGTCCCCTCCACCATTAAAGGCAGGGACAGGAAGCCGGCCACCACAGCGGCCACGCGTCGCCGAACACCGCGCTTTTCAAAGAGTTTGTCCGCCGGCGTGCTGATGCCCTCGCCGAAATACCCCACGGCGTGCGGCACCCCCACGATGTCCTCCAAGGTCAGCCGCGGCAACTGCAGAAGAGGGTTTCCTGCATCGGCCACGGCCACAAAACTGTCCCGGAACAGTTGTTTCGTGGTTCCTTGCATCTTGTAGCCCATCGGCCCCACCAGCAGGTCCATTCTGGAATAGTCAGCCAAGGCGCCCTGAACCCCGGACGTGGGGACGATGTCCACCACCACATGCGGAGCCTCCTGCCGCAGGATTCCCCTCAGGGGCCCCACGATGAGTGCCGCGGCATAATCGGATGCGGCAATCACGAACTCACGTTCACTGGTGGTGGGATCGAATCCGGACCTGACGCGCGTGGCCCGCTGAATGTGAAGCATGGCTTCGTCAACCAGCGGGACCAAAGACTGTGCGAAGGGAGTGAGCTCATAGCTGCGGCCGTTACGGACCAAAAGTTCGTCGTCGAAATGCCTCCGCAGCCTGGCCATCGCCGCACTTGTGGCCGGCTGGCTGAGCTGGAGCCGTTCCGCAGCCCGGGAAACGTTCCGCAGCTCCAGCAGAACCTGGAGTTGTGGCAAGAGGTTCAGATCCAGGTTCTTCATGCCCCTAGGTTATCCACAGGAGAAGGACATTAGCTTGCGTGCCCACGAGCCGCGGGCCCCGGACAAGGACCATGACGGCGAGCCATGCCAGTATTTGCCGAACAGATAGTTGCTATCAGATACTTGCTCTTCTCCGAATACGTGATGTGGCTCATGGTTGTTACAGGACCTGCAGATAACTGTCCCAGCAATCAAGCACTCAGAAGGAAATTCATCGTGGAAACTCCCCTCTCCCATCTTGCCCACCTCGAGATCACCACTCCGGACGTTGAAGCCTCGGCACGGTTCTACGAGGAGAAATTCGGCATGCGCATCATTGATCGCGTGGATGGCAATGTGTACCTGCGCTGCTGGGGCGACTACTACCGCTACAGCCTGGTCATCACTGAAGGCCCCGAGGCATCGCTCGGCCGGATGGCGTGGCGCACCAACTCCCAAGCAGCACTGGAAGCCGCAGCAGCCCGTGTTGAAGCAACAGGTGTGCAGGGCACCTGGACGGCCGGTGGCCACGGCTTCGGCAAGGCCTACGAATTCACCGGCCCCTACGGCCACCACATGCGCTTGTTCTATGACGTGGAGAAGTTCGTTGCCGAGCCCGGCTTCGAATCCACGTACCCCGACCGTCCCGAACGCCGTAGCAGCCACGCAGCCGCTCCCCGTTTCCTGGACCACGTCACGGTAGCTTCCTCCGACGTCCGCGGCTTCGCCAAGTGGTACAACGAAGCGCTGGGCTTCCGTGTCATGGCGTTCGTTGACCTGGATGAAGCGCCCATCACGGTCTTCTCAGTACTGACCACCAACGAGAAGTCCCACGACCTCGGCGTCGTCATGGACACCTCCAAGCGCGCCGGCCGCGTCAACCACATCGCTTTCTGGGTTGACGCCACCGAAGACCTGCTCCGCACCGCCGACGTCATGATGGAAAACGGCACCCCCATGGAATACGGCCCCTCCATCCACGGCGTCGGCGAACAGAACTTCCTGTACTTCCGCGACCCCTCCGGTCTCCGCGTCGAGCTCAACTCCGGCGGCTACCGCAACTACGTCCCGGACTGGGACGCCAACACGTGGAAGCCCTCGGAAGGTTCCAACAACTTCTACAAGAACGGAGCCATGCCGCACTCCATGACAGAATCCTTCCCGCCTGCGGAAGGCTTCACCGCCACGGAAGAAGGCGCCTCCGCCGAAATGAAGGAAGCCCTCCTGAACCCCTATGCAAAGCAGGGCCGCGGCTAATGACGCAGCCAAACTACGCACTGATCCGCTTCCAGGAGCAGGGCACAGACAAGGCACAGACCGGCCTGCTGGTCGGTGACCGTGTGCTGCCCCTGGACAGTGATATCAACTCGCTCATCCGGCACTGGGAAACCACAGAAGGTGAGCTCGACCAACTGGCCGCATCGGTTGGCGGGGAAACAGGCCTGGCGCTGTCCGCCGTTGAGGTTCTTGCTCCGGTGGAACCCGCCCAGGTCCTGCAGACCGGCGCCAACTACCGCAAGCACGTCATTGACCTGGCCGTGGCCCACCGTGACGCTGGTCAGGACGCGGAAGAGGTGCGCGCAAAGACCGCCGCGATGATGGACGAACGCGCTGGCCAGGGAACGCCGTACTTCTTCATCGGCCTCCCGACGGCGATCGCCTCGGCTACGGACGACCTCACCCTGCCGGGCTACAGCGAATCCCATGATTGGGAATTGGAACTCGCCGCCGTCATCGGCAAGGAAGCATTCCGGGTAACCCCGGAGGAAGCCCTTGAGTACGTCTTCGGCTACACCATGGTCAACGACATCACCACGCGCGAGTTTGTGTTCCGCAAGGACATGCCCGCCATCGGTTCGGACTGGTACCGCGCCAAGAACGCACCGGGCTTCCTGCCCACCGGTCCCCTGCTGGTGCCTGCCAAGTTCTTTGGTGACCCGCAGGATGTCCAGGTCACTCTGAAACTCAACGGCAAGGCCATGCAGGACGAGTCCACCCAGGACATGATCTTCGGTGTCGCCAAACTGGTCAGCGAAGCATCCCAAATCATGCCTCTTCGGCCCGGCGACCTGGTTCTGACCGGAAGCCCCGCGGGCAACGGCCAGCACTGGGGGCGGCTCCTGCAGGACGGCGACGTCATGGAGGGCACCATCACCGGCCTGGGAACCCAACGCATTCACTGCAAGGACGAACAGTGACCGCCGACGCCGTTGAGACGAACCTGATCCGGCCCTCTGACCCGATGGGCAGCATCGCCGCCGCGGCTCAGCTATACAACAACTGGGGACGCTGGGGCGACGACGACGTCCTCGGTACCCTCAACTTCATAGACAACGGCAAGCGCGTGGAGGCGGCATCGTTGGTGAAGTCTGGCGATGCGTTCTCCTTGTCCCAGCCCTTCGACACTAATGGCCCCCAGAAGGGGTGGCGTCGACGCACCAACCCGGTTCACACCATGACCGACACCGGGGTGGACGCGGAGCGCGGCAACCAGGGGTTCCCGCACGGCTTCGGTGGGGCTGATGACGTGATCGCCATGCCCTTGCAGTGCTCTACTCAGTGGGACGGGCTTGGGCACATCTTCGATCGCGGCAAAGCCTGGAACGGCCGGGCCGCGGGAGATGTTGTCACCTCTGAGGGCGACCTCTTCACCGGGATAGAAACCGCCGCCGCCAAAATCGTCACCCGTGGTGTTTTGTTGGATGTTGGCCGCGCCATGGGGCCGGAGCTTGGACGTACTGACGGGGAATTGCCCGATGGCTTCGCCATCACCCCGGAGCACCTGGAGCGCACCATTGAACGCCAGGGTCCAAGCTCGGTAGTTCGCCGCGGCGACATCGTGGTGCTCCGCACCGGGCAGTACACGCGTGTTCGCCGCGAAGGCTGGGGTGATTACGCCGGGGGGTCAGCTCCCGGGTTGTCGTTCAGCACGGCACCATGGCTGCATGCCTCGGAGATCGCCGGAATCGCCACAGACACCTGGGGATTCGAAGTCCGGCCCAACGAGTTTGAAGGTGCTTTCCAGCCACTCCACCAGATCGCCATTCCCAATCTGGGGCTGTTCCTCGGCGAAATGTGGGATCTGGATGAATTGGCGGAAGCATGCGCCCGGGACGGCAGGTATGAGTTCATGCTGACAGCCGCTCCACTTCCCATCACCGGAGCGGTCGGTTCCCCGGTCAACCCCGTAGCCGTGCGATAGCTGGTCCGCCCTCCGGTGTCACAGCCGAAGTAGCCCAGGGCAGAAACAGCCTCGCGCGAGAAGCAGCACAATAGGCAGTATGGCCGTCACCACAAAGGAGTCAAAGATGGCAGCAGTACAGAAGGTCGGAATCGTCGGAGCAGGGGCTGCAGGCCTCACTGCGGCGATCCTCCTGGCAGATGCCGGGATCGAGGTGGAGGTTCTGGAGAAGGCAACCGAGCCACAAACCCTTGGCTCCGGTATCACGCTGCAGGGAAACGCCCTGCGCGTCCTGCGCGATCTTGGCGTCTGGGAAGACGTGGAGGCGAAAGGGTACGCGTTCAGCACCCTCGGCCTGCGCGCCCCCGATCCCGCAGGTACCGTGATTGCCGTCCTGGACGACATCCGGACCGGTGGCGACGACCTTCCGGCGACGCTCGGTATGTACCGTCCGGACCTGACTGCCATCCTGCGGGAACGCGCCGTGCAGGCAGGCGCCCGCATCAGTTACGGCAAGACCGTCACCGACATAGAGGACGACGGCGGCAGCGTCACCGTCCGCACCGGCGACGGCGGCACCTCGGGCTACGACCTCCTGATCGGCGCAGATGGACTGCACTCCGCAGTCCGCAAAGCGATCGGCATCGAGGTGGAGCCCAAGCCTACGGGAATGGGTATTTGGCGCGCCTTCGTCGAACGGCCTGAGGAAGTGGTCCGGACCGACCTCACTTACGGAGGGCCGTGTTTCATCGCCGGCTACTGCCCCACCGGCCCGGACACCATTTATGCCTACCTCGTGGAGAAGGCCCAGGAACGCAAGCAGGAAGACGGCCCCAAGGTGATGGCCGAACTCGCCGCCGCCTACGGCGGCCCGTGGAACGAGATCCGCTCAAACCTGGACCATGGCGCCCGAATCAACTACACGTGGTTCACTTCGCACCTGGTGGAAGGACCGTGGAACCGCGGCCGTACCGTCATCATTGGGGACGCGGCGCACAGTTGCCCTCCAACAGTGGCGCAAGGCGCGGCCATGGCCTTGGAAGACGCCGCGGTACTTGCGGAGCTGTTGATCGCCGCGGACCACGTCACGGAAACCCTCTGGAAGGAGTTCGCGGACCGCCGCCTGGACAGGGCAACGGCCGTCGTCAAAGCCTCAGTCCAGCTTGGTCAATGGATGCTGGACGGTGTCAGGGACGCAAATGTTCCGGGCCTGATGAACTCGCTCTCCACCATGCTTAAGGAACCCGCATGAACCACATCGAAACAGCCCAACAGCCCACTGTGGATGTCCATGCCCACGTTCTGATTCCGGCCTTGCAGCAGCTGGTGGCCACCGCTGACCCTGAAGGTTTCGCAGAACTGCAGGCGTTGGAAGTCAGGCGGAACGGTCCCGAGTCCATGGCGAACTCCGGCCTCATGATCAAAGAACGGTGGCCGCAGCTCACTGATCTTGACCGCCGGCTGGCGGACATGGACGCCCAAGGAGTGGACGTACAACTGGTGTCACCGTCGCCGTCGCATTTCTACTATTTTGCCGGGGAAGAGCTCGCACTGCGGCTTGCCATGCAAACAAACGAGGCAGTCCGGGATCTTGTCCAGCAGGCACCGGAACGGTTGAACGGGCTGGGCTTGGTTCCGTTGCAACATCCGCAGCTAATGGTGGAGGCCTTGGAACATGCTGTTCTTGACTGCGGCTTGCTGGGCGTGGAGATCGGCTCCTTTGCTGCCACGCCCGGGGACCCGGAGCGCAGCACTGTTGAGCTCTCCGATCCGCGGCTGGAACCTTTCTGGAACCGGGCTGCGGAACTGGACGCAATCGTGTTCCTCCACCCCTTTGGCTGCTCCCTGGACGAACGACTGGACCGCTTCTACCTGTCCAATACGGTCTCCCAGCCCGCTGAGAACGCCGTCGCGCTGTCCCACGTGATTTTCAGCGGGGTCCTGGACCGTCACCCGGACCTCAAGATCCTCGCCGCGCACGGGGGTGGTTACCTGCCCACCACCATTGGCCGATCGGACCACGCTTGGAAGGTTCGCCCCGAGGCGCAGCGGTGCGCCGAACCGCCGTCGACGTATCTTCAGAGGATCTTCTTCGATTCCCTGGTGCACAGCCCCCGCGAGCTGCGCGCCCTCGTTGAGGTGGCGGGCGCCGGGCAAGTCCTGCTCGGCTCGGATTATCCATTCGACATGGGCTCCAGCGATCCCGTCGGGGCAGTTAGCGAAGCAGGATTCACCGCGGCCGATGCCGCCAAAGTTCTTGCCGGCAACGCTTCCGGCCTCGGCATCAGCGCTGCGGCCAGCCTCGCCGTCCGCCCCACCACCTAAGGAAACACATGGTCAAGATCGCCCGCTGGAATCACGATGGCGGTACATACTCCGGGTTCGTGGATGACGGCAGTTGCTTCGGGTTGCCGGAGGGACAAACCGTTAACCACTTGTTGAGTGCCGGTTTGGCAAGAACGCTGGAGATCGCCGCGGAAACGCTTCGCGGCGCACCTTCGGTTGCCCTTGCGGACGTAGAGTTGCTGGCGCCGCTGGTACCTGCCAGCATCAGGGACTTCGTGGCCTTTGAAGAGCATGTGGAAGGTGTGAGGAAGAGCATCGACGGCGTGGCCGGCGTTGTTGCGGAATGGTACGAGGCACCCACGTTCTACTTCACCAACCCCCACACGGTGACAGGCACAGGCGATGTGATCAGTATTCCGGCGGGATGCAGCGAACTGGACTTCGAGACCGAGGTAGCCGCCGTCGTCGGGCATGTACCGGGCAGCGACGGCAGTAACCTGTCAGCGGCAGGTGCCCACCGGCACATCTTTGGCTACACCGTGCTCAATGACTGGTCCGCCAGGGACCTTCAGCGCCGCGAAATGAAAGTCAGCCTGGGTCCCTGCAAGGGCAAAGATTTCGCAAATACTTTGGGCCCCTGGATCGTGACGGCTGATGAGTTCGAACACCTGCATGACGATGAGGGCTTTCTCCCCATCTCCATGGCTGTGGAAGTCAACGGGCAGCCCATAGGCCAGGATCTGCTGTCCAACATGGGTTGGCCGTTCGCTGAGCTGGTTGCCTACGCGTCCCAGGACTCGGTAGTGCGACCGGGGGACGTCCTCGGCTCCGGAACCTGCGGCAGCGGCTGCCTCGCTGAACTCTGGGGACGGAACGGGTCCAAGACACCCCCACCTCTGAAGACCGGCGACGTTGTGCGGATGGCTGTGGAGGGAATCGGCAGCATCGAGAACACCGTGGGTGAAAGGCGAAACGGCGTGACCAGGGTCCCGGCCCGGAACCGTCCCCGGAACCGCACCGTCAGTGTGGCCTTCCGCACCTAGGACTGACATTGTCCCTTTGCGCGCGTTTTGGCCATCTGCTCTTTGTCACCGCAACATATAATCCGATCATGCCCATTACGCGTTTTTCCTTAGGTTGCCATACTCTCTTGTCCACCCCTCAGCAGGACGGGGCGGTTCTATGAGCGGCGGTCTGGTAGCGCTTCTGGACGATGTTGCCGCCTTGGCCCGCATTGCGGCTGCATCCGTCGACGACATCGCCGCAGGGGCAGCCAAAGCAGGGGCCAAAGCCGCCGGCGTGGTCATTGACGACGCCGCCGTGACTCCGCAGTACGTGTCCGGGGCGGACCCGTCCCGCGAACTGCCCATGATCAAGCGGATCTTCTGGGGTTCACTGCGGAACAAGCTGGTGATCATCCTCCCGGCGTTGCTGCTGATCAGCGCCTTCATTCCGGGAGTTATTCCGTTCATCCTCATGTTGGGCGGCACTTACCTCTGCTACGAGGGCGCCGAGAAGGTCTGGCACAAACTTCGTGGCCACTCCGAGCATGAGAAAGCGCCGGCCGTTCAACGCGGACCCGAGGCCGAGGCCAAGGTGACCAAGGGCGCCATCACCACGGACTTCATCCTGTCCTGCGAGATCATGGTCATCGCCATGAATGAGGTAGCAGCTGAGTCATTGTGGGTCAGGGCTTTCATCCTGGTGGTCGTAGCAGTAATCATCACCGTCCTCGTTTACGGTGCGGTAGGGCTCATCGTCAAAATGGACGACATCGGCCTGCACCTGACCACCAAGGACTCCGCGGGTTCCCAGCGCTTCGGCCGCCTGCTCGTCAAGGGCATGCCGGCCGTCCTGGGTGCCATCACGCTCATCGGGACCATCGCCATGCTGTGGGTTGGCGGTCACATCATGTTGCAGGGCGCCTACGATCTCGGCTGGCACGCTCCCTACGACTTGGTTCATGTACTTGAGTCACCCTTCGCCGGGATCCCTGTAGTGGGCGGCTTCCTCGCCTGGCTGGTGAACACGCTGTGCTCTGCCATTCTGGGAGCCATCTGGGGCCTCGTCATCATGCTCATCCTGCATCCGCTGCTGAAGGTGCTGCCGTTCGGCAAGAAGGAGGAGGGGCACGAAGAAGGCGACGTCCGTTCCGCGATCGCCGGACACAAGCCCGCGAAAAACCACGAGGATCCGGTCTCCTAGAACTGTTGCGGCGTCCGGTATAGGTGAGCCTGGACGCCGCAGCTGCAGCCGGATATTACGCGGACCGACCGCCCGAAAACACTCAGACCAGCCAGCTCCACCAGCGCGACCGCTCCGGTTCCGGCGTCGGCTCTGGTTCCGGTTCTTCACCCAAAGCCAGCGCTGCCTCGACGAGGTCTACTCCGGTGAGGGTCATGACGGCCTCCCGATCGAGTGCATCCAGACTTTGAGCCTCATCAAGCGAGAGCCGCAGGGCCTGTCGGTTGAGTGCCTGCTCGAACAACGTGCGGGCAAAGCGTGCGTTACCGGAGTCCTCCCCGGCATGGAGCCCGGCAAGGATTCGACGCAGCATCTGGTCCGCACCGGGTTCCAAAATGTACTCGTGCTGGGCCAGCATACGGTGGAATATGGTCTGCAACTCATCAACGGAGTAGTTGGGGAACGTGATCTCCCGGGCGAAACGTGAACGGAGTCCGGGGTTGGAGAGCAGAAAAGCTTCCATCAGGCGCGGGTAGCCGGCCACAATCACCACAAGCCGATGGCGGTGATCCTCCATTCGCTTGAGCAAGACCTCGATTGCCTCGGGGCCGAAGTCCATTCGGCCATCTTCCGGTGCCAGCGCGTAGGCCTCGTCGATGAATAAGACACCATCGAGCGCTCGTCGGATCACGCGGTCCGTCTTGATGGCAGTCGCCCCGACATACTGCCCTACCAGGCCCGAGCGGTCCACCTCAACCAAATGCCCTTTTTGCAGTAAACCCACAGCGCGGTACATCTCGGCCAGGAGCCGGGCCACGGTGGTCTTGCCCGTCCCCGGGTTTCCCAAAAACACCAAATGCTGAGACGTGGCAACTTCCGGGAGGCCGTGAGCCTTACGGCGGGCCTGGACTTGGAGCAAGGCGACCAGGGCTCGCACCTGTTCCTTCACGGTCTCCAGGCCCACCAGCGAGTCCAGTTCGGACTGCACCTCCGAAAGTGGCCGGGCCGGCCCGGGCCTTGCGCCCGTGACATCACCTATCAGATCGTCCACGCGTTCCGAGCCGGACAACCTGAGCTGATTGGCCAAGTGGCCAATGGTTTCACGCAGGTCATCAAGCGGATTGCGGCTGGCTGCCATACATCCACTGTAGGGCAGAAGTGGCTGGAGGGTCCGGTGTACCTAAATTATATCAAGCGCTTCTGATATATTAGTTAAGTATTAGCGTCTACGAAAGACCCTTACTCAACGAGGAGTACACAGCATGCAGCAACTCGCGCATCGACTCGACCGGCTTGGCACCGAAACCGCCTTTAGCGTCGCCCAAGCGGCAGCGGCTTGGAAGGCCAAAGGAAACCTGGTTTTCCCCTTCCACCTCGGCGACATCAACATCCCCACCGCCCCGCACATCATCGAAGCTATGACCAAAGCCATCGCTGACGGCTACACGGGCTACTGCCCCGGCCCCGGCATCCCTCAACTGCGCGAAGCCCTCGCCGAGGACCTCGGTTCACGCCGCGGCATCAGCTTCTCCCCCGACAACGTCGTGGTGATGACCGGCGGCAAACCCGTCATCACCAAGTTCCTGCAGGCAGTGATGAACCCCGGACAGGAAGTGCTCTACCCGAACCCTGGATTCCCGATCTACGAGTCTCAGATCGAATACCTCGGCGGCACGGCGGTACCGTACCGCTACCTCCCCACCAGCCAGGGCTTCTCGATTGACCTCGATCAGGTACGTGCCTCCATCACCCCGAACACCGTAGCGATCATCTACAACGATCTACAGAACCCCATCTCTGCAGAGTCCACCACGGCCGAACGTGAAGCCATCGCCCACATCGCACAAGAGCACAACCTCTGGGTGCTCTCCGACGAGGCCTACTTCGAAACCCGCTACGAGGGTGTCTCCAGCTCAATCGCATCCATCCCGGGAATGGCCGAGCGAACCGTCATCCTCTACACCTTCAGCAAGAAGTTCGCCATGACAGGCTCACGCCTCGGCTGCGCCGTCGCGCCCCTCGAAATCGCCAAAGTACTCAGCACCCTCAACACCAACGACGAATCCTGCACCACTCACTACGTACAGTGGGCGGGTATCGAAGCACTCCGCGGCACCCAGGAACCCGTCCAGCAGATGTTGGACATCCTGCGTGAACGCCGGGATGCAGCCTGTGAGCTCGTGAACTCCGTCCCCGGGATGCACGTCGCAGTGCCGCAGTCCACGTTCTACCTGTTCCCGGACGTCACCGACGTCATGGAGAAGATGGGATACACGGCAGTGGGCGACTTCGCCAGCGACGCCCTCTACAAAACCGGAGTTTCCTTCTGCACCCGTGAGCACTTCGGCCGACGCCAACCCGGAGAAGAGCGGCAGTACATCCGCCTCGCCTACTCAGGCATCGACGTCGCTGACATCCGTGACGGCCTTGGCCGCCTCCGCGACTGGATGGTGACCGCATGAGCCGCGTCGTCGTCACGGGACGCATCCCCGAGGCTGCCATTGAAAAGCTTCGGGCCGAACACGACGTCGATGCCTGGGCTGGTCCCCAGACCATCACCCGCGAAGAACTTCTGCGCCGCGTAGCCGGAGCCGATGCCATAGTGTCCCTGCTCACCGAGCGCGTCGACGCAGAACTGCTCGAGGCCGCCGGCCCGCAGCTCAAAGTCGTGGCGAACGTCGCCGTCGGCTATGACAACATCGACGTGCCCGCCTGCACTCAACGGGGAATTGTGGCCACCAACACCCCCGGTGTCCTCACCGAGGCCACGGCCGACATCGCGTTCGGTCTCATCCTCATGGCAACCCGACGACTCGGCGAGGGCGAACGACTCATCCGCTCCGGCCAAGCTTGGAAGTGGGGCATGTTCTTCCTCCTCGGGTCCAGCCTGCAAGGCAAGACCCTCGGCATCGTAGGCATGGGCGGCATCGGCCAAGCAACCGCGCGGAGGGCCAAAGCCTTCGGCATGGAGATCGTCTACCAGTCCCGCAGCGAAGTCGATCCTCAAATCGCCGCCGAACTGGACGCCCGACGCGTCGATCTCGACGAGCTGCTGGCCGTTGCCGACGTCGTCTCCCTGCACTGCCCGTACGGTCCCGCCACTCATCACCTGATCGGGGCCGAACAACTCGCTGCAATGAAGAATTCTGCATTCCTCATCAACACTGCGCGCGGACCCATCGTGAATGAAGATGCGCTGGCAACAGCCCTCCGAGAGGGTGTAATTGCCGGTGCCGGGCTCGACGTCTTCGAGAAAGAGCCAAGCGTTCACCCCGAACTTCTTGGGCTGGACAATGTTGCGCTCGTGCCACACCTCGGCTCAGCCACCGTGGAGACACGCACAGCCATGGCCATGCTCGCCGCTGATAACGCACTGGCAGTGTTGAGCGGAGAACAACCACCCGCGCCCATCGCATAGGGCGTCGGGGCCAACATAGATGTGGTCGCCAGTCAGTTCCGGTTAACCCGCCAGGGGTGTTCGAGCTTCGCGGACTCGCGAAGCTACCGGCCAAGGCTGCGCTAACCGTGAGGTTGGAGTTCAGTAGGGTTGGAAGAACCAAGAGCGAGGACAACCCTTATGAACACCCCTGCCAGCAAGACTGCCGTAGACCGGCACTACGACCTGGTGATCATCGGCACCGGGTCCGGGAATTCCATTCCCGGACCCGGGTTCGAGGACCAATCGATCGCGATCATCGAGAAGGCTTCCTTCGGCGGGACCTGCCTGAACGTAGGCTGCATCCCCACGAAGATGTACGTTCACACCGCCGACGTCGCACTGCAGACCGCGGAGTCCGGAAGGCTGGGCTTGGAGGCTGAGGTCAACTCCGTTGACTGGCCAGGCATGGTGAGCCGCATCTTCGGGAACCGGATCGATGCCATCTCCGCTGCCGGTGAAGAGTATCGCCGCGGACCGCAGACCCCAAACATCGACGTCTATGACCAGCACGCCGTTTTCGTTGGTGATCGTACGTTGCGAACCGGCCAAGGGGTCCACCAGCGAACCATCTCGGGCGACCGGATCGTCGTCGCGGCCGGCTCCCGACCCGTTATTCCCGGGGCCATCGCCGACTCCGGCGTGCGGTACCACACCAATGAGGACATCATGCGGATTCCGCAGCTGCCCAAATCCCTGGTGATCATTGGCGGAGGCTACATTGCCATGGAGTTCGCCCACGTCTTCGACGCCCTTGGCACGGACGTCACAATCATCGCCCGCTCCACGCTCCTGAAGAACCTCGATGAGGACCTTCACGATCGTTTCAACACCCTGGCCGCCAAACGCTTCGATGTCCGGTTCGGCAGGACCACCGTTGGCGCCGATCAGAGCGATGATGGTATTACCGTCAGGCTCGACGACGGCTCCACCGCCACCGGGGAGGTACTGCTGGTAGCCGCCGGGCGCACCCCCAACGGAGACCTGCTGGACCTACCTTCCGGCGGGATCGACATGACCAATGACGGGCGCATCAAGGTCGATGAGTACGGCCGGTCGAGCTCCGCCGACGGCGTGTGGGCTCTTGGCGACGTGTCCTCGCCCTACATGCTCAAGCATGTAGCCAACGCAGAGATGCGCGCCGTCCGCCACAATCTGTTGAACCCGGACAAGCTTCAGGAAATGCCTCACCGCCATGTCCCCGCCGCCGTTTTCACGCATCCCCAGATTGCCACGGTAGGCATGACCGAATCCCAAGCCCGCGAACACGGCCATAACGTCACCGTCAAAGTCCAGGACTACGGGGACGTGGCCTTTGGGTGGGCCCTGGAAGACACAACCGGCATCTGCAAGCTGATAGCCGATCAGGACACCGGCAAACTCCTCGGCGCCCACTACATGGGCCCACAAGCATCCACCCTGATCCAGCAAATGATCACTGTCCTGGCCTTCGACCTCGACGTACGTCAATTCGCCGCCCATCAATACTGGATTCACCCCGCGCTGCCCGAAGTCACCGAAAACGCCCTGCTTGGTCTCACCTTCAACTGACCAGAACACCACGTCACACGTCCGCGCACACCGAAGCTACGCAGACACTAACTCCTTGTGGGCAGGGCGAGCTTGAAAACTTTAGCCCACGCAGATCCCACCTGTTTCAGCAGCGGCCCCGTGGTGTACTTCAGACCGTAGCGACCGCAGATCTCACGGACCTTGGGTGCGATCTCGGCGTAACGGTTGGACGGCAGATCCGGGAAGAGGTGGTGCTCGATTTGATGCGACAGGTTTCCGGTCATCAGGTGCATGAACCGGGGCCCTGAGATGTTGGCCGATCCGATCATCTGACGTACGTACCAGTCGCCGCGGGTTTCACCTTCCACCATTTCCTCGGTGAACGTGTCGGTTCCCTCGGGAAAGTGGCCACAGAAAATGACAGCGTGGGCCCAGACATTACGGATAGCGTTGGCAGTCAGTGTGCCGTAGAGGGCTTGCTTCCCGGAGCCTGTAAGCATGGCCAAGGCAGGAGTGGCGGCGTAGTCCTTGGCGAACTGTTTGACCGCCTTTCGCCCCAGCGCTTTGAGGTCCTTGTTCATGGCCTCCTTGGATTTCAGGCCTTCTTTGTACTCGGGGATCTCCAAGTCGTAAATGGCTATGCCCCATTCGAAGACGGGCGCGAGCAAGGCGTTATACAGGGGATTGCCCAGGTTAAAAGGCTTCCATTCCTGATCGGGATCCATCCGCAGAAGGTTGTACCCGACGTCGCGATCCTTGCCCACCACGTTGGTCCAGCGGTGGTGAAGATCGTTATGAGTGTGCTGCCACGAGCGCGAGGGGGTAACGAAGTCCCATTCCCACGTGGTGGAGTGGATGTCCGGGTCTCTCATCCAATCCCACTGCCCGTGGAGGATGTTGTGGCCTAGTTCCATATTCTCCAGAATTTTTGCCACGCTGAGGAGCGTTGTGCCGGTGAACCAGGCTGCCTTGTTCCTACCCACCAGCAGCGCGGCACGACCGGAGATTTCCAACCCCCGTTGGATCTTGATCATGCGCCTGATGTAGGCGGCGTCGCTGGAGCCTCGCTTGCCAAGGATTTCGTCACGGATGGCATCGAGCTCACGGCCCAGCTGGGCTACTTGTTCGTCGCTCAGGTGGGCTGCCGCAGGTGGCCGCACTGTCGGCCTGCCGGCCTCGGCAAGGGCACCGGGCCGGGTCTTGGGCCCGACGGCGGTGGCGGAGCTCTTGGCTGAAACTACTGACATGCGGTGGTACTCCTCAAATTCCGAGGTTGACGGGTCCGGCAGCTGCCGAGACGCACGTTTGGATGAGTTCCCCAGGTGCCCCGCGGACCTCACCGGTACGAAGATCGCGGACCCTTCCGGCGAGCAGCGGGGTGAGGCAGCTGTGACAAATGCCCATGCGACATCCGCTGGGCATCAGCAACCCTGCGTCCTCCCCGACGTCGAGAATGGGAACGTTGCCGCCTGCAAGGACCTCGCGGTCGGAAGCCTCAAATGTCACTATGCCACCTTCGCCTCCGTCCCCTCCCCGGAGTTCAGTGCTGAACCGCTCAATCGTCAGCGAACCCACTTCTTTTACACCCTTGGATTCGTTCGCGGAAGCAGCGGCACCGGCCAGCGCCGCCTGGTTCCACATGGCTTCCGCGTCATCCAGGAAGGACTCGGGGCCGCACGCATACGCCGCCCTGGCCCGCCAGTCCGGGCAAACCTCCTCCAACACGGCCGTGGACGTGAAGTTCATGCGGCCACGGCCTTCGGTGTGCCATTGGACAAGCCGGAAGTTAGGAAATTGATCAGCAAGTTCAGCCAGTTCCTCCCGGAAGATACTGTCGCCTTGCCCGCGGGAAGAGTGGATCAGCACAACGTTCGCATCGGGCCGGCTTGGGACAAGCGTCCGGATCATTGACATGACGGGCGTGATGCCGCTTCCCGCCGTGAGCATCAGGAGTGAACGGGGGTGCTCAGGGAGGACAAAGTCGCCCTGGGGTGGAGCCAAAAAGAGGACATCACCCACCTTCGTTTTGCGGACCAGAGTTCCTGACACGGATCCAACGTCAGTGACAGTAATAGCCGGGTCCTTGCCGGCCGGTGAACTCAGGGAATAGGACCGCCAATGGCGAACCCCGTTGAGCTCTACACCTATCCGCGCCCACTGACCGGCCAGGTGGGCATGCCAGCCGCGGCCGGGCCGAAAGAAAATAGTGGCCGATTGGGCCGTCTCATGGACAACCTCCGTGACCACCCCGCGCAACTGACGGGACGAAAAGACAGGGTTGAAAAGCGCCAGGACATCCTCCGGCGCAAGCGGGGTGGTCAAAACCGAGGCTATGCGGGCCAGTGGTCTGAAGCGGACGATGAGCTGCTCCTCGCAACGACAGAGAACAAGAATCCGACCACTTCGGCCGGAAGAGGCTTATGTGGCCCATGCCGGTTCAGTAGGACTGAGAGTATTATCATCACCGGATTCTGCGCAAACCGCCACTTGGAGACCCAATGCCTCCCTGAGGTCGAACCGACATCAAGCCACGGCCACCGGGTCATCAAGGGGATGCAGACTGCTAGCCTCACCTCATGCGCACAACGTCTGCACGAGACAAACGCACCGCCAGCGGACAGCGCGTACTAATCCTGACCGCTGGCGTGGGATCCGGGCATAACAGCGCCGCGGCGGCGGTGCAGCAAGCATGCGCCGCGCGCGCTGACATCGCCGAGGTGCAGGTGCTGGACGTGCTGCAGGTGAGCAGCGTCCTCTACCGCGCACTCTTGAGCCGGGGCTACTTCGTCCTCGTGGAAGGCCTGCCGTGGCTCGTCGAATGGGGCTACGCCATCAGCAACCCGCCGTTCCGTCGCCGTGGCCCGATTGACCCCTGGACGCGGGTCAACGCCAGTCCGGTTGTTGGTGCGATCAAGCGGTTCCGGCCCACCGCGATTGTGTGCACACATTTCCTTCCGGCCCAGCTGTTGGCCGCACTGCTTCTCCGCGGGCTGATCGATGCGAAGACAGCTGTGGTCACCACCGATTACGACTTTCAAGGCTTGTGGCTCTCCGGGGCATTCCACAAGATCTTTGTGGCCCGGGAAGAAGGAAAGGTGGAGCTGATGGCGCTTGGTCTTCCTTCCGACCGTGTGACTGCCACGGGGATCCCCATCAAGAAACAGCTCAGTCCGGGGCCCGTACGCGATTCCAACAAGCCACCCATGCTGCTCATCTCTGCGGGTGCGACCGGTGGCGACTACGCTGTCTCGGTGGTTCGGCAGACACTGCATATGCGCTCAGCCTTCACGGCCACAGTGGTGTGCGGCCACAATGATGCGCTGCGGCAGCGCATCGGGGCACTCGTGGCGTCGGCCGGCGACCGCTACAGCGTTCTTGGCTTCACAGCGGAAATGCCGCAGCTGCTGCAGCGGGCGGACCTGTTCGTGGGCAAACCGGGCGGGCTGTCGGCGTCGGAATGCATGGCCGCGGGTCTCCCCATGGTCCTTGTGAACCCGATCCCTGGTCAGGAAGTACGCAACGGCGATTACCTCATGGAGCAGGGGGCAGCCGTACGCTGCAACACCGCCGCAACGATCGGCTGGAAGATCGACCAGGTACTGCGCGATCCCGGCCGGTTGCAGAAGATGCAGGCGGCGGCGCAGAGAACAGGCCGCCCTGACGCCGCAGCCGACGTACTAAGCGAGCTGCTGGGCGGGCCCTCCAGGCCGCTGGTAGTGACGCGCGCGGCACAAAGGACCATCCTTGCCGCCAGCGAGAACCGCTTTGTCGCAACCGACCTCACGGGACCTTCCTCTTTGGTGCGCTTGGTCGACCAGGCTTCGGGCAGCACGGTTGCACTTCTTCAGGAAGATGAGCTGCCGGATCTGCAGAAGCGGTACTCGACGCCGGACGGAGACTTGGTGCTCCGGCGCGGCCGGGCGTCCCTGCTTCTCCGTTGGGAGCAACGGAGGTTGCTCCGCGCCATGTTGAGGGGCGACGACGCACTTCCTGTCCGTGTCGAAGGGCCGTTGGCGCCGTTCCGCGACCTCCATGGGTAGCTGGCAAAACCCCATCGGTGGACCTGCCCACCAGCTGCTTCCCCGCTGCACCAGCTCTGTCCCCAAGCATCCGGTGGTTAGGCTTGGTCAATGGCAACAGTTATTCTTGTGCGGCACGGCCGCACCACGGCCAATGCAACTGGACTGCTGGCCGGGCGGGCCCTTGGTGTCGACCTGGACCAGGTGGGCCGCGAACAGGCGGCTCAGACAGCTGACCGGCTCGCGGCCGTCCCGGTAGTCGCGGTCGTATCGAGCCCCCTTGAGCGCTGCCAACAGACCGCCCGGCTCATCATCGACCGCCAGGCCGGCACGCCGTACGCGCCGGTCGACCCCGATCTCACCGAGTGCGATTACGGCC
>Ga0247742_10000157_pt1 | contig 58318 bp, 53 predicted proteins | sample UWRJL208509C2_FD_180944 | JGI IMG/M metagenome (GOLD analysis project Ga0247742, IMG submission 180944) | Plant litter microbial communities from Arlington Agricultural Research Station in Wisconsin, United States - UWRJ-L208-509C-2 | ecosystem: Environmental > Terrestrial > Plant litter >...
GCCATTTTCAAATAGTCGTAAAGTTGATATGGCCGGTTCATCATTGGAATCTCCGATTTGAATTTCATAACCAATTTTATAGGAAAATCCACCATCTGATCTTAAGCCATCAAAATCTATGATGTACAGGCCCGGTTTTTTTTCGGTCACTGTTTTCATAACTGTTGACGGCTTTACTTTACTTGCTTCTTCTTTTTTGCAGCTGTTAAAAAGGACTATTGTCGTAAATAAAATAAGGGATAAGGTTACTTTTTGAATGAATTTCGATTTGCCGTTCATATGAATTTAGTTTAGATTTCATAATCACCTCCGGCTTAAGGGTTGTTTAATGGATAGGTATCTTTTCGAAATTTTGTAATAATGACCTTACAAATATTTCAGGAGTTCTGTTATGCAGATATTGCTGAACTGTTTCGTTTTTTTTGCCGGCAGTATTGTCGAGAGCTTTTTTAATAGCAAATTCAAGCTCATTAACACTATTGGTATTTATTTTGAAAATTCCCGGGATGGCCTCTATCCCCCCGGCGCACAGTGTTGAAATAACCGTTTGATTGGTTGACATCATTTCGAGCAAAACATTCGGGAAGCCCTCTTTAATGGATGACACCACGCATAACCGGGCTCTTTTAAAATAAGGCATTGGATTATCAATGCGGCCTTTTAGTATCACATGCTGTGAAAGGTCAAGGCTTTCAATCAGGTTTATTAACGCGGCTCTTTCCGGTCCTTCGCCCAGGATGAGTAATTTAAGTCCAGGGTATTGTTTATAAATCTCCTCAAAAGCATGTATCAAAAGGGAGAAACCTTTTTCGGGTATCAACCTACCTGCAGCGCATATAAAGTTGGTATCCGTATCGGCATCCTGAAGTGGAAGTTTTGATTTCAGCAAAATTTGTTCTAAATCAACCGGATTTGCCTGTACCACTATTTTTTGCGCAGGTATAAAGGTTACATGCTGCATAAATTGATCACGCATGAGCCCGGTTTGACAAACAACCAGTTGTACACCAGGGTATCCTAATTGATAGGCCAGCTTATAGCTCCATTTTTTAAAGCCTGTAAACCTGGTAAAAACAGATGTACACTCGCGCACAATAAGTTGCGACTTTAAAAATCCTACCCGTTTTAAAAAGCCCAGATAAGCGTTTAAATACGGATGGGTACTCATAATGATAAACTCTTTTCGATAAGGTTTAAGCAAGCGCATAAGCCCTAAAAAGCCCATGAGCATACTTTTGCCAGTAACATATTGAGCCTCCTGATCTGCCGGAATATGCAACCCTCCGGTTTTTACTTTTTTTAAAAACAACAAAGGAGCTCTGGTGGCGCTTGCTGCCATGAGCAGCACATTTTCGGCGCCATTTGCCGCATCAGACATGGATATGAAAACCATCCGTTGTTTAGTTTCAGCCATTGCTGCCCGCTTTATAGTTCCTGATTTTTCCCATTATTTTTTTTATGGGATTTAATGCACTGTAAACGCTGCGCTTACCATCAACAATAAGCAAATCATCAGCAAAGCTTATAGTATGCAAACCTTTGTTATAGGGCTCCTGGGGTAGTAATTCAAATTCAGTACGGTGTTCAAATTCGGTTTCATTCAGCTTTGTAATCTCATTGATCATGATTGAACCGCCATAACGCTTTGTAGGGTTTTGGCTTGGCATGTATAGCTTTTGATTAACTATGAATAATCTGCCTGCCGATCTGCTGGTATAATTATCAACTTTGATCGGGTTTAGCTCATGCGCTTTAAAATCATTTAAAGGACTGTCTGAATGATATACATATAGCTCCCCATGCTTTCCGGAGATGCTTGTAAACAACCAATATTTATCCTGAAAATATATAATGGAGCTATCTACGTAGTTGTTATCTTTTAAAATAACCTTCACTTTTTTAAAATTCTGCAGATTATTTTCATCTACCTCGTAAAGGGCAACCTGTTTAGATTCAGAGGTTTCCGGTATGCAGTATAGTTTATTATTTACGGTGAACATGTATGGGTATGATAGATGTACAGATCTGTTCATGATACCTTTTACCCGCTTTTTCTTTTTCAGGCTCAAATCATCAATAAACATTATTTCGCCCTTTCCTTTCCAAAGGTTCAGCTGTTCATAAAAAATATGAACGCGTCCTTTTATATTGATAACAAAGGGATCGGCAGCATAATCGTCATACCCTTCCTTGAACCAGTTAATTTGCCCTCTGAGCTTTTGAGTAGCAATGAGATCCTCCGGGGTTTGATGAACGTAACCAATATTCCACTTATCAGAAACAAACAACTTATTAAAACACAATAGCAGCAGGCTTATTAGAGTCATGATTTAAACATTTTATTAAGAAAAGATAAAACCAGGGCTGGGAAAGGCAAATAATCACTCTCATGTACAAGTGTGCCTCCAAAACTGTCTTTAAAATAATTAATCCTGATAAGTGCTTCATCACTCGTATCTACGGCGTATCCGCCTAAATCATAAACACTAAATCCCTGCTGCTTAAAAAAGCACATGTCTTTAAAATGCAATAACCTATTGGCCCTGCCTACTATTGCCCTGAGCTGTGTGTCCTGCTCGTTTCTGAAAAGTGATGCCGAATACAATAATCTCACCCTTTTCATGCTGCTATCAATTAAATAAGCATGCATCACAATATCCTGTGCATCATAAATGGCTTTGGTTATAACCATACGCTCATTGTATTTATTAACATTGGCGCCAATTGTGGGCAGTTGCTTGGTTTGCGCAAATAAATTGTAAAAGTTTACAAAGTGCTTTAAATTGGCTTCGGTAGTGGTTGTAACCCCGTCTTTAATAGCCCTCCTTATCTCGTATGCCGTTTTTTGGTCAAACCCCGATTCAATAGCTTCCACGGGGGTGGTTAAATCAATGATCTTTGTAAAAAAGTCTTCACGATGGTAGCCCGCAACAGGGGCCGTCGATATACTTTGTTTGTAATAACTGTAAAGGCATTGCCATTTTTGAGGTTTATCGGCAAACCAAATTACATGAACAGGCATCAGATGAAATGCCCTGGTTTTAATCTGGATCATAGGTATAGGTATTTGTTTTTAAGCCAGCTGATAGTTTGGCATTACGCTCACTTTCTGATTCTTTAACCACTGTTTCAACACCAGCAGTTTCCATATCTGAGGCGCCCGGTTCCATTTACCGGCCATATGGTCATTGATCATATCAAACGCTTTGTTGGCATCAATGCCAGGAATGTTTTTTAATTCAGATAACGACAACTGGTCATGCACATAACTTTTAAGCTGGTTCCTGAACCAGTGATTAAATGGCATGGTGAACCCTGATTTTGGCCTATCAAAAAAATGGGCAGGTACATACTGGTATAAAATATCTTTCAATATCCTTTTTTGAACCCGGTTACCAAATTTGTAGTTATCGGGCAGCCGCTGGGCAAAGGTAACTATCCGGTGATCCATGAGCGGGGCCCGGGCCTCAACCGCAAACGCCATAGAAGCACGGTCAACCTTGGTATTGATATCACCATTTAAATACGTCTTGATATCAAAGGCCGACATTTTTTGTAAAAAGCTTCCCGATTCAGCACTTAGTATATCCATAAAAGGCACCTTCAGTCCTGATTGCGGTTGCTGAAGCCAGGAATACTCCAGGCCACCCAACATCAGGGCATACAGCACATCAATTGATGCCGTACTAATACCCATGGCTATTAATTTATGACGATAATTGGGTGATAATTTGATGAGTTCGCTCATTATTTTACGCAAGGCTATAGGGCAATCAAAAAACTGATTGGCCATATTTAACCATTTATAGCGTGAGTAACCCATAAAGCTTTCATCCCCACCATCGCCGCTCAGGGCCACCGTTACATGCTTTTTGGTATACTTATTTAACAGTAAAGACGGGATAGCACTCGAGTCGGCAAAAGGTTCATCATAGTATTTTCCAAAGCTTTCAATCAGGCTCATGCCCTCCTCTTCGCTGCATTCTATTTCATGATGATCAGTTTTCAGATGTTCGGCTATGTTTGCGGCGAAAACGCTTTCGTCAAATCCCTTTTCTTTAAACTTAATGCAAAAGGTTTTGATCCGCTCGGAATTTTCTGTTGCCAACGCAGCTACAAGCGATGAATCGATACCTCCCGAAAGAAATACCCCAAGCGGCACATCGGCATGCATGCGAATGCCAACAGCATCTTTTAACAGTTCCCGGAGTTCTGTTTTAGCTTCCTGATAACTACTGGCATAACTGCCCATTTTTTCTTTCTCAATTTCCCAGTACTTTTCTGTTTTGAATTGCCCGGTAATTACGTTAAAAATGAAGAAATGGCCAGCCTGCAGCTTTTTGATCTCCTGCCAGGCCGAACGTGGTTCGGGTACATACCCCCAAATAAAATATTCCTGAATAGCCTGTACATCAATATTGATTTGCTGCCCAACCGTAATTTGCATGGGCTGGCTGGCAAATTCAAAATCGCGGCCATTATGTACATAATAAAATGGCTTTTTACCCAGACGATCACGGGCTCCAAAAAACTTTTGCTCCTTTGTATCATAAATTACAAAAGCAAACATCCCATTAAAGTAATCAACGCAATGAACACCATACTCCAGATACGCGGCTGCAAGCACCTCGGTATCTGAATCGGTATGAAACTCATGCCCCGATTTTTTTAGCTTGCATTTCAGATGCTGGTAATTATAGATCTCTCCGTTAAAAACTACTTTAAGGTGTTTATAGGTAAACGGTTGGTTAGACCGCGGATCAAGATCAACAATAGCCAGCCGGTTATGCCCCAATATAACGGATTCTATACGCTCAAACCCGGAATGATCCGGCCCGCGAAAATGTATTTTCGCTAACTTTTCACGAACAATATCATCATTATAATAAACAGTAGATCCGTATATGCCGCACATATTTACAATTGTTAGTGATAATTTACTCCAGTATCAGGCTTTCATAAGCCTGCCCTATTTTATCAAGCGAAAACCTGTTATAAGCATCTGCCTTAATAGCCTCGTGCTGCCATGACTGTGTGCATGCCCGCACAATGAGATTTCTTAACTGGGTTATATTGTTCTGCTCGGCCACATAACCATTAAAACCGTCCTGTATCAACTCTCTCGTTCCATCAACGCGGAAAGTAACCACCGGAACCCCCAGGGCCAAAGCCTCCAAAACAGCATTTGGAAAACCTTCTGTATAGGAGCTCAGCACAAAAAGATCATGCTGAACTACCTGTGCTGAAACCTCATTTATCTTGCCTAAAAAAGTAACCCGGTTGTTCAACTTCTTTAAATTGACCTCAGCCTTCAGGTCAGCCATCAAGGGCCCGCAACCAACTATGGTTAATGTGTAATTTTGAGGCAGGCTATGCATAACTTCAAGCAGGCGGAACAACCCTTTTTCGGCGTTTAAACGAGCTACTACTATTAGCTTTTTTAATTGGGTGTTATTCAATTCCTTTTTGATCATAGGCGTATGCAGTACCGGATTCGATATCACTTTTAACTTACGTGGACTGATACCATATAATTTTGAAACAGACTGCTGCATTTCGGGAGACTGGCAAACGATAAAATTAAACCTGACAGATAAAAACCTGGTAAAAAGATTATAGAACCTGGATTTGTATCCATAAAATTTTTTCATCTCCTGCGGATTGTTAGAGGCCCGGGCTATAAGATGGGGCACTTTTAAAAAGCAGGCTACCATTGCTGTTAAAATATTAATATGATCTGTGGTTGAAAAAACGGCAAACGGTTTTGCTTCTTTCAAAAGCCTGTACAGTTTAAAAAATGACCTGGATGCCTTAACCGTTTTAAGATCAATAAACCGGATACCCTCAATATCAGTGGAGAAACACTGCTCGCCACCATTTAAAAACACAACCGATACCTCGTAATCCTCTTTATTAAAATATTGCGAAAGCAGCCAGTAAACACGTTCTGAACCGCCCGCGCCAAGTGAGCCCACTATGAGGAATATCTTTTTTTTCATGGTAAAATTGGTATAACTGATTTTACACTTCAACTAAACTTAGCTCTTCGGCCGGTTCCGGAATCGGCTCTGGTGATATGAGCCGGGCACTATGTAAAATGGCAAAGTACAAGAACAAAGTAGGCCCATCGGCATCAATTAACCAGCCGTTATGTGACAGCGCATTTAATGATGTTGCTATAAAAGCAAAAAGCAGGGCAACCAACATGGCATTATGTTTAAGCTTTATGTGTTTTACAACTTCTGAAAACAAGCGTGTTATGCGGTAATAGATAGCACCCAGTAAACCAATTCCTAAAAAAGGGCCTAAGTAGGTTATGAACATTAAATAAGCATTGTGAGAGCTTAAGCCAAAAGCGAATAATGAATTACGGTAAGTAACCTCTTCCCAATCCTTCCCGTAAAATATCAGCCCGAAAGGGTAATCGGCAACAACCTTCAAATTTTCGGCAGCCATGTTTGCCCTGTTATAATCATTAGCCTGTTTAGCTTCATTTTTTGCCAGGATATTATTTTTGGAGTCAAAATTATCCTTGAGTACATAATTATAAATCAGCAGGCCAACCATAGCAACCAATGCCACTAACACCAGCGCTTTAAAACGATATTGAATAACCAAAAACATCATGACCGCACCGCTAAAACTAATTAAGGCCGACCTGTTCATGCCCAGGTATAAAAACACCATGCAAACACAAAAAACCAACACTTTGATTAAAGAATTAAGCCTGAATGCAAAGGTAGTTATGAAAGCAAAAGTGGAAAAAGCGGCTATCTGGTAACCAAAAGTAAATTGGGTAACCGCTAAACCTGATGGACTCTGTTTAACCTGTTCGTCAAGCATTCGTGATCTGAGAGGATCGATAATGCCGGGATGGGTATGATCCAGCACCATAATTATCATAGAAAGCGCCAGCCAGGAAAACAACATAATGACCGATAACTTAAAACGTACCTTATTTGTTCCCACAAAATAGTTGAAATAAAGAGCACAGGCTATAATGGTAACAAAGCTTAAAAAAAAGCCAGTGTAATCACTCATCCCTACTATGTGGTAAAGAAACAGGGCAATAGCAAATAAAAAGCATTCGCGGTAGTAAATGAAAGGCGGCAGCGGCCTTTGTATAAAAGGCAACAGCAGCAAGCCAAATATCATTGGGGCAGGTATCCTGAAAATATCTGTCATAAAAATATTAAAGGCAACGGTATACAGATAGCCGGCCATTAAACCAAAAACAATAACTTTTTTGAATAACATAACCTAAAGTGTAGCGGGCTTATTGCTGAATATCCGTTTGATGGTTTGCCATATGATTACCATATCAAGCCAAAGGCATTGATTATCAATATAATCAAGATTATACTGAATTTTTGATGGTATAATTTCGCTCACATATAGCTTTTCAGGGTCTTCGGCCTTTGCCAGAATATCGCTTTCGTCAAAGTACCTGATTGAAGCACGATCTGTAATGCCAGGTTTAACACTCAGCACTCTTTGCTGCTGCATGGTATACAGCTCCACATATTTGCGCACTTCGGGCCTGGGGCCTACAAAGCTCATATCGCCTAACAGAATATTAAATAACTGGGGCAGTTCATCAAGCTTATACTTGCGTAGCCAGTAGCCAGCCGGGGTAATGCGATAGTCATGGCAGCCAATAGTTAACAATCCACCACGATCTGCATCGGTATACATTGTTCTGAACTTAAACAGGTCAAAATCAACACCATCACGACCAACCCTGCGCTGAATGTACAATGCCCCACCACGAGAGCCCATACATACCCATAACGTTATAATTAAAAACAACGGTAGCAGTAGTATGATAGCAACGGATGCAACACAAACATCAAAAACTCTTTTCAACAACATGTTTTCGGTTTAAAAACTTAACCAACAGGAACAGGCTCGTACTTGCCACTTACGGTGTTTAGTTTGCGAACACCTACTTGCTTTTCAACTGCAGTAATAACAGATGAGATGATCAAACTGATCTTATCATCTGTTAGTTGTGGATATATTGGAAGCGAAATTTCGCAGGCATATTGCTCATAAGCCACCGGATAATCGGTAATGTGGTAGCCCAGGCTTTTAAAGTAGGTAAGCATAGGCATGGGTATAAAATGCACATTTACCGTAACTCCCATATTGGTTATATCCTCAATAATAAGGTCGCGTTGGTCTTCAGTAATGTTTTTAATCCTGAGCGGGAATAAGTGATAACTGGTTTCGCGTTTGTCATCCATTAATGGTGGCGGCACAAACCAATCCATATCCTTAAAGCCATCGCAATATTTTAAAGCAATGCTTTTGCGCATTGGAAGCAGATCAGACTCATACTTTCTAAGCTGAGCCAACCCTATTGATGCGCAAATATCAGGCATATTGATCTTGAGCCCCTGGAACAAAATATCATACCGCCAACCCGCGCCCTGTGATTTTGCCAGCGCATCTTTAGTTTGGCCATTCAGGGTATACATTCTAAGGTATTTGTACTCGGCCGCAGTATCAAATTTTTCGGGCAGGTTTAAACAAATACAACCTCCTTCGGCAGTAGTGACGTTTTTAACCGCATGAAAAGAATAAATGGTGATATCGCTCTTTTTTGCAGCGGCAAACCCGTTAAAGCGGGCCCCCAATGAATGGGCAGCATCACTGATCAGTAAAATCCTGTTCAGCAAGCTCTGCTTAAAAGATTCTGCCACAAACAATCCGGTTATTTCCGGTTCGTTAATAATGGCATTAAGCTGGTCATAATCGCAGGGCCAGCCGGCAATATCAACAGCAATAATTGCTTTTGTTTTTGGGGTTATAGCTTTGCGTACAGCCTCTGGCGATATGCTGAAGTCGTTGTTAATATCAACCATAACGGGTACTGCCCCGCAATGCAAAACGCTTAATGCCGTTGCGCAATAAGTGTATGCCGGCACAATAACTTCGTCGCCCGCTTTTACTCCGAACCACTTCAGCATAAGTATGGTTCCTGAGGTCCATGAATTAACACAAACAGCAGCGTTTGACGATGTCAGCCTCACAATTTCCTGCTCTAATGCGGCTACTTTGGGACCAGTGGTGATCCATCCGGATTGCAGTGTGTGTAAAACCTCATCCACTACAGTCTGGTCAATAAATGGCGGTGAAAACGGGATATTTATCATAAAAAAGGTTATTATGCCGATAAAAGGGGTTCTATCTGGCCGGTTTAAAATTTCTGAAACCAGCTAACTGATCTTTAATAAAGCTTTTAGCCAGGCGGCTATAAACGTTGTAATATTCTTTACAATAATCTGTTAGCGTATAATCTTTAAAAGTTAATTGCGAAAGCGAAACAAAGTGCTTATGATTTCCGGCTATAAATTTCTCAAGCTTTTCAAAGCCTTCGTCTGTGCAGGTTTCCGGATGATAGTTAAATGTCCAGGTATTTTTTGCTTTATCGGCAACCTCCGACAACTGTACCGGAATCCACCCAAAACCAAATCTTAGGTATGGCGAGTGTAGTAATCCATCACTGATGATCATAACATCCGAATGCTTGTCAAGCGCTTTAAGTGTGTTACGATCAAACGTATGGGCCGGGGCTATAAAAAGTGGTGTACGTACGCCCTCTCTTTTAAAAATGGCTGTTGCTGCCTTTACCTTTTGTTCCTGAATGTATAGTGGCAAGCCGGCAAATTCTGAGCGGTTGTTTGCTTTAAATAAACCTGAGTTTTGAATTTGATAACGGTGTTCAAAACCGTGCATCCCGATAACATATTCCTTTTTTTGAAGATGCCGGACCAGCTGCCAGTAGTTAGGGTTAAATTCGCCGCACGCATTTAGTTTAGGGTCCTGATTATCCGGAATAACCGCGATAATTGGTTTAATATCATAAATATCGAACAGGTTGAAAAACCGCTCCCATTTCTTTAAATTATTGGTCGGACACAGGTCATCCAGACGGATCATGTATTGCACCATAAATATTTGATTGATTTAACCAGATGTTTAAATTTTAAACCTGCTTTAAAAGCACCTCTTCCCATTTTTTAAATATCTGCTGAGGGCTGTTCGTATCATTAATGTGAACCGCTTCGCGACCTAAGTCATTTTTTAACGACGGGTCATTAATTAACCTGTTAATGGCGCATGTTAACTCGGCAACGTTTGCTGCCTGAACCAGAAGGCCATTCTGTTCGTTAATGATAATTTCTGAAGGGCCAAACTCACAATCCATGGCTATACTGGCGCAACCGAAACTCATTGCTTCAACCAAAGCGTTAGGATAGCCTTCGTTCCTGGAGGGTAACACAAATAATTCGGCCTGATCGTAATAGTCCTGAAGATCGGTTTTGGCGCCAGTAAATATAATCCGGTCAGATAACCTTAAATCTGAAGCGAGTGATTCCAGTTTGGTTCTTTCATCTCCATCGCCAACAATGAGTAAGTCTATATCTTCAGTTTTCGCATTGGCAAAGGCTGTGATCAATAAATCAAACCCTTTTACATACTCAAGCCTGCCTACCCCCAGTATAAATTTACGATGATGTACTGGTTGTCCGGTTAAAGGCTTAAATGAAGGTACGGAGTTGGTTATTTTATGGATATTTTTAAGGTTTTTGAATGCCTTATCATCACGCAAGCAATCTTCAACACCTTTTGCGCCTACAACCACAACCTGGGCCTTTTTGTACAGTAAAGCAGCCAAACGCTTAAACACATAATTAAACTGGTTCACAGTACGTTTTGGAGAGGTTCTTTCCGAAACGATATATGGTGTACTTGTAATACCACATGTTAAACCTGTCCATATATTAGCCGAGGTGATGAATGATAAAACGCAGATGGGTTTATTTTTCATCAAGAGACTAAGCAATTTGAAAAACGTAAGCAACACGTAATATCCCCTATATAACAACATATCATTTTTGCGTTCAAGCAAATAAATCACTTCCACGCCATCGTCTATAATGTAACCCGGTTCGCCAAAGTTTAGGGCAATAATTATTGCTATACAGTTTAACTGGTTAAAGTGATTAGCTAACGCAATAAGCACCCTTTCGGCGCCGCCGCCTTTTAACGACGGAATAATAAAGAACAACGTGGGCTTATATTGTAAAGCGGATAGTGTTTTCATGAAAATAATGGGGGTTCCTGAATTAACTTACAGCAGGTATTTTACTGTATTGTAAACTTTACGCAGCTTAAACCTGCTAAGCTCAAATATTAAATACCGTTTAATATATAATAGTAACAGCCTCTTTTTCTGCAATGCCGGATAGGTGAAATTTTCAATGATCAGGTTAAAATCACTAATCATCCGCTCCATTCTTACTTGTGTATTAATCATGCTCCATATACCGCCAACATGATTACGATAACAACTCATTACTTCGGGCATAACATAAATTTTGTGGCCGGTTTGATGGGTTGCAAAAAGCTTAAATATTTTATCGCCTGCGTAACATGAAAAAAACCATGACCTGTGAAATAACTGATGTACTCCCGGCACGTTTCTGTATATTACAGTTGCTGTTTTTGTTTCCTCCTGCTTCCCGGCAAGCAAGTCATGGTAAGTATGCACCAATGGTACAGGTTTAGGGTGTACGTATAAAGTATTATTGTTTTCGTCAATTACCCTGGTATAGTGGCAGCAAATGATGTAATCAGGATTCTGCTCTAAAAAATCAACCTGTTTTTGCAATTTGTGTGAGTCTGTCCAATAATCATCCCCTTCGCAAAGGGCTATATATTTACCTGTACAATATTTAAGTGTATTGATAAGGTTATAATGCGAGCCCTGATTTTTTTGGGTTGTTGTAAACTTTACTTTTTCAGGGTATTTTTCTACAAATGATTTGGCAAGATCAGCGGTTCCATCTGTTGAACAGTCATCACCAATTACAACTTCAAATTCAAAATTGGCATGCTGCATCATAAAACTTTCAACAGCATTGGCAAGAAAGTTTACATGATTATAGGTAATACAGCAAATACTCACCATAGGCTTCTGAGTACTCATAATGATCCGTTTACTTTTACAGTTCCTGTATTAATTTCAGATTCAATTTGGTCGGCAATCAACATTCCAAAATGTTTTGATTCGTTTACCAGGCTTTCGCTTTGTATCCTTAATAGCAAGCGGCATATCAGGTCAAGTTCAGAAATTGTTAAAGTATGATAAAGCGGCAGGCACATGATCCGGCTGGCCACCGAATCGCAAACAGGCATGGTTACATTTTGTACATAGGGCAAGGCCGATAATGATGGATAGAAATACCTGCGGCAATAAATTTGAGCCATCTCCAGCTTAGCCTTGCTTTCCTTCATTAGCTCTTCGCTTTTAAACATGATGGGAAAATAGGCGTAATTATAATCTTCAATGCTATGTAATTTTTGAAATTGTACATCAAGCCTGCTTAAACGCAGCATATACTGGGCCGATAAATATTTTCTCTTTTTAAGTACCTCATCAATATGGTTCAAATTGCATAAACCCATAGCTGCATGAAACTCGCAGTTTTTGGCATTTATACCCAACTCAGAAAACTCATCAACCCCGGAGTAGCCGAAATTGCGCATAAGCGCCATTTTTTTCAGCAAAGCTGGCTGGCGGGTAAATACGGCTCCCCCCTCAATGGTGTGGAATAATTTGGTAGAATGGAAGCTTGTTGCAGAGATATCGCCATAATCAAACACCGACCTGTTTTTATACCGCGTACCAAAGCAATGAGCGGCATCGTATATTACTTTAAGGCCATGCTTATCGGCAATGTATTGTATAGCATCAATATCGCAGGGGGTTCCGTAAACATGAGTAGCCAGTATGGCTGAGGTTTGCGGCGTAATAGCTGCTTCAATTTTTGACGCATCAATATTAAATGTTTGAGGATCAATATCTACAAACACAGGTTTACAGCTTTGCCATACTATAGTGCTGGTTGTAGCCACAAAAGAAAAAGGCGTGGTAATTATCTCACCGGTTAAATTGAGCGCCTGGATGGCCAGCTGCAACGCAACAGTCCCGTTTGATACATACAGGAGGTGGTCAACACCCAGGTATTCTTTAAGTTTTAATTCCAGCGTGTTTACAAGCGGACCATTATTGGTTAGCCATTGCCGCTCCCAAATACTTTTTACATAACTTTTAAATTCTTTCTCGGCGGGCAGAAAAGGTTTAGTTACTGGTATCATTTTTTCAGAATTAGTTGTTTAAAATCTCTTATGGCTGTGAGCTTAGCCAACAGGCTAAAAGCATAATAAAGCGCGGCATAGCATACACCTACAATAGCGATCCTGAGCAGATCGGGTACAAACAGGTGAGCAAGCAGCATATCCAAAAAGTAGCAGGCCACACCTACGATGCCTGCCAGGGCCAGAATTGGCAATATGTCTTCAATTTGTTCTTTAACAGGGTAAAATATCAGCTTACCACTGTATATGGAATTGATGTAATAAGCAATAAAATTGAAAAACAGCTGAAAGTAAAGCAGTCCGTAAATCCCGAAAGAGATAAAAGATAAAATGCCTATTACGCTAAGCACCTTTTTCACAATCTCCAGCTTCAGGAATAAAGCGCTTTTACCCAGCACTTTTAAAACATTTAAGTTGTAAGCATGCAGCGGGTACATAATGCCGCAGATACATAAAATTTGAAAGTATGGTACAGACGGCATCCACTTATCTGTCAATAAAAAATGGAAGAGGGGATCGGCTGCAACACACAAAAAAATCAGTATCGGTGCGTTCCAGAAAAGTACCTGCTGCATGAGTTTCTTATACACGTTCTTTAGCTGAACAACATCATCAGATATCTCTGCAAACATGGGATAGGCAACCTTATTAATTGCTGCCGATATATTACTTATTGGTAATTGGCTAATAGAATCGGCGCGGGAGTAAAAACCCAGCTGAACTGCCGAAAAATACTTACCAATAATAATCAAGTATATGTTTTGATAAAGCGTATCCAATATACCCGACAAGGTCATTTTGTAACCAAAATTGAAATGCTTTTTAAAGCATTCCTTATCAAAGATCAGGGCTGGCCTCCATGACGAATAGATCCAGTGCATTGCGGTGGATAAAAATGATGTGCATAAACCCATCCAAACCAGGCTCCAGACACCGTAACCCATTTTAGCCAGCACAATACCCAGTATGCCACCGCCAATAGCTGCGGGTATTTGGATATTAGTTTGCTTCTTGAACTTCATCTCTTTGATGAGCAGGGTGCTCTGAACTCCAAAAAAGGCATTTAGTATCAGGATAAGCCCGTATACCCTTACCACCGCGTTTAAAAGAGGCTGGTTGTAAAAAGCAGCTATGAGCGGTGCGGCAAAAAAAAGCAGCAGATATAAAATTGTACTGCCTATGAGGTTAAAATAAAATATGGTTGAATAATCGCGCTGATCTGCATCTGTTGTCCGGATCAGGGAGGTGGTAAGGCCCCCGTCTAACAAGGTATTTCCGATAGCTATAAATAACGAGAGCATGGCTATAAGCCCAAACTCGGCTGGTTCAAGTATACGGGCCAGTGTTATTGATATACCGAAACCCACCAGCTTACCGCTAAACTGCTGCCACAATGACCATAATATTCCGGAAACAGCTTTTTCTTTTAAACTCATGGTTATAAGCTTAAAGGCGGGCAGTTACTACTTCATCTGGCAAAAAGGCCTTTAAATCGTACAGGACAGCATCTGGTTTGCAAAGCGCTTTCAAATCCATGGCTTTGAACTCCTCATGCGCTACAGCCAATAAAACGCCGTCATAGGTTCTGGATTTTGATTCGCCGTTTTCGCATATGACACCATAAGCACGTTTTGCCTGGTCGGGATTGGCCCATGGATCATGTATGTGTACTTTTACCTTATACTCCTCCAGCCGGCGTACAATATCAATTACACGTGTATTACGCACATCGGGGCAATTCTCCTTAAACGTAAAGCCAAGAATAAGTACCTCTGCCGTGGTTAATGACGTCCCCTTGCATATCATCTTTTTAATAAACTGGTCGGCAACGTATCCTCCCATAGAATCATTTATCCGGCGACCAGCTAATATAATTTCGGGGTGATAACCTGCTTCCTGTGCTTTCTGCGCCAGGTAATAAGGATCAACACCTATACAATGACCGCCAACAAGCCCCGGGCGGAAGTTTAAAAAGTTCCATTTGGTTCCGGCAGCTTCTAAAACCTTACTGGTATCAATGCCAAGCCGGTTAAAAATCATGGCCAGCTCGTTTACAAATGCAATGTTTATATCGCGCTGCGCATTTTCAATAACCTTGGCGGCTTCTGCTACCTTAATAGAATCGGCCTTAAATGTACCTGCGGTAATTACAGAGCTGTAAAGCGCATCAACAATTTCGGCAACTTTAGGGGTGGAGCCTGATGTGATTTTGCGAATGTTGGCTACTGTATGCAGTTTATCACCCGGATTTATTCTTTCCGGCGAGTACCCCGCAAAAAAATCAGTGTTATACTTCAAGCCGGATACCTTTTCAAGCACTGGCATACATTCGTCTTCTGTAACACCAGGGTATACGGTTGATTCGTAAATTACAATATCCCCTTTCTTTAACACTTTACCTACCAATAAGCTGGCATTGATCAATGGGCTCAGATCGGGCCGGTTGTTTTTATCAACCGGGGTTGGCACTGTTACAATATAAATAGAGCAGGCCCTTAGTTTTTCAACTTCATCGGTAAAGTATAAGCCCTTGGTGTAGTGCACACCGGCGTAGTTACCGCTTTAAGCTTCTGCTCACTAATTTCGAGGGTATGGTCTATCCCCGATCTTAGCTGATCAATGCGCTTGGCATTGATATCAAAACCAAATACTTTATACTGCTTTGCAAATTCTACAGCTAATGGAAGACCGACGTACCCAAGGCCAATGATTCCAATTTTGTTATTTTGTAGCATTTTTGTTGTTTTGATTTAAGTTGTTTATGGTGATGTGTTGAAATGGAATGCGTGTTACCAGGGCACAGTGGATGTTGTCAAAAACCATGAGTACATTTTTACCCTGAATTTGAACAACCTGCCCCGGGTGATTAGCAAAGGCGCCCTGGTTTACCAGTACACGATCGCCTACAGAAATATTTTGCAGGTTTATAATTTCTAAATCTTTGTAAAGGGTTAAATTTCTCTTCACTTCTTCAATCACCTCGTCACGTACTACTGCCGGTTTTTGCATGTAGTACACATACCCCATTACCCCCATGCAATAAAGCACCTGTGCCTCTTCACGAAGGCTAACCCGAACAAAAACGTAGGAATTAAACAAAGGGAAGCTCACCTCCTTTTTGCGATCTGCCCACTGATTTTCTACCTGCCTTACCGGGCAATATGATTCAATGCCCTGTTGCTTTAGCAGGCCATCTACCTTCTTTTCCCATCTGGGCCTGGTATAAATTACCAGCCATCTTTTTTCATGTAATTGTTTAAGTTCCATAAATGCGGTCATAGCTTGAGATTAGCCAATAGCTTCGCCATATCACTTACATGACGCCATTGCTTAAAAAATTAAAACTTATTTATTTAGGTTATTGGCCGGGGCCAACAGAGAAAATGCGCTGTAATGTTTCTAAAATTTGAGGGGCATGTATAGCTCCGCCACTCCACTTACATAGCTTATTTTTTTAACAAATAATTAATTTTGATTATATGCCGGCCAAGGCCGGTTAAATTTATAACTGCAAACTATTTGCTGCTTTTTTCAGCAGCATAACCATAACCGCCATAGGCATAAGCCGAACGATTTTCTTTTTTAGCATCGTTAAAAACCACCATCAGGTTTTTTAACTTTTCCTGATCATAGATATCCCGCAAAATATCCAGCTGCTGCGTATTGGTATAATTATAGCGCACCAGGTAAATACTTAGGTCGGCAAACTGAGCCAAACTAAAGGCATCAGCCACTGAGCCAACCGGCGAGGTATCTACAATTAAATAATCAAACCTGCTTTTAGCCCAATCAAACAACTTAAACATCCGATCGCTCATCAGCAGCTCTGCCGGGTCGTGAGGCATTGGCCCGCAACCCATTACAAACAGATTATCAGCGTTTTCATACTGCTGAATACAATCATAGGGCATGTCTGTATCACCTTGTAAATAATCAGTGATCCCTTGCTGTTGCTGTATCCCTAAACTCTGAAGCAGATCGGGCTTGCGCAGATCAAATTCCATGATCAGCACCTTTTTATCCAGCAACGATAGTGTTAAACCTAAATTGATACTGAAAAATGTTTTGCCTTCTCCCTTCATGCATGAGGTAACCAGCATAACCTGGTTAGGTAAATCGGGATTTAAGACGCCCAGATTGGTACGTATATACCTGAAAAGTTCAGAGATGATGGAGTTGCCACCCTTTTGTATCACAATAGGGCTTTTAATTTCATTATGGCTTAATTCGCCCAATACCTTTACCCCTTGTATATGATTTAAACTTGATGAATCTTTAACCTTGATATTAAGCAGCTCCTTTAAGTAAATGAACATGGCAGGCAATAGTAAACCTATAATGCTGCCGCATAAATACAACAAGGGTTGTTTAGGATATTCGGGATTGGGATCATAGCCAGGTTTGTCAACCAGCTGCGAAGTTGGGATGGTTGCGGACAGCGACAAAGCCGTTTCTTCGCGTTTTTGCAGCAGGTATTGGTATAACGTGGTTTTTACGCTTTGCTCACGGCTGCGCTGCAGCAAGCCCCTTTCCAACGTAGGTACCGACCGTACCCTTGAGTCGTACTGTGCCGAGTTTGATTTAAGATGATTATGCTCTATAATAAACCCTTGTTTAATATTGCTTAAGTTTTCTTTAATGTTAACGCGCAGGCTGGCTATCTGACTGCTCAGGTTTTGAACCAAAGGATTACTCAGACTTGCACTTTGCAGCATGCGGTTGCGCTCCAGCTGCAGATCATTAAAGCGGCTTATTAAATTATTCAGTACCGGGTCTTTTAGTCCCATGCTACTGGGCACTACACTGAACTGATTTTTAGAATTGCTTAAATAACTTTCAATTGATCTTACTATACCTAATTGCACATCTGAAGCTTCGAGTAACTGATTGTACTCGGCAGATTTGGTGAGGTTAAGCTGCGCACCGGCATTTACATCTGTTGCGCCGGTTTGTTGCTTGTATGCCTCTATGCCCCCCTCAGCCGATGACAGATCCTGCTCCATGGCTTTCAGGCGTTTATCAATAAATAAAATGGTATTAACGGCCATTTTATTTTTCTTTTGTACGTTTTCAATATTATAGGTTTCAATGATATTGGTCAGTATATCCACCCCCCGGGCAGGTATAGGATCTACCAAACTTAATATAAGGGTGTTAGATTCTTTAACTACGGGATTTACTTTTAATTTTGACGCACTGTAGGATGCCGCCATTTTATAAAGATCTTTAAACTGTATCCCGATAAGTTGCGGATCATTTGAAAAAGCCGGGCCTTTGATTACCGTAAATACATAATCATTATGCCTGATCTCCTGGCCATAGCGATATATCCAGCTTGAAGGTCCATCTTCCAATATAAAAGTACCAGAGGATAAACTTTTCAGCTTTAACTCTTTAAAATACGCTGCTTTTTTAAGTTTGTTTACAATCACCTGGACGGGAAGATCATCAGCATATAGTTCGCTGGTTTTGAAGCTACTTTCATCAAAATAAACTGTTTGCTGGTTGAGTTTTTTAAGTGCAGTATAGATCAGATCGCGCGAACGCAGGATCTCCATTTCATTATCTACCGTTTTAGGCTCCTGAAACATATTAAGATCACTAAACGCGGTGGCTTTCAAAATTCCGTCACCTTTTTTATCGTCGGGGATAAGCAACGTACTGCTTACTTTGTATTGAGGTGTTACATAGTCAAGGTAAAGCCAAACAATGCCTAAACTTACAACCATTGCTATTAAAAACAGATACCACCGTTTTAAATATGGCATAAATTTATCCTGAAAATTATCGGACCGAATAGCAGGTTTGTAAATAAAATTTGCAGCCATGTTATCAGTTTTAATATAGGGCAAATAGTTTCTTATTAAATTTTATCTTCTCAATAGTACAGCCGCCAGAACCGCAATGGCAGATATAGATGCTACAACAATTGGTATAACACGTGTATTTGAACTGTATTCAACCGCTTTTGCCCGGTCAGGCTCTACATATACAATATCATTTTGTTTAAGGTAGAAGTACGGTGAATTCATTGACTCCTGGTTATTAAGGTTAAGCCTGGCCATTGTTTTTTGGCCATCTTCATTACGTATAATCAATACGTTTTCCCGTTTACCATAAACGGTCATATCGCCGGCCATTCCCAAAGCCTCCAGCAAATTCACATTGGTATCGTCCATTACAAATGTTGAGGGCTTATTTACCTCACCTATTACTGTTATTTTAAAATTGACTATCTGTATATCAACTTCCGGGTTTTTAACATTTTTTCTTAGCGCGGCAGTAACGCCTGCTTCAGCTTCGTCTATTGTCATCCCTTCAATTTTAAAGTCACCAATAAGGGGTAAATAAATGTTGCCATCTTTGTTAACCCTTACCTGGTAACCGTTTCCTTTTGATGATGAACCTGAGATTGGTTTATTATTGCTAAACAGGCTGTTTGACTCGGGGCTCGAACTATTCATTGTAATATCAACAATATCGTTTTCACGAATATGAACCTCTTGATTTTGTAGGTTAGTTACTTTAGTAGCATTTGCCATATTGCTAAAATAAACCAGGTCTCTTCTTGGAGCGCAGGCACTCATAACCAGGATGAGCAGTATGCAGCTTCGTGTTAATATTTTAATATTCATTAGTGATAAGGCTAATTGGTTATCATTATCTTATTTGATATTTCAAATCTATTCAATTGACATTCAATATTATAAGATTTTTAAGGATTGAAATAAAATTGTAAAATGGCCTCATTCTTTTTACACAAACTGTAAAATAAGCTTTGGTGCCATTTACATATGCTGTGAAATTATTGTACAAAATCATCGGCACAACCATTAAATAATGAAGATTATTATTCAGGTTCAGAGTAACTGAATTTGCTTTTTTCATGGAAAAAAAGCCTGATAAATACATCAGTTCAGGCAACATGGAAAACAACCGGCATAGTGTATTTACCCAGGGTTAAAAATTCATTAAATCAACCTGCTTCAATGTTAATTTATTAAGACATTACTGTGCGCGAGATTGATGGCTCAAACGCAAAAATGCCGGTAACCATTGATAAAATAGTTACCGGCATTTATTAAATGTTGGGTGATTATTCTTCAGTTTTTTATTTTTTCAAGGCGGTTAAGTTCAAGTATGGTAATGTGACCACTTTTTTTATCGATAAGCCCTTCTTCTTTAAAATTTGTTAAAGTGCGGCTAACAGTTTCCATGGCCATGCCAGCCATACCTGCCAGCTCCTCTCTTGATATTTTAAGCAGCATGGGATCGTCCGATTGTTTATTTAATCGCAACAGTACCTGCGCCAGGCGTTTTCTTACAGAATTATAGGCAAGTTCTAACATTTGCTCTTCTTTTTCGCTAATATTATTTGAAAGCATCTTTAAAAACTGTTGGCTAATGGCCGGGTATCTGCTTAACAGCGATAATATGATATCTTTAGGTAACAGGCATACCGTGGCATCTTCAATAGCCACTGCTGTTTCCTTAAACGCTTCATTGAGTAAAAGGGCGTTTACACCCAAATAATTATCTGTTTTATAAAGGCCGGTCATAAACTCCCGTCCATCATCGGTAAACTTTACTGTTTTAACAGTACCCTCAAGAATGAGGTAAATTCCCATGGGCTGGTCGCCCTCATAATATAGTATCTGTTTTTTCTTAACCTGACGAATTTTGCGGCTGGCTATTAAAGCTTTCAATTCGGCTTTTTCATCTTTTGAATTGTTGGCCAGGTTATCCAGGTTTTGCAGTGCCTTAGTGAAAGAATCTTTTCTGATTGCATTTTTCTTTAAACGGCTTTCTATAGCGTTTAGTAGTTCCTGCTTATCAAAAGGCTTAATTATATAATCATCAGCCCCCATCTCCATTCCTTTTCTAAAATCAAGTCTTTCAGTTTTAGCGGTTAAAAAAATAAAGGGAATAATTGCGGTTTCCTGATTGTTGTTTAATAGTTGCAAAACATCAAAGCCGTCTAACTCCGGCATCATTATATCACACAGTATAAGATCCGGTTTCATTTGGGAGGCCAAACTCAGACCTGCTTTACCGTTGTTGGCTTGTATCACATTATAGCCCGCTTCCTTTAAAATTTTAACGGCAACGGTTCTCATGATGTCCTCATCGTCAATAACAAGTATGCATTCATTCATAGTCAATAAGGTTAAGTTTTAGGGTTTAAAATTGCTTTTGACTTTATACAGGAAACTAATTTTAATTAAAAAACATCATAATAACTGCGTTTCAGCAGCCTGCGCAGTACAACTATTACTGATCTTGTATCCGGATAACTATTCATATAAAAAATTACTCCATTATAATTTTAAAATATAAACTCACACATTGCTCAGAAATAACTGATCGGCTTATTTTGGTAGGGATATAACAAACTTACATTTTTAAAACAAAAATGCACACTTGTAAAAGCCCAATATTTACCTGTAGAAGACCAACTTACAGCTCATAGTTTCATCATAATCAAGCCCATAGCAATTAAAAAACAATTTAAGGTTTATATCCCCATGTAAACAAATACTTCTACGTTTAATATCGCTTTACACTTATTGGTAACTTAAAATTAGAGCTATTTTAGGGTGCCGGGGGACTTTAATATTCGTTCAATACTATTTCTATGCTTTCCTTTTTTGAGCAGAAATATCTTCCGTACTTATCAGAATACCACCTATAAGCTGGTTATAAGTGTACCAGGGCCTTATATCCCATTTTATCCACTTTTTAAAACCGTCAGAACTTTCAATAAATTCCTCATCACATGTATTAACCTCCCCGTTCAAGGCCGCTAAATACATTCCCTTTAATTTATCATGTATTTCAGGAAAGATATACTCATGTACAGTGCCTAATAAATCATTTTCTTGATAGCCATAATCTAACAGCCATTTATTTGAAAATGCCAGGTACTTCATTTCTCTATCTAACATAGCTACGGCATAAGGAGCCTGCGATATAAAGTTTCTATATCGTTCGTCAATGGTTCTATAGATGTTTTCAATCAGGCTATCGGTTTTCCTGGCATCCTGATATTTTTTATAGCAGGTTGAAAAATTTGAGGGATTTGAGAAATTAAGTATTACTGCAAGCTGCTTTTTACTGTATTTTTTATCCTGTAAATATTGCTCAGCAAGTTCCATCTGGAGGGTTCGGTAGTATGAAAATATGCTGGAGTTAAATTGGGTTTTAAAATCTCTCTTCAGTTTTGATTCGGAAATAAAATGAAGTTTAGCGAGCTTGGCTATCCCCGGAAATTCTGTTAACAAACAAGTTTTTAACGTATTAACAACATTGTCCAGTATCTTTTCTCCTGTTGAGCTACCATTACCATGGCGTATACCATTTGATTGAGGCTGAAGAATTTTAGGATCGGTGCTATCTGATATGTATACAAAAAATCCCCTCACCTGCCCATTTTCATAATCGGGGCTAAAGGTGGCAATTGCTTTTGTTTTTCCACCCGATGGAGTTATAATGTCGCGCTCAAACCGCTGTATTTTGCCTTCAAAAACGCCAGTTATATAGGGTTTGTATTTTTGAAACAGATTACCTAAAAAATGCTCCATCTTTATGCCAACCATCTCTTCCCTGCTTTTACCAAACCACTCTAAATAGGCCCGATTTGCATACCTGCATATCAAATTTTGATCCCAATAAGCAAGCATAGCCAGAGTATTATCTGCAACTTCGAGGTGATTCCATTCAATGGGGTTGTTATTAATATCCTCTGACATTAACTTCAAACAATTAAATTATGGTTGTACTATAAAGATAATAGTTAAAAAAACGGCAAAAAGTGACCGTTGTCACTTAAATCAATGACGACTGTCACTTATTGCTGGTTATAATGGGTTCCTGAGTAATAAAGGCAATACTTAATGCTTTTTTTATAAATATAACATTATGAAAATGTTATATTTATATATCATACCAAAATAAATCAGTTGTCAGGGCATGAAAAAAAAGGAAGAAAGAAGGTATTTTGATAAAGAGTGGAACGATATGAAAGCCAGTCTTAAAGCTTATTTACAAACTGAACAACCGGTAGATCTTCACCATTTCAGGGTGCAGGTAAAAAAAATACGTGCCTTTTTAATATTGTCTGAAAGTACTGAACATCATCCCATGCTTATTAAGCATTTTAAACCTGTTATAAAGATATTTAAAAAAGCCGGTAACATACGTAATGCTTACATGAACCTTGAATTAGGTAAAATATATAAAATAGCGAACCACAATTACATAAACCAACAACAGGATCTTCACTCACAAACCAGTACTGATTTCAAGGCAAACAGCCACAGATATCTTAAAGAAATTGATAGGGTGCACGAAATACTGAAGGCAAAAATAAAATCTATAAACAATGTACATATTAGCCTGTTTTATCAAAACAGGCTTCATTTAGTTGCAGATTCTTTGAAAGGTATTCAATTTAATGAGCAGTTGCATACAAACCGTAAACTGCTTAAAGTTTTATTATACAATTACAAATTAACCCATCCGGTAGTTGCTACCAGCTTCAATGTGCCTTACCTGGAGCAAGTGCAAGAAGCAATAGGCAACTGGCATGATCATGTACAGGCAATAGATTTATTTACAGGCAACGGATTAAATGATAAAACAGCTGTTAGCTCATTAAAAAAGCAGAACATCAAGCATAAAACCCGCATTACCAATCTTACAAAAGACATGTACAACCAGGCTACTACAACTGTTGAACTCCCGGTTGAACAAGTAAGTTAATAGCATATTAGTTATTCCCTTTTCAACATTCACCTGAATACCAACCAGGAACAGATATCTTAATTTGTGGAGCATTTTTTAAAAAAATTCTGTCACTATTTGACCAAACCTCCATCTAACTAAAAAAATACCAAAAGAAGGTAAGGGTAAAAATGTGTTTACGTGTTATGGTTAAGCACTGCCTCGCCTAATCACCTGATTTTGGTTTTAAGCCGGTTCAAATTATAACTTGATGACAATAAACCGAAAGTTCATAACAAACACTCTATTAATTTTTTTACCCGTGTTTTTTTGCACCAGTTTGCGTGCCCAAAACAATTTAATGAAGGAAATAAGCATTGGCGACATTAAACAGCAGCGCATGGCCAGTGTGCTTGATAAAATTGCCAGCAAAGGCAATTTTTACTTTGCTTATAACAATAAAAGCATTCCGGCCGATAGTATTATATCAGTTTCGGGCTATCACGGAACCTTATTTAATCTGCTTGATAAATTACTGGGTGATAGTTATGAATTTAAAGAAGTGCCCGGCTATGTAGTGCTCCGCCATGCTCCGGGCAAGTTGCACTTAACAGCCGAAGTTGAAAAAGAGCCCGGGAAACAAACCATAGTAAAAGGATATGTAAATGACGTTGTCACTGAAAGGCAAATTGTAAAGGCCAGCGTTTACGAAAAGAATCAATTAGTCTCAACCCTGACCGACGACAAAGGGTATTTTGAACTTAAACTTAAAAGCTGGAGCGGCTCGCTTTTACTAACAGTTAGCAAAGAGAACTATCGCGATACCTCACTTTATGTATTGCCTGTAGTTAATGTCGATTCTAAGCACAATAATAAAAATTACCAGTATTATCCTGATGAGGGATCAGAAACCGGGGTTGAACACAGCCGTTTCGCCCGCTTTTTTATCAGCTCCAGGCAATTGGTGCAGGGCCTTAACCTGGGCAACTTTTTTGCATCTGCCCCCTATCAGGTTTCGCTTATTCCCGGGCTAAGTTCGCACGGTATGTATAACAGCCAAATAATTGATCATTTTTCGTTTAATCTTTTAGGCGGTTATACTGCAGGCATTAAAGGATTTGAAGCCGCCGGCTTGTTCAATATTAACCGTAAAGATGTAAGCTTTTTTCAAATAGCCGGTTTATTCAATGTAGTTGGGGGGAGTTTAAGTGGTTTTGAGGCTGCAACCGTTTACAATAATGTATTGCATGATGCACAAGGTATACAACTGGCCGGCATTGCTAATAAAACAAACAATTTCACCAAGGGTATACAGGCGGCAGGCGTTGCCAATATAGACCAGCAGGCCAAAGGTTTCCTAATAGCTGGTTTATTTAATCGTGTTAAAAATTTCAATGGTGGGGTACAGACCTCCGGATTATTTAACTCAACCCAACAATCAAAAGGGCTGCAATTTTCAGGGCTTTTCAATTTGTCTGCAAACAATGCAGGGGCGCAATTTACTTCAGTTTTTAATGTTGCAAAAAAGGTAAAAAGCTTTCAGTTTGCACTGGTAAACGTGGCCGATAGCAGCGACTACTCCATTGGGCTGATTAACTTTATTAAAAACGGCGAAAAAAGCCTGGCCATCAGTACCGACGAAACCTTAATGACACACCTTGATTTTCGCTCAGGAGGCAGGATATTGTACGGATTGATAGGCGCGGGCTATAAGTTTGGCGATACCCAGTTTAAGTACGCTCTTGATATTGGTTTAGGTGCGCACATCATCAACCATGATAAATTTTACTTAAACGGTGAGTATGTGGCACAAATAATCACCAACTTTAAAGATAGATCTTATCAAACCAGTTCGTTTAAAATGTTACCTGGCTATAAGTTGAGCAAACTTGTCAGGCTGTTTGCAGGCCCTTCATTCAATATCATATCTGCCGATGTTAGCGATAATGTAAAAAATCATGGCTGGGAATTGAGCAAAAGCATCAGCAGCGACAATAAGTTAACCGCTTTAACTATTGGGGTAACAGGTGGATTGCAGTTGGTATGGTAGCCAGTAAATAAAAATAAAAACTTGTCATTTCGAACGATAATGAGAAATCTTATACAGTAGTCTATTCGCTGTACTTGATGTATAAGATTTCTCTTTCGCTCCCCCGCTCATGCTCACACATGCTCCATCGAAATGACAGGAGGGATGTCTATTTAATAATAATATCCTGTCCGGATTTATCAATGCGTATTTCGGGAGTTGTTGATTTAATGAGCTCCAGTACGTTCACCAATGAATCTTGCAGCCTGATGGTTACCGTGATCGGGGAATTGCGCAGTGTTGCATTATCAATTTTAATATTGGCACTATAGGCCTCGTTCAACACATCAACTAAACGCCACAGGGGTACATTGTTGGCTTTAAACGCGTTGTTTCTGTAGTAGTCATAGAGCATATCGGCACTTTTTTCAACTTTCAGTTGCTGATCGCCTTGCTTTATATTCACCATTTCGCTGGCATTTAACCGTACCGAATTATTATGCTTACTTACCTGCACAATACCGCTCTCTACAATAACCTCGGTGTTTTGTTGCTTGCTTTTAATGTTGAAGGCTGTGCCGATATCCTTTACAGTAACATCATTAACATGCACCGTAAAAGGAACGTATTGATTATGCTTAACCTCAAAAAAAGCCTCGCCTGTAAGTTTAATAACCCGTTGCGATTTAAAATTACCCACATAGCTTATCCCCGAGTGTTTGTTAAGATGCACTACCGAACCATCGGGCAGTGTATCAACACGAACCATATCAGTAGTATTGATACTGATCAATTGTGACGACATGCCGCTCTGCTGATATAAATAATAGCTTATCCAGCCCGCACCCACTAAGAGTACCGCGGCAGCAGCCACACGCAACCAGTTTGTGTTTGCATTTCCGTTAATAGACCTGATTGGTGTCGATTCACCCCCACTGGTGGCTCGCTTAACTTTAAACTTATCCCAGGCTTCCGTTTCACTCAGCGGGCTTTGCTGCGCCAGGCGTTTGCTTGTTTCCAGGATAATTTTTACATCCTCAAACTTTTTGGTATTAGCATTGCTGGCAGCTATCCAGGTTTCAACCTCCTGCTTTTCGTGGTCGTCGGCCTCGCCAAGAATATATTTGATCAATATGTCTTCACTCATATGCTGTTTCATGACTTAAACATATTAAATAGCATTAATGCAATAAACGGTAAAAACTCCTTCATTTCTTTTCTTAATATTCGTAAGGCTTTACCCATATGGGTTTCAACTGTTTTTATGGATATATCTAACTGGGAAGCTATTTCCTGGTATTTTAATTCCTCAAACCGGCTTAAATGAAATATGGCACGGCATTTTTCGGGCAATTTGGCCAGAGCCTGCTGCAAGTGCCGCTCCAATTCGCTCATTTTTAATTTGCCAGCAGCATCGTCTGTATGATCCTTCATGGAATGTGCGGTTGTGGTTTGATACTTTAATTGAACTTTTTGTCGCCTGATGTAATTGAGACTATCGTGATATACCGATTTATACAGGTACGATTTGATGGATGTTTGAATACGCCCCCATTCATTTTTTTCCCAGAGTTTAAGAAATAAAGACTGCACAATTTCTTCTGCCACATCCCAGTCTTTCAATAATGAAAAAGCATATGCATGCAGCTCTCTGAAATGTTTTTTGAACAGTTGCTCAAAAACAGCCTCATTATCATCGAGCCAGGCAACCGTCATTTCTTTATTATCCATTATAGGCTATTAGATTCAGTAAATATGTATGCCAAATGATTGTATTAAAGCGGATAGCATTGATATATCCATCCGCTTATCAAACTTAATTATTATTGAAATTTAAAACCAACTCCAAGGCTAAAGATATTGGCTTTTTGACCAAGCTCTTTGTTAACCTTGCTTAAGCCTAAACTATACCGGGCATCAAAAGTCAGGCTGCCAATATCAACCCCTGCGTTTACAACGCCCCCGGCACTCACGTCTTTATACTTAAAACCAGCGGGAGCAATTGGCTTTTTAAGGTTATAGTATAGATCGGGCCCGGCTGATATCCGAAAATTCAAATCTTCGGTATTTAATAATTTGTAACCCACCATTAAGGGTAAATTCAGCTGCCTGAATTTTGCGTCGTAGGAGTTTGCGTTAAAGCGGTATTTATCACTAAAAGTTACATAGTTCAGTTCCGGCTGGAAGTATAGCGTTTTACCCGCCCGGGCAAATACCCCTGCGTTAAAACCTATTTTACCATCCTTGTCGCTTACCGCATTTAATCCCGTTTTTAAGGTCGAAAAATTAACCCCGGCTTTAACACCAAATTCAAGATCTGATGATTGTGCCCTTGCCGAGCTAACCCCAAGTGTGAATAATATGGCCGTTGCCAATAATTTGATCGTTTTCATTTTTTGATTTTTGTTTGTGATGGATTTCATATGATTATTGTTGATGTATTAAAAACTAACCTGAATACCTGCGGTATAGCCAACATAAAAGCCATACAGATCACGGCCGTTATTGCGTGTCCAGCTTGAGATATATTTTGTGGTCATTTTGCGGCCTTCCTCAGTATCGGTGTTTACATAATTAATTGATGGCCCACCAAAAAGCTCCAATGAGCGGGTAATTTTAAAGGCAGGCAATAACCTGAACGACGATTTAAAGTAACTCCCGCCCTTAAAGCTTTCCAGGCTGCCACTAACCAATTCCGCATTCAGGCGAAAAGCCTCTACCTTGAACAGGTGTGCACCCAGGCCCGCCTCATAGGCATACTTATCACGCTTATTATTAAAGTTGTACCCAATACCAATAATGCCATACATAACCCTGCCCCCGGAGCGGAAGGTTATCAGCGTGGTTTGGTTTTCGTCGATAGTTGCACCAATGCTCTTTTCACCATTTTTAGCCAAGTTAATGATCCCAATCTGTGTGCCTGCGCTATCGGCAACGTTTATAAAGGATAGCTGCGTACCTTTTACATTTTTAGCCACGTTCATGAAACCAGCTATCTGTACACCTTTTACATCGTGTGCTATATTGGAGAAACCCGCAATCTGCAAGGAAGAAACATCTCCTCCTTTGTTTAAAAAACCTGCTATCTGAGCACCACTGCTACTGCGGGATATATTGGCAAACCCGGCTACAGCAAAACCTTTACCGCTGCCATAGGTGTTTAAAAAACCTGCCACCATAGTACCATCTGCATTTTTACCAATGTGGTTTGAAAAACCGGCTACTTGTAGTCCCCGGGCATCGTTATGGATGATATTGCTGAAACCGGCAATGGTAATACCCCTTTCTGCTGCAGACACTCCTGCTATCAGGTTGAGGGAAAAATTATTGGTGTCGCGGGGAGCGCTTGTCCAGTTACTGCTTAAAGGATAAACTAAGCCTATATTTGTTTTGGCACGGTCGCTGTTTTGCGCATAAATATTGGTACCGCTAAACAGAACTAAAAAAAGCGTCCAGATCTTTAAAATGATTGATAAGATGCTGTTTTTGTAAGGATCAAAATTCATAATTATATTATTTACTGTGTATTTACAGCAATAACACGCTCTTTGAACTTTACCCTTACTCTGTTTTTGAAAAATTTTAAATCGACTGTCTTATCTTTGAAATTAGATAGAATAATTACCTAACCCGATGTTTAAGACAAACACCTTCTTATACTTAAAAAAATGGGGAATTTACTGATCAAACGAATATATGAACCGGCAGAAAAAACAGATGGATTACGGATTCTGGTAGACCGCCTGTGGCCGCGTGGCATAAGCAAGGAACGCGCCCAAATAGACCAATGGATGAAAGAGGTGGCGCCATCAACCCAATTAAGGAAACAGTTTCATCAAAACCTGCAAAACTGGCCATGGTTTGAACACGAATATATAGCCGAGCTTAAACAACGGGAAGCGGTTAAAGAATTGGCTGGTTTAATACAACAACAGGCAACAGTAACTTTACTATATGCCTCCCATGATGAAAAACAGAACCATGTGCTGGTATTACAGCAGTTTTTAAATACAATATTAAAAAGAGATCATGTTCTTTAAGCGCTATATCACATTTACCTTGCTATACGCTGATGAAACCTACAAAATAAAAACTTTTGCTGGCGAGTATGACGATCTGCGGGAGTTGATCAATAAACATATACAACCACCAAATTTTGGCCGCTGCGATGGTATGGGGCGTTGCGCTACCTGTATGGTAGCCATACAGGCAACCGCCCCTTTGAACAAACCAAACTTAAGTTTATCATGCCAGCTCCCCATTAATGACGAGCTGGCGAATAAGATATTTAGTATTCTGCCTTATACTCCATAATCGGAGCGGATGATTACTTAGTTATGCGTATCCACGCTAACCGTTTTATTATCCTTAACCACCATTTTCATTCGCTGACGTTTTAAGGATATTTTAATGTGAGGTTGCTGTGTTTTCTCAGCATCTATTTTAAAAGCCGATATAATATCCCGATAAGATAATATACCTATTACCTTACGATCAGTTGCCGATAATACGGGCAGTACCTCTACATCGGTTTTAGACATGGTTTCCATCGCATACCGAAGGGTATCTTTGTCGCTTACAGAAGCACTGATCTCCTTTTTAAGCATGCCCTGTAGTGATGATTCCGGATCAACCGCTCCACTGTAAATGTCTGTGAGTTTCACTGTTCCGCTAAACTCATCATCGTTATTAACCACAATCAGATAGTTATCCGTTACGTTATTGGTGTTCACCCAGCTTCTCACATCAGCTATGCTATTGTTTACATTGATCACCGTAGCTTCCTCACTTATCACTTGCGATACCACCATCTTTTGTAAAAGATCAGGCTCATATGAATCGGGCGTAAAAATACCGCGGCGGGCGATCTTCTCGGTCATGATGGTATTCTCCATCAGGAAAAACGAAACCAGGTAGGCCGCAGTACAAGCTCCCAGCAAAGGCAACAAAGCATGCGACTGCATAGTAGCTTCCAACGCGAAAGTAATGCTGGTTAAATACGCCCTTGAAGCCCCCGCAAACATAGCCGACATACCAATCAAAGCAGCCATTGGAACAGAAATACCTGCATTTGGGAAGAAAGACACTATAACTGTACCGATAAGCGCTCCGGCAGCTCCTCCCATTGTTAATAAAGGTGCCAGCGTTCCGCCAGATGTACCACTGCCCAGGGCAATAGCCCATGACAAAAATTTAAGGAACAACAAATTGCAAATGATAATCAGTGGCCATTTGCCTGATAATAACCCTGTAATATTATCATAACCCACACCTAAAGTATGCGGAGCAAAATAACCGATAATGCCTACTGCCAAACCACCAATTGCAGGCCACCACATCCAGTGGATAGGTAGTTTTTCAAAATTATCTTCAATAGTATATACTATTTTGGTGATCCCTATTGATAAAAAACCGATAATGATACCCATAAAGCTATAAATACCTAAAGCCAGATTTGATGGGGTAACCAGATCGGGCATGGCAAATACCGGGGCCGATTCAAACAGCAAGTGGTGACCTGCTGCACCGGTGATACAAGCCAAAGCCACTGGCAAAATAGCTTTGGGCGAAAACTCAAACAACAGCAACTCTATAGCAAGAAATACCGCGGCTATAGGCGTACCAAAAATTGCCGACATACCAGCTGTTGCCCCGGCTGCTAAAATAATTTTACGCTCATTAGCCGATATTTTAAACAACTGCCCCAGGGTTGACCCAAGCGCTCCTCCAGTAGCTATGATAGGTCCTTCGGCGCCAAAGGGGCCGCCTGTGCCTATGGCTATAGCCGATGATATCGGTTTTAAAAAAGTGATAGATGGTTTGATATTACTTTCGTTAACCAATATCTGCTCCATAGCCTCGGGTATGCCATGCCCCCTGATGGCCTTTGAACCATAAAAGGCCATAATGCCTACCAATATGCCGCCAATGGCAGGAATAATGATAACCCATGCACCCAAGTGGTTATTGGCCGGTGAGTGAAAACCCAGATCAAACATGCCGTAAAAAGAAATATTGGTAACCAGGTTAATAAGATATACCAAAACCCGGGCTATTAAACTTATGGCTATGGCAACCGTAACCGATAAGCAGGAGATCATGACCAATCGTTTTTTTAAAAAGTGACTATTCCTGGAAGTGGCTGCCTGAGCTTCCATATTACTTAATGCCGGCGAAATGGGGATGCCGATTTTATTTGCTGTTGCTTTCATTTTTTATTTGCCGGCTTTTTATTGTGCTGACCAGCTTTTCGATAATGCAAAATTAAGATTTATTTCAATTAATATTGCACAAACAATATAATTAAACATTAAATTTACATTTTTAAGCGCAAATGCATTACTCAAACAATAATTAACACCCATTTAGGCAGATCATCGTTTTAATAATTAATATTGCACACCCGGAGATAAACAAACATTTATGGCTAAAAATACATGCGATTTAAACACCTGCTTTATGTGCAGAAACAGCCTGAAAGACTGGTTGCCTGCCATCGGTGCCAACCGCGAAAACTTTGTCTTAAAAAAAGGGCAGCAGCTATTTAAAGAGGGGGATGATGTTACCGGTATCTATTTTGTGTACAAGGGCATTGTTAAAGTTCACAAACAGTGGGATAATGAAAAGGACCTTATACTACGCTTTGCAAAAGCAGGTGATATTGTAGGTCATTTAGGCTTTGGTGATACATCAACCTACCCTATTTCGGCCACAGCCATTGAGCCGGCAATAGTATGCTATGTGAAGATGGATTTTTTTGAATCGTCGTTAAATGTAAATCATCAGCTCACTTATAAACTCCTGAAGTTTTTTGCCAATGAATTGCAGGAGTCGGAAAAAAGAATGCGAAACCTGGCCCATATGCCGGTGAAGGAACGCATAGCACAAGCTTTACTATCACTCCGTAAGCAGTTTGGTTTAAACGCCGATGGCTTTGTTGATATTGAACTTACCCGGCAGGATATATCATCATACGCCAGCGTAGTGTATGAAACTTTTTTTAAAGTAACGCAGGATTTTATTCAAAACAAGCTGATAGAACTGAATGGCAAAAGCCTGAAATTACTAAACGAAGACGCCTTGAAGGAAATAACCTTAGAACGGAAAAAATAGCCCTCCCCTGCTTTTAATCTTTCTGTATTGGCCCTTTTAAAACATCGCAGTTAATAAATTTGTAACTTGCAACCGGAGGTAATGCAGTGAGTAAATACAGCAAGTTAAAGCGATTCCATAACTTTTTAAAATTTCAAAGAGATTTCAGGGCTAACAGTGTACAAAAGGTCAGGAGTTATGAAATTATTCTCCTTTGGGTACGCAAGCATCTTTCGCACAGCCATTTCTTAATACTATCGGGCATCCTGGTGGGTTGCTCTGCCGGACTGGCGGGCGTGGTTTTAAAATGGCTGGTACATTATATCCACTATCTCATTACATCTAAATTTCAGTTTGAACAACAGATTATATTTTATGTGGTATTCCCGCTGCTGGGTATTGTATTAACCACTTTAGTAGTATTATACATATACCGGGGTAACGACCGCAAAGGTATTCCAGCCATATTATACGAAATAGCCCAAAACTCCAGCCTGGTGTCGCCGGTAAAAATGTATTCACAAATTGTACAGAGTGCCATTACTGTTGGCCTCGGTGGTTCGGCCGGCTTAGAGAGCCCCATAGCGGTAACCGGATCGGCCATCGGCTCTAACTTTGCCAAAACCTATAAGTTAGATTATAAAGATCGCACCCTGTTACTGGCGGCCGGGGCTACGGCCGGTATCGCATCAGCCTTTAACGCACCAATTGCAGGTATAATGTTCGCTTTTGAGATACTGCTTACCGGCGTTGTGTTTACCGATTTTATTCCTTTGGTAGTTGCAGCTGTTTGCGGCAGTTTAATATCCAGGGTCATTCTGAATGAAGAAGCCTTATTCCAGTTTACATCACGGCAGGCCTTTAATTATAAAAACATTCCATACTATATAGTATTAGGCTTAGCCTGTGGCCTATACGCCCGCTATTTTGTAGTGATATCTCAATGGGTTGAGCATCAGTTCAAGCACTCCAAACGTAGCCGCTTGCAAAAAGCGCTGATTGCCGGTGCTTTACTCTCTCTATTATGCGTAATATTTCCACCTTTATTTGGAGAGGGTTATACTGCCGTTAAAGGCTGGGCTACTGGGCAGGTAGAAACCTTTATACAGGCAAGTTTCTTTAAGTACTTTACATTCCATGAATGGTTTATTTTATTGTTTCTAGGATTCATTTGCCTCCTGAAAGCCTTTGCAACCTCAATAACTATTTACGGAGGGGGCAATGGCGGTAACTTTGCGCCCGCATTGTTTGCCGGTGGCACATTGGGTTATTTTATTGCCACTCTGTGTACCCAGTTAGGTATTGCAGATGTACCAACTACCAATATGGTAATTGTGGGTATGGCAGGCGTAATGAGCGGCGTATTATATGCCCCCTTAACCGCAATATTCCTGATAGCCGAATCAAGCTCTGGGTACGACCTCTTTATCCCTCTTATGATTGTTTCGGTAACTTCATTCCTGATAGCCAAACGCTTCTCAGGCATATCGCCCGATTTAAAATTACTGGCCCAGGAAGGCAAAATATTTACAAGGGAACATGATCAGAATTTGCTGTTACTCCTTAACACTACCGATCTGATTGATAAAGACGTTCCGGAGATCAGTATTTATGCCTCCTTTACCGAACTCATAGACCTCATAAGTAAAGGAAAGAAAAACTTTATAGCCGTAACCAATGACGAGCATGTACTTGAAGGCATTATTAGGCTTGATGATATCAGGCCTATAATGTTTAATAAAGATATGTATGATGAACTGAGCGTTCAAAAGGTAATGATTACACCGGCTGCAATTATCAACTCCGATGATGATGTACGTGAAATAGTAAAGAAGTTTGATGAAACCAATACCTGGAACCTGCCCGTTGTTGACGAGCATAAGTTTGTCGGCTTCATCTCAAAATCGAGTGTATTGAACCAGTATAGGCAGTTACTTAAAGAATACTCGAGTTGAGATATTAACCAATAGAGTAACAGGGCTTCTAATTCTGCCGGTCTCAGGTTCGAATCCTGATGAGATCACTGCTTACAGAAAAACAACATCCTGCGCAAGCTTTAAAAGCTCTTCCCGGTTGTCCAGACGTATGCTTTTTCCGGATAAGCCGATGAGTTTTTCGTTTACCAGTTCATTCATCATGCGGAAAACGGTTTCATAAGTAGCCCCTGCATATGAGGCCAGATCCTGCCTGCTCAGATCAATATTAATAAAACCACTCTCTGTTACACCAAATTGGTTTTGCAAGGATATTAAGGCCTCGGCAACCCGCCCTTTTACAGACATATGCGCAAGGTTACGCATTTTCCTTTCAGATTGCTTTAATTCTTCTGTAAGAAACATCAATAACTCGTAGGTTAAATCTGAATTTACCTTTAATGTAGCTTCAAAAAAAGCCAGATCAACATAACATACAACAGTAGATTCAATAGCCGCAGCAGATATAGGATAGGTACCCCCTTTTCCCAAACCCCTGTGCCCGAAAAGAGAACCTTCTTTTGCAAAACGCACAATCAGCTCTTTATCCTTATCCCACTGCTTATAAACCTTTATTTTACCAGAGTTAACAAAATAAATACCAGTTACAGGATCACCTTCTTTGAAAATAACTTCACCTTTTTTTACCTTATAGTTCAATTTATGAGCCGCAATAGCAGGCAACCATTCTTTTAAACTGTTTTTACACAGAAAACAACTCTTATTATCACAAATACTTTGACTTTTTTTCATCAACAATCACTTTATTATATTAAAAAACAGGATTTACAATATTAATTAATAAAAACTACAAATTACTAACGCAATATATAATGATAAATATCATATTTTAAATAACAACATGAATTTAAAAGAAAAAAAATACCAAATAATAAAAAAAACAGACCCACAAATCAAAAAACCAATTTCAAAAGCTTCAATAATGATTAATAACCAATATTAAATCTATCAATCATTAACTATTTTTCATCAGCCTCAACAAAGCAACAATTGTTAAATGAGTTATATTTACACCTAATTTATAGCTATGAGTAAGTTAAACGCGGCCTTTGAGCATTTTGATGCTTACAATAAAAGAGATCCAAACACCTTTATCTGGGATGAAGTAAGTTATCCGCAAGAATATTTCCTGGCTGTTAAGCTATACGATTGGGTTAACCAGCTTGACCCAAATGCAAGTGAAGAGCTGTTACTGGCCTCCAGAAGCCAGCATATTGGCCGCTGGGAGATACCGCGTAATACCTACCCCGAAGGAAGGGAAGCTTACCTGAAATGGCGTAAAGACCTTGCACAATACCATACCGAAAAAGCGGCTGCCATTATGGAAACCGTGGGGTATTCGCCCGATCAGATTGCTCGTGTAAAACAGATCCACCTCAAACAAAAAATTAAGGTTGATCATGACGTGCAAACTATGGAAAACGCCCTTTGCCTGGTTTTCCTCCAGTTTCAATACGAAGACTTCCACCCCAAATATGAGACAGACAAGGTGATCAACATTCTCAAAAAATCTTTACTTAAAATGGATGCGCATGGCCACAGCTTTGCCCTTGGCTTAAATTATTCTGAAAAGGGTATGTATTATATCCAGGAAGCCTTAAAGCTCATAAAAAAATAAGCAATTCAGGTAACAATCTGCTTACTTTCCACAACCACAGGCTTTATACTCAAACAATTAGGCGTTTCAATACTTTATTGTTAAATTAACAAAAATGCCTAAGTGGGTTAAAATAATATTAAAAATTGCCGGTGGCGCTATAGCTTTTGTTATAGTAGCATTTATTGTTGTTAGTGTTTATGTGGTGTTTAATAAACAAAAGGTACTTAAGTTAATTACCACCGAACTTAACAAGAACATTAACGGCACACTCACTATCGGCGCGCTCGATCCTACCTTTTTTAAAGGCTTCCCGGGTGTATCTGTCGTGTTAAAGAATGTTATGCTTAAGGATAAACTTTGGGCAAACCACCATCACACATTATTGAATGCCAACAACCTGTATGTATCAGTAAATACAGTAGCCTTACTCAAAGGCACGGTTGATATTGAGAAAATTGAGATCAGCAATGCCAATATTGATCTGTTTACAGACAGCACTGGCTACAGTAATACCGCTGTTTTTAAAAGCAATAGCAAAGAAAACAAGCAACCCAAAGACAAGAGCAGTTCCTCAACCCAGATTAAACGCTTTGAGCTTAACAATGTAAACTTTGCAGTGGATGATCGCAGAGCCTTTAAGCTATTTAAATTTCAGGTACATGATGTATCAGGAAGAATGAATTATCCATCCACAGGATGGAATGCTCATTTGGAGCTAAAAACGCTGGTAAAAAGCTTTTCTTTTAATACTAAACGGGGCAGTTTTATGAAAAACAAGCTCCTGAGCGGCCCGTTTGACATCCATTTTAATGAGAAAAACAAGCTTATCATTGTGGACCCAAATAAACTTTATATAGGTGATGATCTGTTTACCATAGGCGGTAAATTTAATCTGGCAAAAGATCCGGTTGTTTTTACACTGAATATTGCCAATGAGCAGATTTTGTGGACAAGCGCTGCCAACCTGCTTGCGCCAAACATTACCAAAGCGCTCAGCATGTTTAACATTGGTGCTCCTATTGCCGTAACCTGCGATTTAAATGGCAGCTTTGGCGGCGGTGGTGACCCTTTGATTTATGTAACCGCTAAAGTAAAAAACAATACCGTAACCACCCCCGGCGGTAAAATTGATAATACCAGCTTTAATGGCGTGTTCTCCAATAATTACATAAACGGTAAAGGCTTAGATGATAGTAATTCGGTTATTAAATTATACCATTTTAATGGTAGCTATAAAGAGCTCCCCTTTACAGTTGATACCGCTTTTATTAATAACCTGAATACCCCGGTTGCCACGGGCATATTTAAATCGCACTTTGATGTAAGCAAGCTTAACCAGGTAATTGGCGAGCAGAGTCTTAAATTTACCAAAGGCACCGCCGATCTTAAACTCGCTTACCGGGCCGACCTTGTAAAATACAAGCTTAACAAACCTGTACTAAATGGTATTGTTAACATTAAAAATGCCGATGTAAGTTATTTACCCCGTAACCTTAATTTCAAAAATACGGGCATATCCCTCAAATTCACTAAAAATGACCTGCTGATCGATAACATCCGCATGCAAACCGGTAACAGTATAGTATATATGCGGGGGCATGTAAACAACTTCCTGAACCTGTATTACACCGACCCTGAAAAAATATTGATCAGCTGGCAAATAACGAGCCCTCAATTACATATAGCCGAGTTTTTAGGCTTTTTAAATGCCCGAAAAAATGAAGCTCCAGCTAAAACGGGAAAGGTTAATTTAAACAATCAGCTTAATACCGCTTTTGATAAAGGCAAAGCCGAGCTGCATCTGAGGGTGGCGAAAGTTTATTATAAAAAGTTTTTGGCTACCGATGCCACTGCCGATTTATTACTGGCAGACAATAGCATACGTGTGCAAAACATGAGTGTAAAACATGCGGGCGGCTCATTAAAACTGGCGGGCAACATTACGCAAAATGGTGCTGTAAATAATTTTTTACTCAATACACAAGTTGATAACGTAAACGTGAGCAACTTTTTCTACTCGTTTAATAATTTTGGTTTACAAAGCCTGACTTATAAAAACCTGAAGGGATTCCTGTCAGCACAAGCGCATGTTACCGGCAGTATAAATAGCGAGGGCAACCTGGTACCCAGATCAATCAACGGGGTAACCACAATCGCCCTCAAAGAAGGAGCACTGATTAAGTTTGAACCTATTCAAACTGTGGGTAAATTCGCCTTCCCTTTCCGCGATCTAAATAATATCACATTCTCAAACCTCACAGGCCGGTTTGACATCGCCGGCGATAAAATAAACATCAGTCCTATGCAAATTAATTCGAGCGTGCTCAATATGGATGTGGCAGGCGTTTATTCTTTATCAAGAGGTACCAATATAGCCATGGATATCCCGCTTCGTAACCCGAAAAAGGATACAGCTATTGTTGATAAAACTGAACGAAATAAAAAGCGCATGCGTGGCATAGTATTACATATATTAGCTACTGATGGCGACGACGGTAAAATAAAAATAAAATGGAACAAAAACAGACCGAAAAAGGACGACACTGTTGCAGAGGCTGCTGAAGTTAAACAATAAACAACCGTTAAAACAACTGAACTTGCAAATAGCTGTATTTTTGACACAATAATAGCAAATCTTTGAGTACCTTTGTGAATCCATTTAAGAGATCATATATTGATTAAACATTTATTGGTTACTAACACCACGCTTCGTACAGCAATAATTGCATTATTCAACCCTCGTAACAATCCCGGGTACAGAAAGAAAAAATCACCGAAGCAAAGTTTAATTTAATTTATTATTTATTACCGCCTGGTTAAACCAACCAGACAATATCTTATCGGACTTTTATTAGCTTGAAAAAAATCTATTCAAAAAAATGAGACAACTTAAAATATCCCAATCCATTACCAACCGCGAGTCTCAGTCGCTTGAAAAGTATTTGCATGAAATAGGCAAAGTGGATTTAATTAGCGCGCAGGAAGAAGTGATCCTGGCACAAAAGATTCGTGAGGGCGACCAGGCTGCATTAGAGAGGTTAACAAAAACTAACCTTCGCTTTGTGGTGTCAGTAGCAAAACAGTATCAAAACCAGGGCCTTACCCTTGGCGATCTTATAAACGAAGGAAACTTAGGTTTAATTAAAGCCGCCAAACGCTTTGACGAAACCAAAGGCTTTAAATTCATTTCATACGCTGTATGGTGGATTCGTCAGTCAATATTATCGGCCGTTGCTGAGCAATCACGTATTGTGCGCTTACCTTTAAACCAAATTGGTTCATTAAGCAAAATACACAAAGCCGCTTCAAAACTGGAACAGGAATTTGAACGTCAGCCAACACCTGAGGAGTTAGCTGAAGATCTGGAAGTTTCAGTTGATAAAATTTCCGATTCACTGAGCAACGCAGGTCGCCAAATTTCAATGGATGCTCCGTTTATTCAGGGTGAAGAAAACACTTTGCTTGATGTATTGCAAAGCACCGATGCGGCAACTGATACCGATCTGATGATCGATTCATTATCGCAGGAGATTAAACGTTCATTAGGTATCCTTGCCGAACGTGACCGTGAAGTTATTATTTTATTCTTCGGTTTGGGTGGTTATGCCGCACATTCTTTAGAAGAAATTGGAGAGAAATTTAATTTAACCCGTGAGCGTGTACGCCAGTTAAAGGATAAAGCTTTAATGCGCTTACGTCACAACTCCAAATCAAATCTTTTACAATCGTACTTGAACTAATTTACTTGCAGGTTATCCTGCATCCCCTATACTATAAAAGAGCTGATGGTTATCCATCGGCTTTTTTTGTTTTTAGGCTGACTGAATTTAGGGCAAGTGGCCATAAAATGCACATACTCCGAAAACAAAATCATCACACAACCTGTAAATTCCCTGGTATATTATACCTGATTCTGCACCATCAATAATTTTCATATATATTTATCAGCTGCACCATTATTGACCATTAGCTTTGATGAAAAGAACATTTAACATTGAGTTTGGTAAACTCCACGATCATTCAGTAGATTATATACAAGGTATTTTGAAGGATACGCGAACCACAACCATCCTCACCATGAAAAACCTTTCGGTGTCCGAACTTAACTGGCAATACAAGAAAGGCTGGAATACAATAGGTGCTCTGTTATCGCATATTGTGGCCATTGAAAACCTTTTCAGGATAGAATATATTGAAAAGAGGAAGTTTACGGAAGAAGAAGATAAAAAATGGAACCCGGCAGTATACATGGGAGAATATCTCCCGCAACTCATAAATCAACAGCCTATTGAAGATTATATAGACCAACTTACAGAATCGGCAGAACTGACACATAGCGCGTTAAATAATATTACACACCAGGACTTTATCAGCAGAATAGATGATTACGATGCGGAAACCGGCTGCAACCTGGCCTGGGTTTTATATCATATGGCAGAAGATGAAATTTATCACCGAGGGCAAATCAGTATAATCAGAAAACTTTATAAAGACAAATAAGGACAGGCGCTAACTGAGCTGTAAAATTCAGAAACACTCTCCCATCGATAAGGCATAAAAAAAGCATCTGCACGCTGTGCAGATGCTTGTACGATTATAATAATAGTTATTTAACCTACTTTTACATTTACCGCATTTAAGCCTTTTTTGCCTTGTTCTACATCGTAGGTAACGCTATCGTTTTCACGGATAGTGTCAATAAGGCCTGAGGCATGTACAAAAACTTCGGCACCGCCATTACTTGGTACGATAAATCCAAAACCTTTGCTTTCATTGAAAAATTTTACTGTTCCTTGCATTATATTTTTATTTAATTAAGTAAAGATACAGTTTATAAGCAATAATTAACTATAAATAAGGCAATTAAGTTTCACACCCCTCAAAAGCTTAAAAAAGTCAACGTTAACAAGCATCTCATTAACAGTCCTGATTGCCTTGCTCTAAGCGTTTTAGCTCTGTTAAAATGTACAAAGTACACTATGTTATTTTTCCTCATCAGTAGGTTATTTTTATCTTTATTTAAACTATTTCTAATTAATTACTGCTGTAACATTGCTCATTTGTGTGTATAATTATATATTAGCCTTATACCGCGCCGTTCGGCAATTTATAAACCTGATTACTAATACATGACTAAATTTTACAAGTTTCTATTCACTCCATTGTTAATCTTTGGTTCTGGTTATCTGCACGCACAACAAACAACAGTTCAGCTCGATAGTGTAATTGTTAAAGAAAGCCGCCCCAATTATTTACCCAACGCAACGGGCACCTATATTTTTGCCGGAAAAAAAACGAATTTGATTTACTTTAATGAGGGCAAAGCAAATTTGGCAAATAATACCGCCCGAATGGCACTGGCACAGGTACCGGGAATTAACGTATGGGAAATGGATGGTGCCGGTTTGCAAATTAATATTGGCACGCGTGGCACCGATCCGCACCGGTCAATTGAGATGAACATGCGCCAAAATGGGTACAATACTAACTCCGATGCGTTCGGTTATCCCGAAAATCATTACAATATTCCTTTCCAGGCTATCAGCGAAATTCAATACGTGCGTGGTTCGGCGGCATTGCAGTTTGGCAGCCAGTTTGGCGGCATGATGAACTTTAAAATTAAGGAAGGCGACAGTACCAAAGTATTCGCTTTTGAAACAGAGCAAAGCGGAGGTTCCAACCGCTTTTTCAATTCTTATAATGCCATAGGCGGCAAGGTGGGAAAAATAAGCTATTATGCCTATTACTCTGCCCGTACTGGTGATGGCTGGCGACCCGATGCTGCTTTTAACTACAGAGCCTATTATGCCAACATCCGCTACCAGTTTAATAGCAAGGGGAGCATTGCACTCCAGTTTTCCCGGTCAGATTACCGGCAGCAAATCGCGGGAGGCTTAACCGACGCGCAGTTTGATGCCAACAACAGGCAGTCGACCCGTTTCCGTAATTTTTTTAATCCGGAAATCAATATCCCGGCCCTTATATTTAACTACGCCTTTAACGGCAACACAAAATTGGAGGTTACCTCACATGTATTATTTGGCCAGCGTAACAGTGTTCAGTTCATTAATACACCCAATGTAGCAGACACTATAAATACCAAAACCAATACTTACAACCCGCGCCAGGTTGACCGCGACTATTATGCAGGCTTCACCACCGAAGCACGCCTGCTGCACAGCTATGAGTTAGGCAAGCTTAAAAGCACTTTCACTACCGGTGTAAGGTATTTTGAGGAAACTACTAAACGCAGGCAAAAAGGCACAGGCACAACGGCATCTGATTTTGACCTGAGCCTGGTTAAACCCTATGGTATTGATCTTAGGCTACACAGTTTGAATTATGCCGCTTTTGCCGAAAATACATTCCAGGTAATACCTGCATTCACCATTACACCAGGTGTACGGTATGAGGTAATTAAAACCACTACATCGGGCGTTATCAATAATGCAAGTTTCCCCATTGGTTATAAGGGAAACCGCAACTACCCGTTGTTTGGCACAGGCTTGCAATATCAGTTCAACAACGGCAGCCAGTTATATGGCAACATATCACAGGCCTATCGCCCCTATTTATATGCCGCAGTTACCCCTGCAGATCAGCTGACCATTATTGACCCTAATATTAAAGACAGCCGTGGATACGACATCGACCTTGGCTACCGCGGCCATATAAATACAATATTGAATTACGATGTTAATGGTTTTTACGTGTACTACGGCAACCGTGCCGGTACGCTAACCCAAACAGATGCCAACAATGTAACGCATCTGTTTGCTACCAACATTGGGAATGCTGTAACTAAGGGCGTTGAGGCATATGCATCTGTTTCGTTGCTGCGTTCATTTAATGAACATGCCGATTGGGATCTGCGCTTGTTTAACTCATTAGCCTACACCCACGGCCGCTATACCAGTGGTTCCATTAACCAGAATGGCACAAACATCAGCCTTAAAAACAACCACACAGAAAGTACCCCCGACTGGATAAATCGCACCGGACTAACATTTTTAAGCAGTCACATAACCAGCACTATACAATACAGTTATACCAGCAAAAGCTTTAGCGATGCCAATAACACAGTGTTTAACCCTACCGGCGCAACAGGTTTAGTACCCGCCTATCACGTTGCCGATTGGGCATTTAGCTATAATTTTCTGAAAAACTACCGCATTGGAGCCAACGTTAATAATATTTTTAACGCCCAATATTTTACCCGCCGAATCAACATGTATCCCGGCCCTGGCATTTTACCTGCCGATGGACGTACATTTAACATTAGCCTCGGCTTAAAGTTTTAAAACAAAAGGCCGCTCAAATATTGAGCGGCCTTTTGTTTTCCATATACAGGAGCTATTTAACATGTCGCTTAACTATATCAACCAGCTCGGTTAAATCAAACGGCTTTTTTAAATAGCCATCGGCATCCCCTGCCTCGGCAATTTCTTTTAAATTATTTACGGCCGAAATGATAATTATGGGAATATGACTTGTAGCCGGGTCTTTTTTTAGCTCTTTGCTTAGCTGCTGGCCGTTTGCATCGCTCGTCCAGTCGGTAAGCCAGTTATCAAGCAATATGAGGTCGGGCTCAATATCACTTAACTTTTTAAGGATCTTGGCATTCTCTGAGGCAATCACTTCATACTGCTCCTCTTCCAGCACATAAACAATTGTATCTCTGATGTCTTTATCATCTTCGATCACTAAGATTTTCTTTGGCATAAATCCTCACAATTAGGTACTAATATAACTCAAAGTTTAATTCTAATTAAATAAATTAATTAAAAAACACACTCAAGCTTATCCAACAACATAACACTCAACAGGCTATCTTTTGTTTTGGAAAACAAGGATTTATACAAAAATTTTACTCAAAAATGCTTAACGGTGATAGCAAACACGGCACCTTGGCTCATAGCTTTCTTTTTCGCCCAGGAGTATCCGGGCATCATCAGGTACCAGCCGGTATGAGTAAAGGGCAGGGTTACCACATTGAACACATACGGCGTGTAGTTTGGTAACAGATTCGGCAATGGCCATAATAGCTGGCATCGGGCCAAAAGGACGCCCTTTAAAGTCCATGTCAAGGCCCGCTACTATTACACGTATACCTTTATTGGCCAATATATTACAAACCTCGGGCAGTTCGCTATCAAAAAACTGGGCCTCGTCAATACCAATTACATGGGCACCATTGCTGAGCAGCAATATAGCCGAGGCACTCTCAACAGGTGTTGAGGGAATAGAGTTTGAATTATGCGATACAAGCGCATCTTCAATAAAACGGGTATCGGCTGCGGGGCTAAATATTTCAACCTTAAGCTTAGCAATGCGAGCCCGGTTAAGCCGCCTTATCAACTCCTCAGTCTTACCCGAAAACATCGATCCGCAGATTAATTCTATGCTGCCGCCAAACTCACTTTTACGCTTAAAAACTTCCTCGTTAAATACCATTTATGACTATTCTGGGGGGCAAATATCAGAATTTAATCCTATTTTTGGTAAGCATTTTTCACAACATTGGAAGCCATGAAGCAAATGGATGTATTTAAAAAGATAGGTGGTATTTTAAAAGAGCTTAATGACCAATATGATTACCTTGCAGCCGACAGCAACGATTTAAATGAGCTTGAACTGGAGCTTTTTGTTGCCAACGCTCATTTTTTAAAAGATCATGCTGAAATATTGCGCCGGTTACATGAGCGCAACATTCCAACCCAATCGGCCCCACCTGCCGAAAATCCTGAACCGGTAATTGAAAAACCTATTGTTGCGCCAACACCCGAAAAGAAACAGGAGCCCATTCATGAGCAGCGCTATTTTGAGCCTGTTGTACAGCAAAAACCAACTGCTGAAAAATTTGAGTTAACCCAGGCCATTGAACCTCCTGTTCATGCACCTTATAACCCGGTTGTACCCGAACCTGTAATACCTCCTGTAAAGGAAGAAGAACCCGTTGCGGAAATTGACCTGAAAACAGAAAGCCCTGTTGCTGATTCATATTCCTTTGAGCGCGAAGAACCTGAACTTTTACAACAGGAACTGGAAATTGATACCCCCCCCGATTGGGAAGACGAGGGTGACCAGTTTGAACAGGAAGAGCTGACCGAACAATTACCACCCGCTGCAATTGAAAAAGAACCTACTCCGGAATCGCCATTTACACTGGCAACAAATGGTCAGGCTGCTACCGATTTAAACGGCTCGAAAGAAAATAGTGAAGATAAAGTACTTACCATTAACCAAAAAATCTCTGCTTTAAAAGCCGAAAAGGAAAAGGGTGCTTCGCAACCCGCGCTTTTACCAATAACCGACCTTAAATCAGCCATAAATTTGAACGATAAGCTTTTATATATAAAAGACTTGTTCAATGGTTACAGCCTGGCTTACAGTGAGGCAGTGGAGATTGTGAACCGTTTTAATTCGTTTGAAGAAGCAGAACGTTTCCTGAAAACTAATTATGTAGTAAAAAATCACTGGGCAGACAAACCCGTAACAGCCGAAAAGTTTTATGACTTATTAAGGCGAAGATATCCCACCAGTTAAAGCTATAAACAAGAAAGTCGGACATAAATTTGCCCGGCTTTCTTGTTTATAGCTAATCTTTAGCTCATTAGCTCAGGCTGTAGTTCAGCATTTTATGGCTGCCCTGTTCAATAACTATTCCCTTATCCAACACAATAATATTATCAGCGTTATTTAAGGTACTTGAGCGGTGTGTAATAACAATTACAGTTTTGTGCTCGGCCTTTAGAATCTCTATCATTCGTTGCACATATTTTTCAGATGCGGAATCAAGTGATGAAGTTGCCTCGTCTAAAATAAGTATCTCAGGGTCGCGGTACAACGCCCGGGCTATGGCAATACGCTGTCTTTGCCCGCCCGATAATGAAGTACCGTTTTCGCCCAGGTAAGTTTGAAAGCCTTTTGGTAATGCCTCAATAAAGCCCATGAGCCCAAGTTTGGTGGCAATATCAATGATCTTTTGCATATCTGGCTCATTGTCGCCAACAGCAATGTTATCAATCACGTTCCCGGCAAACAGGTCAATTTGCTGGGGTACAACAGAAATAAGCTTACGCAGGGAAGCAATCCTGATATATTTAAGGTCGTATTTGCCTATGCGTACGTTACCATCCTGTATCGGGTAAATATTTTGAAGTATTGACATCAGGGTTGATTTACCAGAACCACTCTCGCCCACAATAGCCGTAAACTTACCCTTCGGTATAGTTAAGTTAAGGTCTTCAAAAACGGCTACCCGTGTACCATACCTGAATGAAACATTTTCAAACTGAATATCACCAATTTTATCTGGAGTAAGCTCAATTTGATTTTCATCGTTCTCACGTTCAAGATCCATAATTTCAAATAACCTGTCGGCAGCTATCACGGCATCCTGCACCGTTCTGTTCATACCAATCAGCGACGAAACAGGGCCTGTAAAATAACCTATCAAGGTATAAAATGACAATAGCTCGCCCGGAGTAATGGTATTATCCATAACAAAACCCGCACCAACCCACAGCAATATAATGGTGAGCATACGTGATACCAACTCAGATGATGTACCCGAAAAAACAGAATTTATGTTTGATTTAAAACCGGTTTTCAGCAGTTTTACAAAACGCACTTCAGTTTTTTCATTGGCATAATCTTCCAGGCCAAAACGTTTAATGGTACCTACTGAGTTTAAACTCTCCACTAATTGAGTTTCCAGCTCGGCCGAATCTTCCATCAGGGTTCTTTGCGCCTTTTTATTAATCTTATCTGTTATAAAATAAATAGCCAGGTAAAGCGGAATAACCGTGAGCATGATGAGTGCAAGCTTCCAGTAATAGGTAAACATCATAATAAATGAAAACACCACAATAAATATGTTTACCAAAAAGTTAATGCTCACATCATTCAAAAACGTTCTGATCTTTACCGCGTCATTAATCCTTGAGATGATCTCTCCTACACGCATAGTATCGAAAAACTGCTGTGGAAGCCTGAGCAGATGTTTATAGTAACCCAATATGAGCTGGGCATCAATCATTTGCCCGGTTTTTAGTGTAAATATGGTTTTCGCAGTACCTATAAAAAGCTGAACCGCCAAAATAACCACCATACCAATACCCATGAGGTTCAGCAGATTCCGGTTACCGTCAACCAATACAAAGTCTACAAGTTTTTGTACAAAAACCGACGTCGATAAACCTAAAATAGTATATATAACAGCACCGAACAAAGCCTGGATAAGTATGTTTTTATGCGGTTTTATTAAACTCCAGAAACGCCCCTGAACCGATTTCTTTTCGTTGCCAGTTTGAAAATCTTCCGATGGCAGCAGCAGTACTAATGTTCCCGACCATTCCGCTTTAAACTCATCATGTGTTTTGCGGTGCATTTGTCCGTTAATAGGATCCATCACCTCAACATATTTATCAGTGACCTTGTAGATCACCACATAATGGTGTAGAATATCCTTAACAACCAGGTGGGCTACGGCTGGTTTTGGTATTTTAAACAAGCTTTCAAAAGGCCCTTTTACGCCCTTAGCCTCGAAACCTAACTTTTGAGCAGCCTCTACCATGCCCAAAACGTTGGTGCCTTTTTTGTCGGTACCGGCAAGCTGCCTAATACGGGCTACTGCAATGTCGAGCTTATAATGCGATGAAATAGAAGCCAGGCAAGCAGCACCACAATCTGTTATATCCCGTTGTTTTATCTTAATGCTCATAGCTTTATTAATTATGCTCCTATATTCGGGTTTACCCAATCATCAACTTTATCATATAATAACTGGTACAAACTGCGACTGGTTACCTTAAAGCGCGCGGTAAAGTTCATGCCTTTTTTCAGATAGCCCTTGTACCCGTTTTTTAGTGTGAGGTAATTTTTATCAAGCGCGCATTTTACCTTAAACACAGGCTGATTCTGGTTTATAACAATAATGTCGTCAGAAATATCTATCACTTTACCCGTTACCAGCCCCCACTGATTATAATTAAAGGCATTAACCTGAAAACGCACCTCCTGGCCTTTTTTTATCAGACCTATATCGGCCGGTTTAATGTAGCAAAAGGCGGTTAAATTAGAATCGGGGGATATTTCACCTATCTTTTGATTTGCAAATACATAAGCTCCGTTTTGGATACCCACTATATTTTGAACTGAGCCACTTATAGGGGCTTTCAGTGTGTATTGTCTCTTTTGTTCGTTTAGTTCAGCTTCCTGACCACTAAGCTGCCTTAATTCGTTCCTGAATCCGTTGGCTTCGGTCTGCCATTGAGTTTTATATTTTGCCAATACCATTAAGTAAGCCGATTTGGCCTGCTCATATTCAAACTTATATTTTTCGTACTCCGATTCGGTGAGTACTTTATTTTTATACAATTCGTCGTACCGGTTAAACGTACTGCCCGCCTGCTGTTTAGCTATCGCCGCATTTTGTAATTCCTGCGCAAACTGCTGCCAGGAGGCATTATACTGCCCCGTTTGTAAACCCGGAGCACGTAAGCTATGGTTGTTAACACCTGCCAGTAGTCTATTAATATCATCCAGAAACTGGCCTATCTGGTTTTTGCGCCTCTCGGCCAAATCGCCCTGTTGCTTTTGTACAGATGCATCTATCACCAGGATAGTATCGCCCGCGCTAATTTTTTGATTATCAGTAAGCTTAAGTCCTATTAACCGGCCATTAACCGGTATGGTTAATTCTGTTTTTTCAATGGATGACTGCATAAGGCCGCTGCCTTTTATGCTTATAGATGTTTTTATAAATGGCAATGAGGCAAAAGTTGCCAGTATAACCACAATTGTAATGAGGTAAATAAGTTGTGTACGCTTACTTATTTGTGAGCGGTAAACAATTGAAGTATGTGTAATTGCTTCAGTAGAGTAGTTATATACAGCCATATGATGGAAATACAAAATAGCTGTTACCCCTTAAATGAGGATAACAGCTATTTAATGAAGTTTATCTTATAAACCTTGCAGTAAGTTGCTTAAACCCGTTACTACGTTTGTTAATACATCAGCAAGAAGTTTAAAAACAGGCTCAAGGTTGACGTTGATCAGGATGTCACCAAAACCACCACCGTTAATATTTGTCATTTCGGTAGCGTTCATTTCCTGAACATCAAGATTTTTTAATTCTAAGTTTTTCATGATAATAGATTGTGTATACAGTTTAGTCCCTACTCTTTTAAAAGGCTTTTCGGGTAGCGCCTATTTATATGATTATGAATAAAAGCATTAAGATAAACAGCCGTTAACCTTATCGGGGTAACGGCTGTTTAAATGCCATTTTATTATAAGTTTTGAAGGGCTTTAACAATAAGGTTTAACTGTGCCCCGATGAAAGCAAAAGTTTCGTTAAGGGTTTGGCTAACCTGAGCAAGAAGAGGCTTAAGGTCGATGCTGATACCCAATAAACCACCATTAACGTTAGTCATTTCGGTTTTATTCATTTCTTGAACACCAAGATTTTTTAATTCAAAATTTTCCATAATAGTATTTTTGTTCGTCCAGTCCCTACTCTGTTAAGGCTTTTCAGGATACGCCTGCCGGCAGCCCATCAACAGCAATGCCGTAATTGATAAATCCACAACCATGTTAAGATTTTGCTATGTTAAAAAAGCCAATCTGCGAGATAACATGATAATGGAAACTGCTTTGGGAAAATAGTTTAAGAAATTAAGTTAGCTTAAGATTACGCCTACAAGCTTAGTTAAAGTAGAACCCAAAAAAGAGAGAACGTTAGTAGTTAAAATATTAACAGTAACACCAACAGTAGCAACTGTGTTAAACAGCAGAGCGTTTAAGATACCACCACCGTTAACTTTGCTCATTTCAGCGGTGTTCATTTCTTGAACGTCAAGATTTTTCAATTCTAATTTTTTCATAATAGTGAAGTATTTGTTTAATCCCCTACTCTGTTCAAGGCTTTTCAGGATGCGCCTAAGGTTGGCCAAACGCTTAAAACAAATATAATAATAACCATAAATACTTAATCAAGGAGCCCCCGGGGCACCTCTGGCAACTACCAAAAGAACATCAAAATCAAACAGGAAGGAAAAACAAAATCCCCGTTTAAAGATCAAAAACGGGCTTTTTTTGAATAAATGTTCAATTTATTCATTTTAAAATTCGGCCCTTTTACAGGCTCTCTGAATATCTATTTAATAAATGAACAAACAAAACATAGGCGTTTTGATTGTTTTTCATTAGCGTAATTTATAATTAATACAATTGTTGAAAAATCAATAAATTAACTTAAAAAATAATAAATCAACTGATTCAAATCAACAGCTTTAACCTTTATATAATTACAAATTACACAATAATAATAACTATATCAATATAATTTAATTTTAATATTCAAATACATAATTATAAATACCTAAAATTAAACACTATTTTCAAACTGACAGACACTTAATAAATATTAAATACATATTAAACAATACCCATACGGTTTGAATCAAGCTTAATAAGCAGAAATAATAATATAGTAAAGCTTAATAACGATGAGCCACCGTAGCTTATGAATGGCAGGGGGATGCCGATTACGGGTACGAGGCCTATGGTCATGCCTACGTTTATTACAACGTGAAAAAACAATACCGAAGCAACACCATACCCATAAATACGGGAAAAGGGCGATCGTTGCCGCTCAGCCAGGTAAATTATCCTCAATATCAGGAACAGGTATAAACTCAATACAACTACCGAGCCGGCAAAGCCCCACTCTTCGCCTATGGTACAGAAAATAAAATCGGTGCTTTGCTCGGGTACAAACGCGTATTTTGTTTGTGTACCATGTAAATAACCCTTACCCCAAAGCTTACCCGAACCAATAGCTATTTTTGATTGGTTAACGTTATACCCCTTACCTCTTAAATCGGTAGTAATACCCAGTAATATATTAATACGTTCGGTTTGGTGTGGCTTTAAAACAGAAGTATAAATAAACTTAACACAAAAAATAAAAGCTATACAAATACCAACCCCAACCAACATGGTAAATACAAACTGCCTGTTGCGCTTAAACATATAAATGATAAGTCCGGCCAAAATAGCCATTATTAAAATAATATAAAGCGGGTTAAATAACAGGGTAAGCACAAAAAGACTGATGAGTAATCCGGTTATAATTAAAAAGTAAGGCGACAAGCCCTCCCGGTATAGCACAAAAATAAGCGAGCAAAAAACCAGGGTTGATCCGGTGTCCGGCTGCAGCATGATCAGCAGCATGGGGAAGCCTATGATAGCCGCCGCTATTAAAAATGATTTAAGCTCTGTAACCTTTATGTTTACCGAACTTAAATAACGTGCCAGCAGCAAACAGGTGGCAAACTTGGCAAACTCTGAGGGCTGCAGCCTGAAACCGCCACCCATATTGATCCAGGCCTGGTTACCACCCACATTACGCCCAACAACCAGTACAACAATGAGCAATAACACTGTTATCCCATAAAATGCAGGTGCCAGCGCTGTCAGAAACCGGCTTTCAAGCAATAGAATAACGATAGCAACTACAATTGATACGTTAATATAAATAAACTGCTTGCCATAATTGGTTGCTGTGTCAAAAATATGCGGATGGGTTTCATCAAACACAGCAGCATGGATATTAAACCAACCAATTACACATAGCATCAGATACAGAAGCACTGTTAGCCAATCTACATTAAAAAAAAAGCTGCGCTGATTATTCATCTTATTTACCTGCCCTCCTGCCTGCTAACAAGCCCTCCCAGGTGTTGGGCTTGTTATTTTTAACAGATTTTATTTGAGCCGCCTTTTTAATAGAATCGGCTTTAAGTTTCCTTATCGAGTCGGCACGTACGCTACGTATACTATCACGTGTACGTTCTTTTTTCAGATCGCGTGCATACAAGCTAAGATCAGGAAGGCGATTGGCGTTTGCAAAATAATCAACCGTAATGCCCGATTCTCGCGGCGTGATCTTTCCTTTTAAATACTTTTCAACTATAAAACTGGCTATTGGAGCAGCCCAGTGGGCACCCTCGCCAGAGTTTTCAACTATTACAGCTATGGCGATCTTAGGATTTTCACGCGGAGCAAAAGCCACAAATACCGAGTTGGCCTCACCACGCGGGTTTTGCGCCGTTCCAGTTTTACCGCACATTACAATGTCAGGTATCTTTGATCGTCGGGCAGTTCCATTATCAACCACGGCCTGCATCCCGTCAATAACCGGTTCAAAATGTTTTGCATCTATACCTACATAATTTTTCTCAGTGTATTCCTTTTTGATTACGTTTTCGGTACCGATAGCCTTGATTAAATGAGGCTTATAAAAAAAGCCGTGATTGGCAATGGTACATTCTAAATTGGCCATTTGCAATGGCGTTGCCAAAAGCTCACCCTGACCAATAGCTAATGAAATAATGGTACTGGCCCGCCAACCGCCTTTTCTGTAAACATTATCATAGTGTAAAGGTGTGGGTACATTGCCCCGACTTTCGGCAGGCATATCCAGATCGAGTCGGGTACCCAAACCAAACTTCATTACGTTTTCGCGCCATTTGGTAAATTCGGCCTCGGTATATTTTGCGCCAGTACGCTCCAATATCCGTTGAAATACCATCGAAAAATAACCATTACATGATTCCGCAACCGCCCTGCCCATATTCACTGTGCCGTGCGCTTCACCGTTATTACAAGGCACCAAGCGGTTACCAGCCCTGTAGTGGCCCGTACAATAGTAAGTTTCCGAAGGAGAAATAATACCTTCCTGCAGGGCAATCAATGCGCTTAGCGGCTTAAACGATGACCCAGGAGGATACTGTGCCTGTATCGGACGTATAAAGAAAGGCTTGTACGGATCATTATACATTTTGGCGGCATTGTTACCACGTTCGCGTCCCACCATTAAATTAGGGTCATAAGTAGGGCTGCTCACATAGGCCAGGATCTCGCCACTTGAAGGTTCAATGGCTACAATACTTCCCAGCTTGTTTTGCATCAGCTTTTCGCCCAATTTTTGAAGATCAATATCAAGAGAGGATGTTAACCGTTCGCCCGAACGTGCAACTGTATCGTAAACACCGTTAGCATATGAACCCTTAGGCACCCCGCGCGAATCAACCATGAGGTTGCGTACCCCGCGTTGTCCCCGTAAAACGTTTTCATAAGCTTTTTCAACACCGGTAACACCAATATAATCCCCTAAACGATAATATCCGCCAGAACGCTTAATATCGCGATCCTGGGCCTCACCAATGAAACCCAAAAACTGCGCCGCCACCGAATCGGGATAGGTACGTATGGTACGGGGCTGCACATAAAAGCCCTGAAATTCAGATAAGCGTTCCTGAAATGATGCATACAGCTCTACTGGTAACTGCTTTTCAAATATCGATTCATGGTTAGGAGAGTATTTCCTGGCTTTTTCAAACCGCTTGTCAAAGCCAGCTTTATCAATCCCGATCATTTTGCAAAAAGCGAGTGTATCAAATGGTTTCACCTCTTTGGGGTTCACTATGATATCATAGATAGGCTCATTTTGAACCAGTACCTTGCCGTTACGATCTAAAATAGGGCCGCGTGCCGGATACAATATCTGTTTGCGGATCACATTACTGTTAGCATATAACAAATAGCGGTCATCAACTATTTGGATATAGTAAAGCCTTGCCAGAAGCGTAACAATAATGGTAATGAAGATAGCGGTTACAACGTAGCGCCGCTCAAAAAACTTATTCATTTACGTTCTTTCCTTCTGAAAAATAGCAATCCCGAAATCAGCATTAAAAATACCGTAAATAATGAACTCAAAACAACACGGCTTAGTGTGTACTGTATTTCAGAGAAACTAAAAACTTCTAAATTCAACAGAAAAAAGTGATGGAATAAGGTAAGCACCAGGGCATAGGTAAAAAACCAGCGGAAACCCATAATACTCAGGGTGGGTTCGGGTTCGTTATCAAACCCTTCTTTTTGTACGGTTATACTTATAAATAATACCCGCACAAGCGCCAGTACCACACATGCGGCAGCATGCAGCCCGGGAGTATCATAAAAGGCATCAATGGTTAGCCCTAATATAAATGACAGTATAAACAGCAATATATTGGGTACCTCAAATGGCAGTAATAAAATAAATAATATGTACAGGTACGGGGTAGCCAGGTTATAGAACGTAATGTTTTTAAACAGAAAAACCTGCATAAAAACCAGCACCAGAAACCTGATGGTATTAACTAAGATAGTTCTACTCATTTTTTGCTTTCACGGCCTCCAGTCCCGCCTGTTCTTTGGCAAATTTGTTATTTACCACGTAAACGTATTCGAGCTTACTAAAATCAACAGAAAGCGCTACTTCCACATTAAGCAACAACCCACCACCTTTGGCATGCAGGTTAGTTATTTTACCAAATGGCACCCCTGTAGGGAAAAGCGAATATCCGGAAGTAATTACCCCCTCGCCCACTTTTGGTTGCGCATTATTTTGTATATCAATCAGCAGGCCTTTTTTGGGGTCAAGATCTGCGCCCCATATAAACGAGCCTATTTCTTTATTATTAGCCAGCATAGCGCTGAACCTGGTATTTTTATTCAGTACAGATTGTACAATGGCTAAATGTTCGGTCACATCAACCACCAAACCAACCACACCGGTTCCGCATATTACGCCCATTTCCTTTTCAATCCCATCTTTACTGCCACGATTTATGGTAATATAGTTACTGCGCCTGTTGGTTGAATTATTGATCACCTTAGCCACAATATAGGTATACTGTTGCTTATACACGGTGTCTACCACCTTGTGCTTCTCTACTGTATCAACATAAAATGATGATTTAACCAGGCCACGGAGTTTGGCATTTTCAAGGGCCAGGCTATCGTTCACTTCTTTTAATGACAAATAGCCTTTAAACTGGCTCACCTGTGCAAATAAACTACCCGTAACCTTATTGGTTGAACTGATAAAAGTGGCCTTCTGGAAAGAATTGTATTTTATGTAAATAAGCAACGAGCTTATCTCAAAAATCAGGAATAAAAAAAACGCGTTATACTTAGTGATAAAAATCAAGAGGTTACGCATTGCTTTTCAGATTGTAGATAGAGTCAAGAAATAAGAGTCAAGAATCAAGAGTGATGAATAGCAAATGTATCTTATCTCTTGATTCTTATCTACTGATTCTAATTTATTGCATTAAAAATTTAAAATTACCTATGTTTTTAAGTGCGGTTCCGGTTCCGCGGACTACGGCACGCAGCGGATCTTCGGCAACGTGAACCGGCAGTTTTGTTTTAGCCGCCACACGTTTATCCAAGCCACGCAATAAAGCCCCGCCGCCGGTTAAATAGATACCTGTTTGATAAATATCGGCAGATAACTCAGGTGGGGTAATTTCCAATGCTTTTAAAATAGCCTCCTCTATTTTGGAGATAGATTTATCAAGGCAATGTGCAATTTCAGTGTATGATACCATGATCTGCTTTGGCACACCAGTCATCAGGTCGCGACCCTGAACGGCAAAATCAGCCGGTGGATCGGCAAGCTCCGGCAATGCGGCACCTACTTCTATCTTGATTTTCTCAGCGGTACGGTCACCGATCATGATGTTATGTTGACGGCGGATATACTGTACAATATCAGAGTCAAAATTATCACCCGCTACGCGGATAGACTGATCACAAACGATACCAGATAAGGCAATAACCGCAATTTCGGTTGTACCACCACCAATATCAATGATCATGTTACCCATAGGTTCTTCCACATCAATACCAATACCTACCGCGGCAGCCATTGGCTCATGTATCAGGTAAACCTCTTTAGCACCGGCAATCTCGGCCGAGTCACGCACGGCGCGTTTCTCCACCTCGGTAATACCAGATGGGATACAGATCACCATACGCAACGAAGGGAAAAACCAGCCTTTACCCTGGTTGATCATTTTGATCATACCGCGAATCATGTGTTCAGCAGCGTTAAAGTCGGCAATTACACCATCTTTAAGTGGACGCACGGTACGGATATTGTCGTGTGTTTTACCTTCCATTTGCATGGCCTGCCTGCCAATGGCGATAACTTTATTGGTTGTTCTGTCAAACGCCACGATAGACGGTTCATCAACAACAACTTTATCATTATGTATAATGAGGGTATTTGCGGTACCCAAATCAATAGCAATTTCTTGTGTAAAAAAGTTAAATAAACCCATCTAATGTTTCTTTCAAATAATCTGCAAAGTTTATAAAAATACGCTTAATAAAATTACATAGTTGCAATTAAAAGCGTTAAAAAATCATATTTATTGTTCTGAGGTTAGATTTAGTTGACCGGGTTTACTAAGTTGGATTGAGTTGAATATATTTAAGTTATTTTTTCTCCCTTTCAACCCAATCATCTCCCCAACTTTCATAACTAACCACGTTATCAACTCAATCAAACACTTGTTTTAACAACCCAAAATCAATGTTTAAAGTGACGAACACCTGTAGTAACCATCGAAATACCTTTTTCGTTGCACATGGCTACAGACAGTTTATCGTTGATTGATCCACCCGGTTGCAGTATTGCAGTTATGCCTGCCTCTGCAGCCAATTCGGCACAATCAGGGAACGGAAAAAACGCGTCAGACGCCATTACCGCACCTTTCAGGTCGAACCCAAAACTTTCTGCTTTGATAACCGCTTGCCTCAGGGCATCAACCCTTGAAGTTTGACCAACACCACTGGCCAGCAGCTGACCATTTTTAGCAAATACGATGGTGTTTGATTTAGTGTGTTTTACCACCTTGTTGGCAAAAAACAGATCGTGCAGTTCATGCTCGGTTGGCTGCCTTTCGGTAACCGGGGTCATTTGTGCCGGGCCTTCAATCACCGCATCTTTATCCTGCTCAATTACACCGTTCAACAATGTTTTAAACAGCCTGGTTGGCAAATCTACCGGTTGGCGAACCAAAAGGATACGGTTCTTTTTCTCTTGTAATATATGTACAGCCTCATCGGTAAATGCCGGAGCAATCAGTACCTCATAAAATAATTTAGTGATCTCAGTAGCTGTATCCGCATTAATCTCGTCATTAGCGATGATTACACCACCAAAAGCCGAAACCGGGTCGCAAGCCAGGGCATCAATCCAGGCATCTTTAATAGTAGCACGCGATGCTACACCACAAGCATTAGTATGCTTTAAGATAGCGATGGTTGGCTCCGTGAATTCATCAATTAAAGCAACCGCGGCATCCACATCAACCAGGTTGTTGTATGATAGCTCTTTACCGTGTAGTTTGGTGAACATGGCATCCAGATCGCCGTAAAAAACGCCGCTTTGGTGCGGGTTTTCGCCGTAGCGCAAAACTTGGCTGCTTTGTATGCTTTGTTTAAATATTGGCAGCGGCTCTTCCTGGTTAAAATACTGGAATATGGCGCTATCGTAATGTGACGATATATTGAATGCTTTGTGTGCAAATGAACGGCGCTGATCTAAAGTAGTTGCACCTTGCTGCGTTTTCAGGATATTTTCTAACGTACCGTAATCATTTTTTGAAGCAACGATCACAACATCTTTAAAATTTTTGGCTGCTGCACGAATCAGGGATATACCGCCAATATCAATCTTTTCGATGATGTCTTCTTCAGCAGCTCCTGATTTTACAGTTTCTTCAAACGGGTAAAGGTCAACAATCACCAGGTCAATCTCCGGTATTTCGTACTGGGCAATCTGTTGTTCATCACTGT
>Ga0247742_10000158_pt1 | contig 58294 bp, 65 predicted proteins | sample UWRJL208509C2_FD_180944 | JGI IMG/M metagenome (GOLD analysis project Ga0247742, IMG submission 180944) | Plant litter microbial communities from Arlington Agricultural Research Station in Wisconsin, United States - UWRJ-L208-509C-2 | ecosystem: Environmental > Terrestrial > Plant litter >...
AACCGCGCGTTGCGCGAGCTGGTGCTGGCCGGGCGTTTTCGTGAGGATTTGTACTACCGCATCGGCGGCCTGACCCTGGAGCTGCCGCCGTTGCGTGAGCGCACCGACAAGCAGGCGTTGTTCAAGCAACTGTGGCAGCAACACCGTGAACCGACGCAATGGGCGGGCCTGAGCGCTGAAGTGTTGGCGCTGTTCGAACAGCACCCATGGCCGGGGAATTTACGCCAGGTAAGCAGCGTGCTGCAGGTGGCACTGGCCATGGCCGAGGAACAACCGATCCGCCCGGAGCACCTGCCGGACGATTTCTTTGTGGATCTGAAAGTGGCGCCACCGCCGCCTGCCAGTGAGTACCTGGATGACAGCATTGACCTGAACCAGCGCTTGAAGGCCGCCGGTGGCAACATCTCCCACCTGGCGCGGGAACTGGGCGTGAGCCGCAATACCTTGTACAAGCGTCTGCGCCAACACTAGCGCGGCTTGACCACCACCAGCAGGTCGGTGAAGTACTCCACCTGGATCGGCAGGTTGTCCGCCAGTGACGACAGTGCCGCCGCGGTGTCGTCAAGCTTGAACACACCGGACACCCGCAGGTTCTGCAGGGCCTGGGGGTCAAAGCGCAACATACCGTGGCGGTAGCTGGCGAGGGTTTGCAGCACCTCGCTCAGGGGTTGGTCGTTGACCTTGAGCAGGCCACGGGTCCAGGCGTCGGGGTCGCTGCTGCCGATGGCTTGCGGCGGTTGGGCGCGACCATGGTCGAGGACCGAACGCTGGCCAGCCGCTACCTTGACCCCCTCGCGGGTGTCGCCTTTGACCGCCACCGTGGACTCGATCACTGTGACCACCGTGGTGCCGTCTGCTGCACGCTTGACCAGATAACGCGTGCCCAGCGCAGTGGCCGTACCCTGGTCGGTGCGGACCACGAAAGGCCGTTGTGCATCCTTGGCCACGTCTACCCAGAGCTCGCCTTGCAGCAGTTCGATCACCCGTTGATGGCCATCGAACTTCACGTCCACCGCGGAGTTGCTGTTGAGTTGCAACTGGCTGCCGTCCTCGAGGGCGATCTGCCGGCGCTCGCCGACGCCGGTGCGCTGGTCGGCCATCCAGATCGGCAAGTGTTGCAGACCCAGCCAGCCGCACACGACCACGCCAAGCAAACCCACCACCTGCGCGCCACGCGGACGTCGCGGGGTGAATGCACGGTTGAGGGCAATGCGCGCGGGCTTGGCCGGTAACGCATCGAGGCTGCCCCACACCGCACTCATGCGCTCAATGGCCACCGCGTGGCGCGGGTCGGCCTGGCGCCACGCGTTGAATGCCTGGCGGTCGACGTCGGTGACGGCTTCGTCGTGCAGGCGCGTGAGCCACTGTGCCGCCTGCTGGATGATCTGTTCGGAACTCATGCCAGCGGGTCTGCCGGGTGCAGGCTGTGGTAGCAATGCACCAGGGCGCTGGAGATGTAGTTTTTGACGGTGCTGGAAGACACGTCCAGGCACGTGGCGATTTCGCTGTAGGTCAGGCCATCGAGGCGACTCAACAGGAATGCTTCGCGGGCCTTGGCAGGCAGCCCGGCGAGCATCTCGGCGATGCGTTCGAGGGCTTGCAGTGCCACGTGAATCGCGGCAGGGTCGGGCATGCCGGCGTCTTCACACTGGATCGCGAGGGCTTCCATATAGGCTTTTTCGATACGGCGGCGTCGGGCGCCGTCGATCAACAGCCGACCTGCAGTGGTGGCCAGGAAAGCGCGAGGCTCCTTGATCGCCTGCGGCTCGGCCAGCATCAATACACGGATGAACGCGTCATGGGCCAGGTCGGCAGCATGTTGGGAGCAGCCGAGTTTCTTGCGCAGCCAGCCGTGCAACCAGCCGTGGTGCTCGCTGTACATCGCCGTGAGGGTCTGCTGCCGGACGGAGTCGCCCAGCGCGGCCGGAATGTCATGCATGCGCAAAAAGATCTCAAATGGGAAATGTTACCAATTGCGCAAACAATGCCAGTAAAACGGTGCAGGAGCAAGGGTCTACCCCTGCGCTGAAAACACCGCGAATCGAATAGGCGAGCTGGCGTGCCTGCGATGCGGTGTGTCAATTAAAGCCGCATCGACTCAATCACCACCTCGCAGGCAAGCCCGCGCACACATCAGCGCCAGCTCCACGACACGCCGGTGTAGATGCCACGGCCATCCGCCGGTGTGGACCGCGCGACATCCAACCCTTTGTCGTCGTAACCCGGCGTAACGGTATTGGCGTAACGACGGTTGGTCAGGTTGCGCAGGTCGACCCAGGCTTGCCAGTCTTGCTTGGGCGCGTCGTAGCCGAAGGTGGCGCCAAGCAGGGTGTAGGACGCGGCGTAGTAGGAATTGGCGTAGTCCACCGCCACCCTTGATGAATGCTCGGTGTTCAGGCTGGTGTAGAAGCCGGTCGGATGGCTGTAGCGCAGCTGCGCCTGGTAGTAATGCTTGGGAATGCCCGGCAAGGTGTTGTCGCCGAAGCGGTCATCGTCACGGTAGTGGAAGTCGCTGAAGGTATAGGCTTGGCGCAGGGCGACCTGGCCATTGCGGCCACCGTCCCACAACGGGCTGAGCAGGCCCAGCTCCACACCTTGGTGCACCGTGGGGCTGGCGTTGGACTCGGCGACGATGGCATTGCTGGTGGAGGTCTGGGCCTGGGTTTCCACGGTGAGCAGTTCGTGGCGCACTTCGGAGCGATACAGTGCCAGGTCCCATTGGCCGAGCCAGGCTTCGCCACGCCCGCCGATTTCGAGGGTGGTGGCGGTCTGGTTTTTCAGGCTCACGCCTTCGCGCTGTAAGCCGGTGGCCGCTCCGCTGCCTGCGGGGAAGTATTTGTTGGCCCCCCAGATCATCGACCAGGCGTGCGGCGGCTCCACCGAGCGGCTCAGGTTGCCGTACACCTGCAATTGCGGGGTGAAGTCATAGCGCAGGCCGATGCGCGGCGCGTAGTCCCAGTCGTGCTGGGTAAGCGGCGCCTGGCCTTCGGGATAGGTGACCTGGGTTTCACGGCGGGTGTAGATCGCGGCCAGGCCAGTGGTCAGCCACAGGTCTGGGACCAGCTCGAGGTCGTTGCCGATATGCAGCACGGTATCGGAGCCCAGGTAGCTGTAGTCGCGGGTCTTGGTGCCGGGGGCGTAAGGGGCGGTGTTGCCAGCGGGCGTACGCACATACTCCGAGGCGCCGTTGTTAGGCATCGCCTGGGTGGTGCGCAGGCCGAGTGTGGTTTTGCTGTCGTGGCCGAACAGCGTGTCCTGGCGGATGTAGTTGAGGGTGCTGCTGATATCGGTGTAGGCGACTTTCAGGCGGTTGGTGCCTTCGCGCAGGTCCATCGGGTAGTCGTGGTAGGCCAGTCCGACCTCGACACGGGCATTGTCGTCCAGCTGCAGGGTGGTCTTGTTGGCGATCCAGGTGGAGCCCGGCTGCAGGCGCTTGGAATCGCGGGCAGCGTTGAGGCTGTTGGCCGCGCGCGGGTCATGGCTGATCTGGTTACGCGTGAGCTTGCCCGGGGTGTCGTTGGTGGTTTCGCGGTAGCGGAAATAGAAGCGGGTTTCCAGGTCCGGGTTGAAACGGTAGCCGAAGTTGGCGGCCACGCCCTTGCCGGTGGCCGCGCTCTGGCGCTGGTAGCCGTCGGACTCGGAGTCCGTGAGGCTGATGTAGTAGTCGGCATCTCCCAGCACCTGGCCCGAACTGATCTCACGCTGTGCATAGCCTTTGCTGCCCGCTTCGTAGCGCAGTTGCAGCTTGGGTGCGTCATAGCCCGTGCGCGTGACGTAGTTGACCGCGCCGCCGAGGGCGAGTGCGCCCTGGTCAAAACCGTTGGCGCCGCGCAGCACTTCGACACGGCTTTGCCACAAGGGGTCTTTCAACTCGTAGGGGGTGCCGCCGGGGCCAGTCAGCGGCAGGCCGTCGAACATTTCATATAAACCGGAGGCATGGGAGCCGGGGCTGCGGTTCAGGCCCGAACCACGAATCGAGAGTTTCACCCCTTCGTTATTCGCCGCCTTGGCGTACACCCCAGGCTGGTATTTGAACACGTCTTCGTTGGTGCTCACCCGCCCCTGCTGCACGCTGTTCATATCGATGTAGTTGGTAGCGCCCGGCACGCTCTGGAGCTGCGCCTGGGCCACTTCGCCGGCGCTGGCTTCGCTGCTGGTGACTTCGACCGGGTCCAATTGCAGGTCTTCGGCGTGCACCAGTGAGCTTAACGTCAGGGCGGCAAACAGGAGCGGAGGTTGGCGCAACAGCATGAGGGCAAGTCCTTGGAATTCGGGGGGCACGTGGTGGGAAGACAGGGACACCCGCCAGGTCACTCCTTATTAACGGACCAGACCTTTCCCACAACAGCATCGGACGCGGAATTTTCGCTAAGTCCGAAATCGAATTAAGACATGCGAACTCAGTATTTAAGGAAATAACCGTCACGCATTACTGTGGAGCCACTGAGTTACCCCTGTACCACGAGACCGCCCTCATGCAGACATCCGCCACCGTCATCGACTTCTCGCTCCACCGTAAACGCCGCCAGGCGCGTGCAGCCGCTGAGTTGATGTGGGCGATGTACGCGGCGCGTGCCGGGTTGGCGGTGTTTACCGCCCAGGCTACCTCGCCCAGCGACACTCGCCGGGCGTAAGGCCAATGAATTTCCTGCACGTGCTCCCCGAACCCCCTGCCCCCCTGCCCAAGCCCAGCCCTGACGACGATGTGATCAGCCTGTGCGTCGCCCATAACCTGCAACGCCTGCGTAGCAAACGCCACTTGTCCCTGGATGGCTTGGCGCGCGCCTGCGGCGTGAGCCGGGCGATGCTGGCGCAGATCGAATCCGGGCGCAGCGTGCCGTCGATCAAGGTGCTGTGCAAGATTGCCAAGGGCTTGAAAGTGTCAGTCGCCGCGTTCCTGGAAGACCGCGCCTTCGAGGGAGTAGAAGTGCTGCCGGCGCAACAGAGCAAGCGCCTGGTGAGTGCCGATGGCGCGTTTATCAGCCGTGCCTTGTTCCCCTACGATACTGCTCGGCAATCCGAGTTCTACGAGATTCGCCTGCGAGCGCTGGGCGAGGAAGTTTCCGAAGGCCATGGCCCTGGCATCCAGGAAAACCTGGTGGTGGCCCAAGGCGTTTTGGAAGTGAGCGTCAACGACGAGCGCTACCTCCTTTCCACCGGGGACTCGATCTTGTTCTACGCCGACCAGCCCCACCGCTACCGTAACCCGGCGGACAGCGAAGCAGTGGCGTTTCTGGTGATTACCTATCCAGAACGCCTGGATTGACCTGGATGAAAATGCACAACGCCCCGACTAATCGGGGCGTTTTTTTTAGCGCGAGACCTATCAGCAGGTGCAGCACATCATCGGCATGCCGTTGCAGCTCATCATCATTGGCATGACGCAGTCGTTCATCATTTTGTTCATGAGCATGCAGCAGTTTTCCATCATGGCCATGCTCATGCCCGGCATTGGCATCATCTTGCAGATCATGCTGTCGCCCATCAGGGTGCACTCCATCACGCAGTTCATCATCGGCATCGGCATCGGCATCGGCATGCCCATCATTGGCATCATGTTCATGCCTGTCATCATGGCCATAGCGTCAGCCGACATGCCCATCATGGACATGTTGGCGCACTGCATCATCATCGGCATGCCACAGTTCATCATCATCGCCATCATTTCGGCGTTGGTCTTGAACTGAGCCATGTCCATCCCGGCAGCCGGCTTCATGGTGCACATCATGGCGTCCGCGGCCATTTCGCACTGCATGGTTGCCATCATCATCGGCATGCCCATCATCGGCATCATAGGCATGGACGTGTTCATTGGCATCTGCATGGCGTTCATCATCTTCGAAACTCCGTAATCGACAGGAAATGAGTCAGTTCTGGGGCCGATTCTAGAGGTGCCAGACGGCGACGCAAGACGCCGACGGAGCAGCAGGAATGGATGTTAGGAAGCAGGCTTGGCGCAAGAAACAGTGGTGCAGGATGTGATGTTCGTCATTGCGTCGCTATTGCATCCGGACTGACTGCTAAGCGTGCCAGATCGACGCCATGGATATTCGATCCTGGAATCTCGTCCAACCTTATGGAAATAAACGATATAACACGCGGTGCCCCACCTCAGTATTTGCCCAGCGCTTGCATCAGTTCCTCTGCTTCCGACCCTGGCGGCAGCCGGAAACCTTTCATTTCATCCGCAGCCAGGATCTCGTCCAACGCCTCGAGCAACTGCGCCTCGGTCGGCGCGTCACGCAGCAGCTTGTGTGCTGGCAGCAACAGTTCCGAGGCAACACCCTGGACACTTGCCGCATCGATCACGGCAAAAAGGATAAAGCGCAAACGTATTTCGCGATCACCAGGCCAAACCGTTTTTCGCTTACCCATGCTGGAGGCCTCTACTTTTCGGAAAAATCCGAGGCTATTGATGACCGCAGGGTGTTTCAAGCAGAGGGAGACAAGATAGGTAACTTCCTACAGAAGAAAGAGAAACCCCGTACCCACCCTTCAAGAGGGCCAAGTGTTCATGCGTCTGGCTGACAGGTCTCGCGCCACCGTCAAACAATCATTGCACCGGTAGGAAATTCATCAGCAACAAGCTCTGCGCATAGTTGAGACCGATGCGCCGGTAGCGCTCATCGAGCATCTGGGTCAGCAAGTCAAGGCGCGCCACGATCTTGCCGAACTCCACCGCGAAACTGAGGTTGCTGCCCTCCTCCGATATCTCGTTGGAAAACAGCAGCAGCACGCCATTCGCATCCTGGCGCTGGCTCAGCAGCCAGGTGGCCTTCTCGATATTACGCGCGGCATTACTGACGAACTGCGGGTTGATCGAATCGGTGATGTAGAACTCGGTGCGTCCACCGTGAGCCGTCACGATCATGCTGCCAATCGCATAGATAAACGCGCCTACCCGGTCGCCCTTGAACTCGGGGCTCAAGGAATAACTCAGCGCCACCAGATCACGACGCTCCCCCAGGGCCGGTAGCGCGCGACGTTGCTCGATGGCCTGGCGAATCTCCCGCGCAGCCGTGACGGCATCCGGATAACCCGACTGGCGCCACTGGCTGGGATTACGCAGATAGAGCTTGTTCATCAGCAGATACAAGCTTTGCAGGTTGTCGCGCATACCCAGCGTGGCCATGCGATCGACACTGGTCTGGAAGAACTCATCGGGCTTGCCATTGCTGAACTGCTTGGCGATATCCCGCCCCTGTTGCTGGCTGCAACCGCTGGCACAGAGCATCAGCACGGCGGCCAGCAACAAGGGCTGGCGCATCCGTCGACGGTTGAAATTAGGAAACGTGCGATCCATCGGCACCCGATCTGGTTCATCTGCCCACGCGGGAATCGGCGGGGCTGCGACAGAGATAGAGCGGAGAAATCAAAAAAAGTGCAGTGAAGGGGGGAGATAGTTGTAGACCGATACCGCCTGGCGGGTGAATGGGCTCCAGCGTGAAGAATTCATTTCAGGCTCTATACTGAGCGCAACAGCTGCGTGTGTTGTTGGCGATCCAGGGTGGTATCTCAACCTTTGAACGGCCTGGCGGTTTTGTCTACATCGCCCACGGCATGCTCACCAGCAGTTGTACATGAGGTGACGGCAATGAAACATCCCATTCGAGCTCAGATGGTTGTTCAGATGATTTGCCTGCTGTCGGTGGCTCAGCTTTTTTGTTGAGCGGCGTTCTACCGCCTTGATCTTCGCGCCGGCGTTGCGGCACGGGAAGGTATTGCCTGCTATTAACAGGTGAGCTGTCCCGGCGACCCCGTGCCGGGACAGACTCTGCACCTACAGCAACACCGTGGCCAGCATGCCTAGGGCGCCCAGGCAAAACCCGATCAATGCGCCTCGCCCGGGGACTTCATGGAACAGCGCCCAGATCACCACAGGCTCGAGCAGCAATAACGAGGTGATCGATACCACCGTGACCACCCAGATGTCACCGACCGCCCGATACCCCAGCCAATACGCCCCCAACAGACACAGCCCGGCAAAGCACATCACCACCACCGGCATGATGAACCCCTGCCATGACCCGTCGCCTGCGTGGGCCAGCTTGGCAGTTACCACCTCGCTGTAGATTGCACAAAACTCACCGACGACCATCAACCCTAGAGCAGAAACTCCGAGTAATTCTTTGGACATATCAAAAACTCCTTCGTATTCAACGCACTATTTTTCAACTCCCAGCTGGCGATGCCGCTGCCGAGGGTTTCGTTGCAGAGATACGAAGCAGCCTTGAACAGGCCTGGGTTACCGAAGTGCTTTTGCATGCTCATGTCCTTTATAGGGGGTGAGGCTTGGCGACCCTGTAGGTCGGCCCTCCCGATCATACGTTCCGTCAGCGGTTTTGAACAATCAGGGCTCGGCGGGCCTGAAAAGCATTAAAAATGTGCAGGCTCCTTCGCCGCCTCCCTTCATGATCGGGCTATGATCGGCACCTATGAACCGGACGCCCGATGCCCCATGCCTGTCGACCTGCAAGCCCTCTACCCCAAACTGATCCACTTGATGCTGGATACGGTCTTCGTCGTCGACGGCGACAACGTGATTGTCTTCGTGAGCGATGCCTGTGAGGCACTGCTCGGCTACCCAGCCGAAGCGTTGACGGGCACCTTGATCACCCACTACATGCACCCGGAAGACCTGGCGCGCACCCGCGCCTCCATTGTCCGGGTCATGAATGGCCAACCCCATGTCGACTTTCGCAATCGCTACATCCGCAAGGATGGCAGCGTCGTGCACATCCTGTGGGCGGCCTTCTGGTCCAAGGAAGTCGGGGCGCGGATCGGCGTCGCGCGGGACGTCACCGCGCTCACCCAGGCCGAGGAGGAGCTACGCTTCCTCGCCCACCATGACCCGCTGACGGCCCTCACCAACCGCTCGCTGTTCAATGACCGGCTGGACCACGCCTTGCAAGCCGCACGGACTCACAACCACACCCTGGCGTTGCTGTTTCTGGACATCAATGACTTCAAGGCCATCAACGACGTGCACGGCCATGCCATGGGCGACCGCGTGCTCTGCGCAATTGCACGGCGACTGGAGCGTTGCGTGCGCGAGGGTGACCTGGTGGCCCGGATGGGCGGCGATGAGTTCACGGTGCTGATCACGGATATCCAGTCGCCGGATGCGGTTGACGCAAGGGTGGCGCAGATACTCGCGGTCATGGCTGAGCCGCTGGGGCCGGAGTTTGGCGGGGTGAAGATGCCATCCTGCAGCGTAGGCGTGGCGTTCTACCCGGGGGATGGGGAAGATGCGGATACGCTGTTGAGCCATGCCGATGGGGAAATGTATCGGGTGAAAAGGTTGCGGGTGGTGAGCGAGTGAAATGGATGCGCACCGGCTTCAACCACCCACCGGCGCATGCTCGGACATCAATTCCATTCCCCAGTCGATAAATACCCGCACTTTGGGGCTGACATGGCGATTCGGCGGGAAGGCCAGATACATCGGCATTGGCGCCATGTGCCAGTCCTCGAACAGCGGCAGCAACTCGCCGCTGACCACGTGCGGCTTGGCCATGTAGTGCGGGAGCCATAGCATGCCCAGCCCAGCCAGGCCGGCAGCGAGGTACGCATTGCCGTCGTCGACCGTCAATTGCGGGCGGCCTTGGGCGTTGATGCGCTCCTCCCCCCTCTGCATCGCATAGGGCAAGGTTTTGCCCGTACGAAACCAGAGGAAGCCGACGGTACTGTGACTGCCCTCCTCCAGCTCACGGGGGTGCGCCGGCGTACCGAAGCGCTGCAGATAGCCGGGTGTGGCATAGATGCCGAGTTTCAAATCGCCCACGTGCCTTGCCACCAGGAACTGATCGGTGATCTCACCACCACGCAACACGCAGTCAACGTTTTCGCCAATGATGTCGACGATGCGATCGCTCGCGCCCACCGTCAGCTGGATTTCCGGGTAGCGTGCGAAAAAGCCCGGCAAGGCGGGTATCAGCAGCATTCGCGCCAGGGGGCTGGGTACATCCACACGCAGCCGCCCGCGCGGGGTCATCGATGCGCTGGACAGGCTGGTCTCGGCATCGTCGATATCGACCAGCAGCCGCACGACGCGCTCGTAGTAGGCCGCGCCGTCGGCGGTGACGTTGACCTTGCGCGTGGTGCGGTTGAGCAGGCGCACACGCAGCCTCGCTTCCAGTTGCTGAACGAGCTGCGTCACGGTGGTCTTGCTCATGTGCAGGGTGGCTGCCGCCTTGGTGAAGCTGCCGGTTTCCACCACACGGGCAAAGGCCTGCATTGCATCGAAACGGTCCATTTCACGCCTCACTCGGGTTTAGATAGTTTGGATTCTACAAACAGTCATGACCAGAGTTGCCCGTTTATTCAGGTCGTCCTTCTTTCTACAGTGGAGACCTCGTAAACAGCGGGCCGCAACGGCCCCGAAGGAGCCATGCAATGACCAGCACACGCGATGCCATTTTCCCGGCTGACCGCCATGAACTGTACGAACGCCACCGCTACTCGCCGGCGATTCGCGCCAACGGCTTTCTGTTCGTATCCGGCCAGGTCGGCAGCCGCAAGGACGGCTCGGCCGAGCCGGACCTCGCAGCACAGGTTCGCCTGGCCTTCACCAATCTCAACGCGATCCTGGCCGAGGCCGGCAGCAGTTTCGAGGATGTGGTCGACACGACGATCTTCATCATAGACCCCGACTCCAAATTCGAAACCATCTGGGAAGTCGCGGCCGAGTACTGGGGCGAGGCGCCCTACCCCACGGCGACCGTTATCGGCGTGACCTGGTTGTCCGGCTTTGACTTCGAGATCAAGGTGATCGCCAAGCTACCCCAGTAGAACCGGCAAGCCGCCTCTACCGATCGCCGGCGCGAACAGTCTTGTTGTTCCTGGCGCGCGCCCTTCACTCTCGGTCGGTTCCTGCCTGATGTGACCGTCCGCTTCTGGCCGTTTTCTGCTGGTCTTGACCAGTAGGAAGCGGCCCGTGGCGGCCTTTGTGAAGGCTCATTTCGCGTATTAGCGCGTTGCCCCCAGCAGCGCTGCATCCTTCGCTACCGCACGTTTATAAGCGTCGCGGCCCATTAATTTCTCGGCGTAAGCAAGAAACGCGGCGCTGTGCGGCAAGGTGCCCAACCCTAACCCCCAGCCGATGTGAGAGCCAACATAAACGTCAGCGGCGGTGAAACGCGCTCCGGCAATGAACGGCTGAGCCGACACTGCGCGTTCGAGTTGATCCACGGTGCGCTCGTAGCTCCCATAGCCAAAGAAGAACTCCTGGTCCGGCGTGGGGTTGAAGCCGGCGCGGTGGTTGGTTACCGCCTGCTCCAAAGGGCCCGCGGCGAAAAACATCCAACGGTAGTAGGACGCCCGCTCCGCTGCCACGGGGGCCAAGTTTGCTTCGGGGAACGCATCAGCCAGATACGCACAGATCGCGGCGGTTTCTGTTATGGTTTGCCCGTTATGCACGAGTGCGGGGATCTTCCCCATCGGGTTCACGTCGCGAAAAAAAATAACGCTGGGATCATCTGGGTCGGCTGCCGCCGGCGCTGCCAGCGCAGCACCGCCCCAGCGATCATCCTGGCTGGTCGGCTGGTAATCCAGAATGATCGTTTCATAGGTGCAGCCGATTTCTTCGAGCATCCAGCGCACCATGCGCCCGCGAGAGTTGGGATTGGTATAGAACGTCATTGTCATCGTGAGCGCCTCTTGGCCCGGTTTAGTGACGACAATGTTAAGAGCGAAGCTGCATAACCCCTTGGGCGGTTTACGCCAGAATACTTGCGGAACGCGCCATTAGCGGGCGTTTCGCTACGCACTGCCGCTCACCTGCGGTTCGGAGCATAGACATGTCGCACCTTCAGACCGGCGCCGAGCGGTGTAAATTGCCCAGAGTATTCTGGCAGTCGATAGAGCAATTGGGACTCGATCCCGCGTTGATTCAACATCAGGCTCAACTGCCCCATGACATTCACCTGAACGAAGCCGCTGTTATCAGCACGCGCCAGCTCTTTGCGGTTTGGAATGCTATCGAGGCGCTTTCTGCAGACCCCGCCTTCGCGATAAAAATGGTTCGCGACACGCCCAGTGCGAAACACAAAATGGCATTCCTCGCCGCGTTATATGGCGCCGACTTGCGCGACGCAATTGCGAGGTATTCCCGCTTCAAACGCCTATGCAGTCCCGACCAGATTTGCATCGAAGAGCGTCAGGGCAATGTGTCATTCACCATTCAGTGGCCTTCTGGCACGGGGCCGGCGCCTTTCGCCTCAGTGGACGCTGGATTTGCTCTGTTACTGGAACTAGGTCGACGAGGCACCGGCAAACACTTGGTGCCCGTCCAATTGAGTTTAAGACGGCCAACGCCGACCCCGGAAACCCATTCGATTTATTTCGGTTGCCCCATTCGCTACGGCGCGGACCGTGACGAGTTGACCGTGAGCGCCGCCGACCTCGATTTACCGTTTCTTGAACACAATCCGGACGTGTTGCACATGATGACCCCCGGCCTTACTGCCGCAATGCGAGAAATTGAGGCTCCCGCAGGATTCTGTGAGCAGGTCATTGAAGTGCTGAAAAGAGCCCTGGCGGCGGGGCGGCCAAGTTTGCAGAATCTCGCCCAAGAACTCTTGCAGAGTGAGCGAACGTTACAACGACGATTAGCGTCGGAGGGTACGACGTTCAGCGCACTGCTCAACGAGGCTCGGCGCCAAGTCGGATTTCATTTGCTTGCTGATACGACCCTTGAACTGAAAGAGGTGGCTTATCTGCTCGGTTACGAGGACGTCAACTCTTATTACCGGGCGTTTCGGCAATGGGAGAAGGTTTCACCCAGTCAGTGGCGACTGTCCAATACATGAAGTGTGACGCTGGCGGTGTGTGGGCGGGGATGTTCGCTTTTGGCCGCAAGCGGACGTTCATCGCCGCATGACTCAGGAAAATGCAGCCTGTACAAATGCCTCTAACGCCTTGTCTTCCAGGATTTCGATGGAGAAGTGCCCAAAGCGCTTAGGCAACCAGATAATGCGTGTCCCGGACGGTGACTGCAGGTTCGCGCGGACCAAGGGCTTTCCGTTTTCGTCTTCTGGCTGAACACCGGCGAACATCAGGTCGTCGTAGGCCTTCTCGATATCCGGCGTCGAATAGCAGTGGCGATAAATCATCCCTTCTCCCGAGGAGTCTAATAGCTCCCTCAGGTTCCCCGCCAATGGCTGTACCAACATGAAACGCTCTTGACCGATCAGCGCTATTGCGTAGCGCACATGCAGGCCACCTCGTTCCCAAACGAGCGTTTTGGATATCCTGGCATTAAGTATCTGTGCGTAGTAAGCACAGGCTTCTTCGAGATTATTGACCAGTACATCGACGTGACTGAACTTCAGATCCATTGCCGCCTTCCTGTTGAGTCGGCGTCAATGTTAAGCCGCAGACGCTCAGAATTCCATGGACCTCATGAATCTATATTGTTGGTGTAGAAGTGCGCCAATTCGGCGATAAACCAGCGTTCAAACTGAGATAAGCGAGGAGCGGTCCATCGTTTGATGGCGAACAACAGTGACTGCCCGCTCCTGGCCGACAGCTGCCGCCCCTCAAAGCCTTTGTCGTGTACGCTGTCACATCGCTGTACGGCTGCTGCAAACCGCTTACCCCACTGGCTAGAAGGCACAGGAGGTGTCACAGAAGGAAGCCGCGAGGAGTAAGCCTGCCGGGGTACTTTCCGCGCCGGAATCGCTCACATTACGTACGGCTCGAACAGGCGTCGCACGTCCACCCTCGCCTTCAGCTTCGCAGCCAACATGTACAAACCAGCCACCTTGCGATGCAGAAACAGGACAGCTACCGGTGGCGTGTGCCAGAAGTCGCGATCGGCACCCAGTTGCCATCCTGCATCGCGCAAGCGTCCTGCGAGGTCGGATATTGCAAAGTCATAGGCGCCTTGATGCCGCAGTGGCTCACAGGCCTGGCAGATGAGGTCCGTCAGCAATAACCGATGCTTGGCCAGGGTTTCATGCTGAAAGTAGCCAACTTCCAGCGCTGCCTCGTTGATGGCGGCGCGGTCGTCACGCCAGCCTGCAACCAGCAGCCTCCGAAATGCCTCGGTGCTGTCACGGCTATAAAGGCGCGTGGCGCCGAAGTCGAGCAACACTATCTGCCCGGTTTCTTGCTGATAACGGTAATTGGCAAAGTTGGGGTCGGTCTGGACGCACTGAAACTCAAACACCTCGCGCAGAAGCAGGCCGAACAGCAATGTGATGACCCGGTCACGCTCTGCCTGTGGCGCATGTTCAAGGCTCTCCAATGGGCCGCCGTCGGCGAAGGACATCACCAGAATGTTCGGCGTACTGAACTCGGCATACCCACGCGGAACCAGAATGTCCGGACTGTCGGCTAACAGTTGATGAAAGCGCCGCAAGTGCGTGGCTTCTTTCAGGTAATCCGCTTCATCTTGCAATTGACGCTTGGCCTCGTGGAGCAGCGGTACGAGGTCCATGCCGGGAGGCAGCAGCCCGGACATGCGCAGCAAAGTAGCGACGTTATCCACATCGCTGGAAATACTATCGCGCACACCTGGATATTGCACTTTGATCGCCAGGCGTTGGCCGTCTTTGCCTTGCGCGGCATGAACCTGGCCGATGGATGCCGCCGCCAATGGTGTAAAGGAAAACCGATCGAAACGCCCTTCCCAGCCCTTACCCCAGCTCTCTTCAAGGACCGCTACCAACTGGCTCATGGGCATCGGATGCGCGTCGGAACGCAGGCGGGCAAGAATGTCGCTAAGCTCGCTCGGTAATAAATCACCCGCATCCATTGACAACAACTGTCCGATCTTCATGGCCGTGCCACGCAATTGCGACAATTGCTCGGCCACGCGCTGCGCATTACCCGGCGTCAACAGCAGGTCACTGAACACCGGACGTTTACCTTGAGACAACTGCCGTGCACCTTCGGCCAGCATGCCGCCCACCACGCCCGAGGCCAAACTGCCAAAACGCATCAGCCGCGACAAGCGACTGCCCGGCACTGCAGACGACCCGGGCAGGCGCGGTTTCACGAAGGAATGGCTACAGCTATTGCGCCAACAAGCAGGCAAACGCAAGCCACAGTGGTCAGGCGCAACCGCATGGGCAGGTACCAGGCGGGCAGGCTCACAACCCGAACCAACTGTCGGTCCTGCCAGAAGTGGACGACAAATCCGACGATCAACAGCGAGCACCCCAACGGCACTGGCAGTAACGTGCTGAGCCAAGCGATAAGAGCCGGGATGACGCTCCATATAAACCGGTCGCGGCGCAATTGGGCACTCATGCTATGCACTGACATGGCAAAGCCCCAGTGCAAGGCGCCGATGAAGCTCAAGATGACAGCGCCATAATTGACCAGCGCCACAGCGCAAAACGGCCGATATTCTCGAGAAGTGAGGACAAGTAGCGCGAGACCAACAAACGGTAGCAAACCGCCATATCCCAGCAGGACGATATTCCTTGGCGGCGAGATCGAAGACGACACGTTCATTTCAATTTCTTCCAGTGCCCGATAGACAAGACTGTAGACCCAAAAGCTATGACCTGATGCCATTGCTTTGCAAATGGACAGTCCTGTCCTTGATTGATCGGTCGTTTTGGACCGCAAGCTGCCCCTCACTCTTGCACTTTCTGCTCGCTGGCGGATTCACTTTGAGCATGAAATTGCTTGATATCGGAGAGCCGGATTTCCTCCGGCAAAGGACGGTGATGCTTGCTGTGGCCGACGCGCTGGGCGTGATAGATCCCGGTATGTCCGGATACGAGGTAACTGGCGATACAGGCAATGGCTGCAAGCGGAGCAATTTCGGGCCCGAAGAGTTCCATGGCCATCACAATGGTTGCCAGCGGCGTATTAGCCGCGCCCGCGAAGACGGCGACAAAACCGATACCGGCCAGCATGGCGAAGGGAAGATGCAGCAGGGGCGCTAGCGCATTGCCCAATGTGGCGCCAATGTAAAACAGCGGAGTGACTTCGCCGCCCTTGAATCCACTGCCCAGGGAGACAACGGTGAACACCATCTTTCCAAACCAGTCCCAAGGAGCCATTGGCATTTGAAAGGATTGGACGATGCTCGGAATGCCCAGTCCGATATACGTATAGACGTCGACGTAATGGTTACGACCGAGCGCCCACACTGCGACTGCGATCAGCAGGCCGCCGGCGAAGGGTCTTAAGGGTGAATAGGTGATGAGCCGCTTAACCAACGCCCCGAGCGTGTGAGTCGCTGTCGCGAATAACAGGCCCGCAAGGCCGAAGACAATCCCAGCGGCGACCACAGCCATGACACTCCAGAGCTGTACCGGAACCACTTCGCCAATGACGTAATGCGTATGAACCACGCCCCAGGCTTGCCCCACCTGGTCAGCAACGATTGCCGCAACCACGCAAGGGAAAAGCGCGTCGTAACGCATACGTCCAATGGCCAATACTTCAAGTCCGAATAAAGCCCCGGCAAGAGGGGTGCCGAAGACGGACGCAAAGCCAGCGCTGATGCCGGCCATAAGAATCACCCGGCGATCCTCGCGACGCAGCCGGAAGACATGCGTCAGTTGATCGGCAAGGGCCCCGCCCATTTGCACCGCCGTACCCTCACGCCCAACAGATGCGCCAAAGAGGTGGGAAACCACCGTTCCGATAAGCACCATCGGAACCATGCGCAAGGGGACAACCTTTTTAGGATCGTGGATCTCATCGATGATCAGATTGTTTCCGGCATCAACGGGCTTGCCTATCAAGTGATACGCAAGTCCCACGGCAAAGCCAGCTACGGGCAGGAGCCAGATGACCCAGGGATGGGTCTCTCGCCACTGGGTGGCATGATCCAGGGAAAGCAGGAATAACGCAGAAGCAGAACCTGCCAAAAGCGCTACAAGACCTGCAAGCGCAAGCCATTTCGCTAGGTAGGGCAGTAAGTCGAGTTGTTCAGGTCGTCGAAATTTAGACATTTGGCCAGCCACAAAAAAGTAAGTGGGCCTGACCAAAAACGGATACTGGGCGCGAACGCCTACAGACCTGGTTTGATCAGGTTTCTGTAGGCATCATCAGCTGCTACGGGCGCAGCGGTTGGTTAATGGAGGAATGCCATCTCCAATGGGCCGATCTTAGCCAGCCCTGGCGAAAATGTAAAATCTTGTTACAAAGCTAGCCAGTATGGGAAGGATGTCGAGCTCGATGGCTTCTTTGCCGACGAAGCCCATCTTGAGGGGGGCGTCATGCAAACGGTTTATCGACGTGCCGGGCAGATCGTGAAGCCGATTCGCTGACCGCCATGTGCGGAGCGTGGCCCAAACCGCCTGAAATGGTGCGCAAACGATCAAAGGTGCGAGTGATGGCTAAACCAACCCGCAGAAATGCAAAAGCCCCGCTAAGGCGGGGCTTTCGTTTGAATCTTGGCGGTAGACCGGGGATTCGGACCCTGGAGACGCTTTTAACGTCCTCCGGCTTTCAAGGCCACTATGCAACTGCCCGCAGGCCGTGGCCTTGAATGCTCATCGATTCGCGTGAGGCGAGTATTTCACCAGAGAGGGAAGTCTTTTTCAGTGTTTCCCTCGCGGGCAAAAGACTCACCCTAACGTGGAATCATTACTTGGCTTGGCGAAGCACGAGCTCCGACAAACGGGTCTTAACGCGGAAGCAGAACTCGCGAATCTGAAATTGATAAGCGGGCATGACCATATAGTTTAAATCAGGACCTAATGAGTCTTTGATTTCCATGTATTTAGCCGTCTTGGCTGCAATGGCTTGGTATTCCGCCTCGTATTTGTTGTACGACACTTTGTTGTAAACCTTCAGGACATCCAGCTCTTTACGGCATTGCTCAGCGCGGTTCTGGTTCAGGCTTGTCTCTGATTCTGACTGAACGGATTCCGGAGCGGCAGGGACGTGGGAGTCAGCGCTGGCGTTCGCAGGGGCGGCCTCGTAGCGAACAGTCCAATTTTCTGGTGCCGGATGTGCGACTTCAGGGGGGGCTTCCTGGACAGCGGCAGGAGGTGGAGCCACGTTAGGTTTTTCTGGAGTTTTCGTCGCGCATCCCGAGAGGGCCAGTCCTACCACTACAACGATGCCACACATTTTATCCATCGGTTCCACCAAGAGGTCATTACGGTTGGCTGAGTCGTTAGGTTCTGGGTAAAAGTAATAACTCACTCTGATCGAGTGTAAATTTTCTACCAGACTCAAGGCGCTCAACCTCTCTTCCTTGAGTACGCAGATGGACGATAATAGTAAAAAAACAAAAAGATGACGAGTAAAAGCTCGCCCTAAAAGCCACAAATCTAATCGGATAATCAGTGGGGGACTACGCTGCGCCTGCACCCCAAGGGTGGCGCGTGTAAATTGCAGAGACGATGGGGATGGGTGCCGATGTGGACCAAGCGCAAGCGCCTTGAACCGATTGCCGTATAGGGACGGTCACCAAATACGTTGACCGAAGGATTGGTGAGGACGCCAAGCCCTTCGAACCCGTCAAGGTTTCGGTCCTCCCTTAAGAAACCGTCTTACGCCATCAAACCCCAGAAACGCAAAAGCCCCGCTACTGCAGGGCTTTCGTTCGAGTCTTGGCGGGAAACCAGGGATTCGAACCCTGGAGACGCTATTAACGTCCGCCGGTTTTCAAGACTGCCGACTTAACAATACACATCGACAACAGCTTAGGTATTCATCGTTTCCGCACCAGAGCATTTTTTGATGCCCTAGCAAGCCGCATAGACCAAGGGGGCGCATCAGGTTGCGGAAACGACTTCCCCCCTCCCCCGGCGTCCTGCCGACCGTACACAAACCACCAATAGCAGGGCGTCCTGCGCCTCACCGGGGGCCATTTCTGGCAGCAACGCGGCTCGCGATGAAACGGCAACAGACCCTAGAGCTGAAAGCGCGAGATGTTCTCTCGCAAAGTCACGCTGGTGCGTGCCAGTCCTTCGCTTTCCTGCTGAGCGCTGCGGAAGGCTGCAGCGGATTGCTCGGCGCTTTCGCTGACGGTCACGATGCCCCGGCTGATCTGCTCGGCAACGGTACTCTGCTGCTCGGCGGCAGCGGCGATTTGGTGGTTCATGCCGTTGATCCGCTCGATCATGGTTACGATCGTGCTCACCGCGTCACCGGCCTCGGAAACGCCGGACACAGACTGCGCACTGGAACGCTTGCAGCGTTCCATATGCTGCGAGGTCTCATCGGCAATTTTCTGCAGACTGGCGATCAGCCCTTCAATCTCTGAGGTGGCCTTCTGGGTACGTTGTGCCAGGCTGCGCACCTCGTCGGCTACAACCGCGAAGCCGCGTCCGGCCTCGCCAGCACGGGCAGCTTCGATGGCTGCGTTGAGGGCCAGCAGGTTGGTCTGGTCGGCCACCGATTTGATGACTTCAAGCACGCCGCCGATATTGCCGGTTTCATGCTTCAGCCGGCCCATGGCCATGTTGGACTGTTCGATTGTCTCGGCCAGATCGCCGATCATGTTAACGGCATCTTTGGCCTTCTGCTGGCTGTACAGGGCCGCGCTATCGGCCTCGCTGGCAGCACTGGCGGCGGATTCGGCATTGCGCGCGACATCCTGCACGGTGGCGGCCATTTGGTGAACGGCGGTGACGATCTGCTCGACCTCGCACTGTGCCATGGCCACGCTTTCGGCGTTTCTGAGGCTCGATTGGCTAAGCTCCTGGCTGGATTCGGCCACGGTCTGTGAGGACAGGTTTATGCCCTTGGTCATGACCCGCAGGTTCTCCTGCATGCTCAGGAGGGCAGCCATGATGCTGGCTTGTGGTGGCTCAATCGTGCGCTCGCTAGCGCGCAAATCGCCCTTGGCAACCCGTTGGGCGAGCTGGTTGAGTTCACTCGGTTCGGCACCCAGCGCGCGCAGCAGGTTGCGGCTGATGACGTAGCCCAATACCGCTGCTAGTAAGACGGCCAGCGCCGTAATGGCGAGCAGCAGGTTGCGTTGTGACAGATAGTGTGCGTCATTTTCGCTGACCTGCAGTTCTGCCTTCTGGTTGCTGTAGCGCAGGTATTCGCCAATTGCCTGGGTGAGCTCGGCCAGTAGTGGTGTGCACTGCTCGCTGACCATGCGCAGGGCCTCGTCGTCTTCACCCTTGAACAGGTGCTCGGCAATGGTGTGCGCTACCGGTTTGTAGCGGCTCTCGACCTGCTCGATGGTTGAGAACAGTTCACGTGCCTTGGGCGACACATCATCATGGTTATCGATTGCCTGGCGTAGCGCGGCGAGGCTGCTGGCCACCAATTGTTCGTTGACGGCAATCGCGCCCCGCTGCTGTTCTCTTGCGGTGACATTGCTGTTCAAGGCGATGTTACGCAGGGCAATCGCGCGCTGGGCGGCGGCGTCGTTCAGTGCGTTGACCAGGCGGGTGCGTGCATCAACGCCATTAACGTAGAGAAAAAAGTCTTTATTGCTGCTGGCCAGGGCGTACAGCGAGATAGCGGCGATCAGCAACATAAACGCGAGCAGGCTGGCATAGCCGGCATAGAGACTGGTACGTGTAGAGAGCCGGGGAGTGTGCGATGGCATGATGTACCTGCGTAATGAGAGGAGCAATTTAGGGACACCTGCAAGCGTATGTATCCGCCCTTGGTCCGCATCCTGCGCAGGTATTCTTTTGTTCGACGGCAACGAGTAGCGGCGTTATTTTTTGGCTAGCCGAAACCTGTACAAGTTTTATTTCTTGTACAACTCTTGTACAGCTATCTTGCCGTGATGTCGTCATGACATCACTCAATCCCGATGAACGGACAGCAACCTTCGATTTCTGGCAGGCGGGGGAATTAGAGGTTTGGCTATCGAGCTGACGACTGTCTGGCGGCGATACAGCCGAAGGCCATCGTGGGGCCGATAGAACCCTGCGAGCGCTGTAAAAATGCGTGGAGTTATTTCTGTACAGGTACGCGCTAATTGTGAGCATGCGCTGCGCTAGGGGCTGTTGCGGCTAAATCGCGAGCCGCGCGCTGCGAGAACTCGATGGGGTTGATTGCGCCACTTGCGGGACATTGATGCCGGCTGGTCGAGCATGAGACGGACTAGCGGATTTATCGACATGAACGTCCGATTGGTCGATTTTGCCAGCTTGTCAGACGCCAGTTATCTCCGTCCTGAATGACCGCTTCTGGCCGATAGTGGTCGGTCGCTCACGACCCCCCAGTCACGCGAGATACCTGGATCTGACCACATAGTGTCGCCGCCATCAGCTCTGTTCTTGGGACGGAGCACCTCAAGCGCCGTTTGCCCTTACCGACGGCAGTCTAGCCTTGTTAGGCTAAACAGATGCCAAGGTCAGTAAGGTGCGAAAATTGCTCGTTCACATTTCCATCAATGAGGTCCGGCTGTTGGGGGGCGCATCCGAATTCAACGCGATCTCTCGGGCGATTCGCAAATGCCAAGTCGGAGCCGTGATCCGTTTACCACTTGAGAAACAGCGATGTAACTACGGAGCATTCGAAGTCAGATGCACCACCGGATTTGCAGGTGTGGGCGTTCAAGGAGATACAGTCTTCATCGCATACCCTGAAAGCCTGAGGCGAACTCTGCCGCCATATTTTTCGATGCCCCTCGAAACCCAATCTGGCTCACAGTTCTTCCTGAGTGCATGGCAAATGGATGATTTGCGTTCTGTTGGGTGATTCGCTGACGATGGTCCTGGACGTGGGGGAGCAACGTTAGCCAGTGTCCGCATAGGGTCGATTGCCGCCTGTCTTGAGGAGCAGGGCGTCACTGCTTGGAAGTAGTGTTGGTACGAAAGTGGTACGCAGCTTTCAGGTCGGCTCTGTAGAGCAAGGAATACTTGGCCTACAGGATTAGTAACTCCAATCCATCACCGAAAAGGCAGATGTTTTTCGCTCGTGAATGGCAGCAGTCGGCCAAAAGCTGACCTTCGAACAATATTCAAGGGCACCATAAATCAGAAAAAAGAGTAGCGGACATGAAAAAGGAATTTACCCTTCGGACTGCACTGCCAGGAGATGGCCTAGCTATTTTCCATGTCACTCGGCAGTCAATAACCGAGCTGTCGAACGGACTCTATACCCCAGAGCAACTCAATGGCTGGATGGGCGAAAGAACCCCAGAGTTTTATGAGCAACTGATAAAGCAAGGGCAAATGGTCGTGGCGCTGCAGCTGGGAAGGATCGTTGGATTTGTGGATTCAGAGCCAGGAGAAGTGACACGGCTTTTTCTTCTTCTCGAGGCCTCCAGTGAGGGGCTCGGTACTCATTTGCTCAAGACAGGTATTGATAATGCGCGTGGGCCTGGCATCCGCGTCATAAAGGTAGAGTCGACTTTGAATGCTGAAGGCTTCTATAAAAAACATGGCTTTGTGACACAAAAGCACGGTTTTTTCAGCCATGGTGTGGGTGGTCAACCCATAGAAATCATTCACATGGAACTTGAGTTGGAGTGATTTATTCTGCATACCTCCACGGGCGCTTGGAGGTATTTGATTCACTGACGAAAGTCAGCTTTGGGTCGGTTTCAGCCCTTGTAAGTGTCATGTGTGAGCACCTGCAGATCGACAGTCGCGATCTTTTGAATCAACTGGCGATATCAGTAGCAAGACTGTTTATTACGGGCGCCCGCGATTTTCATTACTGTGATGAGGTGATGAATATTGTCATCAGCGATATCGTCGGCTTGTCCATGCACACGGAGATGCCCCAGCCGGCATTCTCTAACCGACCGATCCTTGGAGTTTGTGAGCAGCGACCACTTACCACGGCGCTGGGCCTCAGATTCGCGGGTGCAGCCGATGGCGCTGATCTCAAGCGGATTGTCGCCATAGCGCCGCTGGAGCTTGGCGTCCGCCACGGCGGTGACAACGGTATCGAAGTTGTTCCCCGGGTTGTCGTAGCTGATCAGAGCACGGGTGTAGCTCATCCCGAAGAACTGCTGGCTGAAAATATCGAAAGGTGGCAGCCGCTGACCGCCGCCGGCGCACTCAATGAGCTGGGCACTCTGGTGGAGAGGCTGATCGAGCAGAGACGCCTGCGCGGGTCAGAAACCCTTACCTCATAGTCACCGAGGACGGCAGGCAGGTTACAAAGCACATGCTCCGTCTCCGCTTCGACGATGCTCGCGACAAGGCGATCACCATCGCCAGAGAAAACGGCGATGGCGTGTTGGCAGCCCGCATTCGAAAGTTCCAGTTCCGCGACATCCGCCCCAAGGCTGCAAGCGAGATCCTCGGCCTAGGAGATGCAAGCCGGCCCTTGGGCCACACAGACAAGCGGATAACCGAGACCCTTTATCGACGCATCGTGGAGATCGTAAAGCCGACTCGCTGACCGCAATTCGCAACGAGTTGCGGAAACCGCCTGAAATGATGCGGAAACGCTCGGTCTGTAAGCTGATAGCTTTGTCGAAGCGCAGAAACACAAAAGCCCCGCTAGTGCGGGGCTTTTGTTTGAATCTTGGCGGGAAACCAGGGATTCGAACCCTGGAGACGCTATTAACGTCCGCCGGTTTTCAAGACCGGTATGCAAATTCCAGCGGGCCGCCGCGTTAAAGACAGTCTGCGTTCCATTACTCACAGCCATCGACCAAGCTACAGGCCGCATTCTGCAAGGGGTGCGGCTTTGGTTTGGGAACGGCTTTTGTCCCTCCCAGGAGTACTGCCGATGAAAACAAACCACAAAAAAGCCAAAGACTTATTCGGCCATGATGACCGCTTCGGCAGAGGCGGTGAAAAACGTTCTCGAGCGCGGCAGGTACTCAAAACCGGACTGAAAAATTGCGCATCTGGTATAAATCCACATAATCTGACTTGCCTATAAATATCAGATTTAACGCGGGCGCCCGCGTCAATTTCACTAAGCGATTTCGTACACTTTGAGCAATAGGCGGATGTCGAACAAGCTCCATCGCTCGGTAATGAATGTCAACCTCTGCCAAATTTCACGCCAAATACTGGACCGAAGTCGATGTAAGATTGTGAGGTTTTTATCGCCCTGGAGTCGATCTGTAGGTGAGGTGCGAGATGGCCCTAGCCTCACGCTATTTTTTCGCACAGCGGATCTGGCTAGCAAAAATATATCGGGAAACACAGTTGGACCTGCTTGCAATTTCTCATTGTAGGCAGGCCGATGACTGACAAGGAAGAAACCAGTAGCCGGCTCACGCCCGCATGACCTTGTTCCAGTCGATTTCATGACCGGCGGCCTCGAGTTCACGGCCCAAGGCTTGCTTCCAGCTATTTCCGTCCATGGACTCCCACACCACACCAGCGAAATCACTGGGAATCTCCACAGTGCCACGTTTCAACGCACAGACCTTGGCGCGTCCTAGGCGGCCCAGAAAATAGCCCAACTCAAGCAAGACGTTCTGCCGAGCTCGCGGCTCTGGCGTGCCTCCTTTGGCGCAGCCTTCATCGTCCGGGGTCAACAGCACCACTGCGAAGTCCACTTGCCCGTGCGCTTCGACCTTCTCCATGACCGTGCGGCCCTGATTAGCCTGCTCATGCAAAATGATGGGCTCGAAGCCCAGTTGCATCAAAAAGCGCGCCAGAGTCTCTCGTGCGCCCTCATCATGACCATGTACTACAAAAACGCGGCGAGAAAGTCCTTTCGATATCGGTTCCGATATATCAAGGACTGACGGGCTGGTTTCAAAATTATGATCCGCGAGATCCTCCATCAACGCACGTTTCGCCTGCGTAAGCAAAGCGACTGCATTGTCGATATTTCGTCGGGTGGGAGTGGCATAGTCCACCACTTCACCACGAGAAATTACCATTGAGTAATGCTGAAGATCTGCCGCTCGCTCATAAAGGCTATAAGCCGAGGTGCCCTCGCCAAAGCAGCGGGTTAAGGTATCCTTGATCGCGACTTCCAAAGCAGTAATCTCAGCACTTCGTCCCTTAATCAGCGTACCGACATTAAAAGCTTGCAGCTCAGCTATTCTTTCTTCCAGCCTCACGACACCTCGCTCTATGCCCTGAGGAGTCAGCTGCAGCTTGGGAACGACAGTAGTGGTAGGAGATTTAGCTCTGGCCATCAGGGTGAGTCCTTTTTTATCCTATGTGTGACAAGGACATTATCACCTATAGGCAAAGACAGCAGAGAGTGTTTGGGTTACCTGTCACTACCTTCAGCTTTGGGCCGATTTCTACCTGCCGCCGAAAGCTGGAACCGCCCTGTGGCCGTCGAATAGCGAACGATCAGTGCAAGCCTGTTTCGCAGACACCATCGATAATCTGGGGTAGCTATGGCTAGTAGCGGGCGGTCCCTTATGATTTCAAAATTTCATCAGAGGCGATCTCAAGAATCAGATCGACACGGCGTAGCAAAACCCATCGAAAAAGTCTAATATTGAAGAAATGTTAATCAAAATTTTTATAAGTCTATCTTTGAAGGTCACATGAATAGCATATCAAAAATAGGAATACACAATGTATTTAAGGATAATGAAACTGCCTTTATTGATATAGACTCTCCAATTACAATATTTACTGGCTACAACGGCATAGGGAAATCTACTGCGCTCGGCATTATCCATAGTACGATTTCACTTGCGAATGGTGGAGAGTATCTATTTCCGCGCTCGAACTGGGCTAGTCAGATTTTCCTATCGGATGGACGCATACTTAATCATGGCAAAGTAGCCCGACCCGTTATAGAAGACTTTGCTCCTCCGCAAATAAAAAATGCACAGAAAGCAGAGTCATTAAAACAATACTTTAATGACCTAAATGCTAAAACGCTGCCTGTAATCAAGAAAAATAAAACCGTTGTGAGTAAGGACGGCGAAAAGCGCGACTCACGCTCCACCAATGTTCTTACTATTACTGAAAATTCAAGATCAAGAAAAATTACCTCTTCAAACAAGGTTGGCTTGCAGTCCTTGCTTTACTGCGATGAATTATTTAACTTCAATCAAGATGTTGATCAGTCTGAAAGATTAGAAGACCTAGATATATTCTCGAAGAAAAATACGCTAGATAAAACGCTTTACTTGTTAATAATTGAGTTTTCAGCATCAGAGATAACGTCGACCCTTAATAGCGACTTGTATGATCTGATCAAGCAACTTGACGATCTCTATTCTGACGTCCAAATGCCTCTTTCATTAAAAGAAAAAATAGACGATCTTCGCTCACTAAAATTCCCTGAATCTTCATTTCTCAAAGAGGCTAATCTGTTTTTTAATATGACTGGCCGTGAAGTTTTCTATGCAGATGATAGGATGCTAAGACTCAGGGTAAAGTCGCGACCCAATGACGCAATCGAATGGTTTAATTTATCCAAGGGCGAAAAAACTCTCCTATGCTTGTTGCTAGCGGTTTATTTAAACAAAGACAATGAAACCGTATTTTTGTTGGACGAACCAGATCTCTCATTACATATAAAATGGCAAAAACAACTTCTGAAGAGCTTGAGAATTCTTGCACCCAAGTCCCAATTCATAATTTCGACCCACTCTCCGGCCATGATTGGTAATTCAGAAGGTGAAAAAATAATCAATATCGGATCTTTTGCAAGGACTAAATAATGGAAGATTTAGGGTTTGCCTTAGATGCGGACTACATCGAAAATCAAAAATACTTTATGGATGATGACGAGGTTCCTGAGGTGGTTATTTGGTTGGAATCTCATGACGACAGCCGCCTTTGGCTGCCATTATTTGAAGATTACCAAAAATTCAAATTTGTATTCAAACCGGCTTCAATATTTCCAGCCCATGATGGCAAATCATCTAATGGATGCAGCAGACTACTAACCCTGCTAGAGAAGGGGCAGTTCGAACTAAGCAAGTATCAGATTTTTTGCTTAGATAGCGATTTTAAATTTACGTCCAGTATTGCCGATGACTTTAAGGGTTCAATTAGTGCAGACCCTAATATTTTCTGGACATTCGTACACTCAAAGGAAAACATTTATTACAACCCTCAACTAGTGGATAAGACAATTAGCCACCTAACTGGGATACCAACAAAAAACCTCACTCAAAATTCTGAGGCGGTATTCCAAAACATATCCGAGCACATATACGAACCATTCTCTAAGATTCTTTATATGGAAGCAGTATTTTGGGGACAAAGCTCTCCAGCCCTAGACGCGTTTAAATCTTCATTTAAAGCGGCACTGGACACCCTAAAGCTAAAACCGATAACTGAAAATATTGAATTCGCTGGTTGCAGGCACTGGGCTAATTTCACCAGTGGACTCGAAGCCTTGAACACCCAATTAAACTTATCGTTAACCGGCCAACAGCTTTTAGACAGCTATGGACGATACCAGACAAAATTAACAGAATCAGGAATAACGCCGCTTAATATATACTTCTTTATCAGAGGTCATGATTGGAGCGACATAGTCAAGGAGCTTTCGTGTAAGCGCCTAGAATTTCATAAAAAAAGCCGTATTAGGGAGATTTCTTTAGCTGCGCCGAGTAGCTCTTCGGATAAAATAGGAGAGTATGTAAATTCGTTCGGCAGTTTCGCTGCAACGTTGTCTGCTCGAACCCCCGAGTACGATGGAGTTCCATTTTTCAACGAGACTATTTCCCAGATCGCTGATACCTATTCGTAAATCAAATAGGACCAACTTTTATTTTTACAGGTAAGGATTTGCAATAGGCAAGCTTCTGACTAGGCCAGATCTGCTATTTGTAGCCGAGGCATAGCTGGGAATGATCGCCTGCTTTTCACCGATTGCTTTCTGTCGTAAAGGGCACACTAGGGTCGAGAGCGGACACGTGCAATTCTGGGGAAGGCTAGCATGCGCCTGCTACCCTGTTCACTCAAACGGAGGACTGCCGATGCCCAACTCAGACTTGATCCCTTCCCTGCTCTCTAAGCTTTACGAAAACCAGCTGGCCCTTGAGGCTTCCATCATGGAGCTATCGAAGTGGATCGAGCAACGCGGCTCCGCCGATGTAGCGGAGAACGTACGCGGCGCACTACACACCATCGATGAGAACGAAGAATTCATCAAACTGACTCTGGCCGTTCTAACGGCGCCGGAGTGATCGCCTCTTGCGATCTCAAATCGCATGAGGCGTAGAGGATTGCGCGGCAGAAACTTGAGGATCTCATACAAGCGGAGTCAATACCCAGCATCCACAACATCAAGCTCGTGCCGAACAGCGCGATTGCTTACTTAGGGAATATCAGCGGTTGCTTGGCTAACTGAAGAAAATTACCGAGCCAAAGCCCTGACGTACGCCTGGCATGCCCGCAGCGCTATCAGTCCTTGGTCGCCGGCATCGGTGATGGCGATAATTCGTTGAGCATGCGCTGGGTCAAGTTGGGCTCTACGGGCTGCATGAACCACGCCGATGGTGCCGGGGGCGGCAGGCACGTTGCAGCCAGATGCTGTATCCGAGGCGTCGAGAAGGACTGACAGCCGCACATCAGCAGTGGCAAGGCGATCACGTAGAGCAGCCTGGTTACGTTGGGCATTGGATAGCTCCAGGGAGTGTTGTTGATCTTGGCCCACCAGTCGTTGCTCCAGGGCCAAACGCCTATCGGTAGCGTCTTTTTCTTGCTTGGCAGCTGCCGCGCTGATCAGATTCAAATCTTCCTGGAACAGACCGGCCTGCCTGGCGACGATTCCGTCATAGCGCCAGTCCTGCACCTTCCATGTCGAAAAACAAGCAATCGCCATCGCCACAAGCACGCAAGCCAGATTCTGCACTGGCGTCATGCAAGCACCTTCAGCGCTTTGTCGTACAAAGCCTGCCGGTCGTCCTGCCCGGTGAGTCCACCATTGATGCGCCGGGTGATCTTCACGAACTGCCCCTGATCCGCCAAAGTGTTCAACCCACGGGTTGACCAGAACCACGCCGCCGACATCGTAGCGTGCTGTGGCAACTCCAATAACTCGGGCCGTGCGATCAAGTCGAGGCCCAGTGCTTCGCCGCATGCGGTGTAGTTCGCCCGGCCAGTGACTTGGATCAGGCCGCGCCCACGGTACTTGGAGCCATCCCCCTTCTCGGCATTGCCCAGGTCGGACCGGCCCTCATAGCCAGCTTGCTGCGTCGTTGGACCCCAAATTTCACGAACATGGCGCAACTGGGCCGACTCGTGCCCAACCTGAGCGATGAATGCGGCGACACGTAGTTGGCCGACGATCCCGTAGCGGCTCATGGCCGTGTTCAACACAGGAACAAAAACGCCCGCGACTTGGCGGGCGTTGGGAAGAATTTGCAGCAACTGCTGCTGGGTAATAGCCATACGAGCTCCTAACGTGAATAGTCCGCACTCAGCAGACATGGATGGTGCGTTGCGCCGCTACGCCAGGCTTACAACCTTGACGGGCTTCGCGTCTTTCTTCGTTTTCTTGCCCTTGGCTTTAGCCTTGCCCTTTTTGCCGCCGTTGCACTCGACGGTGGTGGACCAGCCGGCTTGGGTGAATGTCTGCTCCACCGAATCCACTAGGTACTCGCCATCGAGCCCCAACTTAAAGCCCTGGGCGTTGATAGAGCGCTCCGCGAAAAGATCCGTGCGGCCGTCCATCTCCAGGCGCACGCCAGCGGTGGAGCGATTGAATGCAGCTAAGCGTGCCTTAGCAGCAGATTCGGCAGCGGTCTTGTTCGGGTGTATATGGCGGTCGGTATGCACTGCCGGCAGGCCATCCGGCACGTCGTCGTTGTCCAGGGATACAACCGATAACTTGCCTGTCTTCTTGTCCTGATGCTTGGCCGCAACGGTCTTATGCGTGTTACGGTCGCCAAGGCGGAATTGCCAACGGCTTACGTCGCTGCGCGTGATGGTGATCGCGCCAATCACCTTGCCGCTGGCACTCAGGCCCGCTTGGCGCTCCATAACCATCAACTTACCGTCGCCCACCTTGGCGGTGCAGTCGTACTGTTTAGCCAGGCGCGTGACAAAGCTGAAGTCAGACTCGTGGAGCTGGTCAGCCCGGGCGACCTTCGTGGCAATGGTGCAGGCGGGCGTCCAGCCATTGCGCGCTGCGATATCGGAAACGATTTTCGACAGTGGCACGTCTTCCCAACTGCCGCTGCGGATCGACTTGCCAGTGCCGCGCATGTCGCTCGCCTTGCCCCGGATAACGATGGTGTCCGGCGACCCGGAAACCTCGATTTCATCGACCACATAGCGACCCAGGCGCACCAGGGACGTTTCGGCATAGCCCAGGTAGACCTCGATGCCGGCGCCGCGCTTGGGTAGCGTTACCAGGCCGTCGCGATCATCAATGCGCAACTCAAACTCGTCCGACTCCATGCCGGGCTTGTCCGTGGTGCGCAGCAGCAAAAGCCGATCGTTAATCAGCGACGTAATGTCGGAACCGTTCGCGACGATTCTAAATTGGGGAGTCATAGGGCACTGGCCAATAAAACCCCGCACTGGGCGGGCTTTAGGAAAGGGAGGCGTTACGCGTAACGGAACAAGTGCGCAGCCGATAGAACTGAATCAATCCCACAAGGCCACTTGCTCATCCACAGGGCCTGGCAGATCCGGCAAGACAATCACCACGCCAGCACGGTAAGGCTGATCCTCGTCCGCCAGGCCCTGATTGGCCGCAAGCACTGCCTCAACACTGCCCACCAGATGGCCATAGAAGTTATGGCAAATGGTATCGAGCAGATCCCCGTCAGATGTTCTGCATGTCGTCGCCATAGCGCACAAACTCCAAGGTAAACGCCTGTTTGCGCGGGATTCCGCCCTGCATCAGTGCGCTTTGGTCTTCGTCAATGGTCTTGAGGCACCAGGTGCCCAGCACCACGCCATAGCCCGTGGTGAGGGTCACCGGCTTGAGCTGGGATCCTATTGAGCGCAGCGTGTTGAGCTGTTCCAGCCCGCCCCGGTAGCCTGGGAAAATATCGCCCTTAAGCGTGATTTTCTCGTCACCCATGCCCACGGCCTGCTGGGCCGAACGGCGCGTCAGGCGCTCCTGGGAGGCCCATCGGTATTCGGTCGAGCGGCGCAGCGAATCAAAGGCCGCCGTATCAAGGTTGAAGTAATACGGCTGCGCCTTTGGGTCCAGCGACTGAATAATCAGCAGATGGGGGAAAGGCTTCACCGCCTCTTTCGCCGGCGTGCCGTTCGTGGCAAACGCACCGGTCGGCAGGATGTTGGCCAGCGACGGGTCAATCTTGCCGGCGATCTTGTTGATCGCCGTAGCCGCCCGGCTGGCCTGCTCCTTCAGCGTGCCCAGGCGCTCGTCAATCTGCGACAGGGCGCGAGTTGCACGGTTATAGGTGGCCACCACCTGGCCAACCTTGGCCTGGGCAGTGGCAATGCCGCGCATGACTCGCTGAAGTTTTTCCCCCACGGCCGGGCCAATAAACGGCAGATCCTCCAGTTCATTGGCCGCGCCGGTGATTTCGCTGATCGCCCCGTTTACCGGTCCAATCACCCCATCGATACTGCGCCGGCCCGCCTCACCTGCCGAGGCCAGGTATTTCAGGCCGGACTGTAGCTGTGCCAGTGATTCCATAATCCCCCCTTAGATATGCGGCGCGTCGTAGAGCTGTCGGTTTTCGAGCTGCTGGGCAATTTCCCGGCGATGCTGGTCCAGCAGCGGCTGCAACTTGGCCGCCAACTCATTCGGGTCTTTCACATCGCCTTGCACTGTCAGCATGAAGGGCGCGCTAATGTCTACCTTGGGCTCGATCTTCGCCGGCTGCACCTTCGCCACCACGGCCGCAGCAAGTGGCGCTGCAACCGCGTCAGCGCTAGCCTGCGGCAACATCATGGAGCGAGCGGCATCACCCGGATTGATTGCGCCAGGTGCTGCCGATAACGCGCCCTGGCCCGGATTGGTCAACATGAGAGGCCCCGTGCGCGAAGGCGCGAACGACTTGGCGATATCCCCTAATACCGGCGGGATATCCTTGCCGGCATCCTTCATCATCAATGGACCGGCCACGGGCATGACCTTCTTGCTTTCGTCAGCGCCAAACATCGACTTGCCGATAGCACCGCCCAGGGCGTCACCGCCCAAGCTCCCTAGATACCCACCAATCAGGCCGCCCAAGATGGTGCCGATTACCGGTACCGCCGACCCGATTGCCGCACCGGCCGCCGCACCGGCAAGAGTGCCAGCAAGCCCGCCGGCCGCCGCGCCATAACCTTCAGCTTTTTCGTCCTGGGTTTCAGCGTTGTCGTAAGTGTCTTTGACCTTAAAGCCGGCCTCAATTACGGCCAACACTGCCGGTCCCTTCAGGCCCGCGCCAACGCCACGGCCTTGACTTCGGCCAGCCGCGGCTTGAGCTGGCAGTGGATCGCAGACTTGATGGCCGTGCGGCGCTTATCAGACAGTGCCCGCGACTTGGCCATACGGTCGCCGAACCAGTCGAGCAGCTCGCCGACGGTCAGCCAGCCCGACACGCTGGCCGCCCCATCAGCCGCCACGCGCAGGCGCACCGCCGGCAACGCTGCGATCACCTGCTTGGTGTTCAGGTCGGGAAAGGCGCCAATACGGTGCCATTGGCGCTTATTGAGCAAGTACCAGGAGCCGCGCGCACGGTTCTTGGCAAAACGAAAGTGCAATGCAGGGTGGCCTGCATCGCGCAGGTTACGCACATGCTCAAGCTTAGCGTTGCGCACAATCTCGGCATCCGACAGTTTTACTGTCAGGGTTTTGATTTGGGTATTCAAACGTTGCCCTCCCTTCGGGCAAGTAGGTCAACGACCTCAAAAGTCGATGGCCACATCCAATCGCCGTAGCGCCTGGCCGTGGCCTCATCAGCGAACAAAGCCACGGCATGGTCAGGCATGACGTCCATGTCCAACTTGAAGCCGCAGCAATGAACCGCATAGCGGTAATTGGCCGAGACCGGAACGGCCAGGCGAATCGGTGCCATCAGTTGTTTTCCTTTATGTAACGACCGGCCAGACTGCTGATCTTTTCGGGTTTGGTCGGCTCAACCCAACCCGCTGCGAGCTGTTCGAATCGGCTGTACTGACCGTGGAAAGCGGCGCGAACGGTGCCGCCGGCAATATCACGGCCCTTGCCGATAATGATTTCGGCAATGCCTTTGGCTTCGGAGTGTTCGTGGTAGACCTCGTCGCGGTACACGAACAGGATGATGTCCGCGTCCTGCTCGATGGCGCCGGATTCACGCAGGTCAGAACACAGCGGGCGCTTGTTGGGCCGCTCTTCGCATTTACGGGAGAGCTGGCTGAGCAGGATCACCGGAACGCCCAGCTCGCGGGCCATGAGCTTCGCTGTGCGTGTCATATGGCTGACTTCCTGCTCACGACTGGACGTGCGCGAGTCGGACTCCACTAATTGCAGGTAGTCGATGACAATGAGGTCCAAGCCATACCGACGCTTATGGCGGCGAGCCGCCGAGCGCAGTCGATTCATTGACATCGACGCGCGATCCGACAGGAACAGATTCGACTTCTTGAGCTTGCCGGCGGCACTCATCAGCTCGGCGCCGTGGGTGTTCGGGGCCTTGCCATTTTTGATCAGCTGTAAGGGCACCCGCCCTTCGGACGCCATGAAGCGATCCATCAGGCCCGTGTTATCCATCTCCAAACTGAACGCCATTACGCTTTTCCCATCACGGATAGCCGCGTGAGACGCGATGTTCATGGCGAGCGTGGTTTTGCCCATGGCCGGGCGGCCAGCGATGATGATCAGTTGGCCAGGCTTGAGGCCTTGCAGCTTCTCGTCCAAATCAGGAATGCCCGTGGACAGGCCGTCAATTTCATCACCACGATCAGCCCGGGCCTGCAGCACCTCGATGTAGTCGTTGAGAAAATCCTCAGCCTTGACCACTTCGGATGTTGCCGATTGGCTGTCAATGGCGTGGGACTCAGCCTGTACCGCTGCAACCTTGTCAGCCGCCGGCTGGTTACCGTAGGCAATGTCGTTGATCCGCACGCTCAGCTCGATGATCGACCTATCCAGGCTGCGCTCACGAACTGTTCCCGCGTAGGAAGCGGCGTTTGCAACGCTTGGCGTATTGCGGGCAATTTCTGCGGCATAGGCAAACGAACTCGCACCACCAGGCAGATCCCCCACATAAACCCCGACGGTCACGATATCGACGGGATGACCATCACCGTGCAAGGCCAAAATCCCGCGATACAGCTCGGCGTTGTCCTCGTAGTAAAAGTCCTCGGGCACCAGATCGGCGGCCAGTACGTCGATCAGCTCAGGGCGCAGGAACATCGCCCCCAGCACACCATGTTCGGCTTCCAGGCTGTAGGGATCACGCATTGTAATTACCCTCAACGACCTTCACGAAGTTGCTCGGGGCAATCAGCCAATCGAAGTTGCAGCGGAAAGGATTCCCGCCAGAAGCCGAAACCTTACCCATCAGAAACTCGCTGGAGCGCACCAGGGCGAAGTACTCAGCCCAGAAACTGAGATCCTGATGAACATCGCTTTCGTTCCAACGTGCGCTGACCTTTGCAATCCGATCCTTGGTCAACAACATGACTCGGGGAAACTCCGGGATCGTTGCGTTGAACAAATCGACGATTGCCTGAGTTGGGCATTTAGGCTTCGAAATTTTCGTTGGTTGCTCGGCGCCAAAAAGAGGTGACGGTTCACTTGATGGTTCTATTACGGTTCTGGGTGCGGCTGCTGCGGGGGGTTGCGTCGTGAGCTGCGGGGGTGGTGGTGCATCTGCTGCGGGGTGCGCCGCCTGCGGGGGTGCATAAGATGCGGGGGTTAGGGTGTAAATCGTCGACCGCCCCATCCGTTCCCGGACAGACAGAATGCCCACCTGACCAAGCCACTTTATGGCGGCCTGAACAGTCCTTTCAGCGAGGCAAGTGCGCTCAGAGATTCGGGCAATAGAAGGCCAGCAAACACCCTCGTCGTTTGCATTGTCAGCCAGAGAAATTAGGACTGCTTTTTGCGGGCCACTCATGCCTTGCAACGGCCAGCACAGGCTCATGATGATGGTACTCATGCGGGAACATCCTGGGCAGAAGCTAAGGACGCCTTCAAATGATTGAGGCATGCTTGGCGAAATTTAGACTTGGAGGCATGCCAGTATTGGACGCTAATCTTGAGGGCGGCCTTCATCGCTGCGGATTGATTGGTGACTGCGTGTCGAGACACCTTTTCGGACTCACCGGGAAGTGTCGCGACATCGCCAGAACTGTTGACTGGGGGGGTGTTTTTGATCATTATTGACCTCGCTAAAACGTTGTACTGAACCGCCCTGCCAGGCGGTTTTTTTATGTCTGCTGTTTGGGCACTGGATGAATCAACAGCTAATCCAGATCACTACCTGGCATCGCTCTTCAGGTACAAAATCATCCCAACGAACGGCTAAGCGGCATCTGGATATAGATCCGGTCTGAGCTCGTGACGCGGGATACCGGTTGCCTGCTCGACGGAGATCACGCGCTCCGCTGGCACTCGCCCGGAGGCACACCAGCGCTGAACGTTCTGTGGCGTGCAGCCAAGAACGCGAGCAAGGGCGGACTGGCTGCCTGCTGCCTTAGCCGCACGCTCTGCTGCATTAGGTTCCATAGAGTCCTCGTTAAAACTGCAATTACAATTCAAAGTTACAGAATTTCAATTATATCTACAAGTGAGAATTGCAATGCTCGCTACAAGTGCTGGTTGTATTCTCGCTTCTATGACTACGACCTCCTCACGCATAGCCGCAGCACGAGAAGCGCAGGGACTCAATCAATCTGAGTTAGCCCGCAAGCTTGGCGTTAGCCCTCAGTCGGTCCAAGCATGGGAGTCGGGGCGCACAGCTCCGCGAAACCCGCGCATCAAGCATCTGAGTGAAGTGCTTGGCGTCTCAGTGGCCTACTTGATGGGCGAATCTGGGCCAGCCGAATCACGCAGCGTCACTACTGACGCCTCTTTGCAAGCAATCGAACCCTGGGACGAAAGCACCCCTCTTGATGAAGATGAGGTTTACGTACCCTTTCTTCGCGAGGTTGAGCTCGCGGCCGGCTCTGGAAGATTTGCGATTGAGGAAAGCGACAGCTCTCGACTGCGCTTCTTCAAGAAGGACCTGCGGCACAACGGCGTGCAATTCAGTAATGCAAGGTGCGTGGTTGTAAGCGGGAACAGCATGCTGCCGGTACTGCGGGATGGCGCAACCGTGGGCATCAATGTTGGAAAAAATACGCTGAAGGACGTGGTTGACGGGGAGATGTACGCCATCAACCACAACGGCCAACTCAGAATTAAGCAACTGTTTCGCCTACCCACAGGCATTCGCTTGCGAAGCTTCAATCGCGATGAGCATCCTGATGAGGAGTACACATTTCAGGAGATCCAGGAGCAGCAGCTTGGCATCCTGGGCCATGTGTTTTGGTGGGCAATGTACTCCCGCTAACCAATTTGTAATTTCATTCCAGATCACCAGAGCCCGCCATTGAGCGGGCTTTTTCATGCATGGTGAAATTACAAACATGCATCCTTCTGCGATAAAAATTACAACCAAAGCTTGCAAATTACAATTATTAGTTGTAATTTTGCCTTGTCGCCGGACAACACCCGGCCAGATGGAAGGCAGCGATGAACCGGCCTCAACGGTTCAGAGGGTTGGCAACTGACCCGGGTGTGCAGCGTAAAACGCCAAGACAGTTATCCAGCGGGGCAAGCCGCGGCTGGAAGAACAATTTGATAGAGCCTGTGACCGACGCCAGTAGCGGGTCAAGGCAAAGCGCATCACTGAAGCACCTTCTTGCGAGGGTGCTTTGGGATGACTAAGAGGAGTGTCAAATGCAACAGCCAGAAGGCACAACCATTACGGAACCTTGGGCTTTAACTCCGTCATTACAGGGGAAAATTGAGGCGGCCCTCATGACCTTGGCGTTTTATGGAGACCCAGGATTGAAGACGAAACTCTTATTGATGCATCCAAGCCGCGACATCGAAAAACAGAGCTGCCTTAAGTTCGCAACTATAGTTCTCAGTCGGACAATAACTGCATCATTACAAGCTTTGCCTCCTCTGCATCTTGAGACGATTTCGAAAGAATTAGCTGAATATCTCGCTTCAGAATTCGAATCTCCATAACGCCATACCAGAACCCGTCCTCAAGCTCCACAGCGTCCCCCACTTTGATCGACCGGTCGGTCTCAAGAATCTTCGGATTCATGTCGTCAGCGTCGTATTTGAACTTCAACCTGAACTTGCGCATGCGCAGTTCGCCCTCCTCTGCAGGTTGTGATGTGTGAGAGCGCTCAGCCTAGCGCAAAGCCCGTCACCTGGGCAGTGGTGAGCTGGCCGCTGGCCACACATTGATCACACCGAGGATTCTAAATGGACAGAGAAATTACCTGCGGCGCATGGAAGGGTCGCCTCGGTAGAGGCCTTGCGCCTAAAGAGCTTCAGTACCTACTGGCCACCGCCCAGGGCATGACGGCTAAAGAGATTGCCCGCCAGTTCGACGTGGCAGCCTGCACTGTAGCGAAGCGCCTTTCCTGCGCCATGTTCAAGCTCGGCGTTACCCGCCAGACCGCCATGATTGCTGAGGCTATGCGCCGCCAGATCATCTCGCCGATGTGCTTCGCGCTGGCGGCCCTCATAACCATGCACGCAATGATCGGTGATGAGTCAATGCGTCGTGATCGCCGGGTGCCAGAACGCCGTACAGCAGAGTTCAGAATGGTGCGCCGCGCCGCACAACCGATGCTGCTCGCCTAACTCAAACACTGAGGAAAAAGATGTGCCTCAATCAATTCAAGAGCGCGCCGAAGGGCTCACGGCTCTCCGTGTCCGCGCAACCATTGCCACCAGCGCGATGTATGCCTTGATTGGCAAAGAGCAGCCCGTGCAAGAGGTTCGCTTCCAGGTAGTCAATAAGGGCCGCAGCGCCTATCACGTCGTCGAACGCTCCACCGGCAAAGTAATGGGGATGTGTTTCACCTGGAAGGCAGCGATTAACCGCGCTCAGGTGCTGGAGGCTCGCGCCGATGGCAAGAAGATCTATATCGAGGGATGGTCGCAATGATCGGCGTGCCGATGGCCAACACACGTGACGCGATCATCTAAAATTTGAACTTGCAGCTGGAGGGAGATTACTCCCACCACCGAAGATCGTTAAGCGTGTTTCCTAGATCCAAAAAGCTTGATCCAGAGAGCAAATCCCCTTTGCTGTAACCGATACTCACCCATTTTAGATTCATTTTTGAGAATGATTTTACGTGTAGTTAGAGCACGCAGAGCATCAGTAAGTGTCTGGTCATCACCGGAGAAACTGCTACGTATTTCGCTTTTTTTGATCCACTCATTCATGTTTTCAGCCATGATGCTAAGCACCTGGCGATACTCATCAGATTTAATTTTTGAATGGTAGTCGCTCGCATAATAACGTGTACCAATGGAATCAATCGCACCGCCTTCGCTAAAAGCTCCTTCAAGTACATCTTCCATCGTTATTTCGCCATCGACATTGCAATCGAACGCTGAGTAGGCAAACTGCTGTATAAAATGTGGGTACCCCTCAGAAAGCGTAGCAATATGATCCTTCGCGAGTTCACCGATCGTAGTTTTTAAGTCATTAACATCATTTCCAGCCGCAATACCGCGATCAACGACATACTTAGTGTCAATGAAGTTAAGCTCCTTTACTTTTAAATGAGTAAAAATTCGTATAGAGGACTCATGAGATTTGGCTAACTTTTCAACTACCTCTGGCAAGCCGGCCACAGCAAACATAACATTACTGCACCCATGACTCTGGAGCATTTCAGTAACGGTTTTGAAAAAGTAACCAATGTGAAGTGATGGAGACGCATTATCTGCCTCATCAATAAGGAAAACTATTCCATCACGGCCCTGCTCTCCTTTTTCAGGGCTAGCTATACGCTTGCATGTTTCAGATAGCGAATAGGCAAAATCGTCAATCAACAAATCCGAGTCATCAACTGGCAACGTCTTATCAATACCAGAATCCAAAACCTTCAACCTTTGAACAAAAGACCAGGTCTCAGCTAGAAACTTACGAATTGTCTCAATCTTACCAAGCTCACGACTAATGTTTTTTTCAATAAGCTTAATAAAACTAACAAGGCTTGTTCGGTCAGAAACAACAACGTTAACAGTGACAAAATTAAACTTTTTATAGTCGGCTGTCACGGGCCTCACAGATCCAGCCGCCAGACTTTTGAGAAGATTCATTAGCGAGGATTTTCCAATCCCTCGCTCACCCGTCATGAGCAAATTTGTACCATGCCCATTTTTGGTTTGGTGAAGCCCTTTTTCAAAAGCCTGGATTTCTTTAAGACGACCAGCGAACATCCCTGCAGATACTGGACTATTAGGCTTGAAGGGATTGATCTTGCTCAAAAGCGCACCCACCTTATTTGACTATGGAAAGCCGAAAAAATCGGCTCAAATATTAAGACCTTTATCCTAGCAGACTTCGCTGTATTCGATCCAATGGCGCGACAAGCTTGGCAACCAATGGCCAGACCGCCTCATCTACTGGCGTATTGGTAATAGCAAGGATTTCCATGTTGTTTGTGGGCCAGGGGGGGGGGCAGCTTTCTGTGACGAATCTTAAGTTAACTATTAAATCTGCCTTGCCCTCGCCAACGCACGCAGTAGAAAAATCAAATGTTGAGATCACAAGCAAGGCGCCTGATAAAAAACGCTTCTATTGATTCTTGCCGAATGCATAGCCCAGAGCCAGCGTGATTAGAGGGATAAACACTGACCACACAGATTTTATCTCTTGGACATATTTAAAGTCTTTTTCGGCCACAACCAGCGAAAATAATAGGAGACTGAGCGCGCCAGCCACGACAAAGCTCCAAGTTATGGTCATCCAAACTATCGAATTTTTTGCATTATCACCGGTACCGATAGTTTGGGTTATTGTTCCAGCAATATGATTAAGAGGAATAGGACGTTTTTGGTCCACTTCACCCTCGGCAAGTTTCGCATTAAACTCAGCCATTTTTTTGCTCCGCTAGCAAAAATGCATAGCTAAAACGACGCCCCACTCCGGCAGGACCTTTTATAGAATATACATAAAAAGTTATAGCAATATTTCGCCCATTCGTACTTGCAATTACTAGAGGCTCTAAAACACCTTCACCTAAAGAGTTATTAAAATTATAGAGATTCAAAACCAGCGTCTGATCAATAATCTCAGACACATAGCGACTCGTCTGACTTGAAGAATCGTCCTTAAAAGCGATACGAAATTTTAAACCTGCAACCACAAAATCGATAGGGCATTCAACTGCGTGAATTTCCCCCGTACTAACTACCTCATAACCCTTAACCGACGCTTTAACCTCGAACACTTCGTATCCCCCATGAAAAATTAACTAAATATAGCAAAATCCAGACAATTTCTATTCTATTTTTTTATTTCTACGCGGATCGTGGTGTTTGAGATGGTTCCTGCCCCCAAGATTTCGGCGCTATTACACACCCTCCTCAATGTCAGCCTCTATTACAGCAAGGTGCAGTCATGTCTGTAGAACTCAGTTTGATCCAGTCGATGCGAGTGTGGCGGGATGCCAATAGTTCGTGGGCATCCCCGCCCCGGCCATCCACGGATGACGCGCTCTTCCATATTCCTGGCTCACAGCGTAGGCACTTGAGTTAGTGAGCGAAATGTCGAAGCTGCCGCTCCGGATACGCCACAGACAGTGTGAAAGCAAGCGCCATGGCACCATTAGCCTGGATTCCAAACCGGCCCACGAGTGGTGGCGGGTTCATCTTCTCCATCTACAACGCCGAACACGGCCCGATCTGCTTATGGGCGTTTTGGTTGATTACCGAGCCTACGAGTTCCTGATACTCACCGACGAAAAACCGCAGCTTGATACCAGTCCGGCAACCGAAAAAACGCTCTGGACAATTCTATGGGGGGGGCGGAGAAAAAAATAGTCGGGAACCCGACAGCCCGACACATCAACCATTGAGGTTCACCCAACAAGGAATGCCTCATGAAACATTTCGCAGAAGAAGTCATGGCAATCGCCCCCGTACAAACTCGAAAGTCTAGAAATCGCTTCTTCCGAGAATACGACCGATGGACCAACCGCCTGCTTAGGCTGGGCTTCATCGATCTTGACGAGCGCCAAGATCTACGGTTGCACATCGCAGGGGCCTATTTAGCCACTTTGATGTAGGAGCCCCCTCTCACTAAAACTACCGGTAAGCGTCGGGCCACCTTCTGCCGCCCGACGCGAAAAGGACCCCCATGGAAATACAAAACGAAACACTTAACGAAGAAGAAATAGCGGCGATCACAGGCTACATGATCCCGTCTGGCCAAATAGCTTGGCTCAATCGAAATGGCTGGAAGTACGTACTGACCCGTGCGCGCAGACCGGTAGTTGGCCGCGTCTACGCCCGCATGAAGCTGGCTGGCGTGAAACCATCAGCAGAAAATGTTGCGACTGAAGCCTGGTCGCTGGACTTATCACGAGTAGGATAAAAAGATGCGAGCGAAAAAGGCGGCAAACAGGGACCTGCCGCCGCGAATGATTCGGCGTGTACGCACGCTGAAAGGCGGTAAAGAGTGGGTTGGGTATTACTACGACGGGAGGAATGAAGACGGGAAGCGGGTTGAAATTCCGCTCGGAGGTGATTTGGATATCGCCAAGGCTGAATGGGCAAAGCTCGACTGCAAGCCGGTGCCGAGGAAGAATGCGCTCTTGGCCCAGGTGTTCAACCGTTACGAGCGGGAGATCATCCCTGGCAAAGCGCCCAAGACGCAGAGCGATAACCTGCTGAGCCTGAAGCAACTGCGAAAAGCCTTCTGCGATGCGCCCATCGACGCGGTGACGCCGCAGATCATTGCCCAGTACCGAGACGGCCGAACCGCCAAGGTGCGAGCCAACCGCGAGATCTCCCTGCTCTCGCACATCTACAACATCGCACGGGAGTGGGGGTTAACCGAGAACAACCCTGCCGCCGGCGTGCGCAAGAACAAAGAGGCACCGCGAGACTTTTACGCGACAGAGGAAATCTGGAGCGCTGTGTATGGCATTGCCGCCTCAGAACTGCGTGACGCGATGGACCTCGCTTACCTAACCGGGCAGCGCCCTGCCGATGTGCTGTCGATGCGTGAGGCGGATGCAGTCAATGAGTTCCTGCAGGTGGCTCAGGGTAAGACGGCCAAGAAGCTGCGCATCCGGCTGACCGCCTCCGGCGCGCTCAATGACCTGGGCACTCTGGTGGCGAGGCTGATCGAGCAGAGACGCTTGCGCGGGGTCACAACCCCTTATCTTATAGTCACCGAGGACGGTAGGCAGGTTACAAAGCACATGCTCCGTCTCCGCTTCGACGATGCTCGCGACAAGGCGTTCACCATCGCCAGAGAAAACGGCGATGGAGTGTTGGCAGCCAGCATTCGAAAGTTCCAGTTCCGCGACATCCGCCCTAAGGCTGCAAGCGAGATCCTCGACCTAGGAGATGCAAGCCGGCTCCTGGGCCACACGGACAAGCGGATTACCGAGACCGTTTATCGCCGCGTCGGAGAGATCGTGAATCCGACTCGCTGACCACAATTTGCAACGAGTTGCGGAAACCGCCTGAAATGATGCGGAAATGATCGGCCTTTACGCTCATAGCTTTGCCGAAGCCCAGAAACACAAAAGCCCCGCATTGCGGGGCCTTCGTTTGAATCTTGGCGGGAAACCAGGGATTCGAACCCTGGGAACGCTATTAACGTTCGCCGGTTTTCAAGACCGCTATGCAAACTCACGCGGGCCGACGTCCTGAAGGCCGCCGGAGTTCCATTACTCATGGCAACCAAGCAAGCTACAGGCCGCATTCTGCAAGGGGTGCATTTTGAGTTTGGGAACTGTTTTTGCCCTCCCCCGGCGTCCTTCCGAATGAACGCAAACTACAGAAATGCGAAAGATTTACGAAATACCTCTTGACTGCTTTCGGCCGAGGCCGTGTAACACACGTTTTTGAGCGCGCCTGATACTCAAAACCGGACTGAAAATCGCGTTTCTACACGAAATCCACATCTGCTGACGTGCCGATGAATTTCAGATTTAACGTAGATGCGCACACTTCAATTTTGGCGAAACGTTTTTTTTAAACTCTGGGCCAAAAGCGATCAACCAACATTTGCGCTTACAGTCAGTCGATTCAATCGATAATGTTCGCGAATGGGAATGGTGTGCTCGACTGCACTACGTGGTCCAAACCGGACCGCCAAAAGATCTCAGCTACTCGCTACGCCGAGCCAACTACCGCACTAGCTGCCAGAAATCACTGCTAAAGGCCAAGACCAAACCATGTTATATCAACTATACCCACGCTCTATGGTGATAACCTGAAAGGCTTTTAACGTAAGCCTCTATAAGGCCCTGGTTTATTACAGCCATAAACTCATGCCTCTAGGGGCGTCATTTTCTTTTCTCTTTTTGCCGCCGTTGCGCCTCTCTAGTCCGCGCCGTTTGAAAATCCCTTCTATAGAACAATCTGTCGTCATTTGGGTTTCGCTGTGACAGACTAATGTGCCACAAATGTTCCATCGCTTTATAGTGGCCGGCTGGAATACTGGAAATTGAAAAACGATCACTAAAGGATTGAGATGAACTTAATACCGATCTTATACTTTCGTAATTTGGATTTAAGAACGCCTGATAAAAAATATACCTTATTTCATATATAGTGAACTGAGAAGAAAATATTCGCAAATAATTTTCTTGCCTTTCCCGATCATAGCAGTCATCCCTTATCAACGAAATTATCGAATTTAGAGACTCTAGATACCTAGCCTGCCTAGGAAAATTTAAATTGCAGTTCTTGTATAGCCAGTATGTGTAATCATCTTTATCAAGTTCGCTACCGCTGGAAGGAAAAGATGATAGCCTTTTCATACAGGCTTGTTCGAAATTTTGCAATCTTGAGTTGAGCGCATCTATGCCATGCAGACGAGGCTGGCCAGCATCTAAAGATCGAATTGACAAATGAGTCAAATTATCTCGATACAGCGAGAGAAGCCTATAGAAAGACTCTTCGAACTGTTGCTGTCGAAAGGTTCTACTCTGAAGTTTTATTTCAACTCTTGTTTCAGATAACTCAGCCCTGGTAAGCTTAAGGTCTTCCCTCTGTAAAAAAATAGTGATGAGTAAGCCGGCAAACCCAAGCCCAGTAAAAAGGCAGTTTAACGCACCAAAACTATCACCAAATGTGCCGGCCTTGGAGATCGAGTATTCGCCAATTGGCCATGCTTCATATACAAGAACACTCGCATAAATAAAAACGATTAACGCTATGGTACCGAAACAAGCAAGTAGAACGCGCAAAATACGCAAACTTGGCGGTGAATCCGGTTCTAACGCGTCATTTACGAAGAACACATTGTGATAGCTTCCCAATTTCATCCCTGAGATTACCCCTTTTACGAATTAACTCACTAAAGTCGGGTTTTGTGTTCAAAATACAAAACCCTACTACGTGATATTAAACATACCCATGCTGCGATTCTAAGCCGTGGGCCGCCTTATGACGCCACAAAATACAGTATGCCGGTGTCCTTTTCCACTACCATGGGTGGCTGAGACTCAATTCTCACCGAGGGCGTATAGACCCTTTAATAGCGGTCGCTCTGGGGTGTATATAGGCCCAGTGCAACGTTGCAAAATCTCGGATTTGCTGGTAAACACATTACATCACGAAATAAGGAACCCTCTCGCATGGAAGTCGCACCCCGGATCCTCTACGTTTTCCCCGACACTAATGTTTTTGTTCAGTGCAAACAGTTAGAAGCACTAGATTGGACTCAACTGGGACAATATGACAAAATCATATTAATTGTTACCAGGCCTGTTATAACTGAGGTCGACAATCAAAAAAGTGGGCCTGGGCGACTTGCAAAACGCGCAAGAAACGCCAGCGCTCTGTTTCGGCGCTTTCTATTAGAAGGCGGTGACATTGAAGTCTTAACACAGGGTTCAAACCCCAACCTCGTATTAATGCTCGGTCAGCATTTCGAACCTTCTGAAGAGCTAAATAGTGTACTAAACTACAACCATGCAGATGACAACATAGTTGGAATAGCGCACTCCTACCAGCAAAATCACAATCACGATGTCGTATTGCTATCCCACGATACCGGGCCATTACTAATGTCCAAACGAGTAGGGGTGCCTTTTCGACCCGTACCCGATGACTGGTTACTTACCGCAGAACATGACGAGGAACAGAAGCGAATTCGGGAGTTGGAAGCCGATTTAACGCGAATAAAAAATAGCGAACCCCAATGCAATATTACTTTCAATGACATACCGTGGAAATTCACGCGGATAAATTATATTGCACTCAATTCGGCGCAATTATCAGATCTGATGGAAATACTCAAATCCCGTAATCCGATCAGCACTAGCTTTGGCCCAATCGAAATCGCGGAAAGAACTAGCAGTAAACTTTCTATATTCGGCAACCACCAAATTGAACGATTCGTACCTGCTACCGACGAGGAAATATCCAAATACAAGGATCAATATATTAAATGGGTCAACGATTGTTGCGACACTCTCGCCGTTCTTCATGAAAGCCTAAACAAGATTGAAGAGATGTGGGTTGTAAGCACAACACTAAGGAACATTGGAGCGAGCCCAGCCACAAGTGTAAATATCAGCTTTGAAAGCTTATCTAGAAATTTTGGATTTATGGGACTACCGAGAGAGGATGATGATATTGAAGGTGAGCAAACACCGCAACTGAGAACACCACCGTATACTCCACAAGGCAGATGGGTTGCGGATAGCAAAATGCCATTTGACTTTGGAGTCGCAAGGGGCCAATTCACTGCGACGGCTCACGAGCCCCTATTCCGCGATTTTTCCAACTTTTCAAAAGCGCGCAATCCAAATTCATTTTATTGGAAAGATGGCCGTCCCGATTCCCCGTTGGTTCGGGTTGAGTTCGAATGCGAACAGTGGCGTCACCAAGATGAGCCCGAAACTTTTGAACTTAGATTGGTTGTGGCGCCCGGGCACTCCCCTTTTCGTGGCGCAATTCAAGCTTCTGTCCATGCAGCTAATATCAGAGAGCCAGTCAAAAAGGTACAGAGTGTCGAGTTTGTGATCGCAGATGTAGAGATCTTCAGCAAGGCAAAAGAGTTGGTATTGGGAAGTCCCTTGCGTTGATCTTTTCAATATCTCGTAAGGTTGGTCAAGCGTTTGGGCGAGCGCCCGGCTTGCTCAATCTGAATCTGAACCAAACCGACCGTCCGCTTTGGGTCGATTCTGTTGAAAACAGTCGACCATGGTTTCCACGGCAGAAAAGTACACGTTTGAGAGTGAAATATTTACTTTTAGCAGAGGGTTCCGGACTTAAATTTCGCGTAGCTGCGCGCAAGAAAGACGTTTTCAGCCGTCTGTATGCCGGCAGTCTGGAAGAACCGACTTTTTCAACAGAGTCGGTTGAATGCGGCTGTAGGGAAGCCAGGTCAACGATAGGGATTCGAACCCCTCCTTGCGTCTCTGTATACCGCTCAAGGCCCGAAAATACGATGTTTTCGTCCTTTGATCATGGCGCCATGCGGTCTGTGGCGGCCCTGAATCTGCCCTAATTTTGCCCTAAACATCTTCTCCACCGCCGCTGCTATGCTTGATCCTTCTCGAACGGAGTCGACCCCATGTCAGGTGATTACTCACTACCCGATGTCCTGGAAAGGATCTATGACAATCAGCTCGCCTTGGAGGCGGCGATAATGGAGCTGACGTTGTGGGTGGAACAGAGGGCTTCGTCAGAGGTCGGCGACAATATCCGTGGAGCACTGGATGCTATTGGAGAGAACGCAGGCCACATAAAACAGGGCTTGGCCAAAAAACTCAAGGGTACGAATCGCGGCTAGGCATCAGCTTCCCGAGCTGACCACTACAGAATCGCCTCAGGTAAGCCATACGATGGGCAATATGAAACCAGCTCATAAACAGTTTCCAGACAGATTCAGTTCTTCGTGCTGCAAGGGAACTGTAGTGCCCATCCATCGCATTTTCACCCCAGATCACAATGCCCTCAGACATAGTCCCACCGTAAGCCCCGTCCCACCACTTTTCCGTGGCCCCGATGATAGATTGAGCGTAGCCCCTCGTCTGCCCCCCCGCCAGCCTGGCTAATCCCTCGAAACCACAGTACTTTTTAGCAATTTCTAAGCATGCAGCAATTACCGCCCACAAAGGGCACTACCGGTACTATGCTTGTTCCTTTTCGAAAGGAGCCGGTACGGTGTCAGATGAGTATTCGTTAACAGATGTGCTGGAAAGAATGTATCAGAATCAACTCGGGCTTGAAGCCGCCCTAATGGAGCTGACGCTTCTGGTTGAAAAGCAGGGCGGGAGCGCAACGGGAGAAAACGTTCGTGGTGCTTTATGGGCAATTGGCGCGAATGCAGGCTACATCAAGCAGGGGCTAGCCAAGCTTAAGGGAAGAGGCAGAGAATAGGTTTGAGCCCAAGGGTCGACCGGGTTTCCCTGACTTCAGACCACCTTTAAAAATTTTTTGAAACTCGAAAAATATGATTAGTAAATTTTAGCTTGGTAGGGCTAACCTCCTACCTGAAGCGTGGTAATAGTTAAGAAAAAGCCCCTAGAAATATGTCAACTTTATTATGCATAAAACCGTACAACTATCGACACACTTACTCAGAAAATAACGAATAAGCAATCATATATTCCACACTCTAATAGAAGGATTTAGACCAATGCCCATATTCAAAAGATTTGCGATTTATGGACTATTTGAAGAGCGTGATATCGACATCCCCTTTGGAACAGATACGAGAATTCTCGTAGCCGAAAACGGTTATGGAAAAACTACCGTACTAAATGCTCTTTATTCTCTCGTAACGGCCGACATATCGAGACTAACAAAAATAGATTTTGAGTCCATGGAACTGGAGTTCTCTGATGGAGAGCTCTTTAAAATCTCCAAGAGTGATCTAGAGCTAGCTTTTAACGATACTACCGACAGCACAGCTGCGAAATTTCTATCCTTCAAATTAGGTAGAACGCAGATGGAAGATCTTTTAAGAAGCTACATGAACCTAGGCGAAATTCGCTTTCGCCGTTCATCACTTCTGAGTCGCGCTGCAAAATTAGTCGGCCTTACTGAATCGCACATCATGAGAATTGTTCGTGATTTAACTGAAGCCACAGAGGCTAATGGCTCTCTCTTTAACACAAAAGAGAAACTTGAAGCAATCAAATCAAAAGTATCTTTTGATGTGCTTTACCTACCAACATATAGACGAGTTGAACAAGACCTTAGAAACCTTTCCAGCGATGAAGAAAAAGATGATAAAACCTTTCTAAACCAAGCAATAAACTTTGGAATGGGTGATGTTGATACAAGGATAAAGCAAATCACAAAAGAAATTCTTAGCTCGTCGGTAGAATGGTTTTCAAAAGTCAATGGACAAATGTTGAACCAACTAGTTGACGATGGCCTTAAGATCGAACAACATATGCTTGATAGTATTCAAAATCCTGCTGCGGTAAAAATCGTACTAGACAGAGTTGGATCCAACATCTCTGATAGCAGCAAAGATAGAATTTTGGAATTAATTAAAACAAAAGATATACTAAACGGTCATGACCACTTAGTTTACTTTATTTCTAGCTTAGTAAAAGTTTACGAACAACAGCGCGAAAATGACACCGCCCTACAGCAGTTCTGCAAAGTTTGTAATAATTATCTTGGCGACAAAATGTTGCGCTATGATGAAAGCACTGTCGCTGTAGATATAGTTAGAAAAAAGAATCTTCGCGATGTAAATATCGAATCGCTGTCGTCCGGAGAAAAGCAGATAATCTCTCTCTTCTCAAGGCTCTATTTGCACAAACAAGACAACTTGGGTATTTTCTTTGACGAACCCGAGCTTTCTCTTTCGATGGAATGGCAGAAGACTCTGCTTCCAGATATAATCAATTCAGGCAAGTGCGTTTTTCTTTTTGCAACTACTCATTCGCCGTTCATATTCCATAATGAGTTAAAATCTCAAACTGTTGACCTCAGCTCTTTCATTAAGGAACTATGATGAGTAGAGTAGATTTGATGGCGAAAGAAGCAGAAGAGTTCTCTACTAAATTTATGGAATTCATGAGAATTGTGGGTGGAGACCCTCATCTATTTGTCTGCATCTTTGAAGGAGAAGACGAAAAATATTACTCCGGAAGAATAAATACCTCTCTACACGACACCACATGGGAATGCATCAATACGGGAGGAAGAAAGCCAGCGCTAGAGCTATTTGAGACAATAGCAAACCACTTCCTATATAAAACCTATAAATATCTATGCTTTATAGACAAAGATTATGACGACAAGTTTAACAATCCAGACCCGTCTAAAATCTATTCAACTCCCGGATATGCGGTCGAAAATTTCTATTTCTCAACTGCATGCTTAAAGAAAATTTTATCGGCCGAATTCAATATCAAACCTGCCAACGAGTTAGCAGCACTCTGCGAGAAATACACTAGACTTTTTACAAAAACAAAACAAGAATTCTTAGATGCAACATTTGAATTCAACGTCTGGGCAAAGACCAACTATATCATGGCGAACAATGGCGCAACGCCACTAAAAATGAGTATAAAATCCATCAAGACGGATGAATTGACTAAAATCACACTAGAAAAGGTTGAAGCCAACTATGATTGCAACGACATATCTTCAGTCTTTGCACATTTAAAAAATTCTGACTTATGCAGTTCCGCCCTACTGGAATCACGCACGCAATTATCTAACCAAGATCCAGCTCTTAGCTACAGGGGAAAAAACTGCGCAGATTTCATGCGACACTTCTTACTAGGAATTAAATCAGATATAAACTCCATAACTTTTAAAGAAGGCGAAAAACCAAAAATAAGAATTAACTTCTCGAAAGATAACTTTCTTTCCGAAGTTTCACAATATGCTGACACTCCTTCGTGCCTGATACATTTCCTATCTAGGTACTCAACAGCTCAAACCCTCACAGCATCAACAAATATTTAATTTCACAAGCTTGGGAAGCAGGAAGCTTCCCAAGCTGATAACGAGGGTTCGATTCCCTTCATCCGCTCCACTATTTTCAAGGCCTCCAGCCTACCCCGCTACTCCAAGGTGTCTGTTACGGTGTCTGTTTATAGTTTTCACAGAACGCCGACCAACTAAACCAGACACCAGTGCTAAGTCACCCTCTATAATCTATTCTTCCCAACGGCATGCTATCGGCGGTCGTACTCCTACTTGCACGCCACCTCCCATAGCTGATCAAGCTTGGTCGTGTAACTCTGACTCATCATCTCCCGACGCATGCCCCAATCAGGATTGCTCGGGACACTCGCAGCACGAAGCATCCCCCTGCCCCACCGTCCATTGATCTCGTCCAGCACCGCCATCACCCTTGTCGCCTCAGCCGGCTGGGAAGTTGCGAACAAATCATCCTTGTATTCACCCGGCTGACACAGATTCAGCAGCATGACCTCTGCCTTGCTGTAACTGAACCCAGGACGAAACACACGATCAAGCGCGTCCACGGCCGCTGTGGTCAGCAGCCTAACGTCATCCGTCGAATATGGCAGATCCACTACTACCCCATTTGCGTACTTGGCCTCATCGGGATTGAACATCCCGGTACGGATGCTGACCCGGATCTTCTTGCACAGTGACTTCTGCGCCCGAAGCTTCTCCGATGCCCTCATCATGTAGGTGGCCACGGCCTCTCTTATCGGCGGCAGCTCCTTCAGCCGTTTGCCGAACATTCGGCTGCAACAGATCTCCTGTTTCGGCGGGTTCGGCTCGTCCAGATCCAGGCACGAAGTACCGGCAAGCTCACGGGCAGTCTTCTCGATCACCACACTGAAGTTTTTGCGCAGCGACCAAGCATCAGCTTTGGCCAGATCCATGGCCGTCTTGATACCCATGGCATCCAAGTGCATTTTCATACGGCGACCCACGCCCCATACCTCGGCCACGTCCGTGTTGCGAAGCACCCAGTCGCGCTTCACCGGATCACAAATATTCACGACTCCGCCGGTCTCGGCCTGCAGGCGTTTTGCCGTGTGGTTCGCGAGCTTAGCCAAAGTCTTGGTCGGAGCGATACCCACGCCGACCGGGATACCGGTGCAACGCAGCACCTGGCTGCGAATGCGCCGGCCGAGCAGGTCAAGCCCTTGGATACCTGTGAGATCGGCAAACGCCTCATCGATGCTGTAAACCTCGACTGCTGGAACCATCGACTCGATGATGGTCATTACCCGCTCACTGATATCGCCATACAGCGCATAGTTCGACGAGAAAGCGACGATGCCGTGCTGCCGGAGTTTTTCCTTGATCTGGAAATACGGCTCCCCCATTTTCACGAAGGGCTTGGCGTCGTAGCTCCGTGCAATGACGCAGCCGTCATTGTTTGAAAGCACAACAATCGGGACCTTCGCAAGATCCGGGCGGAAGACGCGCTCGCAACTGGCGTAGAAACTATTGCAATCGATAAGACCGAATACCGGCGGCACTTTAGACATGGCTGCGCACGCTGCCGATGATGACACCCCAGATAGCCAGCTCATCACCTTCCAGTACATATCGAGGCGGGTACTTGGGGTTCTCTGACAAAAGGATTACGTCCTTTCCCCTAATGCACAGGCGCTTGCACAGAGGATCATTGTTCAACAGCGCCACAACGATGTGACCATGGGCCGGCTCCAGCGAGCGATCTACCACAGCCAGGTCGCCGTCAAAGATTCCTGCCCCCTGCATGCTTTCCCCGGTGATTTTCACCAGGTAGACATGCGGCGCGCGGATGTTCAGCACCTCATCCAGGGAGATGTGTGCCTCAATGTGATCCGCCGCCGGCGAAGGAAAACCAGCCGGCACTTGGAACAGACATAGAGGCAGCTTCCGGCCTACCTCTGCAATACGGCCTAAAATTGAATAGCTCATCACGCACGACTTCCGATACTGTACGAATGTACAGTTAACTTTCAGAAGCGCTTGCGGTCAATTTTTGTAGGAGATATCTGATAGGCGGGCGAGCTATGTGCGGACGACTTTCACAATACGACGGCATCCACGACTTTGTGGCGGCGCTGAGCATGCCCAACGCGCTGGTCAATAACACCGGCGACCAACCCTTCGAGTGCTACAACGCCGCTCCAACCGCCCAGCTGGCGATTTTCCATCAGGAAGGTCAGTACCTGCACGCCGACATGGTCCGCTGGGGATGGCGCCCACACTGGGCGAAGGATCGCGCCGCACCGATCAACGCCCGGGTAGAGAAAGTCGCCCATGGCCCCTTCTTCCGCGCAATCTGGCCGCACCGGGCGATCATTGCGATCAACAGCTGGTTTGAATGGGTGGATGAAGGCGGACCCAAGAAGCAGCCCTACTTGATTCGCCGGCGAGACCGGGCGCCGATCCTCTGCGCCGCCATTGGACAGTATCCCAGGGCCGAACATCCACCCGGAGAGCACGACGGCGTTGTGATCATCACAGCAGACAGCGCCGGCGGCATGGTGGACATTCACGACCGGCAGCCCGTGACGCTTTCACCGGAATTGGCTCGCGAATGGCTAGACCCGGCCACGCCCAAGGAACGTGCCGAGCAGATGGGGCTGCTGCAGGGTGAGCCTACCGAAGAGTTCGAATGGTTCAAGGTAGACCCAGCTATTGGTAATGTTCGAAATCATGGATCCGAATTGATTCAACCAATTCCGGAATCAGACCGACGGGATTGAAAAGGACAAATTTGACAGGGCATACGATTAACCTGTACCCCGAAAAGACCTTACTGACAAATTACTTCTTATCAAGATAATCCTGAATCATCGCGTTTAAGTTAACTCCAAGCCCCGCCACATTTGGATTAAGGGTCACATACCTATTAATCCTAGCCAAAATAGAATTCGCCTTAGCCGACTTTTTCCCAACCTGAAGCTCATGCAACGCTACAATCAACCCCTGTATTAAATCTTTGAAATATGGGTCATTAGTAGAGATCCCTTTGATCAATTCCAAAGCATCTCCGACATCTGACGTATCTTTTGTCACCAACGCAACATCACAGCGAACGATTGCATAGTCGAAGTGGTTATGTCTATTCATCACCGCTGGAACGAGGACATCCAATATTTCTTTGGCTCGATCATGACGCCCCAAGGCGAGCTGTACTCTAGCTAAGTAGATGCTCGCCAGATCAGTAGACTCTACCGAAAGCGATCTATGATAAAGTTTCTCAGCCATATAAAACTCGCCAAGTAGGTGGTAGCACTCACCAACTTGCATCCAAATCTCTGCTATTGCATTGCTTTTATATCTTTCCTCATCAACTTCAGCGACCAATAATTCAATCGCTTTTTTCAGCATCACATTGTCTTTGATAATTTGTCCAAGCTGCATTACTGCCATGCCGAGAAGCCTACGACCATGGACATCCCTTTTTTCAACTGGGAGATTTTCGTATTCATCTATAGCCTCCCGTGCAAGTTTTTCAGCACGGCTAGGCTCATTCAATAAGAAATACTGCATTGCCACCAGAAAACGATAATGGAAACGTGATGACTCCGAATCGGTTAACTCAGTTATTCTAGTAGCCGCGTTTACGATATCGATATGCCCAAAACTTTCTTGATGCGCATCAAGATACACTTCGAGCAGTTCAGAACTTTGTATGTCCTTCCATTGATACTTAGCAAGCACGGCCCGTGCCGCGCCATAGTCATTTTTTGTTACCATATGGAAGAGTGCCTCCTCACAAGACACACACCACGTCCATCTGACATCTGCAATCGCGCCCGACAACTCACCAAGCATAGTAGGATATAAATCAATGATTCCGCATTCACCATAAAGAAATCGGGCGTTCTGCACCAAATCATGCATAGCCGTTATATCTACACTTAATATCCAGCCATCGTAATCCTTGAGCTTCATTAAGGGAACCGTATGAGCAAAATGACACAGCCTATACCAAGTTATTTGAGCGCGAAGATATCTCAACTCTTGCGCAGGAGAACTGAAAGATTTATTCTTTTCAACAAACTTATGCTTGGGCCATTCACTCTTGCAGCAATTATCATACCGTTCCGCCGAACCACAGAAACAGTTTTCGCGGCCTTTTGGTTCAAAGCTATTTAGTGAATTCCGCATCAAGCTGTCTCTGTAGTTTTAGCCGTCCACTACAATAATGAAGATAGTATGCTTATTCAAGCGCTCCCGAATTCACCGACGCGGTTGAACATACATTTCACCATTCGGACAATCCTAAACACCCACTCGACTAGAAAAGTTGACCTAAGCTCGCTGTCTGCCAGTTTATGATCACCAGCTCGCCGCTGACTTCAGCCTTACATTGGCGCTGATTCGTGTTGCTGTAGCGAATGTCCAAGGTCTCGAAATGGAAGCCTTCGAACACGCGGCGGATGTCCGGGTGGTCATTGATGCTGGACATCACCTTGCCTTTGCAGCGGCGCATGAAGCCGGCCATTCGTTCATAGTTCTCGAATGGAAAGTCCACGCCATAGCCGGCGGTCTGCCAGTAAGGCGGATCCATGTAATGAAAGGTGTGAGCACGGTCGTAGCGTTCAGCGCATTCAAGCCATGGGAGGTTTTCAACGTAGGTGCCAGACAGGCGCTGCCAGGCGGCCGAAAGGTTTTCCTCGATTCGCAGCAGGTTGATCGCCGGGCCGGTGGTTGCGGTACCAAACGTCTGCCCGGTGACCTTGCCAGCGAAGGCATGGTGGTGCAGGTAGAAGAATCGCGCGGCGCGCTGGATGTCGGTGAGGGTTTCAGGGCGGGTCATCTTCTGCCACTCGAACACCTGGCGGGAGCTGAGCGCCCATTTGAACTGACGCACGAATTCTTCCAGGTGGTTCTGCACGACGCGGTACAGCGTCACCAGGTCGCCGTTGATGTCGTTTAGGACTTCAACCGGCGCGGCCTGGGGACGCATGAAGTAGAGCGCGGCGCCGCCGGCAAAGACTTCGACGTAGCATTCGTGGGGTGGGAAGAGCGGGATAAGGCGGTCGGCCAGGCGGCGTTTGCCTCCCATCCAAGGGATGATGGGTGTGGACATATAAAGCAAGACCTTTGCTGTATGGATAAACAGTTCTAGGCTCGCTCCGCTTTGTGCACGAAGCAGGAGCCTTGGCTGGACTTGCAGGGACGTTCTGCGGGGAAGGTGGCCGGATTGGATGTTGACGCATCCTGCCCGGCCGCTCCTTTTACTTCTGTGTAGAGACTTCTTTTGCGTAGGCCTGACAGGCCCGCAGGGCGATTAATCCTTGGTCCCCGTCACTGGTGATGGCGAGAATTCGTTGAGCATGCGCTGGGTCAAGTTGGGCTCGCGCGGCTCCATGAACCACGCCGACGGCGCCGGGGGTGGCAGGCACGTTGCAGCCACTGGCTGAATCCGCGGCGTCGAGAAGGACTGACAGCCGGACATCAGAAGTGGCAAGGCGATCGCGCAGAACAGCCTGGTTGCGTTGAGCATCGGATAACTCCCTAGTGTGCTGCTGGTCCTGGCCGGCGAGCTGCTGCTCCAGGGCTAGGCGCTTGTCCTGCTCAACGCGCGCTTGGGCGGCGGCAGCATTGGTGATCGCTGCCAGGTCATCCTTGTGCAGGCCGGCCTGCTCGGCGTACTTCTTGCCCATCCGCCAGCCCTGCACATGCCAGGTGCCTGCGGCGCTGACAGCCATCGCTATCAGGATCGCGCCCATAATCTGCCAGGGCGTCACGACATCACCCCGCCCGCCAGCCGGTACTGCTTCAGCAGATCATCCAGGGGGTGTTCGCGCTGCCCGTATCCCGCGCCGGGCAGGCTGGCCCAGATGTTCCTGCACTTCGCGATAGCCGTTTCGATCCGCCCGGCCACCACGTCGGGCAACGCCCGGCACTCGCGGATGTGCTGCAGCGCCAGAAGATCTTGGCTGATAGGGCTGAAGTCCGACAGATTGAGCAGCGCCTTGTAGTGCGGCCAGTCCTTCAGCATCTGCTGGTATCGGCCGGAAGCATTGGACGTCAACCCCTTGCTGTTGATGACCTTCGATGCGCGCCCCTTGGCGAACGGGTGATCTGTGAAGTCCTTGAAGACCTCGGGCTTACGATCGGCGCCGGTGACGATCACGTCGTAACCATCCATGGCAGTGGCCGGAGATGTGCTGGTGCCCTCGCCCCAGGCGAGCATGTCCAGGAATGCCAACGCGTTACGGCCGCCGGCGAGCGATTCGGAAAGTCGTGCCATTACATTTCTCCAGGCAAAAAAATACCGGCTCGAGGGCCGGCGTTCGGGAGGATCTGCAGCAACTGCTGCTGGGTGATGGTCATACAAGCTCCTAAAATGAGTGGCCCGCACTTGGCGGGGGTTGTGGTGCGCGACCGCTACGCCAGGCTGACGACTTTGACTGGCTTAGCGGCTTTCTTCGTTTTCTTGCCTTTGGCTTTGGCCTTGCCCTTTTTGCCGCCGTTGCACTCAACGGTGGTGGACCAGCCGGCTTGGGTAAATGTCTGCTCCACCGAATCCACCAGGTACTCGCCATCGAGCCCCACCTTAAAGCCCTGGGCATTGATAGAGCGCTCCGCGAATAGGTCCGTGCGCCCTGGCATTTCCAGACGCACACCGGCCGTGGAGCGGTTGAACGCCGCCAAACGGGCTTTAGCCGCTGACTCGGCGGCGGTCTTGTTCGGGTGAATATGGCGATCGGTGTGCACCGCCGGCAGGCCATCCGGCACGTCGTCATTCTCCAGGGAGACCACCGACAACTTGCCTGTCTTTTTGTCCTGATGCTTGCGGCCCAGCTTCCGGAGCTGGCCGTTTGATGAAGCCGGCAAACAGGTTCGCCACCTCCTGACGGAACAGCACCGCATCGTCGTAGTTGTCCAGACTGCGCAGCCGTTTCAGCACCGGCGCCAAGCGAGGTACGCCACGCAGTTGCCCCGGCTCCATCGGCTCGAAAATATGCAGCACCTGCGCAGCTGGCACACGCACCAGCTGGTTGTAACCAGCGTTCAACGACGACGAGTCGCGGGGATGCGATAGGTACATCCAATACGCCACGCGCTTGCCGGCCGGGTTAAACTCGATTCCGGCGCGAATCACGTTGCCGTTCTTGGCGGCTTCGAACTTATCGTGCGGGACAAACTCAGGGGCCAGCGCTTGCAACTGCAGCGGTACCGCCAAGCCTTCGCCCGGACTGCGCGGCCGCAATCGCACAAAGCATTCACCGGCAGTTTCGACGGTGCGGGCCACAAGGGCCTGCATGCCGTAGAAGTCGGTCAGCTCATCGGCGTCTGCTTCATCCACCCAGTCGTCCCACAGCTGCTGCTGGAGTTTGCGCAGTCCGGCATCGTCGGTGGTCGGCCTGGGCGTGATCCCCGTGCCGATCAGGTTGCTGACGCGTTTGTCTATGACGTTGAAGGCGTACGGGTCATTGCGCACCGCCGCCCGCGAACGTGCCCGCAGGTTGCGTAGTGCCGGGGTGTTGATGCTGTTGATGCCGTTGTCGGTGGCTTCCCAACTGGCCGAACGTCGGCCCTCCCCGGCGCCTTCGTAACTGGCCTTGATGTTCGACGGCAGCAAGAATCCGTTACGGGTCAGCGTCGGATAGTGTCGGGCCATTAGAGTCCTTTGCCTCCGTGGGTAAGCCGCACCACGCGAGAGCGTGGCCCGGCGGCGTTGGTCAGCGACGTGCGGATCTCGTCGCGGGCCTTCAGCAGTTCGTCGATGGAGCGGTACTCCACCGTGCGGTCGCTATAGCGCACGGTCTTTTCACCGCGCGCAATGGCGCGCTCGATGGCATCGAGGTGCTTCGGGGTAAACGACATATCAGCGTCTCTTCAGGTAACCACTTGTTGAACTGCGGCGTTGAGGGGGTGCAGCGGGTCGCGTTTGGGCGACCGGGGCAACGGGTTGCGGCGCTGGTTGCGGTATCACGGGAGCCTGCTCGGAGACCGTGACACGCTCGGCGGTGACCGCCTTTTCATCGAACAAGCCAGCCTGAGCCAGAGAGTTTCGTACCCGATCCCAGTCGTGTTCCTGATACCGGTTGATGCCGAGGTAATGCGCCATTGCCAGGCAATACACCATCAGGTCGAGCGCTTCGTTGCGCTCGGCCTTGCCCTTAATCCACTCGATACGCTTGTGACCACGCACGTACTTAGCGACCTTTCGCTCGGCCACGCACTGGGCGAAGAACTCATCCGGCAGGTCGTTGGCAAAGTGCACCGCACCTGGGCCAGACTCAAACGGGTAGCGGTTGTAGATCCAGTCCTTCGCGGTGTCGGTACCGACAAACCACAGCTCCGCACCGCCGCGTTCGGTCTGCCCCTTCCAGGTCACATCAACCATCGAAGGCCGCTGAGCGATCACCGGCTTGCCAGGCTTGCTCGCACCCTTGATGGCGAAAATGTTGCGCCAGCGTCGCACGCGGCAGAACTGATACACCTCATCCGTGTGGTGACCACCGGAGTCGACAGCAACCGCAAGAATGCCCAGGCCAACGCCGCAAGGGTGCCG
>Ga0247742_10000160_pt1 | contig 57683 bp, 52 predicted proteins | sample UWRJL208509C2_FD_180944 | JGI IMG/M metagenome (GOLD analysis project Ga0247742, IMG submission 180944) | Plant litter microbial communities from Arlington Agricultural Research Station in Wisconsin, United States - UWRJ-L208-509C-2 | ecosystem: Environmental > Terrestrial > Plant litter >...
CCATCTCATGCTAACCCCCTGGCCCGCCAGCAAAACACCGCACTGACCGCAATCGCCGCCCCCGCCACGCCAAACACCCAAGGCGCCGACGCCACCGGCAACAACAACCCCGCCAGCAAAGGCCCAAGCCCCGCCCCCACATCACGCCACACCGCATTCGACGCCAACGCCGAAACCCGCATCGCCCCCGGATTACGCTCCGCCACCAGCGTCGTCACCAACGGCAACTGCAACGCCCGCAGCACCAACACCGCCGCCGCCCCCACAATCACCCAATGACTACCAAACGCCCCCAACGCCAACGCACTGAGAAACGAAAACAGCAGCAACATCGACGTAGCACCAAACTGCTGCGCAGCACGCCCTCCCAGCGGACTCAGAAGCAACTCCGAAACATATCGCAGCGCCATCAACCCACCGGCAATCAATACCGCATTGCCACCCAGCAGCTTCTGCGCCTGAATCGACAGGCCAAAGATAAACAACCCATCCAGCGCCACCCCTTCGATAAACGACCAGGTCGCCACACTGTCAGGCAACTTGAACCGCCGCCCCGGCGTGCCATGCAAATTGTGACCCGCAGTCGGCAACCCCCGCGCCATCCACAACCCCACCAGGCAACACACCGCCAGAATCCAGAAGATCGGCCGCGGCCCAACCTGCAACGTCAGCCACCCACCCAACGGCAAGGCCAGCATCGGCCCCAGGGCAATCAACGCCCGCGACCGCCCCGCCCGCCGCGCCGCACCCAGCGGTTCAGAGGTAGCCAATACTTGAGTGGAAAGGTTCAACGCCGCAAAACACAGGCCCCAGACCAACCGCAGCCCGAGCAAGGCCGCAAACCCGGACAGCATCGAGTTGCCAAGGGCACACACCGCCGCCGCGCCGGCGGCAATGGAGCACGTCAGCCGATCACCGTTGCGGGCGTAGAAATTCAGAACATGCTTGTAGCCGAAGATCCGCACCAGGCGGTTGGCCGCCAGCAGCACCCCGGCCTGGGCCAGGGTGATACCGAACGCCTGGGACTCCATCGGCAGCACCAGGTACAGCAACACGTCACTGGGCAGGCACAGGCCAAGGGTCAGCGCGGCACGGCGGGAGTGGGAATCAGCACTGCGTTGGGCCAGATCAGACATAAAAGCTGAAACATTCAGAATTATTTAGACGGCCACGGTAGCCGTCTACCTCAAGGTTTTACAAGGCCCAAATAATTAAACCTTGGCGCCGTCCTGCATCAGGCGCAACCCGCTGGCCACCGCGCCCACCAGGGCAAACCCGCAGCCCAGCCACAACGCGTACTGCGGGCCGCTGCTCAGGGACAGGTGGAAACACAACGCCACCAACGAAGCGCCGAGTGTCTGCCCCATCAACCGCGACGTGGCAACGATCCCGCTGGCTCCCCCGCTGCGGGCAATCGGTGCGCTGGTCATGATCGCCTTGAGGTTGGGCGACTGGAAAAAACCGAACCCGGCGCCACACAGGGCCATGCGCCAACCGATATCAAAGGTCGAGGCGTCGTTGCCCAGGGTCGCCAGCGAGGCCATGCCCGCGCTCAACATCACCAGGCCGATGCCGCACAACAACGCCAGGGAGATACGGTCCGCCAGGCGCCCGGCAATCAGCGCCATCACCGCGACCACCGCCGGCCACGGCGTCATCAGGAAACCGGTGGCCACCTGGCTGTGCCCCAACACGGTTTGCAACAGGAACGGCAGCGACACAAACGCCAGCCCCTGGGCGCTGAACGCGCAAATCGCGGTGAGGGCCGACAAGGTGAACAGCGGGCGCTTGAACAGATCCACCGCAAGCATCGGCGCCGGGTGCCCGGCCTGACGGCGGATCAGCAACAGCCCGCACAGCAGCGCCACGGCGATCAGCCCCAGGGTCAACACCGCCTGCGCACCGTGCACCGCCGAGCCCAGGCCCAGCACCAGCAGGGCAAACAACCCGGCGCAGAGAATTGCCGCCAGCCGGTCGAAGGCATGCCCGGTGATCGGGATCACCGGAATCGCCCGCACCCCGAGCCACAAGGCCAATGCCCCAAGGGGCAGGTTGATCAGGTACAACCAGTGCCAGGTAGCCACCGATAGAATCGCCGACGCCGCCGTCGGCCCCAGGGTAAAGGCCAGCCCCACCACCAATGAGTTATACCCCAGCCCTCGGCCGAGGATTTTTGCCGGGTAGATGTGCCGCAGCAGCGCAATGTTGACGCTCATGATTGCCGCAGCGCCCAGGCCCTGCACCACCCGGGCGGCAGTCAGCGTCGGCAGTGACCAGGCCAGCCCGCAAAACAGCGACGCCACCACAAACACCAGCAAGCCGCCGAGGAACACCCGGCGGTGACCGACCACATCACTCAGGGACGCAAAGGGCAGTACCGCGGCAATGGTCGCCAACTGGTAGGCATTGACCACCCAGATCACCGAAGCGGAGTCGGTGCCAATCCCTTCGGCCAGGGTCGGCAACGCGGTGTTGACGATGGCCGTGTCGAGGGTCGCCATGCCGATCCCCAGGGAAATGGCGACAACCGCCGCTAGACGCTTATCACTGGGCAACCCATCAGCTACTGAAGACATGGACAATCCGCACACGTGGCAAAGGCGTCTAGATTACGGGCAGCGGCCTTTTTTTTCAGCGGGCAAATGCGCGGCTGTCCAAATATTCATGTTCAGGTGCGCCATTTGCCCATCTGCGCCATCTGCACCAGCACCTCGGCCAGGGCGGGCTGCGGCGCGCTATTGACGGTGACCAGCGCTACACAGCGGCTCGGCCGCAAGGTAGCCGCTGCCGTGACGGCACGACCGCCGAGATCGTACCCGCCGAGCACCGCTTCAGGAATGTGCAAGGCGTTCATCAGGTCCAGCACGTCCTGGCCGAGCACCACTTCCTGAGTGCTGGCGGATGCCGCCTTGTCCAGCGGCGTGGTAGTGCCATGGCCGCGCAGGTACGGGGCAACCACCCGAAAGCCCTGGGACACCAGGTAGGGTGCGACCTCGGCGAAGCGCTCCAGGTCGCCGTCCGCGCCATGCAGCAAAATGATCGGCCTGCCCTCTTCCGGGCCGGCCTCGTAGTAGCCGATATCCAGAAGGTCGGTGCTGACCTGGCGGATCGTCCAACGGGCGGGCGTCGCCATGACCGGCAGTGACAACGCCACTGAAGCAATGGCGGTGGAAATCAGAAAGCGACGGCGATTGAAAAAAGACATAGGTTTATAGCTCCGAAAAATGCGACACAGAAAGGTCTTCAACGACCCCCACAATCAACTCGCTGCCGATCCAGCCGGCCAACAGCTCACCGGCTTTCGCGACGCCCTGCTCTTCCCCCAGGCGCGCTACCAGAAACTCGCACAACCCGGCAAAACTGCCGTCGCCTTGCAGGTGCACCAAGGCCTGGAACTCCAGCGCATCGACCTGGCGCAAGCGCGAGGTGAACTGGCGACGCCACACCAGCAGCCCACCGGCCTCGGCCAGCATCAGCGCCTCGGGCGCCGGGGTTTGCTGCCACAATGCCGACCAGATCGCCTCGGCGTTGGTGGTCAGCCCATGGCAGCGCAGCGACGGCGTGAATTGCAGGCGTGCCGTGTCCCAATCCACCGACGCCAGTACGTCCATGGGCAACGGGCTGGCATCGGCGGCGACAAATGCTTCATTGAGCGACGACTCGATCCAGGCCAGTTCATGCACGTCGGGATTGTTGGGGAACAGTTCGCCCAGGGTCAGGTGAAAACCCTCGGGATAGACGTCCAGGGTCCAGGCATGGGGCGGATGCCGGTCGATATGGCTGACGCACGCGGCCAGGAACGCCTCGTCCCCGACCCAGCGCCGCAGGTTGGGAAACGCCTGTTCCAGGCAACCCACCAATTGCGCGCGGTAGTTGTTCTGATACACCGCCAGTCCCGCGACCTTGTTACCCAACATCTCGGCCGACTGCTCCGAGGCACTCACCAGCCAGGTATGAAAAGCCTGCTGCCATTGCGCGAGATTCATGAGCGCACCTGCGCACGCTTGTAGGCCTCGGAAGCACCGAGCATGCGGGCGATCGACAGCTCCTCCAGCAGCTCTGCCAGGGGCGGGATCTCGTCATCGCGCTCGATCATCGTGGCGACCGGGCCGAGCAACGCAACGGCCTTGGCATACAAGTCCCAGACGCCATCACACACCGGGCTGTCGTGGCTGTCGATCAGCAAATCGCGGCCCTGGCTATGGCCGGCCAGGTGAATTTGCCGGACCCGCTCGGCCGGAATCCCGTCGAGAAACGCGAGAGCGTCAAAGCCATGGTTGCTGGCGCTGACAAACACATTATTGACGTCCAGCAACAGCTCGCAGCCGGTGCGCCGGGACATGGCGGCGATGAATTCCCACTCGCTCATGGACGCGTCATCAAAGGCCAGGTAGCTGGACGGGTTTTCAAACAGCATCGTGCGGCCCAACACTTCTTGAGCCAGGTCGATATTGGCGCAGACCCGGTCCAATGCCTCATGGGTGTAAGGCACCGGCAACAGATCATGGGAGTTGAAACCCCCGCTGCGGGACCAGCTCAAGTGGTCGGACACAAACAGCGGTTCGATCTCGTCCACCAGCGACTTGAGGCGTTTCAGGTAATCGCGATCGAGGCCCTCGGCCGTGCCGATCGACATCGACACCCCGTGCAGCGCCACCGGATACCGCTCGCGAATCTGGCGCAGGATGTGCCGGGGCTGGCCGCCCGCGACCATGAAATTCTCGGAGATCACTTCAACGAAATCCACCGCCACCGGGTTCTCCAGGAACTCGCTGTAGTGTTCCTTGCGCAGCCCCAGGCCATAGCCTGGAAAACGCGGGTTGGGTGTCGGCATCATGTGGTCTCCGTTGCATAAATAGGCGGCGGGCCCAACCTGGGCCCGCCGGGGTGTTACTTCGGTTCGGTAGTGGTGCCGCCCAGCTTCAGGCACTCGGACGGGGTCTTGACGACAACGCCCTGGCCCTTGCAGCTGTTGAGGCCCTTGCAATCGTTCTTGGCCGTGGCGCACAGGCTTTCGCCCTTGCAGTTGTTCACGCCGTAGCAGCGACCCGGTTGTTCCGGCTGGTCGGCGGCGCTGGCGGCGGCCGCGAAGGAAGCGGACGCCATGGCGATCAGGGCGGCAGCAGTGGCAAGGCTCAAGCGGGATTTGATGGATGTGCTCATGGGTATTACTCCTCGGGGGTGGGGTTTATTTGATGACGGATGCCGCGTCTTCGATGACCTTCGCCACAGCCTCGGGCTGGGAGATGTACACCGAGTGGCTGGCCTTGATTTCAGTGACTTTCGAGCCGGCGCGCTTGTACATCCAGCGCTGCAGATCGGGGCTCAGGGCACGGTCTTCGGTGGACACCACGGCGTAGGTCGGCTTCTTGTGCCAGGCCGCGGCCCACACGGTGCCGCCGAACAGCGCGGTGGTGGCCGGCACCTGGGAGGCGGCCATGAAGTCGGTGCGGTTGGTGGTCAGGTCGGCAGCAAAATCGGCATTGAACTTGGTGCGATCAAAGAACAGATGCCCGTCGCGGGTCTGCATCACGTCATTGCTCGGCGCCGGCATCGACGACAGCAGCTGGCTCATGTTCTCGCCGACTTCCGGTTGCAGGGCCGAGACATAGACCATCGACTTGACCTTGTCGCGGTCACCGGCAATCGAGATCACCCCGCCGCCGGAGCTGTGACCCACCAGCACCACCGGGCCGACCTGCTGCTCCAGCACTTCGCGGGCCTCGGCCACGTCGGCGGCGAGGCTTTCATGGCCCTGATGCACCACGGTGACCTTGTAGCCCTTGTGAATCAGGATGTCGTGCACCACTCGCCAGCCGGAGCCGTCGACAAAGGAACCGGGCACGATCACCACGCTTTTACCGGTGCCCGGCTGGGGCTTGGCTGCATCGGCGGCCGAGGCCACCAACGGTGTAGCGAGTGCCATGGCGATCGCCAGGGAAGAAAGAATACGCATGCGACTCTCCACAGGCCTTGGGGCCTGATCATTGTTGTGAAAGGGTTAACGGCGTTGGCCGGACAGCACGCGGTCCAGTGACCAGGCCCCGCCGCCATACGCCAGCAGCGGCAGCAACAGCCCGGCCCAGGTCAGGTGGGTCGGCCAGGCGTCGGGGTATACGAACACCTCGATCACCAGGGTCATGCCCAACAGCGCGGCAGCCGCCGGGCGGGTCAGCAGGCCCAGCACCAGCAACAGCGGGAACAGATGCTCGGCGTAGGTCGCCAGGTGCGCTGCCCAGTCCGGCGGCACCAGCGGCAAGGCGTATTCCGAGCGAAACAAGGTGTAGGTCGACGGCTTGAGCTGCAGGAAACCGGTCACCTTGGTGCGGCCCGAGAGGAAAAACACCGAAGCGATCCCGAGGCGGGCCACCAGCAACAGCAGCGCCTCAGGCAGCACACGCTTGAGCACCGCAGGGGCCAGGGCAATCATGGTTGTTCCGTCAGGCTGCCGAAGCCTTTGGGGGTTTTGATCTGGGTGCAGGTGCCTTTGTCCACCAGCACCCAGGCGTTGCCCTGGTAATCCGCCTTGGCGGTGCCGGCGCAGGAAGTCCCGGCACCGGCGGCGCAATCGTTGGCACCGGCGAGGGACACGCCGAAGCATTTTTCCTGAGGCTTGGCATCCTCGGCATGGGCGGTGGCGGCGAAGGCACCGAGGGACAGTGCGAGGGTGGCGGCAAGGGCTGCGTAATGGCGCTTCATTGTTGAATCTCCTGGCTTGACTGAATGTGGCCAGGGCGCTTGTGCGGTGGGTGACCGCCTGCGCCATCTGGTAGACAGATTTAAAGCCAGGCGTGTATCCCGTCTGTGTCGCGTTTCCTCCTTCTATTCATGCCGGTGTATCAGGTGGGTGCTGATACACAGTCTGATACACAGCCAAAAAAACCACGCCAAACCACCGCCGTTTTATTCGGCATCCCGAACGACACAATTAGAAATATTCGCCTTTCCGAACACCCAACTTCCCCCGCTTTCGACGACCTCAAAAATCCCCATAAATTTCATACGGTTGTTGTCATCTTTGTTACATGCCAACTGGCATACATTCTGCTACATCAGGTTTTCTAGTAATAAAATGTTTCTAAATTGAAACAGTCTCATCGCCTGAAACCCAACGGCCCCGCGCCCTATAACAACGTCCATGCCCCAAAGGAGGGCGACAACTCTCACCTTTTTGATCGACTTCAACTTTCCAAGCCTGCTGCCGCACGTAAGCACCCAAAAGGGCGAATGGCCTGATCGCCAATAACAAGCCCGACTACAAAAAAGGACAAATTGATGAGTTCGAGCAAATACCCCGCAGTGTCCTTCACGGACCTCGTCCCCCAGGCCCCGGACCACACCGAGAATGCAATCGGTTTCGGCCCCTTTCTCTTGTTGGCGCGCCAGCATGTATTGCTGCGCAACGGCGAGCCGGTGACCCTCGGCAGCCGCGCCTTGTACCTGCTGATCGCCCTCGCCAGCCGGGCTGGCGAGTTGCTGGAAAAGTCCGAGCTGATCTCTTTCGCCTGGCCCAAGGTGGTGGTGGAGGAATGCAACCTGCGCGCGCAGATCGTTGCGCTGCGCCGGGCGCTGGGGGATGACGGCAACTTCAGCTACATCGTCACCGTGCCAGGCCGGGGTTATCGGTTTGTCGCGCCGGTGACGATGCAGGCAGTGAGTGAAGGCGCCATCGCCCAGGCGCTGGTACCCGCCCCGACGGTGGACGTGCCCAACCTGCAACCGCCGCCCAGCACAGTGATTGGTCGCGAACAGCTGATCCTGAGCCTGGCCGACCAAGTACTGAGCCAGCGTTTCGTGACCATCACCGGCCCCGGCGGCATCGGCAAGACCACCGTGGCCCTGGCCGTGGCGCAGCTGCTGCAGGGCCGCTTTCACCAGGGCATGTGCTTCGTCGACCTGGCCCCCGCCACCAGCGGCCAATGGGTGGCCGGCATGCTCGCCAACGCGCTGGGCATTCAAAGCGTAAGTGACGAGCCCTTGCAAAGCGTGGCCTCGATGCTCGCCAACAGCCCGTTGCTGCTGGTGCTCGACAACTGCGAGCACGTGCTGCAAGCCACCGCCGACGTCGTCGAAGTGCTGCTGCGTTGCGCGCCCCAGTGCTGCGTGCTGACCACCAGCCGCGAGCCGCTGCGGGCCGAGGGCGAACGGGTACACGACCTCGCCCCGTTGCTGGTGCCGGACGAAGACGTGAACTTGAGTGCCGAGCAAGCCATGACCTGGTCGGGCATCGCGTTGTTCATCGAACGGGTCAAGGCCCTCGACCCCGGCTTCGTGTTCAAGGACACCGACGTCGCCGCCGCCAGCGCCATCTGTCGCAAGCTCGACAGCAACGCCCTGGCCATCGAAATCGCCGCAGCGCGGGTCCGCACCTTTGGCATCCAGGACCTGGTGGGGTTGCTCGACGGCAGCTTCCGCCTGCAAATGACCGGCCGGCGCACCGCCCTCGCCCGCCACCGTTCACTGAGCGCGACCCTGGACTGGACCTACTCGATGCTCACCGGCGACGAACAGGCCATGTTGCGCCAACTGGCGGTGTTCACCGGTTCTTTTACCCTGGACGCGGTCAAGGCCATGACCGCCAGCAGCACCCTCGATGCACGCAATGCCCTGCCCTTGCTGGAAAGCCTGATGGACAAGTCGCTGCTGATCGCCGGTGAATCGCAGTTGCTCAAGCGCTACCGCCTGCTGGAAACCACCCGCGCCTACGCCCTGGAGAAACTCAACGAACACGGCGAAGCCGACGCCACCCGCCAGCGTCATGCACTGTATGCGCTGGGCGTATTGCAGGAAGCCGGGCAGACCCTCGACGGGCTTTCTCCCGAGACCTGGATCGGCCTCTACGGCCCGGAAATCAACACCATCCGCACCGCGCTGGAGTGGGCCTTTTCAGCCTCGGGCGACCTGCCCACCGGCATCGAACTGACCCTGGGCGGTGTGCCTTTGTGGCTGCGCCTGTCGCTGGTCAGCGAGTGCCGTACCTGGGTCGACAAAGGCCTGGCCAGCGCCGCCACCACCCCGCTGCCGCTGCGCCAGCGCATGCTGTTGCAAACCGCCCTGGCCAGCGTGCTGATGCTCACCTATGGCACCGGCGGGCCAATGCGCGAAGCCTGGCGCCAGGTGCGTGAAGACGCCCGCGACCTGGGCGATGCCGAGCACAAGCTGCGGGCGCTGTGGGGCCTGTGGAGTGACCGCTGCGGCTGCAACCAGTACGCCGAAGCACTGGAATTGGCCGAGCGCTACATCAGCCTGAGCCACAGCGGCAACCAGCAACTGCTGGGTAAACGCATGCGCGCGCTGGCGTTGTTTCACATGGGCGACCTGGCCGGCGCCCGACAGAATATCGACGAGGCACTGGGGTCACCGTCAGCCCCGCGCTCGCACATTATCGACGTGCATTTTGACCAGCGCATCGCCGCCCGCTGCCTCAAGGCACAGGTGCAGTTGCTGGAAGGCGATGTCGACCCGGCGCTGCGCCTGATCGGCAGTTGCGTCGATGAAGCCATCACCCTCGATCACCCCGCGACCCTCTGGTACACCCTGTGCCTGGGGGCAATTCCCCTGGCGCTGTTGGCGTCCAACCTGCCCAAGGTGCGGTACTACCTGGGCTTGCTGCAAGACAGCACGACCCAGCAGGACCTGCACATCTGGCGTCAGTTTCGGCTGTGCTTCGAGAGCATCCTGCTGATCCGCCAGGGGTCGCCCGAAGAAGGCGTGCCGTTGCTGGGTGAGGCCTTGCATCACCTGCATGGCCAAGGCGATAGCCAGCTTTATAGCTTGCTGCGTTGTGAATACGCCCTGGGGCTGGCGCGGCTGGGCCTGGAGAAACTGGCGCTGGAGGTGTTGGAAGATACCCTGCAATTGGCGCTGGGCCGGCATGAGCGCTGGTTCGTGCCGCAGATGTTGCGGATCAAGGCGCAGCTGATTCTGCGCCAGGCCCAGTACGGGTCGGTGGACAAGGCCAAGGTGTTGCTGCGCCAGGCGTGGGTGGATGCGCAACTGGCCGGGGCGCATTTCTGGCGGGCGCAGATTGCCAGTGACCTGGCCAGGTTGCAGGAGCCGAAGATGCGGATTGCTTCGTTGCCAAGGTTTCAGCACCGGTAGAGGCTGCCGGCATGTAACGGTAAAAAGGGGACGGTAAAAAGGGGACAGATCTATTTTATAAATAAATCTGTCCCCTTTTCGCTCTTTTTGAACCCCGGCAGCCGCGCTATTGATCCGCTGCATAAATGACGGTTTGCGCACTGTCGGGTGCAGCGGGTCGGCGGGTGAAGTAGGTGTCGCCTTCATCCGTATGAATCTCGTATTCAAACTTGCTGGTCGCGCGGCCCGTGGCGGTGGCGTGCTTGATGATCTTCAGCACGCGCTGGAATTTCACACTTTGGGTACCGTTCTGGTTGGGCCCGGTGAGCACGCTAACACTTTGAAACCAGCCGTCGTTCTTCCGGTTCGCCACCAGGGCGCCGGTCATGGCTTCAAACCGTTCCAGCCGGGTAAAGCCCCACAGTGTCTGCTCCTCCACCGTTTCGCCGAGGGCGGCAGAGCCGGTAAACACGAACAGGTTGATCGCCGGGCTGTCTTCGCAGAAGAAATCGTAAGGCACCAGGCCGTCGACCATTTTCTTGCCGGCCACGAAGCCTTTTTTGTGCACCTGAAACATCGCCACCTCCACGCCAATGGCGTCACTGAACATCAGCTCACGCAGGAGAAAAGTCTAAAGGCGCAGGGCGTACAGGGCGGTCAAGCCAATGTAATATCGTGTAAAGATCCCACCCGAGGCAGGATGATTTCCACGCTCAACCCGCCGGACGGCTCGTTGTGCGCCTCGATGGTGCCGCCATGCATTTCCACGGACCTCAAGGCGATCGCCAGGCCCAGTCCGAAACCGGCATCGTTGTCATTCGGGCCACGTTCGAAAGGCTCGAAAATACTCCGCAACCGCAGGTTTTCAACACCCGGCCCCTGATCGGTGATCAACACCCGCAGCCAACGGTTGTCGGGGCTGACCTCCGCCGAAACCCGCACCGTGGTATCAGGCTGCGTGTAGCGCACGGCATTTCGAATGACATTTTCGAAACACCGATACAGCAGCTCGCCGCTGGCCCGACTGACAAAGTCCGGACACGCCTGCAAGCTGACACTGCAGCCTTTGATACCCGCCTCGAACTGAGCATCCTCGACAATCACGGCCAGCAATTCGACGATATCCACCGGCTCGCGCTCGATGCTTTCGGGACGGCCCTGCACACGCGCCAGGGTCAGCAGCGCCTCGATCAGCGTGTCCATGCGCGCCGATTCACGCTGGATGCGCCCGAGCATTTCCTGGCGTGCCGGGTCTTGCTGCAACAGCCCGATGGCCACTTGCAGGCGCGTCAACGGTGAGCGCAGTTCATGGGAGATGTCGTGCAACAGCTGCTGCTGGGCCTCCACCAGCAGCTTGAGCTGGTTGGCCATGCGGTCGCAGTCTTCGGCCAGGTCGACGATTTCATCACGGCGCTTGCCCATCATCGGCCGCACCCGGGTTTCGAAGCGGCCCAGCGCAACGTCGCCCATCGCCCGCCGCAGATAAGCCAGCGGCCACGCCAGGTAGTAGGCCATGTACCCACTGAACAGCGCGCTCATCAGCGTGCCGATGATCAGCGGAATCCAGTGGCCCAGGCGCCCGGGTTCGTGGGGAGGATGGGAAGACCTGAGGGACAGCCTGACCCCGTCCTTGCTGATGAGCGACTTTTCATAAGCCACCTGCGAGACCGGCGTGCCGGCCAGCAATTGACCGGCACTGTCATAAACGCCAATGGCTTGGCCGTGGGGTGGCTGCCACACCGCCAGGAGCTGGCGGCCCGACTCGACACCGTACTGTTCCAGCAACTGTTCTTCGCTGGCCAGGATCGCATCCAGATGGTGATCCCCCGGGCCAAGGCTGCCCGCCACGAGAATGCTCAACCCCACCAGGAACGTCAGGCTGGTGGCCAGCCAAAAGGCCAGGAACAGTTTCCAGAACAGCCGGCTGGGTTTCATCATTCGGCGATCAACAGGTAACCGAGGCTACGCACGCTCTGGATCCAGGCCTTGGCATCCGGGCGCGGGCCCAACTTCTGGCGAATGCTGCTGATATGCACGTCGATGCGCCGGTCATAGCGGGTCAACGGGCAGCCCAGGGCATTGAGCGACAGGTCCTTTTTGCTCACCACCTGGCCGGCGCACCGGGCCAGCACTTCAAGCAGGCTGAATTCGGTACTGGTCAGCCCCAGTGCGCAGCCTTTCCAGAGGGCCTGGCGCTTGCCGGGCCAGAGCACCAGGGCGCCGGTCTTGATCACGTCAGCGGCCGGCGGGTCCACGGGCTGCACCCGGCGCATGATCGCGCGCAGGCGCGCCACCAGTTCACCCGGGGAACTGGGCTTGGGCACGTAATCGTCCGCGCCAAGCTCCAGCCCGGTGATGCGGTCGATGTTGTCGCCACGGGCGGTGAGCAACACCACCGGCACCTGGCTGCTGGCGCGGATGCGCCTGAGCACTTCTATGCCCGACAGCCTGGGCAGCATCACGTCCAGCACCACAATGCTGTAGCGCCCCGACAACGCCTCAACTTCACCCTCCTCGCCGGTGTGCACGCAGGTCGCCTCAAAGCCTTCATGCTCCAGGTATTGGCCCAGCATTTCAGTCAGTTCCTGGTCATCGTCGACTAGCAATACGCGGATCATGGCGAGCTCGTGAAAGGGTACCCCCACAGTATCGCCCAGCCTCATCGCCCCGGGGCCAACCTTTACCTAACTTGACACTTGGTTAACCGCACCAAACCCGCGCCGCTCTTATGCTTGCCGTCCACCCGTCTGGCCGCGTTGTGGTGACGCGTCTGCGGCGAGTCATCCCGGCGCGCTTGCGCTGCTTGTCGATGTGTTCTGGAAAAGATCTTGATGAATTTTTCGCGCCTGCTCTGCTCGGTTGCGCTGCTGCTCAATGTCACACTTGCACACGCTGAAGCCTTCAAAATCTCGGATATCCGTATCAACGGCCTGCAACGGGTCTCGGCGGGCAGCGTGTTTGGTGCCTTGCCGCTGAACGTGGGGGACGAAGCGGATGACCGACGGCTGGTGGATTCCACCCGTGCGTTGTTCAAGACCGGCTTCTTCCAGGACATCCAATTGAGCCGCGACGGCACGGTGCTGATCATCAATGTGGTCGAGCGCCCATCGGTGTCCAGCATCGAGTTCGAAGGCAACAAGGCCATCTCCACCGAAGACCTGCTCAAGGGCATGAAGCAGTCGGGCCTGGCCGAGGGCGAGATCTTCCAGCGCGCCACCCTGGAAGGCATGCGCAACGAACTGCAGCGCCAGTACGTGGCCCAGGGTCGCTATTCGGCCACGGTCGACACCGAAGTGCTGCCGCAGCCGCGTAACCGCGTGGGCCTGAAGGTCAAGATCGACGAAGGCTCCGTGGCCGCGATCCAGCACATCAACGTGGTGGGCAACCACGTGTTTACCGACAAGGAACTGATCGGCACGTTCACCCTCAAGACCAGCAACTGGCTGTCGTTCTTCACCAACGATGACAAGTACGCCCGTGAAAAACTCACCGGGGACCTGGAACGCCTGCGCTCCTATTACCTGGACCGTGGTTATATCAACATGGACATCACCTCGACCCAGGTGTCCATCACCCCGGACAAGAAGCACGTCTATATCACCGTCAACATCAACGAAGGCGAGAAATACACGGTGCGTGACGTGAAGCTCAGCGGCGACTTGAAAGTGCCCCAGGACCAGCTTGAAGCCCTGTTGCTGGTGCAGAAAGGCCAGGTGTTCTCGCGCAAGCTGATGACCACCACCTCGGACCTGATCACCCGGCGCCTGGGTAACGACGGCTACACCTTCGCCAACGTCAACGGCATGCCCACGCCCCACGATGAAGACCACAGCGTGGACATCGTGTTTGCGGTCGACCCGGGCAAACGGGCCTATGTGAACCGCATCAACTTCCGTGGCAACACCAAGACCGACGACCAGGTGCTGCGCCGGGAAATGCGCCAGATGGAAGGTGGCTGGGCGTCGACCTACCTGATCGACCAGTCCAAGGTTCGCCTTGAGCGCCTGGGCTTCTTCAAGGAGGTCAACGTCGAAACCCCAGCCGTGGCGGGGGTCGACGACCAGCTTGATGTGAACTACGCGGTCGAAGAACAAGCGTCCGGCTCGATTACCGCCAGCGTCGGTTTTGCCCAGGATGCCGGGCTGATCCTTGGCGGTTCGATCACCCAGAACAACTTCCTGGGCACCGGAGATTATGCCAGCCTGGGCCTGACCCGCTCGCAGTACCAGAGCAAGTACAACATTGGCTTTACCAACCCCTACTTCACGCCGGACGGGGTGAGCCTGGGCTATAACGCGTTCTACAGTGCCACCGATTACAACAACTACTACGACGATGGCAGCGGTGTTTCCTACTACTCCATCAACAGTTACGGCCTGGGGGCCACACTCGGCTACCCGATCAATGAAACCTCGCGGTTGAGTTTCGGCCTGACGGTGCAACACGACAGTATCGACCCGGGCATCTACAGCTCTGATGAGATTTACGATTTTCTTCAGCGCGAAGGCAGTGAGTTCACCAACTTCAAGGCCAACATTGGGTGGTCGGAGTCGACGTTGAACAAAGGCGTGATGCCGACCCGTGGTTACTCGCAGAACCTGAACCTGACGGTGACGCTTCCGGGCAGTGACTTGAGTTTCTACAAACTCGATTATTCCGGGCAGACATTTGTGCCGATCACCAATTCGACGACGCTGCGTTTGCATACCAAGCTCGGTTACGCCAACGGGTACGGCTCGACGGACGGCCTGCCGTTTTATGAAAACTACACGGCCGGGGGTGAAGGTTCGGTGCGCGGTTTTGAAAGCGGCACGCTTGGGCCGCGCAGTACGCCGGCGACCGGGGCGTATGCCAGTGCGGGCCAGCAGTACTACAGCGACCGCAGTCCCGAGGCGTTGGGGGGCAACATCCTGATTACCGGGGGGGCGGAATATCTGTTTCCGATGCCGTTCCTTAAAGATAATAAATCGGTGCGTACGTCTGTGTTCTGGGATGTGGGTAACGTTTATTCGGACAAGTGTGCCCTCAGTACTACCCAGGGTTGTAATGGGGTTGACCTGAGTCAGCTGGGTGCATCTGTGGGGGTTGGGGCTACGTGGTACAGCCCGTTGGGGCCGTTGAGTATCAACCTGGCGTTGCCGGTTCGTACCCCGGAGAATGCGACCAAGCAGGTGTTCCAGTTCTCCATGGGGCAGAATTTCTGATCTGCCTGGGTACATATCCGTTTCTGCGGTTATGGCCGCTATTGGTTCCGCTCTTACAGCGGCTCACTTTTGAAAAGCGCAAAAGTAAGCAAAACGCTCTTGCCCCACCACTCGGCACCTCGCTTAGGCTCGGTGTGCCCTCACTCCGGCTTTGGACCGTGGGCCGCCGTCATGGGCCATCCTTGGCCCAGGACGGCTAACCCGGCGTCCTGCCGGGTTACCCACGCTCCAAAGCCTGCGTTCGGCCAGCGTGGTTTAACGGGGCGCCCAAGATCAAGATCAAAAGCAGATCAAGAGCACAGCGGCCTACCGGCCGGCTTGAGTGTTTAAAAGCCAAATCAAAAGCTAAAGCGGGCACGGTCCAAATGTGGGAGCGGGCTTGCTCGCGAAGGTCGTTAACGATGACGCGGGCATTCTGGATGAACGCGGCGCTCTCAGGTTTTTCGCGAGCAAGCCCGCTCCCACAGAAAAGCAGCTCTGTTTTCGCTCTGGTCTTTGCTTTTGCTTTTAACACTCAAGCCGGCGGGTAGGCCGCTGTGCTCTGATTTTGATCTGCGGGCCCCGTCAACCACGATGGCCGCAAGTAGGCACGGTGGAGCGGGTAAATCGGCAAGGATGCCGATTTAGCCGCGCCGGGCCATGGATGGCCCGTCGCGGCGGCCCGCGGAGCCGGGCCGGAGTGCGGGCATGCCGAGCCTAGGCGAGGCACCGAGTGGTGGGGCAAAGACCTTTTGGTTACTTTTGGCTGGGCCGGCATTCCGGGCGTTTGCCAAAAGTGACCCGCTGTAAGAGCGGAACCATAAGCCGCCGTTACCTAAATAACGGATATGTACTCAACCCCAACCCCTAGCGAAACCGCGCGATCACCGCCTCCACCACCGGGTTCGGCCGCTGGGTATTCCAGGCGACGGCCGTGGTCACCACATTGAGCTTCTGGCTCAACGCCCGAAACACCACATTGGCCGGCGCCAGCTTCTTCAACGACGCCGGCACTAACGCAATACCCTGCCCATAGCTGACAAACGCGATCTGCGAAGCCACCGACCGCACTTCATGCAGCACCCGAGGCGAAAACCCGCTGGCACGACAGGTAGCGATCAAATTGTCGAAATACACCGGACTGACGTTGCGCGAAAACATCACCAACGGCTCATTCGCCAGGCTCGACAAACTGATCCGCGTACGACTCGCCAACGGATGATCCACCGGAAGCGCCACCACCAGCCGGTCCTCCGTCAGCGGCAATGACTGCACCGAAGCCCCAAGGTCACCATCCAGCCGGGCAAACGCCAGGTCGATATCCCCGGCCTCCAGCGCCGGCAACGCCTCGACGCTGTCGATTTCCCGCACCGACACCGTGAGCTGCGGGTAATCAAGCTTCAGTTGCTCGATCAACCCCGGCAGCACATCAAACATCGCCGTGGAAATCGCGCCGATGGTCAACATCCCCGACTGCCCCGCCACCGCTTCTTCCACGGCGAGTTCCAGGCGCTCCAGCTGCTCGGCGAACTTGCGCACCGCCGGCAGGATCGCCGCGCCCACCGGAGTCAGCTTGGCCCCCCGTCGGGAGCGGTCGAACAGCTTGACCTTGAGCGCCTGCTCCAGCACCTGGATCTGCTCGCTCAGCGGTGGCTGGGACATGCCGAGGCGCTTGGCCGCACGGCCAAAGTTCTGCTCTTCAGCCACGGCCAGGAACAACCAGAGGTGACGAATCAGGCGAAAGTTGATCATGGTCTTATCCATAGGTTAAGCGTATGCAAGGCTTCTGTACTTCGTAATATACCTATCATAGGCACTGCCTGACACTGGCCGCCTCCGTCACCCGAGGCTTGCCCATGACCCCTGACCGTTTGCTCGACCGCCTGGCCGCACTGGACACCAACACCGTGTCCGACGCCCTCGACTTTCTCGGCCTGCCCGGCGCCACCGTGGGCCTGCGCCCGTTGTGGAACTGCCCGAAGATCATTGGCCGCGCCAGTACCGTACTGCTCGGCCCCAAGTCCGACATCGCCCCGACCGTGCACTTGATCACCCCGGTGATCGAACAGGTCGCGACAGACGACCGGGTGCTGGTGATTGCCGGCGGTATCGAGGGCATTTCCTGCTGGGGCGACATCATCGCCAACGCGGCGTTGCGCAAACACATACGCGGTACGGTGATTGATGGTTTCAGCCGCGATATCGACGGCAGCGAAGCCATCGGCTATCCGGTGTACGGACGCGGCGTGACCATGATCAGCGCGCGCAACCGCGTGGTGCAGCTCGACGCCGGCGTGACCCTCAGCGTTGCTGGCGTAAGCGTCAGCGAGGACGACTACGTGATCGCCGATACCTGCGGCACGGTGTTCGTGCCCCAGGCGGTGATCGAAAAGGTCCTGGACCTGGGCGAGCGCATTGCCCGCCGCCAGGACGGCATGGTGCAGGCCGTGCGCAGCGGGCGCTCGGTGGTCGAGGTGATGCACGACGCACAGTTTGAGGCGATCAGCCGATGAGCGCCGATATCCAGCGGCTGAACCCGCGCCTGGCCAGCGCACAACCGTCTGCCACCTATCGCATCATGGACCGCGTCGCCGAACGCCGGGCGCAAGGCGCGCAGATTATCTCGCTGTGCGCCGGCGAACCGGATTTCGACACCCCGGCGCATATCCGCGAAGCCGCGATCCAGGCCATTGAAACCGGGCATACCCGCTACACCCAGGTGGCCGGTGCGCGGGCCCTGCGGGAGGCGGTGGCGGCGAAGTTCCGGCGCGAAAACGGCCTGGACGTGTCCTGGCAGGACACCCTCGTGTGCAACGGCGGCAAGCAGGTGATCTACAACGCCCTGGCAGCCACCCTCAATGAAGGCGACGAGGTGATCGTGCCCGCGCCGTACTGGGTCAGTTACCCGGAGATGGTGCAACTGTGCGGCGGCGAGGCGCGCATCGTCACTTGCAATGCCAACAGTGGATTCAAGCTGACACCCGAGGCCCTGGCTGCTGCAATCACCCTGCAAACACGCTGGCTGATCCTCAATTCACCGTCCAATCCCACCGGCGCGGTGTACAGCGAGGGCGAGCTACGGGCGCTGGCCGAAGTGCTGTTGGCCCACCCGCAGGTGCTGATCCTGGCCGATGACATTTACGAGCACCTGATCTTCGACGGCCAGGCCTTTCATACCCTGGCCCAGGTTGAGCCGCGTTTGGCACCACGCACATTGACCATGAACGGCGTGTCCAAGGCCTACGCCATGACCGGCTGGCGCATCGGTTTCGCCACCGGCCCACGCTGGCTGCTGGAGGCCATGGAAAAACTCCAGGGCCAGCAGACCTCCGGCGCCTGTTCGATCTCGCAACAGGCGGCCCTCGCTGCACTGGAAGGCCCCAGGGATTTCATCCGCGACAGCCGCCGGGTGTTCCAGGCGCGCCGGGACTTGATGGTCCAGTTGCTGAACGACACGCCAGGCCTGACGTGCATCAGCCCCGCCGGCGCGTTCTACGCGTTCGCCTCATGCGCCGCGCTGATCGGGCGCACCTCGGCGGGCGGGCGGCTGCTGCGCAGCGATGAAGACGTGGCCCTGGCGCTGCTGGATGAGGCCAATGTAGCCGTGGTGCATGGCAGCGCCTTTGGCCTGGGGCCATACATCCGCATCGCCTATGCCCTGGATGACAAATCGTTGCGCCAGGCGTGCGAGGCAATCCGCGGCTTCTGCAGCAGCTTGCTGGCAGAAGAATAAAAGTGATGAGTTCACATAGATAAATATCGCTAATGGTGGCGTGCGCCCCTTCTTAAGATTAAGGCCGAACAGGACAACACTCACAACAACAAGGTCCGCCCCCATGTCTATGCCTGAAGTCATAAAACCCGCTGTGCGCAGCCAATACCGCTGGGTGGTTGCTGCGCTGATTTTCCTGATCTACACCGTGGCCGCCGCCGACCGGGCCAACCTCGGCGTGGCGCTGCCGTTCATTCGCCAGGAATTTGCAATGAGCAATGCCCAGGCCGGTGGCCTGGTCAGCCTGTTCCTGCTGGCTTACGCCCTGGCACAACTGCCGTCGGGCTTTGCCTTCGGGCGCTTTGGCGTCAGCCGGATCCTGCCGGGGGCCATGGTGCTGACCTCCCTGTTGACCGGGCTGGTGGGCACCGCCAGCTCACTGCTGGCGCTGAAACTCTATCGCCTGGGCCTGGGTATCGCCGAAGGCCCGCTGCCCATCAGCATGACCACCACCATCAATAACTGGTTTCCGGCACGGGAAAAAGGCACCGCGTCGGGGATCTTTCTGTCGGCCGTGAAGTTCGGACCGGTGATCGTGCCGCCGCTGTGTGCCGTGATCATTTCGGTATGGGGCTGGCGCGAAATTTTCTACTTCTTTGCGATCCCGGGCATCGTGCTGGCGGTGGTCTGGTACTTCATGGTCACCGACCATCCGTCCCGCAGCCGCTTCGTCAACCAGGCCGAACTTCAATACATCGTCGAAGACACCGCAATCGCCCAGACCGCCCGTGTGCACAAGACGCCGGCGTGGGTGAAAAAGCTCGACCGGGTGATCCGCACCCGCGATGAAAAGCCCCTGGAAACCAACCGTCAGGTTTTCACCTCATGGAATATCTGGGGGTGCGCCACCAGCTACTGCTTCCAGCTCGGTGTCTCCAGCGTGCTGCTGGCGTGGATTCCCACCTACCTGATGACCGTCAAGCAGTTTTCGATCATGAACATGGGCCTGGTCTCGGCAGCGCCCTGGGTGGGCGCGGTGCTGGGCAACCTGCTGGGAGGTTTCTGCTCGGACCGCCTGATGGGCGGGCGCCGCAAGCCGGGCATGTTGCTGTCGGCGGTCGGCACCTCGTTGATGATGTACCTGCTCATCAATTCACCGGCCGAGCCCCTGCCCTACGGCTTGCTGCTGATGCTGACCGGCGTGGTGCTGAGCCTCGGCTTCTCGTCCTACATGGTCTACCCGATGGGCCTGACCACCAAGAAGACCTTCCCGATCTCCAACGCCATCGTGAACATGATCGGCCAGTTGGGCGCCGCCGCCACACCCTTCATCACCGGCCTGCTGCTGGACAACTACGGCTGGAACTACGTATTTGCCTGGCTGGCGATCGGCTCGTTCATCAGCTTCATCATTTTGCTGACCATTGCCGAGCCCCGCCCGGCCTCCAGCCACCCGACCTGATTTGTCACCACCACGAGGAGTTATCCATGTCACCCCAAGACCAAGAATTGGTTGCCCTGTTTGCCGGCCTGGACACCCCGGGCGTGTCCGACGCCCTGGACAAGCTAGGCCTGCCCGGCCAATGCCTGGGAATCATGCCCCTGGACAACTATCGCCAGGTGGTGGTCGGCCCGGCCTTCACGGTGCGCTACGTCAGCGCCAGCACCCCGCCGGGCACCGTAGGCGACTTTATCGATGACGTGGCCGAAGGCGATGTGGTGGTGATCGACAATGACGGACGCACCGACTGCACGGTGTGGGGCGACATCATGACCCAGTACGCCGGCAGCCAGCGGATCGCCGCGACGGTGATCGATGGCGTGTGCCGCGACGTGAGCAAGGCCCTGGGCGACGGCTACCCGCTGTTCACCAAGGGCCGGTTCATGCGCACGGGCAAGGACCGGGTTGAAGTGGAAGCAGTAAACCAGCCGGTGTCCATCGGCCAAGCCCGGGTGTGCGCCCGGGACATCGTGGTCGCCGACGCCAATGGCGTGGTGATCGTGCCGCGCGAGCGCGCCCATGAAGTGGCGGCGTGCGCGCGCTCGATTGAAGCGGTGGAAGCGCGTATCCGGGCGCTGCTCGATGAAGGCAAATCCCTGCGTGAAGCACGGGCGGCGCTGGGTTATCACACCCTGCAACGCAAGGGCTGAAAGGTCCTTCAGTTGGCCGGTCGCAACAGCTGCATCTGCTGGCGATAGTCATCCGTCACCTGCCGCGCCTGACCGCTGCTGGTGATCACCCTCGGCGTGATCAGCACGATCAACTCGGTGCGATCCCTGGACTTGCTGGTGTTGCCAAACAACCAGCGCAGCCCGGGGATTTTCCCCAGGTACGGCACGGCGCTGACGCTCTCGGCGTTGTCCTGCTTGATCAGCCCGCCGAGCAACACGGTCTGGCCGCTTTGCACCGCCACCTGGGTCGACACCGAACGTGTGGAGATGCGCGGGTTGTTGGGCGTGTCACTGCTGTTGGTGGTTTGGTTCTCGGCGTCGCTGACCTGTTGCTGGATGTCCATGTACACCAGGCCGCCCGGGTTGATCCGCGGCACCACGTCGAGGATCACCCCGGTCTGCACGTATTCGACGCTGCTCAAGGTGCTGTCGGCGTTGCCGGTGTTGACCGTGGTCTGGCTGATGGGGATGTTGTCACCCACCTGGATCTGCGCCGGCTGGTTGTTCATCACCACCAGCGACGGCGCCGACAGCACCTGGGTGCGGCCGTTGGTTTCCAGGGCGTGCAAGGCCACTTGCAGGTTGGAGCTGACGAAGGAATAGAACAGCGAATCCGCGCCCAATCCCGCACCGCCGCCACCCAGGGCGCCCTGGCTGCCAGGGGTATTGGCTACCGTGGTGCTGGTGGAGTTGCCCGCCAGGCGGCCCAGGTACCATTGCACCCCTAGGTCCAGTTCGCCGGTGAGTTTGACTTCGAGGATGCGCGTCTCGATCTGCACTTGCAGCGGCGGGTTGTCGAGGCGCTTGATCGCCGATTCGATCTCCTTCCACTGCACCGGTCGGGTGCGTACCAGCAACTGGTTACTGCTTTTTTGCGCGGTGATCCGGGTGCCGGCGTCGAGGCTTTTGGCAGCGCCCGGCTCTGCATTTTCACCGTCTTCGCTGGCGGCCGGGGCCTGGTCCTCATCGTCACTGACGGGCGGGCTATTGCTGCTGTTGTTCAAGCCACCCGAGGTGCCGCCGCTGGTGTTGAGTGACGACAAGGTCGCCGTGCGCAGCCCCGGCGCCACCTTGGCCGGCGCATCGTCCTTGATCGCGCCGGTGCCGTAGATCTGCCGCAGGTATTTGGCGAGGTCCGTGGCCTTCATATTGCGCACGTCGTAGACGTACATCTGCGGCTCGTTGCCGCCGCCTTCATCGATGGTGTGAATCCAGTCGCCAACTTCACTGAGGTACTGCGGCTGGGACGAGATCGCCACCACCGAATTGGTCCGCTCGATGGGCAGGAAGCGCACCATGCCCGCCAGGGGCATGCCGCTGTCGGGGCCAAACATTTTTTGCAGCTCGGGCATCAACTCGGCCACCGAGGCCCGTTGCAAACCGAACACCCCCACCGACATCCCCTTGAGCCAATCGACGTCGAAGGTGTCGATGGTGTCCTGGTAGTTGGCCAGCTCGTCCGGCGTACCGGCCAGGCTCAACACATTGCGCGCCGGGTCTACCAGCAGGAATGCGTTTTCCCGGGCGAACGGCTTGAGCAGATTCTGCATTTCCGTGGCCGAGATATAGCGCAGCGGAAACAGCCGTGCCGAGAGCCCGCTGGAGGGTTGCGACACGCTCATTTCCGGCACCAGCTTGCCCGCCACCGCCTGGTTGGCGGGCAGGATCACGTAGCGCTGGCCCTGGCGGATCATCGCGTTATCGGTCCAGGACAACAGGGTTTCGAGGATCGACAGCGCCTGCTGCTTGCTCACCGGCTTTGAGGTGGAGAAGCTTACGTTGCCTTTCACACCCTGGGCGATGCTGTAGTTCTCGTGCAGCAGGTCGCCCATGACGCTGTTGATCACCGCCTCAATCGGCTGGTCGGCGAAGTTGAACACGATGTCGCCGCTGGCTTCATCCTTGACCGCCGGCGCAGGTGCGGGCTGGCGCACGAACTGCTGATTACCGCGAATCAACTGGCGCTGGGGCGGCGTAGGCGCCTGGGGTTGGCGGCTGTCGGCCGCAGGCGACTCGCTGGCCGGGTCCACGGGCGGCCGTTGCGAACCGGTGCCCTGCATCGCCTCGTGAAGCAAGGCATCGTCCGGGTCGAGGTGATCGGGGAATGACCCACAGCCGCCCAAGGCGACGGCGGTGGCCAGGCAAAACACGCTGGTGCGCAAGGCGCTAGGGGAAGTATCGATCAAGGGGCGGGCTCGTGAGGAAGGGAAATCGGTGGTGTGGTGGAAGGCGGCGGCAAACGCGGAACGCTGAGGCTCAGGGTTTGCGTGCGGCCATCCAGCACAAAACGGGCGTGCAGCGGTGTCAGGTGTTCCAGGCGCCAGCCGTTGGGCAGAGTCTGGCCTTGGTGGACCTTGAGCGGCGGGCCCTCGTCACGCTTGAGCAGCGCGACGCGCAGGTCGCCGTCGAGCAGCACGCCGGTCAACTTCAGGCTCGACAGGCTGGAAATCTCGGCCTGGCCAACGGCGGCATCGGGGCTGCGGTCGGGGCTGAACAGCGGCGCCTGCCAGGTGCCGGCGAGGCTTTCCAGGGTCGCACTCGGGGCCACGTGAACCTTGGCCGAAGCATTGGCGCGCGCGGCGGAGGCAGGCTCATCCAACCACTGCGGCGCATCGCCGATGCTGCTCAGGATGCCCACCATCAGCAGGCCCAGCAGCCCGGCCACACCGAGCAACACCCACTCGAGGGCGCGCAATGAATTGATCATCGGCGGGCCTGCGTGGCGGCTGCCGGTTGCAGATAACCGCGCACCAACAGGTGCACCACCAGCTTTCCGGCACCGCCGCTGGCGGGGGCATTCGGCCCGCGACGGACGCTCATTTCATCCACGAAAAGGAACGGTCGCTGGTACTCCAGCTCATGCAGGATCGCAGTCAGGGGTTCGATGGCGCAGTTGAGGGTCAGGCTGACTTTGACCTGGCGATAGGGCTCGGTGTCGTCCTGCTCCGGGGTGATGGGCATGCGCTGGGTCAGGCTGCAGCCGCCGCCGAGGCCGGCGCGGCTGTTGATCAGGTCGGCGATGCGCTGCATCAGGTCCGCCGCCACGGCGCTGGGGTCATCCCCCGGCAACAGGCTGGTGCTGCTGGCCGGGTCCTGGCGGGCTTGCTCCAATTGCTCACGCAAGGCGGCGCCCTGGTGCAGCAGGCCCGCATAGCGTTGCTGTTGTTCGCGCAGCTGTTCGGCCTGCTCGCCCATGGCACGCAACGGCCCGGCGAACCAGCTGTCGATCAGCAGCCAGTAACCGCCGCCCAGCACCAGCGCCAGGACCAGCGAGGCGGCGCCGCGACGCTCACGGGGTGTCAGTGGTCGGCGCATCGGCGGCCTCCTGGTGCAAATGGGCGCGCAGGGAAAACTGATCCTTGCCGGTTTGCGCATCGGGTTGGATCACCCCTTCGAACTGGGGGTTTTCCAGGCTGTGGCACGCCTTGATCCGAGTGATCAGGGCACTCGCCTTGGCGCTTTGCCCGGAGAAGGACACGTCGGCGCCGTTGTTGACGTCCAACTGGTCGATCCAGGTATCGGCGGGCAGGCAGGCGGTCAGCTCGTTGAGCAACGCCGCCAACGGCGGTTGTGCCGACTTGCGGCGAATCAGGTACTGCGCGGCGCCACGGGTATTGAGCAGTTGCTGGCGCAGGCTCTGGACCTCGGCGACCTGGGCTTTCTGTTGTTGCACCTGCGCCTGCATGACGTCGAGCACCCGCTGGCGGTCGTTGAGCCACAGCAGCATCGCGGCAATCAGCAAGGCGCCGCACAGCCAGGGCAGGCTGCGTTGCAAGCCCTTCCCGGCCGGCCGCTGGCGTGGGCGCAACGGCGCCGGCAGCAGGTCGATGCCCATTGGCCCGTCTACATCCACCGCATGGGGCTGCAAGCCGAGAGCAGCGCAGTCCAACAGGATTTGATCCAGGCGCTCCCGCAGGATGGCCACCAGGGTCACCTGCAAATGCGTGGCGGTGCGCCGTTCCTGGCGGGCCACGAAGTACAACTGTTCAGCCTCGAACGGGGTAAAGCGGTCCAGCTCATAACCCACCACGGTCGACAGGTTGCGCGCGGCCGCCAGGGGCAGTTGCAGGGTTTGCAGCAACACCGCCGAGGGCGCGAGCACCAGCACCTGGCGCACCTCGTCGGCAGGTTTTGCCACCGGCCCGGTCAACGGCCAGTGGTAGCGGTGCTCGGGGATGTCACGGACCGACAGCCACGCCGGCAGGCAGCCACGCAGCTCCTTGAGCCACAGGCGCCAGCCCACTTGCAGCAAGCTGCCGCGCCAGCGCCGGGTGAGCGGTTCGGCCAGCTGTTGAAGGCGCGCCACTGGCGCCGAAAGGTATGGATTCATTCTTGCCAACGCAGCACCCGATAAGGTTGTGCGCTTCCCTCCGATGGGCTCAATAAAACCGTGGTTCGTAACCGGGCGTGGTAACCGCCGGGGCGTTGTGCGCGGCTGTCGATCACCAGCACGTCACCGGGGTCGGCCCCTACCGCGCTCTGCCGGGGCAGGTTCAGCGCCTGGCGCATCAAGGGGCTGGCGAAAGCGGGATCGGGCCGGTCGAGGCCACTCCACAAACTGATTTCCGGGGTGAGCCGGCTGTACAGCGCCTGGGTCATGCCGGGCAATTGCCGCACTTCCTCCACCACGCGGAACGGCGCCAGGCCTGCGTTGCGCCGCATTTCCAGGTCCCTGGCGAGCCGGCTGGCCTGGGCCTGGGTGGCGCCGCAGGCCAGGGCCAGGCGGGCAAAGTCAGCGGCCTCGGCGCTGTTCAAATACAGCTTGCCGCGCTCGCTGTGCAGGCTCACGTGAAGCTGTGCGTCATCAAATACCAGGGGCATTTCGCGGCCGTCGGCGATCCATTGCTTGCGTTGCAGCGGGTCGGCCAGGGCCTGCATGGCCAACGCCACGCCCGCCTCCGCCGCCAGCAGCGCCTGGGTATGCTGGCGATGCCACAGGGCCTGGCGGCTTTCCAGTTGTACCCAACCGGCCAGGCCGCCCAGCAGCAAGCTGAGCAACGCCAGTACCCACAGCACCAGCAGCAATGCAACGCCGCGCTGACGCTTCATTCGCCTGATGCTCCGCTAGAGAGGTTCAGCCGCAGGGCAACCACTTGGGTGACCCACGGCACCGGTCCGTTGACTTGTGCTGCAATGCGTACCGCATAAGGCAGGCGTTTGGTCCACGGCCAGTCACTGATCCAACCGGTGGCCTGGCCCTTGGGCGACAGGCCGCGATAGCTGAATTGCAGATCCTCGACGTTCTTCAGCAACACCTGCGGTTCGCTGCGGGTGGCCGGCACGCTCACTTGGGCATTGGACTCAAACCGTGCGAACGCCACCTGCAACTCGCGCTCGGTCAACTGCAAGGTGAAACGCTGGATACCGCCGCCGAGCACGCCCGGCAAGGTCGCGACGTATTGCAGGCGCTGGGGAGCGCCGACAAAAAAGCCGTTGGTCTGGCTGTCGTCCTCGGTCACGTCCAGGGGCAGCGCCTCGCTGATGGAAGTGCGCAGGAACTGTTGCGCGGCGCGACTTTCATCCAGGTTGACGGTGTAGCGCTGCGCCTTGAGTACTGCACGGTTGGCTCCCAGGAGCGCGCCGCCCACCAGGGCCAACAACACGCCCAGCAGGCTGAGCACGATCATGATTTCGAGCAACGTGAAGCCCCGCTGCTGCTTCACTGGAGGCTCCCGTCGCCGCTGGCGCGCAGTTTCAAGGTACTGAAATTTGCGCGGCGCGGACCTTCGCTGACGCTGAGATCGAGGCGAAACAAATGTGGCTGACCGATGCGGGTGGGCTGCTGGGCGACGCGCAGTTGCCAGGCAATGCCGTCCAGCTCGCCCTCGCGCACGCCACTGGCCAGGGGCCCCGACGCCTCCTGATCCATCACGCTCAAGGCGGTATGGGTCAGGCGGTCGCTGTGGGCCACCTGCAACAACGAGCGCGCGCTTTGGCCGAACGCGACCAGCAACACCGTGCTGCAGATCGCCATGAGGGTCAGCGCTGCGAGCATTTCCAGCAAGGTGAAACCCGACTGACGCTTCATGGCAATGCCCTGGACTGCACGCTGCCGGTCAGCCAGCCGACGTCGATGCGCCAGCGTCGCGTGCCATTGGCCAATAACAGGTTGCCGCCGGTAGAGCTGCCGTCGGGGTAAAACTCCACCGCAGCGCCTGCGTGTTCGGCGGTGTGCAGGGTCACTTGCAGATCGGCCGGCCAGTGCTTGATGGGTTGCCCCGGCGCCTGAAAGCTCAGCCGGGCCAAGTCGAAGACGGTCTTGGCCGACCTGCCGCTGACAATCGCCCGTGCCCGTGTGCTGCGCAGGGCATCCACCATCTGCCCGACCACCTGGCGCTCTTTCGCTACCCGCAGGCCTTGTTGCAGGCCAAATCCCACCAACCCGGCCGCGATGCTGATCAACACGATCACCACCAGCATCTCCAGCAGGGTAAAGCCGCGTTGGAGGGCCGGCATTATTCCCAGTTGCCCAGGTCGGCGCTGTAGCCTTCGCCGCCGGGCTGGCCGTCCTGACCGTAGAAGATCAGGTCGAAGGCGCCATGTTCACCGGGGAAGCGATAGCCGAAGGCATGGCCGAACGGGTCCTTGAGGTCTGAGGGCTTGGCGTACGGCCCGGCCCAGCCGGCGGTGTTGCCGGGCTTGTCGACCAATTGCTGGAGGGTCTTGGGTGGCGAGCCGACGTCCAGGCCGTAGCTCTCGATCTTCATGCTCAGGCTGGCCAGTTGCGCCTTGCCCGCGCCGTATTTGCCCTTGTCGACGTTGCCGCCCACCTGGCGCACCACGATGGTCGCGACGATGCCCAGCAACACAATCACCGCGAGCATTTCCAGCAAGGTGAAACCGCCTTGGCGGCGGGCGGGTTTGAAACGGGTATGGCGCATCGGCTTGCTTCCTTGGGTCTTCATATATTGCTGGTGAGGCTCATCAGCGGCAGCATGATCGCGAGCATGATCACCGCCACCAGCACCGCCATGACCACGGTCAGGGACGGCACCAGGGCGGCGAGCAGGCGGTCGATGCCGCGCTTGGCTTCGACGTCGAACACGTCGGCGACCTTGAGCAGCATGCTGTCCAGTTCACCGGCCTGTTCGCCGACTTCAATCATTTGCAGGGCCAGGTCCGGCAGCAGCGGTTGGCTGCCAAATGCACTGGCCAGGGTGCCGCCGCCTTTCACCGACTCGGCGGCCTGGGCCACTTGTGCCTGCAAGGCACGGTTGGTGCAGACCTGGCGCGCGATCACCAGCGCTTGCAGCAGCGCCACGCCGTTGCTCAGCAAGGTGCCAAGGGTGCGTGCCAGGCGTGCGGCTTCGACCCGCTGCAACAGCGGGCCGATAACGCGGATACCCAGCAAGCGCCGGTCGTACTGTTCGCGGTGTCTTGGGTTGCGCAGGCGTGCTGCCAGGGCCCAGATCGTCACGATCAACCCGGCAAAAACCGCCAGGCCATAGGCGCCGAGGAACTGGCCAAGGCCCAGGATCACTTCGGTGATCAACGGAATCGGCACGCCCAGATCCTTGAAGATCGGCACGAACTGCGGCACCACGTAAGCCAGCAACAGCGCCAGGGAACCGAGCACGCCCACCACCAGGAAGGCGGGATAGATCAGCGCGTTGATCACCTCGCCTCTCAATAACTGGCTGCGTTCCAGGTAGTCACTGAGTTGGCGCAAGGTGTTCTCCAGCGCACCGCCCGCCTCACCGGCACGGACCATGCTCAGGTACAGCGGCGAAAACTGGCTGCCCTCCTCTTCCAGCGCTGCCGACAATGGCTTGCCGGCCTTGACGTGCTCGCGGATACGCTCGATCAGCGCCCGGGTCTGCGGCTGGCCGGGCTGCTTGAGCAGGATGCCCAGCGAGCGCTCCAGCGGTTGGCCCGCGCCCAGCAGGGTGGCCAGTTGCTGGGTAAAACTGACCAGCGCCGCGCCATTCAACTGGCCGCGCCCGAAGGCATTGCGCAGCCCTTGGGCACCGGCGGCATCGATGTGCAACAGCAGCAGGCCACGCTTGTGCAGCGCAGCGACGGCGGCGGCCTGGTCCTTCGCTTCGAGGGTGCCGTTCTGCGCGACGCCCTGGCTGTCCAGGGCACGGTATTTGAACAGGCTCACGCGCCCTCTCCACGGGTGACGCGCAACACTTCTTCAAGGGACGTGACACCAGCCACCGCCTGGCGCAGGCCTTCTTCATGCAGGGTGCGCAAGCCACCACGGCGGGCGGCCTGTTCGAGGGTCGCGGCGTCGGCCTGGCGCATCAACAAGCTGCGCAGTTCGTCATTCATCACCAGCAATTCGGTGATTGCACTGCGGCCGTGGTAACCGCCGCCGGCGGCGTTGGCGCGAGGCCGGTAAAGCAGGATCGGGCGCTGCTCGGTGAAGCGGTCGAGGCCGTGTTCCTCGATCAACTCCGGCGGTGCTTCAAACGCCTCACGGGTCGCCGGGTCGAGGCGGCGCACCAGGCGCTGCGCGAGGATGCCATTGACGGTCGAGGCGATCAGGTAGCTCTCCACCCCCATGTCCAGCAGGCGCGTGATACTTGCTGCGGCACTGTTGGTGTGCAGGGTCGAGAGCACAAGGTGGCCGGTCAGGGAGGACTGGATGGCGATGCGGCAGGTTTCGAGGTCGCGGATTTCACCGATCATGATCACGTCCGGGTCCTGGCGCACGATGGAGCGCAGCGCCCCGGCGAAATCCAGCCCAATGGCCGGCTTGACCTGGATCTGGTTGATGCCTTCCAGCTGGTATTCCACCGGGTCTTCGACGGTGATGATCTTGCGCTCGGCGGTATTGAGCCGCGACAACGCGGTGTAGAGCGTGGTGGTTTTACCCGAGCCGGTGGGCCCGGTGACCAGCAGGATGCCGTGGGGCCGCTCGAGCACTTCAAGAAAGGTTTCCAGGCGCTGGCCATCAAAGCCCAGGCTCTGGAAATCGAACTGCACGGTCTGGCGGTCCAGCAGGCGCATCACCACCGACTCGCCAAAACTGGTGGGCACCGTGGATACCCGCAAATCCAGCTCCTTGCCCTGGATGCGCAACATGATCCGGCCGTCCTGCGGCAGGCGGCGCTCGGCGATGTCGAGGCGCGCCATGATCTTGACCCGGGAAATCACCGCTGCCGAGGAACTCGCCGGCGGCGCTTCGGCTTCATGCAGCACACCGTCGATGCGGTAGCGCACCTTGAGCTGGTTTTCAAAGGGTTCGATATGGATGTCCGAGGCGCGGTGCTCCACGGCCCGTTGCAGGATCAGGTTGACCAGGCGAATCACCGGGGCTTCGGAGGCCATATCCTTGAGGTGTTCGATGTCCTCCAGGGCACCGCCCTGTTCGTCGAGGTTTTCGATCAGGGTGCCCATGGCGGAACGGCCCTGGCCGTAGTAACGCTCGATCAGGGTTTCGACTTCGTTGCGCGGCCCGACCGCCAGCCACACCGGCACGCCGCACGCGTACGCCAGGGCCTGGAACGGATACAGCAGCGCCGGGTTGGCCGCCAACACCCGCACACCACCGTGGCTCCAGCCCACCGGCACCACCTGGTAATGGCGCATGAAGCGTTCGGTCAGCGCCGGCAGCGGGTCGAGCACAGGTGGTGCGGCGTCCGCCAGCAGCAACGGTGCGCCGAGCAAATCGGCCCAGGCCCGCGCCAGTTCCACTTCGGAAACCAGCCCCAGGCGCGTCAGCAGGCCGAGCAGTTCGGGGTCGTCGGATTCCTGGGATAACCGTCGAGCACGTTCCAGGTCGACGGTTTTCAGACCGGCTTTTCGCATCAGCCACGCGCACACTTGTTCGGCATCCGGAATCTGCATTCGGCATGCATCGATGGGCATTGACGGTATCGGCTGGGGCATCTGCACAAGTCTGAGGGGCTATTTAAAAACCTGTTCCGTGGCACGCGCCGGAACAAGGGCATCCACACTTAGTTGGAGGTTTTTAGCGCAAGCGCTGTCATGACAAGGTACGGACCCTACACCAAAACATTTTGTATTACAGCCCACTTAAGTTATGGCCTTTTAGAACTACCAACAGGCGCCATTAGTTAGCCATGACCGTACGCATGATGTTTAAAGCATCGACTGACATGTTTAAACTTAGTTCATCAGCGCAAGAAAATATCGCCAGCCTCACGCAAGATTTGGGTCTATCCCGGCACCTAATGGCAATCAATGATCAGTTCAATAGGCCATCTTGCAATATCACATGGACACTACTCAAAAGAACAACCCACCAAGTCATTGCACTTTTTAAATCGCGAAACTCACCGCACTAATTGCAATTAGCCATCGCTAAAACTTGTCACCGAAGAAGAACTACCCACTGATAAAAAAGAGACGAGCGCACGCAATCAAACGCATGTTTCAGCGCCTGACCTTGAATAATCCGTTATCAGAAAATACCGAGAGTCAACGCAACATGGCCATGAGCCGCAACTGGACTCAGGCGCTCTCGCGCTCGATCAAGCGGCACTCCAGCAGGTTCAAGCGCTGCACCTCATCCTCAACCGGCAACACGCCCAGGCTTTCCAGTACCCGCGTCGCCGCCAGCACACCGATCTCCAGGGCGGGCGGCTTGATGGTGCTGAGACTGGGCAAGAGCATTTCGGCAAACGGGTAATCACCAAAGCCGAGCACGGCGCAATCCTTGGGGATCTCCAGACCTGCCCGTTGCCCGGCCAGCAGGCCACCGGCGGCCAGGTTGTCATTGGCGAAGATGATTGCGTCCGGTGGAATGGCGGCACTCATCAATGCCTGCATCGCTTGCTTGCCCGCCTCAAACGGTGCGCGATCGGCGTCCGGGGCAAACACCCACGGCTGCATGCCCAGCTCAATCAGGGTCGCGCTGTAGCCATCCCGGCGTTCCAGTGCACTGAAGTCCCCCGGCGCGCTGTTCTGTACGAACGCGATGCGCCGATAACCCTTGCCATGCAGGTAGCGCGCAGCCGTCACGCCCACCTCGTAATGCGAGAAGCCAATCTGCAACGGCTCCCGCTCGGGTTGGTAATCCCAGGTTTCAACCACCGGGATATCCGCCTCGGCGATCATCTTCTCGGTGCCCGCGCTATGGAAGCGGCTGGTGAGCACCAATGCCGCCGGGGACCAGCCGAGAAACGCGCGCACTGCATTTTCTTCCTGCTCGGCGCTGAAGTAACTGGACGCCAGCAGCAATTGGTAGCCGTGGCGGCTGAGGGTATCGCTGAAGCCCTGGATGGTATTGGCGAAGATCGGCCCGGAGATGTTTGGAATCACCATCGCGACGATCCTGCCCCGCGCCGACGCCAGCCCACCCGCCACTAGGTTCGGCACATAGCCCAATTCGGCAACCACCGCCGCGATGCGTTCGCGGCGTTCGGGCGAGACCTGCTCCGGCTGGTTGAAATAGCGCGACACGGTAATCGCTGACACACCGGCCTGGCGCGCCACGGTATTCAAGGTGACGCGGCCGGCACCACGGCGTTTCCGGGGTTTGTCTTCGCTCAAGGGACGATCCTGTTAAAAACCTAAAAGAATATAAAACTAATTTTTTAGTATTTGACGCTCTATATCGCACCTACCAATAATGCCGATGTTAGCGCTACCAAAGCGTTTTGTCTGCTACTCGCTCGAGCGAATGCCCAAGACGGATTCAACGGCGCTGTCGTCGCAGAACGGCAGCGGTTCAGGGCATTTTTCGAGCGGTCAGAGCATGCACACACATTCGGGGCAACCTCAGAAACTTTCGCAATCCATACGCGCCGCCACCGGGCGCCGCGCCCACCTGGGTTGGCTACTGGCGGGGCTCGCCGCCCTGCCCGTTCCCGCTGCATTCGCCGCCGACGACCAGGAACCCACCCTCAAGCCGGTCACGGTCACTGCCACCCGCCGCGAAGAGTCGCTGCAAAAAGTCCCGGTAGCAGTTTCGGTGCTCGATGGCGAACAACTGGAGCGTGACAATCGCAACGGCGTGGCGAGCATCGTCCAGCAGGTACCCTCGCTGAATTTCCGTACCGGCGCGTCGAACAAGGACACCTCGTTGTTCGTACGCGGAGTGGGCACGATATCCACCTCGCCCGGGGTTGAACCCACGGTGGCGACGGTGATTGACGGCGTGGTGTACGCCCGCCCCGGCCAGGCTACCCTGGACCTGCTCGACCTGGATCGTGTCGAAGTGCTGCGCGGGCCCCAGGGCACACTGTTCGGCAAGAACGCCTCGGCCGGCGTGCTGAATATCACCAGCAAGGCGCCGACGGCCGAGACCCACGGCTATATCGACCAGTCCTACTTCAGCGGCAATGAAAGCCGCACCCGCTTCGGCCTGGGCGGCAGCCTGATTCCCGGTACGCTGAAGGGCTCCATCAGCGGGCTGTTCGGCAGCTACGACGGTAACGTCGACAACAAGCACAACGGCCAGGAAGTGAACGGCTACAACCATCAGGGCGTGCGCGGCAAACTGGAGTTCACCCCCAACGACGACGTGAAACTGACCCTGATTGCCGACTACATGCAGTCCCACGACGATGCGCCAAATGGCGTGGTGAGCAAATCCCTGACCCCGGCGTTCGCCAACGCGCTGAACCCGGTGCGCGGGACCAGCGACAACCGCGACATCAACACCGACACCCGCAGCCACGTGGAGGACACCAACAAAGGCCTGTCTGCCCAACTGGACTGGAACCTCGGCGACTACACCCTGACCTCGATCACTGCCTGGCGCGGCTGGGACAACACCCAGTACCAGGACGGCGACCGCCTGGGCACCGTGACCGCCGCTTTCCCCGGCACCGCCGACAAAGGCCAACTGGCGTTCGACCAATACTCCCAGGAGCTGCGCCTGGCCTCGCCCAAAGGCGAATTCCTCGAATACGTCGGCGGCCTGTTCTACATGCACGGCAAGGATCAGGAAACCTACCAGCGCACCCTGACCACCACCACGCGCACCGACCGCGGCATCGCCGACTACGGCACCACCAGCGACAGCTACGCGGTGTTCGGCGAGACCACGCTGAATTTCACCTCGGCCTTTCGTGGCATCGCCGGCCTGCGCTACACCCACGACGACCTGGAATACGATCACCGCCGTGTCTCCACCTCGGCCACCACTGTCAGCGGCATTCAACCGGCCACCAGCAGTTCCGGCTCGGTGGACGAAGACGGCTGGTCCGGCCGGCTGGGGGTGCAATACGACCTGAGCGACACCGTCACCAGCTACCTGACCTACTCGCGCGGCTACAAGGGCCCGGCCTACAACGTGTTCTTCAACATGCAGCCACGGGACACCGACGCGCTGAAACCGGAAACCTCCAACACCTGGGAAGTCGGGATCAAGGCCACCAGCTGGAACAATCGCCTGACCACCAACCTGGCGATCTTCCACAGCGACTACGACAACTACCAGGCGAACTTCTTCGACACCGTCGCCGGGCAAGTGGTGACGCGCCTGATCAACGCCGGCAGCGTCAGCACCGAAGGCGTCGAACTCGACTACGCACTGCAGGCCACCCAACAACTGAAGCTCTCCGGCGCGCTGGCCTACACCCGGGCCCGCATCGATGAGTTCGCCTGCCCGCCTGGCGCGGCGGCGTCCTGCAACGTCAACGGCAAGCCGCTGCCCTTCAGCCCGGACTGGAAAAGCTACGTGCGCGCCGACTACAGCATCCCGCTGGATAACGGCCTGGATATCGAACTGGGTACCGACTACAGCTGGCAGAGCGAAGTGCAGTACGACATCAGCCAGAACGTCGACACCAAGCAAGGCGCCTACGGCATCTGGAACGCCAGCGTCGCCCTGGCCGACTACAGCAACGGCTGGCGCGTGGCCCTGCTGGCGAAGAACCTCACCGACAAGTCCTATTCACCGCTGCTGGCCAGTGGCGGCAGCTACATCTACCGCGCCGTACCCCGTGACGATGAACGTTACTTCGGCGTGCAACTGCGCAAGGATTTTTGAGCATGCCCCGTGAACTGAAACTCGGCGCTTTCCTGATGGCCACCGGGCACCACGTCGCCGCATGGCGCCATCCCGATGTGCCGGCCAATGCCGGGCTGGATTTCGCCCACTACAAACGCCTGGCGCAAATTGCCGAAGCGGCGAAATTCGACGCGCTGTTCGTGGCCGACAGCATTGCCGCCGCCACCGGCGAAATTGCCAGCCGCATGGCGCGCTCGGATCACTTCGAGCCACTGACGCTGCTGTCGGCATTGAGCGTGGTGACCGAACACATCGGCCTGATCGCCACGGCCACCACCAGCTACAACGAGCCGTACCATGTGGCGCGCAAGTTCGCCTCACTGGATCATCTGTCCGGCGGGCGCGCCGGCTGGAACCTGGTGACCTCGGACAACGCCGCCGAAGCACAGAATTTTGGCCGCGACGAGCACCTCGGCCACGGCGAACGCTACAGCCGTGCCCGGGAGTTTCACCAGGTGGTGACGGGGCTGTGGGACAGCTGGGAAGACGATGCCTTTGTGCGCGACAAGGCGAGTGGCAGTTACTACGACCCGGCGAAACTGCATGTACTCGGGCATGTCGGCGAACACTTTCGTGTGAAGGGCCCGCTGAACGTGGCGCGCTCGCCCCAGGGCCAGCCGGTGATTGTCCAGGCGGGTTCGTCCGAGGCAGGCCGCGAATTGGCGGCACAAACTGCCGAAGTGGTGTTCACCGCCCAGACATCATTGGCCAATGCCCAGGCGTTCTATGCCGACCTCAAGGGGCGCCTGGCTCGATATGGGCGGGAACCGGATGCGCTGAAGATCATGCCGGGGGTGTTTGTGGTGGTCGGGCAGACAGAAACTGAAGCCCGGGACAAATTCGAGGCCTTCCAGCAGTTGGTCGAACCGCAGGTTGGCGTCGCGTTACTGGGGCGCATGCTGGGTAACTTCGACTTGTCCGGCTACCCGCTGGACGGCCCGCTGCCGGACCTGCCATTGACCGACAGCGGCCAGCGCAGTCGCCAGCAACTGCTGACCGAACTGGCGGGCCGCGAACAGCTGAGCCTGGCGCAACTGGGCCGGCGCATCGCCGGTGGCCGCGGGCACTACAGCCTGATCGGCACACCCGCGCAGATCGCCGATGAACTGCAGCACTGGTTCGAGAATGGCGCCGCCGATGGCGTCAATGTGCTGGTGCCGCACCTGCCGGGCGGGCTGGAAGATTTCGCCCAATGGGTGGTGCCGGAACTGCAACGGCGTGGCCTGTTCCGCACCGAATACGCCGGCACCACCCTGCGTGAAAACCTTGGATTGGCGCGACCGGCCAATCGCTTTGCGGAGAAACCGGCATGAGAATTCCTGCACTGTTGTTTGCGCTGTTTGCCCTGACTCAAACCGCAATGGCCGCCGAGCCGGCCACCCTGAGGATCGGCTACCAGAAAGGCTCGATCGCCCTGGTACTCGCCAAGGAACATGGCCTGCTGGAAAAACGCTTCGACCAGACCAAGGTGCAATGGATCGAATTCCCCGCTGGCCCGCAGATGCTCGAAGCCTTGAACGTGGGCGCGCTGGACGTGGCGTCCACCGGTGATATCCCGCCATTGTTCGCCCAGGCGGCGGGCGCCGACCTCGTCTACATCGGCGCTGAACCGCCCAAGCCGACGGCAGAAACCATCCTGGTGCAGGCCGACAGCCCACTGCACGGCATCGCCGACCTCAAGGGCAAGAAAGTCGCCTTCCAGAAAGGCTCCAGCTCCCACAACCTGATCCTGCGGGCCTTGAACAAAGCCGGCCTGAGCTACAAGGATATCCAGCCGGTTTACCTGCCACCGGCCGATGCCCGCGCCGCCTTCGAGCAAGGCAGTGTCGACGCCTGGGCAATCTGGGAGCCCTACTCGTCACTCGCCCTGAGCCAAAGCCCGAGCCGCGTCCTGGCCAACGGCGAAGGCTTGAACCTGTCTGGGCCGATCTATACCGCGCGCCGTGCATACGCCGAGGCCAATGGTCCGTTCATCCACGCCCTGCTCGATGAACTGAGCGCCGCCGAAGCCCTGACCCGCAGCCAGCGCGAAGACAGCCTGCAGGTGCTGACCCGTTTCATGGGTTTGCCGGCCGGGGTGATTGCACGTTACGTCGACAACCGGCCGCCATCGCCGATCCTGCCGATTGATAAGCACATCATTGGGGCGCAGCAAGAGACGGCGGACCTGTTTTACCAGAACCGCCTGCTGCCCAAGCCCATCGATGTACAGAAGGCTATATGGCAGGCTCCTCAGAAGTCGACGGTGGCCGACAGCAAGTAAGTGCGCGGCGTCGACAAGGTCAACCCCGGCTCGCTGTCATCCGAGGCACCGGCCGAACTCCAGTAGCGCCGGTTGGCCACGTTCTCGACATTGGCCCGCAGGGTGATGTGCTTGTCGTCGACCTTGAAGGCGTAGCGTGCGCCGACATCAAGCCGCGTCCAGGCGTCGATTTCCTTGACGTTGGACTGGTCCAGGTACTGCGAGCTGGAATAGATCCCGCGGCTGGTCAGGGTCAGGCCTTCAACAGTCGGCACGTCCCACTCCGCGCCCAGGTTGACGTTGTACTTGGGCGTGGCCGGCGCGCGGTTGCCGTCGTAGGTGCCGTTGGTGGTGTGGGTCAGTTCGCTGTCGATGTACATCACCCCGCCCAGCAGGCGGAAACCCTTGAGCGGCTCGCCGAACACGCTGAGTTCCACACCATCGTTCTGGCGCTTGCCATTGGGGCCGAAGACCAGCGTGGTGGCGTTGGTCTCGTAGGCCGGCTGCTTGATCCTGAATACAGCGGCCGTCACCGCGAACGCACCGGCGTCGTACTTGGCGCCGACTTCGACCTGACGGCTGATGAACGGTGGGAAGATTTCGTCATCGTTGACCGACGCCGACGGCGCGACCTTGCCCTGGCTCAGGCCTTCCATGTAGTTGGCGTACAACGAGAGCTTGTCGGTGGCCTTGAACAGGATGCCGCCGGACGGTGAAATTTTTTCCTCGTCGTAGGCGGTGTCGCCTTTGACGTCATCGGTCCAGTCGTCGACCTTGACCCGCTGCCAGCGCGCACCGAGGGTCAGCAGCAACCGGTCATCGAAAAAACCCAGGGTGTCGGACAACGCCACACCGCTGAAACGGTTTTCGGTGTAGACCTTCGAGTCAAATCGCGTTGGCCGGCCAGGCGCCGGGGTTTCCACAGGGTTGTAGATATTGCTCGAACCCTGCGCATATCGCGCGCCGCCGTTTTCGAAGTCCATGTAGAAGTAGCTGGCCGCCAGGTTGACCTCATGGCTCACCGGGCCGGTATGGAACCAGTTGCGCACGCCCGCCGTGGCGGTGCGCACGTTTTCATCGCGGGTGAAGTCGCGGGGCTGCACGCTGAAATCACCGGCGTTGTTGGCCACCGACACTGCATGGCGCAGGAAGTCATGGTTGCTTTTGCGCGCACCGACGCCGCCGTAGAGCATTACGTTGTCGCTGAGATCAAACTCGCCGTTGACCGTGCCGAAGGTGTCGTTGGTGCTTGCCTTGCTCCAGGGCTGCGCGTAGTTGTGGCGTACGTCGTTGGCACTCGGCACCCTGGCGTTGGGCCCGACTTGCACACGTTCCTGGGGGGCGTCGGTGTCGCGCTCGGTACGACCGATGTCGGTGGAGAGTCGCAGGCGTTCACCGCGAAAATCCAGGCCCAGCACGGCCATTTCGCGGTCGACACTCTGGTGATCCCAGGCGGTGTCGCCGGACTGTTTCACGCCGTTGAAACGCAGGCCGAACTGGTTGTCTTCACCAAAACGCCGGCCGATATCCACGGCTCCGCCCGCCTGGCTGTCGGAGGCCCAACTGCCGGTGAGCGAGGTGATGGGTGTGTCGGTGGCACGCTTGGGCACCACGTTGATCCCGCCGCCCACGCTGCCCCGTGGCGAGATGCCGTTGATCAACTGGCTGGGGCCTTTGATGATGTCGACGCGCTCGGCCATTTCCATGTCGATGGTGTAGGTCGGCAATACGCCATAGAGGCCGTTGTAGGCGACATCACTGTTGAACAGGCTGAAGCCGCGAATGGTGAATTGCTCATAGCGCCCGCCGGCCGGGTTGGTGGCGCGCACCGAGGGGTCGCTGGCAATCAGGTCGCCAAGGGTACGCGCCTGTTGGTTCTTGACCGCCGCGCTGGTGTAGGTGGTCATGCTGAACGGAGCATCCATGAAGTCCTTCGAGCCCAGCAGGCCCTGGGAGCCACGGCGCGCCACCTGGCCACCGGCGAAAGACTCGCTGTCGGCATCGCCGGTGGTGCCGAGAATCGAGGTGGGCGCCAGTTGCAGGCTGCCGCCTTCGGGAACCGGGGTCAGCCTATAGGCCTGCTCGCCCATGGGCTGCAGTTGCAGGCCGGAGCCCTGGAGCAGGCGCGCGAAACCTTCTTCGACGCCGTATTCGCCGGACAACCCGCTGCTGTTGCGGCCGCTGACCAGCGCCGGGTCCACCGAGAGGTTGACCCCGGCCAGCCCGGCGAAACGGGTCAGCGCGGCGCTCAGGCTGCCGGCCGGCACCTGGTAGCTGCGCCGGGACGCACCGTCTTCGGCATAGCTGATGGGAACGAACAACGGGCTGGCACTCAGGCTCAGCATGAGGCTGAGGTTCAGCAACGGGCGTATTGCGGGCATTGGAAGAAGCTCTCGATTTTGTTCACTTACCTGGAATGACCAGTCACGTGAAAAAAAGGGACAGGCTTCAGCCACTATTTTTTGATTATTACGGTTTGATGCCTTTGAGCTTCTGGAGCAGCTCCATCAATTGCTCCAGGGATTCCTCGCCGAACTGCTCCTGAATCTTCAGGTAATTGCTTTCCATCCCGGCGCTCATGTCGACGAAACACTGCTGTCCCTGTTCGGTCAGGGCGACGAACACCCGGCGCTGGTCTTCGGCGGATTTGCGCCGGCGCACGATGCCGTCACGCTCCAGCCGCCCCAGTACGCCGGTCATGCTCGGCTTGAGGATGCAGGCGAGGTGCGCCAGTTGGTGGCTTTCGAGTTCGCCTTGCTGGCGCAGGATGCGGATCACCCGCCACTGCTGTTCGGTCAGGTCATGTTCATTGAGCAACGGCCGGAAGAACGCCATGGTCGCTTCGCGGGCCTGGAGCAAGGTGAGCGTAAGGGACGGTCTGGGGGTGGGCATGGTTCACGCGCAATAGAGGTCGAAGCGACGAAGCTTAGAGTCGGTGTCCCGCGTGCGCAACCCGACGCACGCAGCAAGTCGTTAATTTCGAAACGAATTCATAAAAACCTGTTAATCCAGCTATTCAGCTTAAAGATAACATGTTAACAATATGCCCGCCCCTGCCCTGGTGGCGGGCTCTACCAACAAAAACAACAAAAGGAACGCCCCTCATGCATTCGTGCCTCTTTCGCACGGCGGCAAGCGCTGGCCTGTGCGCCGCGTTTAGCCCTCTGGTCGCCCACGCCGACTTCATCCAGGACAGCAAGGCCAGCCTGGACCTGCGCAATTTCTACATGAACCGCGACTTTCGCCAGGCCAACGCGCCGCAGAACAAGGCAGACGAATGGGCGCAAGGTTTTGTGCTGCGCCTGGAGTCGGGCTATACCGAAGGCGTGGTCGGGTTTGGCGTGGACGCCCTGGGTGAAATGGGCCTGAAGCTCGACTCCAGCCGCGACCGCCGGGGCACCGGGCTGTTGCCGTCTGGCGCCAGCGGCGAGCCGGCCGACAGCTACAGCGAACTCGGCCTGACCGCCAAATTGCGCGTGTCGAAAACCGTGCTCAAGCTCGGCACCCTGCAACCGCTGTTGCCGGTGGCCGCCTATAACGACACGCGGCTGTTGCCGTCGACCTACAACGGTGAACTGGTGACCTCCCAGGACATCGACGGCCTGACGTTGAACGTCGGCCGCCTGGAAAAGCAGAACCTGCGGGACTCCTCCAACAACGAATCCATGAGCTACGGCGGCGTCTCCAGCAGCCACCTGGACCTGGCCGGCGGCACCTACGCAATCAATCCGCACCTGGCGGCGACTTATTACTACGCGCAGATGCAGGACATCTACCGCCAGAATTTCATCGGCCTGGTGCATGACCTGCCGCTGGCCCAAGGCGTGAACCTGCGCACCGACCTGCGCTACTTCGACACCCGCGAGCAAGGCAGCACGCTATTGCGCAGCCCTACCCGCGTGGACGGCGGGCGGATCGACAACCGCTTTTTCAACGGCATGTTCAGTTTGTCGGTGGGCGCACACAAATTCGGCCTGGGCTTCCAGAACCTTTCCGGCGACGGCGACTTTGCCTTCCCGGGGCAAGATCCGTATTCGGTCAACCTGGTGACCATCAATATCTTCACCAAGGCCAACACCGATGCCTGGCAGGCGCGCTACGACTACAACTTCGCCGCCCTCGGCCTACCGGGCCTGACCTTCATGACCCGCTACGTCGACGGCAGCCACGCGCAAACCGCCACGGTGCGCAACGGCCGCGAATGGGAGCGCGACACCGACCTGGTCTACACCGTGCAGAGCGGCCCGCTGAAGAACGTCAACGTGCGCCTGCGCAATGCGACCCTGCGCTCAAGCAACGGCCTGACCAGCGACATCGACGAAAGCCGGGTGATCATCGGCTACACCGTAGCCCTGTGGTAACGCCGGGCGCCTCAACGCAACCCCGATTGACGCTGGCGGTATTCCCCCGGCGTCATCTGCGCGTAGCGCTGGAAGAACCGGCTGAAATACGCCGGGTCCTTGAACCCCAACTGGTAGCAGATTTCATTCGCCGAACTGCCGGTGAACAGCAGCAGGCGCCGGGCCTCCTGCATCAGCCGCTCCAGAATCAGGCGCTTGGACGGCAGGTCGGCGATGCGTCGGCACACCTCGTTGAGCCGCGCTTCAGTGACGCCGATACCGTCGGCGTAGCGCGACAGCGGCCAGTGTTGCAGGTAGTGGTCTTCGATCAGTTCGTTGAAGCGGTGAAAGATCCGCAGGTCTTCGTGACGTGCAGGGCGGGCTTCCAGGGAATTGGCGCAGAGCCGCAGCAGGCTGATCATGATCAGCCGCGTCAGGCTGTCCAGGGCCGAACCGCGTCCGCTGGCCTGGGCGTTGATCTCGCTGCACAGCTCATCAAACAGGAATTCCAGGCGGCGCACCTCGGGCTGAAACTCCGGTGCCAGCCGCGCCAACGCCACGCAGGCCGCCGGCAATTGTGCGCCGGGGGCCAGGCTGGGGTCGGCGTCGATCAAGGCCCACACCAGTTGCTGGCGCACGGTCAGCACATGGCCGTCGGCGTCGGCTTCGGTGACGAAGGAATGCGCCACCGTCGGCGGCGTGAGAAAAAACATCGGCCCGGATTCGAGGTACTGCTGGTCGTCCAGATAGACCCGCACCGCGCCGGTCTTGACGTAATGCACCTGGAAAAACCGGTCATGGCGATGCACCGGCATGTTGCGGCCAAAAAATCCCGCCAGGTTGCCGAGCCGGTCGTAGTGCACCTCGGCATCGCTGTAACGCTGGTCGTAGACCTGCCCGATGTTGATGTTGGGGATCGGCTGACGATCGCTCATCACTGCATTCTCTTTGTTGTTTTGACTGCACTGAAATATTGCCACGCTTGACGATAGTTAACATCTTAATTATAACGTTAATACGTTAACGAATTTCCCACGGTGCAGGTCCGAATCTGCCCCGCCACTGCCAGGAGAAAAGCATGAGCCGTGCCCTGCATGATGTTGCGAACGGCACCCTGTTCGGCGTTGCGCTGAACTACCAGGGGTTGCTGAACCAACGTCTCGCCGAATTCGAACAAGCGCCTTACCAGAAACCACCGGTGAAGCCGGTGCTGTTCATCAAGACGCCCAATACCCGCAACGGCCACGACGGCGTGGTGCTGCACCCACAGGGTGAACGCCTGCAACCGGGCCCGGCACTCGGGGTGGTGATTGGCAAGAGCGCCAGCCGGGTCAGCGTCGAAAATGCCCTGGAGCATGTGGCGGGCTACACCATCGTCAATGAGTTCAGCCTGCCGGAAGACAGCTACTACCGCCCGGCGGTGAAAGCCAAGTGCCGGGACGGTTTCTGCGCATTGGGCCCGGAACTGGTGGCCCGCGACCAGGTCGCCAATCCGCATCAATTGAGCGTGAAGCTGTTCGTCAACGGTGAACTGCGCCAGCAAAACTCCACCGCCAACTTCGTGCGCAGCCTGCCGCAGTTGATCGCCGAGATCAGCGAGTTCATGACCCTGCACGAAGGCGATGTGCTGATCACCGGCACCCCCGAAGGCCGGGTGGATGTGCAACCCGGCGACACGGTTGAAGTCGAGATCAGCGGCCTGGGCCGCCTGGTCAACCACATCAAGGCAGAGGAGCTGTCATGAAACACGCCCGTATTCGCTTTGAAGGTGAAGCCCACCAGGTGCTGGTAGAAGCTGAAAACGCCGTGCGCCTGGCCGACGGCCGCCTGCTGGCCGAAGACCAGGTCGAATGGCTGCCACCGGCCACCGGCAGCATGTTTGCCCTCGGCCTGAACTACGCCGACCACGCCGCCGAACTGGCCTTCAAGCCACCGACTGAACCGCTGGCGTTCATCAAGTCCCCCGGCACCTACACCGGCCATAACCAGGTGACCTGGCGGCCGGACAACGTCGCCTACATGCACTACGAGTGCGAACTGGTGGCAGTCATCGGCAAGCCGGCGCGCAACGTCAAGCGCGAGAGCGCCCTGGAGTATCTGGCCGGCTACACGGTGTGCAACGACTACGCGATCCGCGACTACCTGGAAAACTACTACCGCCCCAACCTGCGGGTGAAAAACCGCGACGCCACCACGCCCGTGGGCCCATGGATCGTGGATGTCGCCGACGTGCCGGACCCGAGCAACCTGAAGCTGCGCACCTGGATCAACGGTGAACTGCGCCAGGAAGGCAGTACGAAAGACATGATTTTCGACATCCCGTATTTGATCGAGTACCTGTCCAGCTTCATGACCTTGCAGCCCGGCGACATGATCGCCACCGGCACCCCGGAAGGCCTGGCGGATGTGGTGCCGGGGGACGAAGTGGTCGTGGAAGTCGAAGGCGTCGGTCGCCTGGTCAATCGAATTGTCAGCGAGGCGGACTTTTTTGCCGCCCGTAAAGAGGCTTGAGCAACATGATCAAACACTGGATCAACGGCCGTGAGGTCGAGAGCAAAGACACCTTCATCAATTACAACCCGGCCACCGGCGAGACCATCGGTGAAGTCGCCAGCGGTGGGGCCGAGGAAGTGGCGCAGGCGGTAGCGGCCGCCAAGGAAGCCTTTCCGAAGTGGGCAGGCACACCGGCCAAGGAACGGGCCCGCCTGATGCGCAAGCTCGGTGAGCTGATCGAACAGAACGTGCCGCACCTGGCCGAACTGGAAACCCTCGACACCGGCCTGCCGATCCACCAGACCAGGAACGTGCTGATTCCCCGGGCGTCCCACAACTTCGATTTCTTCGCCGAAGTCTGCACCCGCATGGACGGCCACAGCTACCCGGTGGACGACCAGATGCTCAACTACACCCTGTACCAGCCGGTGGGTGTGTGCGCGTTGGTGTCGCCATGGAACGTGCCGTTCATGACCGCCACCTGGAAGACTGCGCCGTGCCTGGCGCTGGGCAATACCGCGGTGCTGAAGATGTCCGAGCTGTCGCCGCTGACGGCCAATGAACTGGGGCGCCTGGCGGTCGAAGCCGGGCTCCCCAAAGGCGTGCTGAACGTGATCCAGGGCTACGGCGCCACCGCCGGCGATGCGCTGGTGCGCCACCCGGACGTGCGGGCGATTTCCTTCACCGGCGGTACCGCCACCGGCAAGAAAATCATGCAGACCGCCGGGCTGAAAAAGTACTCCATGGAACTGGGCGGCAAGTCGCCGGTGCTGATCTTTGAAGACGCCGACCTGGACCGCGCCCTCGACGCGGCACTGTTCACCATCTTCTCGCTCAACGGTGAGCGCTGCACCGCTGGCAGCCGGATCTTCATTCAGGAGAGCGTGTACCCGCAGTTCGTCGCCGAATTTGCCGCCCGCGCCAAACGCCTGATCGTCGGCGACCCACAGGACTCGAAGACCCAGGTCGGCTCGATGATCACCCAGGCCCACTACGACAAGGTCACCGGCTACATCAGGATTGGCCTCGAAGAAGGCGCCACCCTGCTGGCCGGCGGCCTGGAACGCCCGGCCAACCTGCCGGCGCACTTGAGCCGTGGGCAGTTTATCCAGCCGACGGTGTTTGCCGATGTGAACAACAACATGCGCATCGCCCAGGAAGAAATCTTTGGCCCGGTGGTGTGCCTGATCCCGTTCAAGGACGAAGCCGAGGCGCTGCAACTGGCCAACGACACCGAGTACGGCCTGGCGTCCTATATCTGGACCCAGGACATCGGCAAGGCGCATCGTCTGGCCTACGGCATCGAAGCCGGCATGGTGTTCATCAACAGCCAGAACGTGCGGGACTTGCGCCAGCCGTTTGGTGGGGTAAAAGGTTCCGGCACCGGCCGTGAAGGCGGCCAGTACAGCTTCGAAGTGTTTGCCGAGATCAAGAACGTGTGCATTTCCATGGGCAGTCATCACATCCCGCGCTGGGGTGTGTAACCCGGATATAACAACGCTACCTGTAGGAGCGAGCTTGCTCGCGAAGAACCCGCAGGCGCCGCGGGCTAACAGAAGTGCTGCGTTATCGTTGACGTTTTTCGCGAGCAAGCTCGCTCCTACAAAAGAATAAATACTCAGGAGAATGATCATGGGCGAAGTGGTTCTGGCAGCAAAGATCTGCCACGTTCCCTCGATGTACCTGTCGGAACTGCCCGGCAAGCACCACGGTTGCCGCGAAGCAGCCATCGCCGGGCACAAGGAAATCGGGCGGCGCGCCCGTGAACTGGGGGCCGACACCGCGGTGGTGTTCGACGTGCACTGGCTGGTCAACAGCGGCTATCACGTCAATTGCGGCGAGCATTTCAAGGGCACCTACACCAGCAACGAGCTGCCGCACTTCATCAAGAACATGGAGTACGAGTACCCGGGCTGCCCCGAGCTGGGCGAGTTGATCGCCGCCGAGGCCAACCTGGCCGGCGTGCGCACCATGGCCCACAACATCCCGAGCCTGGAGCTGGAATACGGCACCCTGGTACCGATGCGCTACATGCACATGGGCGTGCCGGACGCGCAGAAGTTCGACGTGATCTCGATTGCCGCGTGGTGCGCCTGGCACCGCCTGGAAGACAGCTTTGCGTTCGGCGCCGCCGTGCGCCGCGCCATCGAAAAGAGCGACCGCAAAGTCCTGGTGCTGGCCTCGGGCTCCCTCTCCCACCGCTTCTCGGACGACCGCGAAGCCGAAGCCAACATCCACAACTGGACCCGTGAATTCGACAAACAGATGGACCTGCACGTGGTGGAGATGTGGAAGCAAGGCCGCTTCAAGGAGTTCTGCGCAATGCTGCCGGACTACGCCGAGCACTGCTTCGGCGAAGGCAAGATGCACGACACCGCGATGCTCCTGGGACTGCTGGGCGGGCCGGACTACAACCAGCCGGCCGAGATCATCACCCAGCCGTTCGGCAGTTCGGGCACCGGGCAGATCAATGCCATTTTCCCTTTATGAGCCTTGGTAAAAATCACCTGTAGGCGCTGGCTTGCCTGCGATGCAGGCACCTCGGTGTATCTGTCGCACCGAGTTGATGCCATCGCAGGCAAGCCAGCTCCTACAAGGAATTCGCTGTACCTCACCCCAAGAGGAGATACACATGCCGCACTTCATCGCCGAATACACCGACAACATCGAGCAGCAGGCCAACCTGCCGGCCCTGTTCGAGCAGGTTCACGCCGTGCTGGGGGACAGCGGCGTGTTTCCCCTGGGGGGCATCCGCAGTCGCGGAGTGCGCCTGGACACCTGGCGCATGGCCGACGGCAAGCATGACTACGCCTTCGTCCACATGACCCTCAAGGTCGGCCACGGGCGCGACCTGGAAACCCGCAAGGCGGTGGCCGAAGCCCTGTTCAAGGTCATCACCGAACACTTCGCCGAGCTGCAATCCCAGCGGCTGCTGGCGTTGTCGTTCGAGATGATCGAGCTGCACCCCGAGCTGAATTTCAAGCAGAACAACGTGCACGCATTCCTGAAGAACCAGGCGGGCTGAGCACAGCCCACCTTTCCGCCCATGGCCACTCAAACAAAAAAGAACAACATCATGAGCACAGCCAATACCGCCGACACCACCACCCTGATCGACCATCAGCGCACCCACAGCATCGTCACCTGGCGACTGATGCCGTTGCTGCTGATCTGCTACCTGTTTGCCCACCTGGACCGCATCAACATCGGCTTCGCCAAGATGCAGATGAGCACCGACCTGCACTTCAGCGACACGGTGTATGGCCTCGGTGCCGGCCTGTTTTTCATCGCCTACGCGCTGTTCGGCGTACCCAGCAACATGGCCCTGGACCGGGTCGGCCCACGGCGCTGGATCGCCTGCCTGATGGTGGTGTGGGGCGTGCTCTCCACCAGCATGCTGTGGATCGAAAGCTCCACGGGCTTCTACGTGCTGCGCTTTCTGCTGGGGGTGGCCGAAGCCGGCTTCTTCCCGGGGATCCTGGTGTTCCTCAACCGCTGGTACCCGGCCCGCCGCCGGGCGCAAGTCACCGCCCTGTTTGCGATTGCCGTGCCCATGGCCGGTGTGATTGGTGGCCCGTTGTCCGGTGCGATCCTGGAGAACTTCCATGATTTCGGCGGGCTGCGGGGCTGGCAGTGGATGTTCCTGATCGAAGGCGCCCCGGTGGTGCTGCTCGGCCTGGTCGTCCTGAAATACCTGCCCGACAGCTTCGAAACCGTGAAGTGGCTGGAGCCCGCGCAAAAGCAACAACTGCGCGAGCAACTGAGCACTGAAGAACAGCGCAAATCCATCACCTCCTTCGGCGGCATCCTGCGTGACCCGCAGGTGTGGCTGCTGGTGGCGGTGTACTTCGCGGTGATGCTGGCGGTGAACACCCTGGCGTTCTGGATGCCCACCCTGATCCACGGCGCCGGCATCGGCCGCGACAGCCAGGTCGGCTTGCTGAGCGCCGTACCGTATCTGGCCGGGTGCTTCTTCATGATCGGCTGCGGGCGCTCGTCCGACCGCAACCGCGAACGCCGCTGGCACCTGTGCGTGCCGTTGCTGATGTCGGCCATCGGTATTGCGGTGGCCGGGCTCTCGCCCACCAACCCGACCCTGGTGCTGGGCGGCCTGATCCTCGCCGGCATGGGCGCCAGCGCTGCGCTGCCGATGTTCTGGCAATTGCCGCCGGCGTTCCTGTCCAAAAGCACCCAGGCGGCCGGCATCGCGCTGATCAGCTCGTTCGGCAGCATCGCTTCGTTCCTCGCGCCCTACCTGATCGGCTGGATGCGCGACACCACCCAAAGCGCGAGCCTGGCCCTGTACGTGCTGGCGCTGCTTATCGCCCTCGGCGGCCTGCTGGTGCTGCGCACCCATGCGGCCATCGTCAATCCCCAGTAGAGATTTTGTCATGCTTGATCAAGCCCTTATTCAGCAAGCCGCCGCCCGCCTCAACCAGGCCGAGCGTTCCCGTGAACAGGTGCGCCAGTTTTCCCTGGAGCATCCGAACATCACGATTGAAGACGCCTACGCCATCCAGCGCGCCTGGGTGGCCCGGAAAATCAAGGACGGGCGCAAGCTGGTCGGGCACAAGATCGGCCTGACGTCGCGGGCGATGCAGGTGTCGTCGAACATCACCGAGCCGGATTACGGTGCCCTGCTCGATGACATGTTCTTCGACGAAGGCTCCGACATCCCCTTCGAGCGCTTCATCGTGCCGAGGGTGGAAGTGGAACTGGCGTTCATCCTCGGCAAGCCGCTGAAGGGCCCGAACTGCACGATTTTCGATGTGCTCGATGCCACTGAATGGGTGATCCCGGCGCTGGAAATCATCGACGCCCGCATCCAGCAGATCGACCCGCACACCAACGCCACCCGCAAGGTGTTCGACACCATTTCCGACAACGCCGCCAATGCCGGCGTGGTGATGGGTGGCCGCGCCGTGCGCCCCACCGAGATCGACCTGCGCAAGGTGCCGGCGGTGCTGTACCGCAACGGGGTGATCGAAGAGTCCGGGGTGTCGGCTGCGGTACTTAACCATCCGGCCAAGGGCGTGGCCTGGCTGGCGAACAAACTGGCGCCGTACGACGTCACCCTGCAACCCGGCCAGATCATCCTCGGCGGCTCCTTCACCCGCCCGGTGGCGGCGAATCCGGGTGACACCTTCCATGTCGACTACGACATGCTGGGTTCCATCTCCTGCCGCTTTGTCTGAATACTGGAGGACTGTTTCATGGACATGCCCATCAACCGCTTCAAGCAACGCCTGCAACGTGGCGAGACCCAGATCGGCCTGTGGCTCGGTTTGGCGGACGCTTATTGCGCCGAACTGGCGGCGAATGCCGGGTTCGACTGGCTGCTGATCGACGGCGAGCACGCGCCCAATGACCTGCGCGGCATGCTCGGCCAACTGCAGGCTGTCGCGCCTTATGACAGCCAACCGGTGATTCGCCCGGTGATCGGCGATACGGCGTTGATCAAGCAGGTGCTGGATATCGGCGTGCAGACGCTGTTGGTGCCGATGGTGGAGACGGCTGACCAGGCACGGCAGCTGGTGCGGGCGATGCGTTATCCACCGGGTGGTGTACGGGGCGTGGGCAGCGCGCTGGCGCGGGCGTCGCGCTGGAACAGTATTCCCGGTTACCTGGATGAGGCCGATGCGCAGATGTGCCTGCTGGTGCAGATCGAGAACCGTGAAGGCCTGGACAACCTCGATGCGATTGCGGCGGTTGACGGAGTGGACGGGGTGTTTATCGGCCCGGCGGACCTGAGCGCGGCCATGGGGCACCGGGGGAATCCCGGGCACCCCGAGGTGCAGGCGGCGATTGAGGACGCGATTGGGCGGATTCAAAAAGCCGGCAAGGCGGCGGGCATCTTGAGTGCGGATGAGAAACTGGCGCGGCGGTATATCGAGCTTGGGGCGGCGTTTGTGGCGGTAGGGGTGGATACGACGGTGTTGATGCGCGGGTTGCAGGGGTTGGCGGCGAAATTCAAAGACACCGCAACACCGGCCATTACCGGCGGCGTGTACTGACGCTCTGAAACCACAAAGATCCAAAATGTGGGAGCGGGCTTGCTCGCGAAAGCGGTGTATCAGTGCCAGGTTTGTTGGCTGACCCACCGCATTCGCGAGCAAGCCCGCTCCCACATTTGGATCGGCGGTGTGTCAGCGCTTGATGGTTTTCAACTCATCCAGCAACCCCAGCAACACCTGCAACTTCTCCTCCCCGAACTGCTCCTGCAACCGCTGGTAATTCTCCTCCATGCACTGGCTCATCGACTCGAAACTGGCCTTGCCCTTCTCCGCCAGCGTCACCAGCACCCGCCGCTGATCCTGCTCGGCCTTGCGCCGGTGCACCATCCCCGCCGCCTCCATGCGTACCAGCACGCCGGTCATGCTCGGCTTGAGAATGCACGCCAGTTCCGCCAGTTGGTAAATCTCCAGCTCGTCATGCTGGCTGAGAATTCGAATAACCCGCCATTGCTGCTCGGTCAGCCCATGCTCATTCAGCGAGGGCCGGAAAAAACTCATGGCCGCTTCACGGGCCTGAAGCAAGGTCAAGGTCAGGGATTGTCTGGGTTTCAACATAGGCTCAGGGTCACGATAGATTTAGTTAATGTTTTAACGAAACTCTAACACTCTCCTCCCCACCTCACGCTATAACTTGTGAAGCCGGCGAAGGCTCTGGCGCGCAGGATCAAAACCGGCGGCACACAGAATCAAGACATCCAGCGCGCCAACGGCCTTAATACACTCATTAGCTCTTCACTGTCAGGCAGCGCAATGATCAATATCGAAACGCCGACCTATTACACGGCGACCAAGAAATACAACCTCAGCTTCCCCACCCTGGAGCAGGACGTGGAAGCCGACGTGGTGATCATCGGTGGCGGCTTTTCCGGGATCAACACCGCCCTGGAGCTCGCCGAAAAAGGCATCACCAACATCGTCGTGCTGGAAGCGCGTTACCTGGGTTTTGGCGGTACCGGGCGTAACGGTGGGCAGATCATGGCCGGCATCGGCCACGACCTGGAAAAGATCAAGAAGGACGTGGGTGAAGACGGCCTGCGCCAGATCTTCGAGATCAGCGACCTGGGCGCCGACATCATCAAGAACCGCATCGCCAAGTACGACATCGATGCCGACTTCTGCCACGGCTATGGCTACATGGGCTTCAACGCCCGCCAGGAAAAGACCCTGCGCGCCTGGGAGAAAGACTTCAAATCCATCAACACCCAACACGAGATCCGCTTTCTTGGCGGCTCCGACGTCAGGCAGATCATCGGCTCCGACGCCTACAGCAGCGCCCTGCTGCACATGGGCGGCGGGCATGTGCACTCGTTGAACCTGCTGCTGGGCGAAGCCAAGGCCCTGGCCGGCCACGGCGTGCGGATTTTCGAGAACAGCCCGGCGCTGGAAGTCAGTTATGGCGAGCGCATCACCGTGCGCACCGGCCGCGGTTCGGTCAAGGCCAGCAAGCTGCTATGGGCCTGCGACAGTTTCCTCAACAAGCTGGAGCCGGAACTGCACCGCTCGACCATCAACACCTACGCGTTCCAGATGATGACCGAGCCGTTGCCAGAAGAGCTGATCAACCGTATCAGCCCGATTCGCGGGGCCTACAGCGACATTCGCCCGGTGATCGACTACTACCGCGTCACCCACGAAAACCGCCTGCTGTTCGGCGCCGCCACGCCTTTGGTGGAGCACATTCCCGGCGATTTGAAAGCCTGGAACCGCAACCTGATGCTGAAGATTTTCCCGTACCTCAAGGACGTGAAGATCGACCTGGCCTGGGGCGGCCCGATGGCCTGCAGCCCGAACCTGTTCCCGCAGGTCGGCACCCTGCCCGGACGCAGCAACGCGTTCTATGTGCAGGGCTATTCGGGCTTCGGCGTGACCCCAAGCCACATCATCTGCAAGGTGCTGGCCGAAGGCATGAGCGAAGGGTCGGCGCGGTATGACCTGGTCAGCTCGATCCATCGCCCGACCATCATCGGCAAGGACGCGATCCGCCCGCTGCTGCTTACCGCCGGCAAATCCTGGCACCAGCTCTCCGGTTACTGGAACGGCCGCCGCTAAATCCCACGCCTGACACCTGTAGGAGCGAGCTTGCTCGCGAAAAACCCAAGGGCGCCGCGTTAATCCAGGACGCCAACGTCATCGTTGACGATCTTCGCGAGCAAGCTCGCTCCTACAGTTGGTCACTAATTTTTTCTCATCAGGAGCAACTGCCATGACCCTCGTTACCCTCAAGAAAGACATCCAGCTATCCGAACTCGACGCCTGGGGCACCGTCGCCGACCTCGGCTCGACCATCCTCGAAGGCGAAGTTCGGGCCTTCGGCAAAATGACTTTCGGTGCCCCCACCGACCCGGTCAGCAGCGCCTATTTCGGCACCACCCAGGGCAAGTTCCGCATGGTCTACCCGTTTGCCGAACAGGCCACCGTGGTCACCGGCGAAGTGGTACTCACCGACGAATCCACCGGCCAGAGCACCCGCTACAAGGCCGGTGACAGCTGGTTCGTGACCAAGGGCACCCCGGTGCTGTGGGAAGTGGTCAGCGAAAGTTTCGTCAAACACTATTTCGCCGTGGTGTGATAGCCCCGGCTGCCGGCACCCGTCGGCAGCCTTTTGGCGCAGGTGCCCACCCATGCACGCTCTCCCCGCCCACGAAGTCGCCGGCCAGTGCCTGCAGGCTTTCACCCGCTTGATTCCGGTCAGCCAGGCCGCGTTCTATTGCGTCGACCGCCAGCTGCAAGCCCGGGATTTCCAGTTGCACGGCATGAGCGGCGAAATGCACCGCGACTACCTCGACAACTACCGCCAATTCGACCCGTTGCAACCGCGCAACTGCCTGTCCAGTGGCCTGGCGGTGGTGCCGCTGGGCGTTGCCATGGCCCGCCAGCCGGCGCGGGATACCCGGCGCTATGGGGATTTTCTGCGGCGCTATGGCGTGGTCGATGTGGTGGAGATTTTCGCCCAGCGGGCCGGCCAGCCCCAGGCGGCGATTTCGCTGTTGCGCACCGCCGACCAGGGCGCTTTCACCGGCGAGCAACTGGCCCAACTGAACGCCCTGCAAACCTTGCTGCAACTGGCGGTGGCCAACATGCAGCCCACTGAAGATGCATTGGCCGGTCTCACACCCAAGGAGCGCCAGATCGCCCTGCTGTTGCGCCAGGGCGCCAGCAATAAACAGCTGGCCCAGGAGCTGGACGTCGGCCTGCCCACCATCAAGACCCACCTGATCAACCTGTTTCGCAAGACCGGCGTCAGCAGTCGCACAGAACTGGTGGGAAGTCTTTTCCTGTAGTTCGCCTCAACCATCCGGTTGATACCCGCGCCTGCTCCCGGGCGCGATGATTCGTGGTGTTCACCCACCCAACCGGAGCTTCGCAAATGACCACCCCTTCTGACTGGATCACCGTGGGCGCCCTGGCCGAAGGCTTCGTCCCAGAGGCATTTATCCTGCCGAACCTGGCCGACCTGAGCGGCAAGGCCTTCACGCTGCACTTCGCCAATGGCTGGCAGATCGAGCACCGTTTCGAGCGCGACAGGCTCTCCTGGGTTGCAGCCGACGGTCACTCCAGCGGCAGCGCCACCTACCGTGCGACCTCGGTGCGCCCCGGCCTGTACCTGGTGGATTTCATCAAGCGCGAAGGCACGCAGGCCTGGTCGGTCAGCCTGGTGCTCGACACCGCCAGCGCTTCGTTCACCGCTGTGCTCGGGCGCATGCCCACCCAGGAACAAACCCGCGAAGGCCTCTACAGCCGCGCCCTGGCCGGCAAGCCGCTGACGTCGGTGGAAGTGGAATTCCTCCACGGCAGCCTCGACCGCCCGTGGCAGCCAGGCCAATGCCCCCACGCGCCCACCACCGAACTAACCGGCCTGCGCAACCAGTATCGCTACAGCCCGAGCGAGGTCTACGAGCACATCTACCTCAACCACCAGTTCTACGCCTGGCAATGCCTCAAGGGTGTCGAGCAAGGCCTGTGCGACACCGACCGCTGCGATTACTACAAGATCGCCGACCAGCTCTACCTGTTCGTCTGGCGCGAAAAAATCATCCCCACCCTCGGCCTGGTGCTGATCGACCTGCAGCAACACCGCAGCGACGGCAAGATCTTCGGCTATGCCGACGCCTCCTTCGATGAGCTATCGAACTTTCCCATCAGTTCCTACTGCCAGGTGCTCAATCGCACGGAGCATCCTGATGACTGAGCCGCGCACGATTGTGATCACCGGGGCCGGCACGGGCATCGGTGCTGCGTGCGCCCGGCTGTACGCCGCCGAGGGTGCGCAGTTGGTACTGATCGGCCGTCGTCACGAGCCGCTGGAGCAGGTCGCGCGGGAAACCGGGGGGTTGGTGTTGGTGGGAGATGCAGCCTGCCCGCAGACCTGGGAGGGTTTTATTGCGCAGATTCGCCAGCACTATGGGCGGATCGACGTGCTGCTGGCCTGTGCGGGCGGCCATGGCGTGGGCAGCGCCACCGACACCAGCCCGCAGACCTGGGAGGCGGCGCTGCGCAGCAACCTCGACAGCGCCTTCTACAGTGCGCGGGCGTGTTTGCCGCTGCTGCTGGAAAGTGGCGGGAACATCGTGCTGATGGGTTCGATTGCCTCACTGGCTGCCGGGCCCGAGGTGTGCGGCTACACCACGGCCAAGCATGCCTTGCTCGGGCTCAATCGCTCGCTGGCCCGGGATTACGGCCCGCGCGGGGTGCGGGTGAACGCGGTGTGCCCCGGCTGGGTGCGCACGCCGATGGCGGATGAGGAGATGCAGCCGTTGATGGACTTTTATGGCGAAACGCTGCAACACGCCTATGACCGGGTGTGCGCCGACGTGCCGTTGCGACGCCCCGCCAGCGCTGAAGAAATCGCCAGGGTGTGCCGCTTCCTGGCATCCAGTGACGCGTCGATCATTACGGGTGCGACGCTGGTGGCGGACGGGGGCTCAAGCATCGTCGATGTGCCGACGCTGGCCTATGCGCGTATGGAGCAGCGTCATGAATGAAGACCTGGACTTCACTGGTCGCAACGTATTGGTAACGGGTGGCGCCCAGGGTATTGGTCGGGCCATCGTCGAAGCGTTTGCCCTGCGGGGTGCGCGGGTGATGATCGCCGACCTGCAACTGGCAGAGGCGCTCGCGCTGGAGCTGTGCGGGCGCAGCTGCCAGGTGGAAGCGGTGACGGTGGATCTGGCGGATGCGGCTGCGGTTTTCGAGCTGATTGCGGGGGTGGAACACGACTGGGGGCGGCTGGATATTCTGGTGCATAACGCCGGGTATTTTCCGCTGACGCCCTTTGCCGAGATCACTCCGGCGATGCTCGGCCGTACCTTGGCGGTCAACCTCTCGGCGTTGTTCTGGCTGACCCAGGCGGCGCTGCCGATGTTCCGCCGTCAGGGTCGGGGCTGCGTGCTGGTTACGTCGTCTGTCACGGGGCCGCGGGTTGCGTTTCCGGGGTTGAGTCACTATGCGGCGTCGAAGGCCGGGGTCAACGGGTTCATTCGCAATGCGGCGCTGGAAATGGCCGGTTTGAATGTGCGAGTCAACGGTGTGGAGCCCGGCATGATCGCAACCCCGGCCATGGGCAACCTGGGGGATGACCAGGTAAATGCACAGATCGCCAGCCGGGTACCGCTGGGACGGCTGGGCGCACCGTCGGATATTGCCGGGGCAATGCTGTTCCTGGCATCGGACCTGGCAGGCTATATCACTGGGCAAACGCTGGTGGTGGATGGCGGCTCGACCTTGCCGGAGGTTTAACGAAACGTCCTACCGAACTGCCGGATAACCTCTACTCCCCTGCCCTGAGAACCTCTGCAAAGTCCCTCGCCTGATCACACAGCGCGAGGGAACGCCGATGTTTTTTTCGATTAATGCCCTGCCCGATGGGGCTGCCTCTTGAATCCCGCCATAGGCTTTCTGGTCGTGGCGGCGATGGACCCGAAGACGCGCGACGTCGATGGGGTTCTCAATGACTTCACACATTGCCTGAACACCTACGACGCGTGGGCCGAGAGCTTCTGGAGCTTTTCGGCACTGGATGTCGAGCAGGTGTTCAAGGTCGGCGACGAGGTTTCGCTGGTCGCGCCCATCACCCGTTCCCTGTATCCCGCCAGCACCGTCGCGACCTGCAAGGCCAACTCACCGTTGACCCTGGTGCACATGTTCCAGAGCACACGGTTCGTGCCCATCGGCAATACGCCGGTGATGCTGCAGGAAGTCGCGCAAGACGGTGGCGCCCTCGGCGACCCCATCCATAAAACCATCGGCCCCAGCGGCATTCTCGAAGTCATCGAGTGCACCGTCGACCGGCAGTATCGAGTCAGCTTTTACCCCAACGTTTCCAGGGACCACATCAAGGCACTGTATGCCTCCTATCAGTCCGAGATCAGCTCGCTGGAAGGCAACTTGCGCGGTCAGTGGACGAGCACGTTCAAGCCAATATGGGAGAGCTATTCCAAGGCGGGTTATGGCGAGCGCTACACCTCGCTGCAACTGGCTTATGCGCGGGGCTTTGAAAACGTGCTTTACGGTCTCTGGGACGGTATTGCGCAGCTGTACCAGTGGTTGGCAGACATCAAGCCCAACAGCGAAAAGCTCCTGCAGTACCTCTCCCAAGCCGAGCTTGGAGCGCTCCTGAAGCTCAGTCATGAGGCGATTGCCAAAGGATTGTTGATTCTCAGCGACGAGCCGCTGCTGTTCATCTACCTGTCCGCGATGGTCAGTTGGATGCGCATGCTGCCGCCGCATTACATGTTTGAGTTGCTCGGGGAAATCACCACCGAGGTGTTGCTCAACCTGCTGTTGCTGTGGGCTACCGGCGGTATGGGTGTGGCGGTACGGCTGGGCGCGCAGGTGCTGGGCAAGGTCAGGTCCGAACGGGCACGGGAGTGGTTGGAGCAGATTGCCAAGCTGGGCGGTACGGCCCCGCTGGATAGGCATGCGGAGGTGCTTAAGCCGTTATCGCTTCAGAGTCAGGCAGTACCGGTGAAGGCTGCGGCGGTGCCGTTGAAGGCTGGCGTGGACGAGATTTCCAATCCGGCACCGATGGTGCGGGAGCCGAAGACGGCGCGCACGGCGCTGGTGAAGCAAGAACATGTGGATGATGCCCCGGCTTCGGCGAAAAACCCCAATGGGGATGCTTCGGTCTGTTCGGCGAATACCTGTACCAATGGCTGCCCGGTTTCGATGGTTACTGGTGAGGAACTGCTGACCCTCACAGACGGCTCGTTGGAGGGTGTCCTGCCATTTGCCTGGACGCGGTTGTATCGCAGCAGTGCCGTGGAAGTGGATTGCGGGTTGGGGTTTGGCTGGAGTCATGCGCTGGCGCAGCGCTTGGTGGTGAGCGGCGAATCGGTGGTGTGGACCGATCACGAGAACCGCAGCACCACCTTTCCCCTGCCCTCTGCTGCACGGCCGGCGATCACCAATAGCCTGGCGGAAGCGGCGATTTATCGGGGTGCTTTGCCGGATGAACTGGTGCTGGCTCAGGCGTCGCTTTTCTACCACTTCCGTGACGGTGTGCTGACGGCGATCAGCGA
>Ga0247742_10000161_pt1 | contig 57588 bp, 66 predicted proteins | sample UWRJL208509C2_FD_180944 | JGI IMG/M metagenome (GOLD analysis project Ga0247742, IMG submission 180944) | Plant litter microbial communities from Arlington Agricultural Research Station in Wisconsin, United States - UWRJ-L208-509C-2 | ecosystem: Environmental > Terrestrial > Plant litter >...
GCATAGGAGCCGGATGATGGGAAACTATCAAGTCCGGTTCCGTGGGAGGGAGAGAGGGCCGCGTCAATGACCGACCTCCTCCCTACCCGACTTTAAGGTGAAGGCATCGCCTGAGCGCGAGGGTCGCAATCCCGCGACCGGAGAAAAGATGACTGTTGCCGCTTCGAAGAAGCTGACCTTTGCGCCTGCCAAGGCGCTCAAGGATGCACTGAACAAGTGATCCCTGGCGCGGAGAGCCCCGCCTTGTCGGGCGGGGCATCCAGTATCAGTGCCGGTTCGACCGGGACCAGATGAGGGAGAGGCCTTCCTCGCCTTCGACCTCGACCAGCGTTGCGTAGATCGGAGCCGGGAAGCTCGGGTCGTCGAGCTTGACGGAGAGGTAATCGCGACCTTCGCTCGAGGTCTTCTTCCAGGCTGCGCCGAATTCGACCGTAGCCCCGGCGAGGATGCGCTAGTCCGGGCCCTTTTCGGAAGTGCGCTCGACTGCGCGGATGGTTGCCTTGACGTTGAGGTTGAGGGTCTTGATGGTGCCGGAGAAGCCGTTGCCGGAAGCGGTGAAAGAGCCGATGGTTGCCATTGTCGTATTCCTTTTCGGTTGTTCGGGCCGCGTCCATCGCGGCCTCGATGGCAGTCGATAGGACCGGAGACGATCGGCCTGCATCCAACGGACCGAAACGGAGTGGAGGACGGCCAGGGAGAGGCTTTCTTGTCTCGCGAGGAATGGGCGCTTCAGCGCGCAGGGGAAGAAAACGATCCGGCCGTTGCGGATGCCGATCGAGCCGAGCATCGCGAGGCGGTCTTTGGTCAGACATGCCCCATCGAGACCGCAGTGGACGTGCCAGTGGACTGATCAAGGATTGCGGCAAATGGCATCATTCTGGTGGTGACCAATGGGAACGGGTGCATAGCGCCAACAGCCCGGATCGAATGGTCGGAGCCAACGACTGCATGTGGGAGGCTGCCGCGAATGGAGCATTGTAGCCCCTCGCTTAGCGGGTCGCGGCGCCAGGCCTTGATGATCAACATTACTGGGAACCGCTCTACCTTCTCGTCGGCAGATCCATCGGGTTCTCAGCGTAGTTCGAGCGGCCACGTGTCGTGTCGGCGCTGACACACAGTGGGCAACCTACGCCGGCCACGGACGCGGCGGTTACCGCCTCCAAAGTTGAATTACTATCCATAAGCTGGGTTTTGGCGCGAGAGCCAGTGCTTCCGCTAGCCGGCCGTTTCGAAAAGGCCGGTCGGAAAGCCGTCTAGGCTGATCTGGTTCTTTTCCCGCCAGTAGTCGTTGATCCCGTCGACGCCCTTGGCCTTGGCCCAGGCGTCCATCTGCGGGCGCTCTTCCTGGTATTCGAACAACGGCACGCCGTAGCCGCAGGATGTCTGAACCAGATCGAAGTCAAGCCTTATCATCTGCCGCGCGCCAAGCGGCGCCTTGCCGTCGAACCGCTCGTCCAGCAGGCTGGCAAACTCGTCACTGTCGCGATGGATGACGCGCCCCTTGCCGAAAAGCCGCATGATTAGCGGCGGCCCGGAAACCGCACAGAACATGATGGTGAGGCGGTCGTTTATCCTCAGATGGGCAGCGGTCTCGTTGCCGCTGCCGGTGCGGTCGAGATACATCGCCGCGTTGTGCCCAAGGATACGAAACATGTCCGTGCTGCGCGGAGATATGTTGACATGACCGGTCGGCGCTGCCGATGCGATGAAGAACATGTGCTGTGCCACGATGAAGCGATGGTGTTGCGGTTCGAGAGTCGGGAAGAATTTGGCCATGCCCGAGAATATGGCTGGCTTCATTCGCTGCCAAGACCGGAATTTGAGAAAAGTTGATGACACGGGCGCCCTTGCTTTCAAGTGAACCGTGCATTTTGACAGTGTAACTGACACACGTCACCTGAGGAGCGCCAGCGCTTTGAAAAGCGCCTGAACAGTCACCTGATTGCCCAACGCATAGCTGCACTGCACAAAAATTAGGTGCAGCGTGTTGAAAATTCGGGCACAAAGACTTCAGCTGATGCACATGGCGGTTTCTTCCCAGTTCCGCCGCCGCAGCTGTTCCCCTCTGGAGGTCCATGACCTTCACACTTTATGGGCCGCGGTTTTCCGTCGGCCCTTTTTTTCTTTTTTCCGAACCAGGTCGCAACGGCGTTGCGGATGCTGGAGGGAGGCGGGGCCGGAGCCCCGCGATCGTCCTATTCGAATGCTGCCATCTGGGCCGTTGCGGCCTTTTGATCAACGGAGTTGGCGGGCTGCTCGACCGCGCGCTCGTAAGGCTTCCAGGTTTCGCCTGTGATGTCCTCGTAAGCCGAGACAGCGCCTTCAGCTGCCATGCGAAGGACGTGAGCCTGCAGGCCCATATCGGCTGCGAACTCGCGCTTGCGCTGGGCGCGGCTGTCGAAACCGACAGGCCCGTCCAGGTCCTCGTCTCTGGTATCGTTAGAGAGCTTCGTGGTGAGATCGCGGGCCTCTGTGGCCGCGCGGGAGTAGAACTGCCCGGCGCCGTAGGCAGAGCCGACGAAGGATCCGACGATGCGCTGCATGTGGATCTGCATGGCCTTTTCGGCAAGGCCATCCTTCAGGGCATCGGCGCTCTCGATCAACTGGCCGCGATGGAGATCGCGGATCCCGTCGCTGTCGATGAGGGCAAGGCCGAAGCTTTCGGAGATACGGAGTGCCTGGGCCGTGTCGGGGCAGACGTGCCTGACCATTTCGAGTGTGGTGGCGCGTTGGGATTTTGCCGGACGCCTCTTTTGGGTGGAGCGGTTGAGCGGTGCCATGAACGGATCCTTTATGAGCGATGTTTCAGCGAAGCCCGGGGTGCCGGTTGTCGTCCGGCTCAGCCCCTCGGGTGCGGGCAAAAGGACAGGGGCACCAGCGGCCCGGCCCAAGGTCAGGGCATTGCCAGGAGGAGCGGGTAAGGTTTGCGGATGGTGCGGCCCGCACTTGCGGGCTGCGACAGACGCGGGCCTGCCTTGCGACGAGGCGATGAACCTGCCGCAACCCGGCGCGCCAGCGGCCTTTGACCGGGACGCGCCCCTGTCAGACCGCAGCAAAACCGAGGTGCTGTGCCGGCCGAAGATCTGGTTCACGACAGCATGATGCAATTGCCATGGCGATCCGACCTTGGCACCACCGCGTCACCCACGAAAGGGCACTGATAAATCTCGATCCCAGCACACTCCAGTGCATGCCGGTTGCCAGTCCCCTGGTGCTACGGCACTTTCGAGATTGCCGCCGAGTTCTTCCCAGCCTTTGCGAAACGCATCGTCGCCCGGACGGCGGAATATGCCGTTGGCCAGATCCGATGCACCGAAGCCGGTGAACTTGATTAACCTTGCCTGCTGGTCAGGTCGGGCCGGAAGGCCGTGGCGCTCGATTTCGTTCGCCAGCAGGATGGCGGCGATGCTGTCACGCGCCCGGTCGCGCCAGGACTTGGCGAGACCGCGTGAACCCTGCAGCCGGAAATTGACCTTCGTCCTTATCTGCGGTGTGGGCTTCGGTTCTTTGCGGACCGGAGCGGCTGGCGCCGGTGTCGAGGGCCGGGGGTCGATATCGATATCTGTCCCGAAATCCGCTGCGAAACCCGGCACACCGAGATCGAAACCGGATGCGAGAGCTGTATTGCCGAACAGGTCGATGGTGAAAGGATCGTCATGCGCCATTGGAAAACTCCTGTGAGGTGGCGCGCCGAGGCGCACTCGCTGTTGGGTGCGGCTGTTGCCAGGACGCGGATGCTGGAGGTTTGGACGTGAAGACTGCCGTCAGGCAGCGATGGTTTCTGGAAGGAGACGGAACTGCACCGGCAGTTTTGCGGCGATCTCCCCGTCGGTCAGATCGTCGAGCAGCTTCCAGATCTTGCCTTGCGCTGAGGGATAGACGAGCACGATCTGGCGATTGCACAGATCGGCTGGAAATCTTTGGTCTGCATAACCACGGAAGTCCGGACCAGTCGCGCTCCAGATATGATCGAGTTTTTCTTGGTCGCTCATGGCGCGGACTGGGCGGGATTCGCGGGTGATGATCTCGGCGCGCATCCGGTCGGGCGACTGGCGATCTGTCAGATCGCAATAGCTGTGGAACCAGCGTGGCCGATCATCGATCGTCAGCGCGAAGAATACGCTGGTGACGCTGGCGGCCAGAAACTCGCGCATGGCGAACATGTCACCGCGATAGAAAAGCGGCGGCAGGATCTCGAACATATGATCGTGGTCTGCTTCCGTGATCTCGAACCACTCACCAAAATAGTGGGTGCCATGCATCCGATCATCGTCGAATGGCGCTTGGGCGTGGCGGTTGAACAGGGTGTACATCTCATGGCGGCTGGCGACGCCTTGGAACACTTTACGGATAGCGGGGGGAACGAACATCGGCTGCTCCTTTGGGGTTGGGGACCGAAGCGGAAGCCTGATCGACCTCTTCTTTCAGTGCTTTGATCACCCCTCCTCAGCCGGCGCCTCGCGGGCAGCGGGTCAAGGGCCGCCGTCAGGCGGGCGTCAGCTTCACCCTTGATGCGCTGTCCGCGTATGCGGCAGCTCTCCTTTCTCCCTCCTCCCCTTCAATTCCTCATTCCAATCCTCAGCTTCCGGCCGTAGCCGCGAGAAATCGCAACCGGCGCTGTCCGCCATCTGGCGCAGGCGATCGGTAAAAACCTCACCCTGAACGTTGTTGTCGGTCGCGGCCACCAGCCACGCGCCTTCCCCGGAAGCCAGGATCTGCAACGCCTGAGCGGTCAACGGCGACCAACCGCCTCCGGTACTGACATAGAGCGTGTCGGATCTTGTCTGCTCGATCGCGTTCAGGCTGAGCGCATCGATTGCCGCCTCCGTCACACAGATCCGACGGGCATCCACCTTTCCAAACCGGAAGAGCGCCTTGGACCCGCCGGTGGAAAACCCGCGCCAGTCCGGCCCGCGTTCCTCCCAGCCAATGACGGCGCCAGCCTCATCGACATGCTTTGCCCACATCGAGCCATATGGGCCTTCCCGAAGAACGTCTGCATCGATCGCCAAAGAGATGACCTGCCATGGCAGCGCCCGGTTCTGTCGAAGGTAGCTCCACGTCGCCGATGCGCGCCACGGCCGTTTTCTGTGGCTCCAGCGGTCAGCGATCGAAGCCCCTGTTTGCGTTTGATGGAGAGGCTTATCCCAGGCGGGTGCGGTTGGCTGAAACGCGACGAGATCGCCAACCACTGTAAGGGCCTCCGTAAATCCGATTCCACGCAGATAGCTTGCGAGCGCAAACACATCGCCCTTGGCATCCGAACGTGCGTCGAACCAGCCCCTCTCGTCGTGAATTACGATGATGATATCGTCGTCGCGCCGGAATTTTACCGCCCGGCGCGTGCTCTCTTTCCTGTCTATCGCGAAGCCCTCGTGCTCAAGTAGGGCTGCGCAGCCCACCCGGGCGCGCAGCTCTTCGATGTCATTCTTTTCCATATCACCTCCATTAGCTTTCCTGACTTATCGGACTGGCAGCGCCCAGGCCGCGAAGATGGAAGCGCGCAAGGGCGCGGTTCGCAATGTGCAGATCTGCGGGACAAGCTCGCGGCAAAGCCTCCCTTGCGCGTGCATCAGCGCAAGCGGCACGCCTCCCCCGAAGGGATGATCGGCTCAATGAGGCGAAGTCCCAATCGCTGCATCAGCTTTGCCGTAGTCTGGGCGTCAACAAATCTGGAGCACAGCAATCAGCCCGTAGCTGATCGCCCCAAGTGCCAAGAGCGAAATCGCTGCTGCACACATTACCCGCCCACCGGCATGGGCGACTGAGCGGATGTTGACGGAAAGCCCAAGCGCGGCCATTGCGACAACGGTCAGTACGGTGGAAGCGCTTGCCATTGGCACCACCAGCGTTTCAGGGATCAGCCCGGAGGAGCGGAGCGCCACCAGACCCAGGAACCCTACGATGAACCACGGGACAAGCGAATGACGGTGGCTGGTCCCGATGTCTTCCCCTTCGTTCTCCACTTTTACCAGGATACCGAGCAGGAAGATGACCGGGCCGAGCATAAGGACGCGGACCAACTTGACCAGAGTACCAGTCTGGACAGCTAGGACGCCGACCGGTGCCGTTGCAGCCAGAACCTGTGGCACGGCATAGACTGAAAGACCTGCAAGCACGCCATATTGCGATGTACTCATCCCGGCATCGAAGTAAAGCATCGGCAGCAGGAATACGGCGAGCACGCCGAGCACAGCGGTAAACGATAGCGCTGCTGCTATCTCCTCCGAGCCTGCCTCGATGACCGGCGCAACGGCGACGATTGCCGAATTCCCGCAGATGGAATTGCCGCAGGCGATCAACGTTGCTAGCTTCGGTGGCAGTCCAAGCAGGCGACCTACCATGTAGCTGACTGCTATCGACAGGACGACGACGACCGCAATGCCGGCGATCAGCGCAACACCGGCACCACGGATGGCAGCGAGGCTGATAGATGCTCCAAGCAGGACAATGGCGATCTCGAGCAGGATCTTTGCGCTGAAATTGATGCCAGGGTGGTAAGAACTTGGCAACGGCCGGATCGTGCAGACCGCGATCCCTAGAGCGATCGCCAGCACCAGACTCTCGATCCACTTGCCGCCGAACAGGATCATCTCTGCCCGTTCGCCGGCAAATGCGGCGATCGCGACAGCGGTGCAGAGAGTCAAGCCCGGCATGATGGGGGAGATGCGTCGGAGGTGGGTCATTTCTGTACTGCCGATCGGGCTGGTGTTTCCTGACGGCAGAATGTCTCACCTACAATCATCGACATCCATCGAATATTATCCTACGTTTTGTTAGATGAAATAGAATGATTCACTCATGACCTTTGAGCAGCTTGCAATTTTCGTCGCCGTCGCGGAGCGCGAACACCTGACCAATGCTGCGGAGGCGATCCATCTCACACCTTCTGCTGTCAGCACAGCTATCAAGAATCTCGAGGCGTATTACAGTGTGGAGCTCTTTCACCGCGTGGGACGTCGTATCGAGCTCACGCATACCGGCCGGACATTTCTCGACGAAGCCAGGGCGACGCTGGCACGCGTGCATTCTGCCGAGCTGATACTTTCGGAACTCGGCGGTCTGCAGCGCGGGCGCCTTACGCTTTGCGTCAGCCAGACGATCGCAAGCTACTGGCTTCCACCCATTCTAATGCGCTTCCATCGCGATTATCCAGGTATCGAACTCGATCTGGCGATCGGCAACACGCGAACGGTCTCCGATGCCGTGATCCAGGGGCAGGCGGAGCTTGGATTCGTCGAAGGCGAACTGGATGCCCCGGTGCTGTCTTCGCAGGTGGTCTCGCAGGATGCCTTGGTTGTCGTTGTTGGCGCCAGTCACCCTTGGGCCGACGGGCGAACCTTGTCCACGCAGGACCTCGTCGTCGGGAGCATGTGGGTGATGCGAGAGGAGGGATCCGGCACGCGGTCGGAATTCGAGAATGCGATCGACCAATCGGGTGGATCACACAACGACCTGCAGATCGCACTGACGCTTCCCTCCAACGAGGCTGTGTTGTCGGCCGTCCGGTCTGGCGATTGCGCGGCAGCGATTTCGAGCGCTGCGGCCGGCCTCTATTTGCAACAAGGCTTGCTCGTTAAAGCGGCCTTCGATCTTCCGGTTCGAAATTTCCGGTTGCTGCGCCATAAAGAACGGAACGCCAGCAAGGCGGCGTTGGCGCTTGCGGCAATGTGCCGGTCTTGAAGCGGACCGAGCACGACCCGTTTTGTCAACTTTGTTGGCGCACGGCAAGACAGTGGGGCTGCGCAGACGACATACCGGATTGAAGGCGAGTACTTTAGTTACCTACCGGGCTGAGCACCGATACGTCGGCACATCTATTCGGCCGTCCATGGAGGTACGTCACACGCCTGCTCGTCATCCCGGGGAAAAATGGCCGAGCGGTATTGTGCTCCATGATCCGGCCCCTGATAATTCAGCTCCGTCGGATCCTGGACGACCGAGAAATAAATCTGCAGGATTTGGCCGTAGCGAAGGTTTTGGGATCGAAGACGATTTTTACGGATTCAGCATGGCCGGTTGTCCACGTACTCACAGTCTCACCGGGCCGTGTTCTTCGCGCCACCGATATAGCCGGACGTTGCGCTGATCACGCCCGTGACGTGCTGGAACACACCCTGCACACCCTAGAAGCATCCTAAGGCGAGAATGGCCGTCTCGGACGTATCATTCACCGCTTCGTCTTGCGCTGTGCGGGAATAACCCAGGCGTCTTAAGCGGCACATGAGGTCTCATAAAAGCCGAACGCGGCAATTGCTATCGCGAACACGCTGACGATCGGCATCCGCGACGGGCCCTTCGCCAGTTTCTCGCGTGTGCGCTGTCGATAGAGGTTCATGTTATTTCCTTTCGTACTGCCCCGACATTATCGCCCGCAATTTTCGTAGTTAGATGGAATAAACGCGCGTCCCGGATGTCCACATCGCTGGAAAATCATTCCATGCACCGAAGGACATCTCGAATGAAACATACTTCTGTTCTCCTCGCCTTCGCCGGCGTTGGTGGCCTTTTTGCCGCCAGCCCAGCATTCGCGCATGCCCATCTCAAGAGCGCAAACCCCACCGACAAGGCGATCGTGTCGACCGCGCCGACGGCGTTGACACTAGATTTCAAAGAGGGTCTGAACCTTGCCTTTTCCGGCGCCGATCTGCTGGACGCTTCAGGTTCGTCGGTACTGCAGGGCAAGGCACAGCTGTCGAACGGAGACGACACCCTCACCATTCCTCTGCAGTCAACGCTCAAGCCCGGCGATTACACCGTCAAATGGCATGCTCTTTCGGCTGACGGTCACAAGACCGACGGTAGCTACAGCTTCACGGTCAAGCCTTGATTGATCCGCTAGGGCTTTGGATCTTTGGCCGTGTTGTTATCGACACGTCTCTCATGGTGCTCTGGGGGTGTACAGGATTCTTGTCCACCATCACTCCGCCACCGCTACGACCCGTACTCGCGCGGCGCGTATGGGGCATCTCCGTAATTTGCATAATGATGCTGGTCGTGGGGCTCCTGGCCATCCTTCCTGCGCAGATCGCGGTCGTGACCGATGATTGGCGCGCCACCGTCGACCCGCAAACGCTCTGGTCGTTTCTCACGCTGACGAGCGGTGGGCGGGTATGGGATATTCTTGCCGGGGGTTCGTTACTGCTTGGACTGGGCCGTTGGCTTCAGCCCCGCCGCCATGCTCTTGTCACGGTTCTGGCCGGCTGCTGCTTGGCGAGCCTTTCCCTCACAGGGCATGCGGCGATGACGACCGGCCTTCAGCGCGCTCTACATGCCAGCATCGACATCGTCCATATACTTTCCGCCGGAGCATGGCTCGGCGGTCTTGTCGCTTTCGTATTTATTATGGCGGCGACGCATGACATTCCTCAGCGGCCTCACGCAGTGGTGGCGTTGTCCCGATTCTCGACGTTGGGCCACGTCGCCGTCGCACTTGCAATCTTGAGTGGGGTAGCCAATAGCCTGCTCATCCTGGGACATCTACCGACAAACTTGCAGTCGCCTTATCAAACACAGCTGCTCATCAAGATCGGGCTTGTTGGGATCATGACGCTTACAGCCGTCGTCAATCGATATGTTTTCGTTCCCCTCTTGCGGAAAAGGCAGCGGTTTGCGGAAACGGCGCTGCAGGCCGGTGCGACCTTCGAGCTCTTGCTTGGTGTGATCGCAGTCACACTCGTTGCCGCCTTTGGAACGATGGACCCGTCCTGATACTGCGGGATGCCGCGATCCGGTGCAGCATCCAGAAAAATTTCAGATTGACCGGAATAATCCGCTGTCGGCGATGTCTACCCCTCTGAACTCTTCGAGAGAGATCAGGAGATAACAATGACCGCCTTCTTTCGCAGTACCCGTATTCTTGTCACCACATCGCTGCTCGCCATCGTCTCGGTATCGGCGTTTGCCCAGGATGCACCAGCCCATCATCACGAAACCGCTTCCGGCACCACCGGCGAAGCACCGTTCCTGCAGGAAAACGACGCAGCCATGGTAAAAATGATGAACGACATGGCGGTCAAGCCGACAGGCGATGTCAATCGCGATTTCGTCGAGATAATGCTCCCGCATCACCAGGGCGCCATCGACATGGCCGTTGCCTATTTGCGCTACGGCAACAACGAGCAGCTCAAGCGGATCGCGCAGGAGATCATCGTCGATCAGCAGCAGGAAATCGCCGCCATGCGCATGGCGCTCGGCGATCCTCTTCCGGCCTCCGACGCGGCGCCGACGCAGGTCGATCCCAAAGATACGAAGGCAGCACAGAACTCCGACCAAGAGACGTCATCGAAGGCCCCGGCCATGCAGATGATGATGATGAAACCGGCCAATTGAAAAGGACCGAGACATGAGAACCAACCTGAAGATCCTTACGCTATTGGCAAGCACCGTGCTTGCCCCCGTGGCAGCCTTTGCCGGCCAGGCGCCTGGCCTTGCCTCCGATCCGGACATTCCGATCAGCCACAAGGACCGCGTCTATGCGGCCGAGCAGTTCTCCAATACGGTGTCGGTCTCCGATCCGGTCGACAACAAACTGCTTGGTGTCATCAAGCTCGGCGATCCCCAGCCCGGCAACCTGAGCCCCCTTTACAAGGGCCAGGTCCTCGTCCACGGCATGGGGTTCTCCCCGGATCACAAGACGCTCGCCATCGTGTCGATTGGTTCAAATTCGGTCACCTTTATCGATACGGCGACCAATGCCGTGAAGCACACGACCTATGTCGGCCGTTCCCCGCACGAGGCCTTCTTTACGCCTGACGGCAAAGAAGTCTGGGTGACGGTGCGTGGCGAGGACTATATCTCAGTCATTGATGCGAATACTTTCGAAGAAAAGACCCGCATCAAGGTTGCTTCCGGTCCGGGCATGCAGATATTCTCGCCGGATGGCAAGTATGGCTATATTTGCTCATCCTTCAATCCGGATGTCGCTGTGGTCACCGTCGCAGACCATCAGATCGTTGGCCATGTGAAACAGGCAAGCCCGTTCTGCCCGAACATCGCGGCTTCGGCTGATGGCAAGCAGGTCTGGTTTACGCTGAAGGATGTCGGCAAGACGCAGATCTTCAATGCCGAGGCACCCTTTGACCTCATCAAGACGCTCGACACTGGCCCGATCACCAACCACGTCAACCTCGTCGTCAACAAGAACGGTAGCTTCGCTTATGTGACGGTCGGTGGCCTCAACGAAGTGAAGGTGTTCCGCACCGACAACTTCGAACAGGTCGCCACCATCCCAGTCGGCAACCTACCGCACGGTATCTGGCCGTCGGGCGATGGCACGCGCGTTTATGTCGGGCTTGAAAATGCCGATCAGTTCGCTGTCATCAATACTTTGACCAACAAGGTTATCGCCAACATCCCGATCGGCCAGGCGCCGCAGGCCGTAGCCTATGTTCCGAACGCCGTGCCCGAAGGCGATGGCATGCAGAATCTCGTGCCGCTCGGTGCCGCGGGTGATGCTGCCCATCTCAAGCTTGCAACGAAGGGAGACAAGAACAAGAAGCAGACGACGAGCGTGACCCTGTTCAATCAGGGGCTGACGCAGGTCGTCCAGGCTGCGGTTGCCGGTTTGGATCCCAAAAAGCCCTACATCCTTGCTCTCGCCGACAAACCAGACGGTAGTGGCGAGTTCCAGAGCCTCGCGGCCTTCATGACCAATCCGGCTGGTTCGGCTATTGTCAACGCCGTCGGTCCGATCCGGCAGATCGTCGAAGCCAAGCACAAGGACGAAAAGCGCTATCTCGTCGTCGCCACCTCGGCCGATGGAAAGCCAGGCGAAATCGTTCAGGTTCAGGCAGATTAAGTGAAAGTGGCCCGCCCGATCGGGGCGGGCCACCCCACAGGAAGCTGAATACGGATGGATGATCTTCTCTCTCAGGTCGAGCCGATGATCCCGGCATTGCGACGCTATGCCCGTAGTCTCGTTCACGACACAGTCGCCGCTGACGATCTTGTGCAGGACTGCCTTGAACGGGTGATCTCTCATTGGCAGCGGCGCCGCAATGATGACGCTCGCACCTGGGTCTTCACAATCCTGCATAATCTTGCGGTCAACCGACTGCGGCAGGCCGCCCGGCACGGCCGGCATGTCGGCATAGAAGACATCGCGGAAGATCTGATGTCACAACCCCCGACACAGGAGGACGATCTTGCAAGAGCCGATGTCTCCTCGGCGATCCAACAACTGCCGGAGGAACAGCGAAGCGTGCTGCTGCTGGTATCGGTCGAAGACCTTAGTTACGCCCAGGTCGCCGAAGTCCTGGCGATCCCAATCGGGACCGTGATGTCGCGACTGTCTCGCGCGCGCGAGCGCCTGCGGCAGATCTTGGAAAGTCCCGCCAGGGGCGCTAGACCCGGCTCGCATCTGCGGAGAGTGAAATGACAGACAGGCCCATCACCGAAGACGATCTCCACGCTTATATCGACGGCCGGCTTGACGCTGCACGCAGGGAAGAAGTGTCCACGTATCTCGAAAAGCACCCGGATGTTGCCGACCGGGTGTCCTCCTACAGCGCCCAGCGCACAATTCTGCACCGCGCCTTCGATCCCATCGCCGACGAACCGATCCCCACCAGGCTCAATCTCAATCACATGATCGCCACGAGGCGGCAAAACAGGGTCTCCACCTGGCGCCTTGCCGCAGCAGCCGTCGTGCTTCTGGTCGCTGGCGGTTCCGGCGGCTGGTACTTGCGCGATATGACGCTCCCCCCAACCGAAGGTGTGGTCGCCCTCGCCCGCGAAGCCTCTGACAGTTTCGCCACCTATGCGGCAGATCGGACCAGACCGGTGGAGCTCCGGGCCGACAATATGGTCGAGCTGGTAGACTGGGCGACGGAACGAATGGGGCAGAAGCCTGTCCTGCCGGACCTGTCCAAATCCGGATACCGGCTGATGGGCGGCCGAGTGGTCTCCACGCCTCATGGTGCCGGCTTAATGCTGATGTATGACGATGACCAGGGCACGCGCCTTGTCATGTTGACGAGACCGATGGCCGTGGACCAGACTCGGACGATGACGCCCCATTCTCAAGGCAAGGTAGACGGCTGGGCCTGGGCATCGAACGGGATGGGTTATAGTCTTGTAGGCTCGTTATCCTCCGAGGCGTTGCATCCACTCGCTGACGATATTCGCCAGCAGGTGCAGGGCGAGGCCTGAACATCAGTCGGGATTTTAGATGCATAGTAATCCTGGGCGTAGATGCTCTCGCCCCGGACCATCAGCGTCAAACGGAAATGTCGAGCTCATCCGTAAGACTGATCAAAGAGCCCAGCCCGAAGGCGAGGCTGAACGTGATCAAATCTTTGGGAGGGCAGTATAATTGCTAAAAAACGGGCTCAGTAGGGAACTGGTCCGTCTTCCAAGGCGAGACATCGGCAGAGGCACAGCGTTCGATTTGTCTGGTGGTCATCGATCGTATCAGTGCGACGGCGCGCAGGTGGAAACCTTGGCGTGGAGGTTTAAGCGCACCGAACAAGGCGCTGCCAAATTGACCCGTTCGAGACTTTGACCCCCTTTACTCTTGTCACTTTAAGATTGACAAATGGAACACCATTTAAAGTCAACTTGATATTCACTTTGAATCCATGCAATAATGTCCATTATGAATGAACAGACCACGCCCAAGCTAAAGTACCTCATCCAATCGGTTCCGCCGGGCTTTCTTGTCGATTCGGCCTGGACGGCACGCCACGCAATCTCACGGCAATCCGTATCGGCGTATATCAAGCAGGGCTGGCTCGAACGGATCGCGACAGGCGTCTACCGACGCCCATTTTCGGCAAGAGAAACGACGCAAGCCGTCACGGGTTGGAAAATTCCCTTGTTATCCGCGCAATGGATCATGGGACATGCATTTCATGTCGGCGGTCTGACCGCGCTTGGATTGCGCGGCCATTCCCACTACTTGCAGCTGGGCAGCGATACACGCGTCTACCTCTATGGCTCCGATATACCTGACTGGCTTATGACATTGACAACCGATGCCACGTTCGTCCGACGAGGTCATGGACTGTTCCCCGACGAGAACAACAGCGTGGAGAACAGCGAATTCAGCCTCTCCGATAATCCAGATGAGGAACTGGCCATGAGCCCCTGGCGCTGGCCTATCAAAATGTCGTCTGCAGAGCGGGCGATACTGGAGGTTCTCGATGAACTTCCGAAGAACGAGAGCTTTCACAACATCGACATGGTGTTCGAGGGAATGGTCAATCTGCGCCCGAAAATGTTGACGACGCTGTTGACCCAGTGTCGCAGCGTGAAGGTTAAGCGCCTTTTCTTCGTCTATGCCGACAAGCACGCGCATGCTTGGCTCAAGCATATCGACAGATCGCAGATCGATATGGGACGGGGCGATCGAGCACTCGTTCCAGGCGGAAGGATCCACCCGATTTATCGCGTAACGGTCCCTGCCGACCTGCTGCCAAAGGAGAATGTCGATGGCGCGTAATCGCTATATGCGGCAGGTCGAGCTGCTCGTCCGGACGTTGCCCTATATCGCGCGGCAGGATGTCTTCGCTCTCAAGGGGGGAACGGCCATCAACCTATTCTACAGGGATATGCCTCGATTGTCAGTCGATATCGACCTCACCTACCTTCCCATCGAGGATCGGGAAACAACGCTCAGCGGTATCGACGCCGCGCTTGACCGCATTCGCGACGACCTGCTGAAAAACCTGCGCGGCGTCGATGTCCAGCGGATCGCCGGCGGCGGCAACAATGACACGCGGGTCTTGGTCCGTCAGGGCGCCACCGAAATCAAGATAGAGACCTCGCCGGTCGCGCGCGGAACAGTGCATCTTCCAGAGCTGCGGGCGGTAACAGATGGCGTCGCCGAAGCGTTCGGCTTTGCCGAAATGCAGGTGGTGTCATTCGAGGATCTGTTTGGTGGCAAGCTTCATGCCGCCGTGGACCGCCAGCACCCGCGCGATCTCTTCGACGTGAAGCTGCTCTACGATAACGAAGGGCTCACCGATGCGTTGTTTCGCACCTTCCTGATCTACGTCGCAAGCTCCGGCCGTCCCCCGCATGAGCTGATCAGGCCGTCATTGTCCGAAATCGAAGACGCCTTCGTGAAAGAATTCGAAGGCATGACCATTGAGCCTGTCAGCCTGATCGAACTGAAAGACGCGCGAGTTCGGCTGACAGATGACCTTCGAGGCCGCCTCGATGATAAAGCGATGCGGTTCCTGCTTACTCTCCATGATACGGAGCCGGATTTCGACGCCATTGGGTTGCCGCAGGCAGCGGCACTACCGGCAGTCCGGTGGAAGTTGCTCAATCTGGCAAAGCTGAAGCAGCAGAACCCCGATAAACACTCGCTGCAGCGTGCAGAGATCGAGAATATGTTTGCTTAAGCTTACGACATTCTCAATCACGGCGGGCAGCAGGTTTGTGTGCGCTCAGCGCCGCCTTATTCTCGGCGAGATCGGTTCACCACATCATTCTGATTTTCGCTAGTCGTTGCTCTGACGTTGCGTTTCTTTTTCCGCGACACCGTTCTCGACCACGCTCCACCGATGGGGGCCTTTGTCTTTCGTACCCCGCTACTGTCGATGTGGCGCGTGCCCGGCGCCTTAAATTGGACTCTGTCGGGCGCCATTCCCTATTCGGCGATGGAAGTGCCGCTGGTCCTTTCGGCGCTCTGGCTCTGGCGCGAAGTTCTCGATCCAAGCCGCGCCGCCGGTGGCGCACTCGCTGTCTGCAGCACCACAGCGTTGGTGCAGGGATCAAATTTCAGCGTTATGGATCGGCCTTGATGCGCGGATCGTTAATGGCGGTGTCGTAGATGGTGAGCCAGCCCGATAACTGGTCTCCACCACCGATGCCGTTCAAGCACAATTCCTCCCGCCGCCATCGTATCGATAAGATGCAGTTCAAGGTGACGAACTGGCCGGAGTACGAAGCAGGCCTTCGTCGGCGCGGAAGTCTGACGCTTTGGTTGACGCCGCAAGCACTGTCGTCCTGGCAGGCGCCGAAGCGCAGGACGCGTGGTGGCCAGCCGCGCTATTCCGAGCTGGCGATCGAGACCGCCTTGACGCTGGGACTGGTGTTCGGCTTGCGCCTGCGGCAGACCGAAGGCTTCTTGACCTCGGTGCTGAAGCTGATTGGACTGGATCTCGCCGTTCCCGATCACACGACCCTGAGCCGTCATGCAAGCAAGCCGCGCGCGCCGTATAAGCGGTACGATGATCGCATCCCCAAGAAGGAGCCCGTCCACGTTTTGGTCGATAGCACAGGTTTGCAGGTCTACGGCGCGGGTCAGTGGCTGGAGGAAAAACACGGTGCCAAATCCCGCAGGGATTGGCGCAAACTGCAGCTGGCGCTGGATGCCAACAGTGTGACATCATCGCACACGTCATGACCGATCAGGAGGCCGGCGATGCTTCGCAGGTGGAGCCGCTACTCGACCAGATCGATATGCAGATCGGGCAGTTCACGGCTGATGGAGCCTATGACGGTGAGCCGACCTACAACGCCGTCACCAGCCACAGCGCCGATGCTGCGGTGATCATTCCGCCACGTGCCAATGCGGTGGATGGGAAGGACACCGATCCATCCAGTCAACGAGACCGTCATATCGCGGCGATCAACGCCGATGGCCGGATGAAGTGGCAGGCCGCGACCGACTACGGCAAACGCTCTCTGGTCGAGACGGCAATCGGTCGCTACAAATCGCTGGTCGGACGACGTCTGCGGGCGCGCTCATTTGCGGCCCAGCAGACGGAAGCCGCCCTCGGCTGCGACGTCCTCAATCGCATGTTGGCCTGTGCACGCCCGAGATCCGTCCGCTGCAAGACGGCTTCCGAGTAGCCGCATTATCAAAGACAGAAATCTGCTTAACCGCGATCCCTGCACCAACGTCACGTCGATCAATTCGCTCTTAGGAGCACTGATCTGGCCAGACCGTAACACGAACAGATGGTACATGTCGGCTTATATGAAGACCTAAAGGTATTCGGACGTCGATAAGATCGACTCGGTTGACGATCAGTGCTGCAAAGCTTGCTCCCGCGCCAGATTCATAAGAGCAGCAACCAGCCGCCCCCGTCGCCAGGAGGGATCGCCGGGATATTGAATGCTTGGCTTCGAACATCTGCCAAATCGTCTGCGCCGTCTGTTCGGGATGGCTATGAGCCTTGACATAGGCAACGCATTTATCGAGCAGCCAGACATTCAGTTCCTCCAGGCTTTTGACCCTGAGGCGCGGCGTGAAGAACCGCTCGCGCACGAGGCCGACCTGGTTCTCGACCTGTCCCTTCTCCCAGCCGGATGCCGGCGTGCAGGCTACGGGGTGGACGAGATAATGGCTGCACATCTGCAGGAAACGGCGATTGAGCGATCGGCTTACCCGTCCTGAAAGATGCGTGCCGTAAAGAAGCACTGGGCTCAAGCCGTACTCGAACGTGATCTGCTAGAGCAGACCCGCGCCTCTAGTGACGGCGCGGAGGTTATCTCACGCACACGTCAGAACGGGTCTGCTGATGTCAGTTCGAGCCGTAGCATACTTATTGTCGAGGACGAGCCCAAGCTTCGCTACAATTTTGTCGATTTTTTCGATCAAGCTGGACATAGAACTTTTGAAGCAGCGAATTCCGACGAAGCGCTGATTCACCTCAAGAACAATGAGATCGATATCCTCTTCACGGACGTTGACATGCCGGGAAGCGTCGACGGCTTGGGCCTTGCAGCAACAGTTCGCTCCCGTTGGCCCGAGACCAAGATCGTTGTGACGTCAGGCCTGATCACCCTTGCGCACAACGATGAGGAGCTCGGTATTTCGTTTCTCTCGAAGCCGGCATCTGGGTTCGAGTTACTCGAGTTGATCGCGTCAAGGTCCAAATAGGAAAGAATTGTTTTAAACATCCCCTGGCGAGGCGAGCGGTAGCGGGTGGAACCGCATGGTCGGTTGTTCATTATTATCCAGACCGCAGGATGTCTGCGGGACGGGGAGGTTATCATGCAGACGAACAGCTTTATCGCAGACGTGACGCTCGCCATCGGAGCAAGTTCCTTCAAGGTCGACCGTTTAACGATCGCAGGAACGCATACGTCCGCTGAGGATCTTCTGGATCCCGGTGTTGTGTAAGCCGACCGTGACGCGCTGCAGATGGTGATTGCCGGCAAGCTTTGTGTCGAGTTCCCTGCTGTGCGGGTTCGGCTTGAAATGACGCACTGACCAAGCCAGTCTGGAAGGCGAAGAACACCCTTCCGTTTGGGGTGCCCAAAAACCGCATTCTGTTGGTCGTAGACATCTCCGGGCATATCCGTTCCATCGCGTCAAACGACGTTCCAGTGCTTGATGGAATTGGTCGATCGCTCGAAGTTTCGGCGGCCAGCCTGCGCTCATTAGCAGCCCGAGAGGTCGCCGATTTCTATCCGCCTACTAACAGGGAGCTAGGCCTTCGATTTCGACCTAAGCAGGCGAACTCGATTTTTGATCTGGCGGTTGTTCGTGGCGCGAGACCTTCCTGACGAATAGCGACAAAAGCACTAGCATCGATTGGGTTCCGAGATGAACGAGTCAGGTGGAGATACAGTTGTCACAGATTCCGCACTGTCCTCATCGAGCCGGGAACGACGCCCGCAACAGAGGCAAAGTTCCATCGCGCCGACGCAAACGTCGTCACGCTCGGGCGGAATGATCTCGACAGCGAATGAAACGGGGGGAGCCGTCCGATCATGAATTGCCGGCTGGCTGACTTTTTTGGTGTTGCGAGTGTCCATCTCGAGTCTCCAATTCGAGGTCTGCAACACGAGATAGGAAGCGTTCGGAAATTCGCAAGATAGGCGTTTTGGATGGGCGGACCAATCCCTGCGGACGGAAGAAAATTGCATGTGATGAGTTCTCGCAAAGCATGACGAGCGCTTTCGAGCGGCCGGTTGATTGGCATGCAGGTTTTGCCTGGTCTGGCGGATCGGCGGGCGGAAGAGCCACCCGAAGTTTCACCGGCTCCGTGGTGAGCGAATTCGTATTATCGCAATTCGTCCGTAAAGCAATATGGCGCCGCTCTGGCGCGAAGCGGCTGCTGCATCATCCGGCGACTTTCCGTTCGTCGATGTTCTCCTCGCTGCCTACCCCCGCAAGCTCCCATATATCCACCTTCTCGGCGCGGCCCTTGACCTGCACCAGACCGAGCGCGCGCATTTCGAACTGCCCGGCAACGGCATCGCGTGTTGCCGCACTCACTAGGATCGAGGTGTTGAACTGCTTGTTCAGCCCTTCGAGCCGCGAGGCGACGTTGATCGTGTCGCCCATGGCCGTATATTGCTGCCGCAAGATGGCGCCGAAGCTGCCAACGACGGCGGGGCCGGTGTGCAGGCCGAAGCGGGTGAAGAGTTCCGGCAGGCCGTTTCCGGCATTGGTTTCGTTCATCGCATCGATCGCCGCCTTCATCGCGAGCGCGCAACGGCAGCCGTTCTCGGCATGTCTCAAGTCTTCGACGGGGGCGTTCCACATGACGAAGATGGAGTCGCCAAGATACTGGACGACGGTGCCGCCATGGCGCTCGGCGATCGTGTTCAAGATCTCGAAATAGGCCGAGAGTATATCGACGACGTCCTCGGGCGAGTGCCGCTCGGATATGGTGGTGAAGTCGCGGATATCGGTGAAGAGGACGGTGACCTCCTGCCGTCTCGCCTTGACCATCGTGCGGTCTTCGGAACCTACGATCCGCCGGACCACTTCACGCGGCACATAGAGCGCAAACTGGCGGATGGCGTGGCGGCTGGCGGCCAGCGCCGTCGCTAGCGTGTTGATCTCCGAGATCCAGGAATGCGAGGCTGCCTTCTCGCCGACATCGAGATCGCCGATCCGGCGCGCCTCGTCCGCGAGCCTGTTCAGCGAGCGGCTGACGATGCGCGACAGAGTCACCGATGCCGCGACACCGGCGATCAGGAACCCCGCGGCGATCAGGAGATTGTGGATGAGCAGCCGGTTGGCCTGTGCCACCAGATCCTCCAGCGGCACGACGATGGCGACGACATCGCCCTTGAACAGACCGGAGACGCTGACCGGGGCGATCTGCAGCAGGTGTCGTTCGCCGTCGAGCTCGATGCGCGCCAAGCCGCCATTGGCAAAGGCCGGGTCGTGGCGCAGCCGCGCCACGGTTTCGAGGCTTTTGTCGAAGCTGTTGGCGGTGGTATCGGCTGGACCGGTGCTTTTCGACCAGATGTCGAGCAGCCTCTGCATGATGGCGGGGTCGGAATGGGCAACCAGGTCGTCTGCATCGTCGATGATATAGGCGCGTGCGCGCGGCGCGATGCCCTGTGCATCCAGCAGGCGGCCGACGGTTTGCAGGTGGATATTGATGCCGACGACGACCTTGGCGTTGTCGCGCATCGGCGCGGCGACGGTCAGTGTCGGGATTTGAAGCGTTCCGGCGACATAGGGGCCGATCGAGATCGCCTGTCCGTCGAGAACGGCGGATTGATACCATGGGCGCTGGCGCGGATCGAAGGAAGCGTAGTCGATGTTCTTCTCGCCGAGCGGTCTTGCCTGACTGTCGAGAAAACGGAGCGTCGAAATGACGTCGGCGCTTTGCCGCTCGGCGATGGTTCTGATCGCGAAGGCGGTGCCATCGGGCGCCGCAAGTGTTTGGCGCACATCGCGCCTGCTGGTGTTGATGACCTGCACGTAGGACCCGTCGGGATAGCCGGTGTAGATGCTGGTGGCATTCGGAATGTTGCGCAGAGCCTCGATCAGAAATTCCTGCTTTGCCTGCAGATCCTGAGGCGGCGATGAGGCGAGCTGCGGCAAGGTCGAGGCGAGCGCGACCGCCTCGGTGCCGCCCTGCAGCGTGTTGCGGTAGCCCTCGATCAGCCGTAGGCTCATCTCGCGCATCTGCTGCACGCCAGCACTGACAGCCGCCTCTCGGCCATGGCTGAAGGCAAGCCAGATGATTGGCGTGGAGGTACAGAGCAGCGATGCGACGACGAGGACGCCGAGATGCAGCCTTAGGGGTTTGGACCAGCCCACGCGATTTTCCTCGACAGCAGGAGAGGCGGCGGAGCTGGAGAAAGCGCGCCGCCAATCCGGTCAGACGGCGTCCGGTTCCTTGCGCAGATTGGTCACGACGCGGCGGTTCTGCACCTTGCAGGAGCGATCCGTGCAGTCGCGAACCTCGCGGTCCTTGCCGTAGCCCTTCGCCCACATGCGCTTGGCATCGACACCCTTCGAAACGAGGTAGGCCATGGCGGCATCGGCGCGCTTCTGTGACAGTGTCTGCATCTTGGATTCGGAGCCCGAATCATCGGCGAAGCCCTGCAGCTTGATTAGCCATGCCGGGTTGCGGCTCAGCCAGGCGGCCTGGCTGTCCAGCGTTGCCATAGCAACGGAATCGAGCGTGGCGGAATCCTGGGTGAAATAGATACGGCGGCCGACATTGAGGATGAAATCCTCCTCGCTGCCCGTCGCGACCGTCGCGAAGCCGGGTGCAGGGTCGTTTGTCTTGCCGGTCATCGGCGTTGGTGCGGGTTCCTCCACCGAGGCGATGTTGCTTGTGGTGCAGGAGGCGAGAGCCAGCAGCATGGCTGTGGCTGCGAGGCGGCCGGCAAATCCGGTCTTGAAAGGCATCTGGTGATTTCCTCATTCGACTGGGGTTGTCTGGCTGACCTGGGCTGCAGGCTCTGCCTGATCGGCAATATGCGGCAGGACCTGGACGGCGGTGCCAATCGGGCAGCGCTGATACAGGTCGATGGCATCCTCGTTGAACATGCGGATGCAGCCGCTCGAGGCGTCCTTGCCGATGCTCCAGGGCTCCAGCGTGCCATGGAAACGGTAACCGGTATCGACGCCATCACGCAGCAGATACATGGCGCGTGGCCCGAGCGGGTTCTTCGGCGAGCCGCCGGCTACGAATTCCGGCAGTTCCGGATGGCGCTTGCGCATTTCCGGCGGCGGCGTCCAGCGTGGCCAGAGCGCCTTACGGTCGATCGTGGCGCGACCGAACCACTTGAAACCTTCACGGCCGACACCGACGCCATAGCGGATCGCCGTCTTGTTTTCCATGATCAGGTAGAGGAAGTGGTGCCGGGTATCGACAACAACGGTGCCGATCGGCTCGGTGCTGAAATACTTGACGACCTGGCGCTGCCAGCGCCTGTCGATCTTGGCGAAGTTGGTGCTTTGATAGGTTATGCCGTTATCGACGGCGGTTCCGGCAAAATACGAGGCGGCGGCGGCAAATGCCGGGCGCTGAACCGCGCCCGCTGCAAGTAATGCCATGCCCCCATTCAAAATACTCCTGCGTGTCCACTCCATCGGCAAGATCCCCCTCAAAGCCAATAGCCAAGCAGCGAAACCGCAGTAAATCAGGTTTTCTATTTGCTACAACAGAAAAGTCTTCCGAGGGGGTGGTTCACGTTACCGCTTTCGGGAACTGGTTCCTCGGCCGTTACTCGGCGATGGCAATCTCGCCCCAATCTTTCGCTGACGCGGCCCGGAGCTTTAGCTCCAAACCGTCTGCCGCATCGCTTCTCCCGTTATCATCGCCGCCGAGACGGCGACGCTGATCGATCGCTGTCCTTCGACCATCGGGATGAAGAGCCGCCCATCGGCCTTGTCATGGACGTGGTCGGACACGCCGGCACTTTCGCGGCCGAAGAGCAGGATGTCATCGGGCCGGAAGGTGAAGCTGGTATAGGGGCTGGACGCCTTGGTCGACGCAAGGATCAGGCGGCGCCCAGTGGTTGCGCGCCATTCCTCGAGGCGGTCGAAATTGACATGGCGGGTAAGGGCGGCCGATGAGATGTAATCCATGCCGGAGCGCTTCAGATTGCGGTCCGATATAGTGCTTCATCGAATTTCCGCTAACAGTCTCGTCGGTATGCCAATTGCGGTTGCTGCTGCAGAAAAGAGGGAAAAAGGTCCAATCTCAAAATTCGGACAGGGACGTGCTTCCGTAGAAGGAGCAAAACCAAAGGATGATGCCCACGCGCTTCATGATGAGATCGTCCAAAAAAATTAAGCGCCATAGAATTTGCAGCTGGAAAATATGCTGGAACGGTTTGAGCGTTGAGCAGCCAGAAAGTACGCCGGCTTTGCAGACCGCGTCTCCTGTGAAACCGTGCGGAGATGGAACTCTCGACGCCGGGGGCTCGCGCGCCTCTCGCATCATGGCCTGTTAAATCATCCGCGCTGCCCCGCTGAGAGCCCGAGCAGAAAGGTCCATCGCGGCTTTGATTTGCCGCGATGTAATGCACTTCCAACTTCACCGAAACTTTGGCTTCCGCCTGACATTGTGAACAAGTTCGCACGTCGTGGCAAACTGTCCAAACAATGTCGTAAGTCGTCTCTCTTCCTCGTTATCCAAGCGATGACTTGAGCAAAAGTCGCGTACGCTCCAAACCTTTGAAGCCGTTCCCAGATCAGTGATTTCAACGTCAACCCGTTCCATATATGTCCTCCCATGACTGAGGCATCATACGGAACTGCTAATTAGTATCAATTAAAATTAAATCTGGTCTTTTCCAACTTACCACTGAGATGATGCGGGCGAAACTGGCTCGGCGCTCTCGGTGTCGCCAGTCCTAGACTTCCCGAGTGATAACATCCGGTCTGTATCGCGTGATCTTCTTGAGGTCGCGGCGTTCAACTTATCGTCGAGACATGAAATTGGACCAAAACCGCGGCTGTGGTTTCCGATCCCTCAGAAGCAGCGATGTACGCTATCTATCTCGCTTCCGGTTTCGCCTATTCAAAACCGGTCGCCATTCAATTACCAAATTTTTCCTGAACGTCGATTGAAGGAGGTTTCTATGCATGAGCGTGCATGAAGACGCCACATCTAACTGACGACCTGCCTCAGATCTCTCCAGTCGTTTCGATTTCTTGCCCACAGAGGCGTTGTCCATGTCGCCGATAAAGACGCGGCTTCCTTTATCGGCGTCAGATCAGAAATGCTGGAAAACAACTAGAGTCAGGTGAGGGATCCGGCTCAAGCGAAGCTTCTGTTCCCGTATCTATCCTGCGAGGCTTTCCAGCCGGATCTTTTCACCACCCACTAAGTGGCTATGGTCGCGCTTCGGAACCACTACGGCGTGGGATCGTTGCTGCAGTTAGATCAAAGGCTGCTGCGAGCCGCCATGTGCCACACATGTACTGGATCGCGGCGAGGAAAGTTTTACTTTTAGTGTGTAAGACAAGCCGAATATGACCTGTTGGTGTATCTGGGGAAAAGCAACAGCTTTATGAATGGTGCGGCATTTTTTCTGGCGGTGAACTTCATCGTTGCATTGTCTTTCAGCGCGGTATTCTTCGTCGTTGCGCCGCGGAGCCGCTCGCGCATAGCCGCGCTTTGGATCGGAGCAGGCTTCGGCGTAGCCTCACTCTCCTCCCTGTGCGAACTCATGGTTGCTTACGGCGACTGGACGAAGCCTTGGGCCATCGGCGCTTTCGCATCGGTGCTTGCCGGGATGACGCTGCTGACCCAGGGTGTCGGCGCTCTCTACGGGCGACGTCTCGACCTACGAATAATGGCAGTCTTTCTCGGGGGCAGTCTTCTTCTGTGCCTCGCGATCTACGACCTGCCTCGTGGCACTCCTCTTCAGGCATTTTCCTATCAGGCTCCGTTTGCCATCGTGATCCTTGCCGGCTCCTTGGTCGTCTTCACAGCGCGTCGACGCACGATGATCGACCGGTTTTTGAACATCGTGCTTCTTGTAACCGGTCTGCACTTCTTCGCGAAGGCCGGGCTGGCTGTTCTTGTCGGATCTGGCCATGCAGCAAAGGACTATGTCCACACGAACTATGCATTGATTTCTCAGAGCGCGACTGCGGTACTTGTGGTCACGGTCGGCCTGACGCTGTTGGCTGCGCTCGTCCTGGAGATCATGGCTCACGACAGGAGCGAGTCCGAGATCGACGCGCTGTCAGGTCTTGCCAACAGGCGCGGCTTCGAGCGCCAAGTGCAGGCTCTGTTACGAGAGGCACCCCACGGCATGCATGGTATCATGCTTTGCGACCTCGATCACTTCAAACGCATCAATGACACCTATGGGCATGACGTCGGCGATCTGGTGATCCAAGGCTTTGGACAGCTCTTACGCGACCGGTTGCCTCGCGGAGGGGTGGCCGGGCGCGTAGGCGGAGAGGAGTTCGCGGTCTTTGTGTCGAACGCCAATGTTGAGGTTGCTGTGCAGTTTGCGCAGGCTTTGCGAACAGCGATTATGACAATGCCTAACCTGCCACACCATCTTCGTCCGACCGTCAGCGTCGGGGTTTCGTCGCTTGGTGCGCCAGAGGAACTGGCTGAGGCATACCGACACGCAGATGTCGCATTGTATTCGGCTAAGAACGCGGGGCGTAATCGAGTGAAGATTGCCGCAGGTGATCGCCCGCGGATCTGACCCATGGCACAAAGGTTGGAGGTCTTGCATCGCGTTTCAACAGATCAGGACTGGTCTTGCGAAGCTTGATTGCACGATGGTCCCCCTCCCTTTAGGTTGTGTCATTTCTGCATCGGAGTTGACTGTGGCCTAGATCGAGGAGAAATGGTGTGGTCGTTCGTTATATCTTAGGACATATCTTTCGATATGTTTCGTAATACTTTTTATGGAATTCAATCCACTCAGCATGCTTCGGGGCCCGTCACTACTCTACCCTGTTTTTCGATACTGACTATTTTTCCGGAGATGAAACTTCCAAACATATCGGGTGCGCTCCGAGAGGCGTCTCACGGAAAAGGAAGAATGGATTGAGTATACCAAACTACCTCAAACGCTGCCTCGCGATGCCGACGAAGTAGTTTGCCCCGAATCGAAGGCCCTGATCGTTGAAATCATAATTTGGGTTATGATGCGGATGCGACTCCACGCCGTTTCCAACGAATGCGAAATCTCCGGGAACCCGCTCTAAGAATCTGGCGAAGTCTTCCGAGGCAGCGATCGGAACAACATCGTCGTCCACTGGCCCAGCTCCGAAAACGGATGCGGCCGCCTCAAGTGCGACGCGCGTTTCTTCGGGCGTGTTGATCAGCGGAACAAATTCACGGCGATAGTCGACAGATGCCGAGCAGCCGTAGGTTGAAGCCGTGCCGTCGACGATCTGCCGCATACGCCGCTCGATCTCGGCACTTACCTCGGACCGCATGCTTCGGGCGTCGCCCAGGATGGTTGCAGTTCCCGGCAGGGCGTTGCGTGAGCCATCCGTGATGAGCTCGGTGACGGACACCACCGCCATGTCGGCGGGGTCGAGTCGCCGCGAGACGATGGTCTGCAGGTTCACCACCAGCGCGCAGGTGGCAATCAGCACTTCATTGGTCTGATGCGGTCGCGCGGCGTGGCCACCTGTTCCGCTCAGTTTGATCTCAAAGATATCTTCCGCAGCCATGATCGAGCCAGTCCGGGTCGCGAACCGGCCGATGGGGATCCCAGGCATATTGTGGATCCCGTAGATCTCGGAGAAGGGTAACCGGGCCATCAGACCGTCGTCGAGCATGGAGATCGCACCCCTGCCCCATTCTTCGGCCGGCTGGAAAACGAAGCGAACCGTGCCGTCAAAGCCACCTTCCGATGCAAGCATGCGAGCGGCACCGAGCAGCATGGCAGTATGCCCGTCATGACCGCAGGCATGCATTGTGCGGGGTATTTGCGAAGTGTAGGAATGACTGCTCTTCTCTATGATCCGCAGGGCATCCATATCGGCACGAAGCGCAATCGCGCGGTTTCCGGTTCCGCGCGTAAGACTGCCGACGACGCCGGAGATAACCCGCGGGCCGCGCCAAGTGATAATGGCGACTGGAAAATATTGCTGAGTTTTCAGCTGGTCATTTCTCCCCTAATCATCCGCCGCGGCAGCGAGGCTGCATAAACATCAAGCGCGGCCGTCTGGTCCGTTTCTGTCATCTCCGTCATGACCGCCAATCGCATAGGAAACCGCCAACTCGTGCAAGAGCGACCATTTGTTTAGATCATCTCTTTCGAGCTCAAGGTCTCTCTCAAAGGCGGGTCCATGCATAACTTGGCCACTAAGCGCGTTGGGAGAGAGCTGAACGCACCTATGTGCGTCATCCGCAAACTGAAATAGTTTTTGGACGACTTCCTCGTCTCCGTCGACCGAAGGACGGATTTAGAAGAAAATTCAGAGAAAAGGTTTTCTCATTTGACAACATCTGAGAGAAAAGGTTTTCTCATTGCCCGGAGGAGAATGGTTTGGTTGATTTAGGATCTCGGAAACGCATTACGATCCACGACGTTGCAGCTGCGGCTGGCGTCAGCATTTCGACCGCATCAAAAGCGTTGAACAACAATGGCCGTATGGGGGACGAGACGCGAGAACGGGTCAAGCGCGTTGCAAGTGACATAGGTTTCCGGCCAAATGCCTTGGCACGTGGCCTGCTGAGCAAGCGCAGCTTCACCATCGGACTTCTGACCAACGACACCTACGGCCGTTTCACGCTACCTGTTATGGCAGGCGTATCGGAAGCGCTGGTCGATCACGGCGTGTCGGTTTTCCTGTGCGCCATCGAAGACGATCCAGCGCTCGGACAGAACCATGTCGAGGCGATGCTCGATAAGCAGGTGGACGGAATCATCGCGACAGGAAAACGTATCGATCGCAGCTTGCCGGTGGATCTGTCGAATTTGCCGGTCCCAGTGGTCTACGCTTTTACCGAAGGGACGCGCGACAGCGTCACTTTCCGTTCCGACGATGCTCATGGTGCGACGCTCGCCGTCGAGTGGCTTCAGCAAATTGGACGGCGGCGGATCGTGCATATCACCGGGCCGAAGGACTTCTTTTCGGTGCGGGAACGAGCCGATGCTTACTGCACGGCGACCGGTGACACGGAGCCTGTACTCTACGGGGTGTGGTCGGAAAGCTGGGGCCACGATGCGATCGACCGTCTTTGGAAGCGTTCTGGCGACAGGCCGGACGCATTATTTTGCGGCAACGACCAGATCGCACGCGGGGCGGTCGATGCGCTGCGCGAGCGGGGCATCAAGGTGCCCGAAGAAGTCGCGGTTGTCGGCTTTGACAATTGGGAGATTGTCGCGGCCCAGACCCGGCCGCCGCTGACGACGGTGGACATGGAATTGAAGGAACTCGGGCGGCAGGCTGGCTTGACCGTTCTGGCGCTCGCGGAGGGACGCCCGGTTAAGCCGGGTGTGCGGAAATTGCCATGCCGGCTGGTTGTCCGGCAATCGTGCGGGGGGAAGCCCTCGGAAGACTGAGCAAGGGCGCTAAGGAGAGCGTCCGTTTGGGAGGAGTGCCATGATCAAGCGTCTTTTGACGGCGACCAGTATCGCTGTTCTGTGCCTCGCATCGTCGGCATCTGCGGCCGAAAAGGTCGAGATGTGGGTTCGCACCGGCGTCGGCGACGCCTTCAAAAAAACCGTCGAAGCCTATAACTCCAGCCACGAGAACCAGGTCGCGATGACCGAGGTGCCATTCTCGGAGCTGGTGCAGAAATACGCAACGGCGATTGCCGGCGGCCAGGCACCCGACGCCCTGTCGATGGATCTGATCTACAATCCCGCCTTTGCCGCCGCAGGCCAGCTCGAGGATCTGACCGACTGGGCCAAGTCCCTGCCCTATTTCAACTCACTGTCACCGTCTCATGTCAAACTCGGCACCTACAAGGATCGGATCTATGGCCTGCCATTGTCGGTAGAGACCTCGGTCTTTGCCTGGAACAAGGATCTCTACAAAAAAGCCGGTCTTGACCCGGAAAAAGCCCCGACGACCTGGGACGAAATCACCGCCAATGCGGAAAAAATCCGGGCGTTGGGTGACGATACCTACGGCTTTTATTTCTCCGGTGGCGGCTGCGGCGGCTGCATGATCTTCACCTTCACGCCACTGGTCTGGGGATCGGGCGCCGACATTCTCTCAGCCGACGGCAAAACCGCGACGCTCGATACGCCGCCAATGCGCAAGGCCATCGATATTTACCGCAATATGGTCAAGAAGGACGTAGTACCGGCGGGTGCCGCCAGCGACAATGGTGCGAACTTCCTGTCGTTCACCAACGGCAAGATCGGCCAGCAGAGCCTTGGCGCCTTTGCCATCGGTTCTCTGGTCACCGAGCATCCGGATATCAATTTCGGGGTGACGCTCATTCCTGGCGCCACGGGCGGCACATCGTCCTTTGCCGGCGGCGACAATTTCGTCGTTACCAAGGGCACACCGAAAATTGCCGCGGTCAAAGAATTCCTCGAATATATCTATTCAGAGGATGGCCAGAAGATCATGGCCAAATATGGCAGCCTGCCGACACGCGGCGATATCGCTGGCAAGGTGCTGCAGGGTCTTGACCCCAGGCTTCAGGTTGGCATCGACGCGATCGCGGTCGCCAAGACGCCCTATACGCTGCAATTCAATGATCTGATCAACAGCGCCAATGGCCCCTGGGCGACCTTTACCAGCGCTGCGATTTTCGGGGACGATGTGGATGGTGCCTTTACCAGTGCGCAGAGCGAAATGCAGTCGATCATAGACAGCGGTCAGTAACTCTCCCGACTGGTGCCGCTGTGACCGGGAGGCAAAGCCCGCCTTCCGGTCACCCCTTCACAAACCTCTTCGGAGCACCTGGATGACAATTTCCGGTTCGAATACCTTGTTGCCCAGACGCAAGCGATCCCGCAGGACGGGCTTGCGCGGACTGGTTTACATCGCGCCGGCCATGGCGCTCGTCGTCGCCTTCTTCATCATCCCGGTGATCTTCACCGGCTGGATGAGTCTTCACAACTGGCCGCTGATGGGCGGCACGCGCTGGATCGGACTGAACAACTATGTCCGCATGTTCTACGACGCGCGCTTCATGTCGGCACTGCAGTTCACCGCCTATTACACGGTTGTCGTCACCATCGCGATCTTTGCGGTGGCCTTCCCGCTGGCGATCTTCGTCGAAAAGCAACGGCAGTTCGTCAGCGCCTATCGAACGATCATTTTTCTGCCCGTTGTCGTCGGTCTGGCGACTGCCTCCCTGCTCTGGGTGTGGCTTGCCAATGTCGACAGCGGCTTCATCGGCCCGGCCTTGAAGGCGCTCGGACTGGTAGACAAGAGCCCAAACCTGCTCGCCACTTTCGACAGCGCTTTTCTGACAATTATCGTTATGGTCGTCTGGAAGATCGCCGGCTTCACGATGATCATTCTTCTGACCGGCCTGCAGGCGATTCCGGCCGAACTGAGCGAGGCTGCCCGGATCGATGGCGCAGGCCGCTGGCAGCGCTTCCGCCACCTGACGCTGCCCCTGATGCGCAAGACGATTGCTCTGGCGCTGATCATCTCCATTACCGGCTCGATCCTCGCCTTCGACCAGTTCTACATCATGACGTCGGGAGGGCCACAGAATCGGATGATCTCGGTCGTCTACTACATCTTCAACCAGTCCTTCGTGTCGTTCAATCTCGGCTATGGCGCAGCATTGTCGATTGCTCTTCTCGCCATTCTTGTTGCCATCAGCATCGTCCAGCTCTGGCTGCTTCGCGCCGGGGAGGAAAACGCGTGACACCTGTGAATAAGAGATCCGCCAAACAACGCCGCGCCCGCAAGGCAGTCTGGTCGAACGGCGCCTATCATGCCACCGGCATCGCAATCGCGCTATTCTTCCTGGCGCCCTTCGCCATCGCTTTCCTCTCCTCCTTCCGTCATGGCACGGAAGCCAGTCTGCCACCTCTGCCGCCATGGCCGGCGGACGGTTTCAGCCTCGATGCATATGGATCGCTGGACGGCTTCGGTGCCGGGATATGGCAGCACACGATCAATTCACTGCTGGTGGCTATTGCCACCGTGGTCTTGACCGTCATCGTCAGCCTGCTGGCTGGCTACGGCTTCTCGCGCTACCGGTTTCCGCTGAAGAACGTGCTGTTCGTTTTGATCATCGCTACACTGATGATCCCGTTTCAGTCCATCCTGACGCCGCTGTTTATCATTCTGGCAAAGCTTGGGCTGAACAATTCGCTGTTCGGTCTGACGTTGATCTACGTGACGCTACAACTGCCCTTTTCGGTCTTCATGATGCGCAACGCCTTCGACGCGGTGCCCAAGGATATCGAGGAAGCGGCGCGTATCGATGGCGCGCGCGATCTGAGGCTTCTGGTGCGGGTGCTTTTGCCGCTGGTGCTGCCGGGTGTCGCGACCGTCGCGATCTTCGCCTTCCTTAATGCTTGGAACGAATTTCTAGCCGCACTGATCCTTTTGTCCAGCAACGACAAATACACCCTGCCTGTTCTGATGATGGCGGTTCGCGCCGGTCGTCTCGGGGCGGTCAACTGGGGTGCGGTTCAGGCCGGCGTCGCGGTCATGACGATCCCCTGCCTAATCGTCTTCCTGCTTCTGCAACGCTACTACATGCGCGGGCTGATGGCCGGCGCGGTGAAATGATCTTAAAGAAACGGATGAAGCCATGACCACTATGAAAAAAGACCGCCAATTCCGCCCCCTCCCCGTTCCCAGTGTTGATATTCACGGCCTGTTCGGCGACCGCCAGGACGCGATCTGTGACACGACAGCCGAAACGCTGCTCGACCGCTGTGTCAAGGCCGGTATGCTCGATGCCATCGACACCAGCAAGCCGGGCCCGGGCATCGTCATTCCTATCCAGCCCTGGGGTGGCTCGACGCAGATGTTCTGGGATTCGGATCTCGGCAAGTCGATCGAGACAGTGGCCTACTCGCTCTATCGGCGGAAAAATCCGAAGCTCGAAGCCCGCGTCGATGACATCATCGACATGTACGGTAAGATGCAGGACGAGGACGGCTACCTGAATGCCTGGTTCCAGCGTGTCCAGCCGGATCGCCGCTGGACCAACCTGCGCGACCATCACGAACTCTATTGCGCTGGACATCTGATCGAGGGTGCTGTCGCCTATTTCCAGGCAACCGGCAAGCGCAAGCTGCTCGATATCATGTGCCGCTTTGCCGACTACCTGATCGAGACATTCGGCCGTAGCGAAGGCCAGTTGCGCGGTTATTGCGGCCACGAGGAAATCGAACTGGCGCTCGTGAAGCTTGCCCGCGTCACGGGGGAAAAGAAATATCTTGACCTCTGCAAGTTCTTCATCGACGAGCGCGGCACAGAGCCGCATTTCTTCACCGAGGAGGCGATCCGCGACGGCCGCGATCCCACCAATTTCATCCAAAAGACCTACGAATACAGCCAGTCGCATGCGCCGGTACGCGACCAGAAAAAAGTCGTGGGCCATGCGGTGCGCGCCATGTATCTCTATTGCGGGATGGCCGATATCGCCACCGAATACAATGACGACAGCCTGACGAATGCGCTCGATATCCTTTGGGACGATCTGGCCACCAAGCAGATGTACATCACCGGCGGTATCGGACCTGCCGTCTCCAATGAGGGCTTTACCGACTATTACGATCTGCCGAATGAAAGTGCCTATGCCGAGACCTGCGCATCCGTCGGTCTTGTCTTCTGGGCCAGCCGCATGCTCGGGCGCGGCCCGAACCGGCGTTATGCCGACATCATGGAGCAGGCGCTCTACAACGGTGCCATGTCGGGGCTGTCACTCGACGGCAAGACGTTCTTTTACGAAAATCCTCTGGAGAGTGCCGGCAAGCATCATCGCTGGATCTGGCACCCCTGCCCCTGCTGCCCGCCTAATATCGCCCGTCTGCTTGCCTCGATCGGCTCGTATATGTACGCCGTGTCGGACGACGAGATCGCTGTCCATCTCTATGGCGAGAGCCAGGCCCGTTTCGATATCGATGGTGCCAAGATAGAGTTGGGTCAGAAAACGCTCTACCCTTGGGACGGTGCTATCAGGTTCGACGTCACCACAGATAAAACGGCACGCTTTGCCATCGCACTGCGTATTCCGGAATGGGCGGATGGCGCGACGCTAAAGGTCAATGGCAGAACGATCGATCTTGCCACGGTCACCATCGACGGCTACGCCCGCATCGATCGGGAGTGGGCAAGCGGCGATCATATCGATCTCGACATTCCGCTGGCACCACGCGCATTGTTTGCCAATCCGCACGTGCGGCACGATGCCGGGCGCACGGCGCTGATGCGTGGCCCGATTGTCTACTGCGTCGAGGAGACCGACAATGGTGCCGGCTTGAACGGCATCAGCCTCCCGGGTGGTGTCTTGCAAGCGAAGACGGTGCAGATGGAAGACCTCGGCGGCGCCGTCGCGCTTGATGTCCCCGCAAGACGCGACAAGGCTGATTGGGGTGCAGCCCTCTACCGTACCAGCCCACCGGATGAGGAACAGGCGACTGTAAGGTTCGTGCCCTATCCTTTCTGGGACAACAGGTCTCCAGGCCAAATGCTGGTCTGGGTCAGAACGGGTGTACGTAACGATGCGTGATCCCAACAGAACCGGTGTCGTACTCACCGATATCCGCAAGAATTTCGGCAGTCTGGAGGTCATTCACGGCATCGACCTTGAGATTGCAGAAGGCTCATTCGTCGTTTTCGTTGGGCCCTCCGGCTGCGGGAAATCGACGCTGCTGCGCATGATCGCCGGGCTTGAAGAGGTGACCGACGGCTACATTGAGATCAAGGGGCGCGATGTTACCGATCTCGATCCATCCGATCGCGGTATCGCCATGGTCTTCCAGTCCTATGCACTCTATCCGCATATGAGTGTTCGCGATAATCTCGCCTTCGGCTTGAAAATGGCCAGGACGCCGGATGCCGAAATCGACAGTCGGGTCAGGGCAGCTTCGGCGATCCTTAAGATCGATCCGCTGTTGGATCGCCGGCCCGGGCAGCTCTCCGGCGGTCAGCGCCAGCGCGTGGCGATCGGGCGGGCCATCGTTCGCAAACCGGACGTGTTCCTGTTCGACGAACCGCTTTCCAATCTCGACGCGGAACTGCGCGTGTCGATGCGGATCGAGATCGCAAGGTTACACCGCGAACTGCGCAACACGATGATCTATGTCACCCATGACCAGACGGAAGCGATGACGCTGGCTGACGTGATCGTCGTGCTGCGTGACGGTCGCATCGAACAAATCGGCACTCCACGCGAGGTCTACGAAAATCCAGCCAACATCTTCGTCGCCGGCTTCATCGGGTCTCCCCGAATGAACCTGCTTACGGCTCACTGGGCGGGCGATGGATGCGTGCAGCTTGGAGCCACCAAAATACAGGCGTCCGTGAAGACCGCCAAACTAGTACCGGGCGATACGATCACACTCGGTATCCGGCCTGAACACCTGGTTGTGTCAGCGAGCGAAGGCCTTGTTAAGGCCAGAGTGGATTTCTTCGAATATCTTGGCGGCACCCAGTTCCTTTACTGCCAAACAGAACAGGGGCAGCCGATCGTTGCGGAACAGCGCTCTCATATGCCCGTCAATTCGGGCGACACTGTCTATTTGTCTTGGGAGACCGCGCAGCTGCGTTTGTTCGATAACAGCGGAATGCGTGTGTCGGAGACCGGATAAGTAATATATAGCCGAGGCAATGCTTTAAGCGGAGCGGGCTCGCAAAGCGGTATCATCCGCACTGATGACAGCGTGACGCCAGCCGATCCCACTGGGCGACGGACCGAGTTGATTTCTGACATTCGTAAGTCGATTGGCTTGCCTGCCAAGTCTCTTTAACACTGGGTCCTCTGGCCTCCGCCGGGGCCACGATATGGGCAGCCTCAGCAGATTGAGCGTCCGCTTTCTCAACCAGCGCAATCACGTGCCATGTTGCTGAACACTCAGACCGCCATCAATGGTCAGGCAAGTGGCGTTCATGAAAGGACACTCGTCGGAAATCATGAACACGGCGGCAAATGCGATCTCTTCCGGTGAAGCGATGCGGCCGCCGGGATGCAGTTTCATCGTCTCGGCCTTTGCCGCAACAGGATCGGGAAAACTGTTCCAGTAATCGATGACCTTTTGCGTGGAGACATAGCCAGGCGCCAGCGCGTTCACCCTCACGCCCTTGCCCGCATATTCGAGACCGAGCGACCGGGTCATGCCGAGCGGCGCGTGCTTGGCAAGGGGATATGGAAGGCCGCATCGGGCGGCTTCGAACAACCTCAGGAGATACGACAATGGCTCAGATCGGCACCTTCACCCGCGACGAAACCGGCACCTATGCAGGGACCATCAAGACCCTCACCCTCAACGTCAAGGCATCCATCAAGCCCTGCGACCGCGACAACGATCGCGCCCCGGACTTCCGGATCACAGCAACGGTTGTCGAGTTCGGAGCAGGCTGGAGCCGGACCGCCCGCGAAACGGGCGCCGAATACCTCTCGCTCAAGCTCGACGATCCGTCCTTTACGGCGCCGGTCTATGCCTCCCTCGTCCAGGGCGACAAGGGCGAGCACAAGCTCATCTGGTCTCGCTGACCAGAACCACGGCGCTCCGCTCAAAGCGGGGCGCCCTCATTCGATCACATAGCCCAGCGCGCGATAACCCAATCGTCGCTTTGCGGCCATCCGGGCCAGCACCGGAACGGTGCTGTCGACATAATCGACGACCAGGACGTCCCGCTTGCCATCATGCTGGCGATGCAGACGGCCGACATACTGCGCCAGAGTTCCCTTCCAGGCGATCGGCATGGTCAGGAACAACGTGTCGAGCCGGGCGTCATCGAAGCCTTCCCCGATATAGCGCCCTATCGCAAGTATCAAACGCTCATCATCGTCTGCGACATTCAACGCCGTGTTGGCTTGCTTGCGATCCTTCGCCGACATGCCACCGCGCAGCACCACCAGATTTTTCACGAACGGCGAGAACTTCTGCTGCAGATAATCGAGGTGATCCTTCCGCTCCGTAAGAAGGATGGGCGAACGTTTTGCCTCGAGGGATTTCAGCACGTCATCGAATATCAGGTCATTTCGGCCTTGGTCCTGCGCAAGGGCCGCATAGATCGCTGGCATTGACGGGCGCTCTGCCGAGACGAGCGACGCTGGCAACTCAAACTTCGTCGGACGGTCGCGGGCACGGTGGCGAATGCCACGCTCGGCAGCTTGAACTCTCGCATCGACCCGATGGCGAACGGGGCCGCATTGCATGAAGATAATCGGATGATGTCCGTCTTTTCGGGCGACCGTCGCTGACAGCCCGACGACATATCGCGCCTTCGATCTGCGAGCGACAAGTTCAAAACTTGCAGCGGACAGATGGTGGCACTCGTCGACAATCAGATGACCGTAATTGCCGACGATGTCATCGACCTCGCCATTCCTAACCAGGCTTTGGATCAGCGCTACATCAATGATCCCTGTCGGCTTCCTTTTCCCGCCGCCGATAGTACCGATCTGCTTTGGGTCGATGCTCAAGAAGGAACTCAGACGCTCAACCCACTGGGTGAGAAGCTCCCTGCGGTGAACAAGAACAAGCGTGTTGCGGCTTCGATGTGCAATGAGTGCAGCTGCGACAACTGTTTTGCCGAAGGCGGTCGTGGCGGCGAGCACGCCGTTATCGTTGACGACAAGAGCATCAAAGGCCCGCGATTGTGGCCGTCTCAGTTCCCCTAGGAACGAGACGCCGACGGGTAGCGCGTCTCCGTCCTCGCGGTGATCCTCCAGAACGGCCGTCGTGCCATGGCTCTTAACGAGCTCAATTGCTTCGTCGAAGCAGCCTCGTGGCAGCGCGACATGGCGTGGATGAAGCTCGGCACAGGAGATGATCCGTGGCTTGCCGAATGTCGGCAATCGCATTGCTTGCGAACGATAGAATTCCGGGTTCTGGAATGCTGCCAGGCGCACGAACTGCGCAATCAGCGCGGACGGAAGCTCGGTCCTATCAATGTAAACCTGATCAGCGATCACGACCTTGATGCTTTGCGGGATCGCAGCCTCTATTCGCCGCGGCTCGCTACGACGTGACGGCAACATCTTCCACGGCTCATCGGCATGTTCGTCATCGACTGGCATACGGACGCCCAAGACCCGCCCCGACAATTCGGCTTCGTCGGCAATCCTGAAGACTTCGTCCGCCGATAACCTGGGCAAAGACGACAGGTATGCCCACTGGTCATCGTAAGGTCGTAGGTCGCCATCGACAAAAACGCTGTTGCCATTTTCACGGGCTTTCCTTTGCAGAGGAAGCGCGATCAGATTGCCGAAGCCGCCAAGTGGCATCGTGTCCTGGTTGGGGAAGAAACGGTCGTAAGACGTGAAGCCGATCTCAGGACGGTTTTCCATCGTCTCCGTTATTAGCGCGGCACCAAGTTGTCGTGCGATCTTTGCGGGAACGGGTTCGAAAAAGAATATCCAGACATGGCCACCGTTTCCAGACCTCGACCGTTCGAGGGCAGCGGAAATTCCTTTTGCACGGCAAGTGGCCAGCAGAGCTCTGGTGTCGTCTACCCAGCTTTCCTTGTCGAAGTCAGCAGCAAGGAACCAGCATGTCTCGTCCTGAAGCAATGGATATACGCCGGCAACAAAGTCGCTTGAACGGGCATCTCCGCCACGAAGGTGCTTCTCGATGATATCCTCGGAATATGGGATGAACGCCTGATGCGGGCAGTCCCCACATTTCACCTTCGGCTTGCCGCAGATTCCTTTCGCCCACTCATTAGAACAGGCCGGTGAATAGCCGGAGCGTCCGTCCTTCTTGTTGTTCCAGCGAACCGGAAAGACGTCGGGACGTCCGGCAAACAGCTGCCGGAACAACTGCACCTTTTCCACTGACGGTGAGCCGTTTGTCACAGGAGCGTCTGCGAAGACCGGCTTATCTGCGTGGGCCTGGCTATCGGAAATCAGCTGCTGCTTAAATGCTTCCAGCTCACGCTCAAGCGCCATCTGCTCGTCACTCAGTTCGGCTAACCGCCGTCGAATGCGAGCAATGTTCTCCCAAGCATCATTCTTTTCCGCCAACTTTGCAGCTTTCGCCTAACTGATCGTGGGTATCAGCATAGGCCAAACGCGTCCCTATTTTAAGACGCACTATCCATCACCGCCTCCGGGATTATGCGGAGTAGGATCCGCCGAAATCATCGGCAAATACAGCCTTCAGCGACCGGCACTCCGCATAATCAAAGTCTCAGCATAATCGACGTTGCCGGCCAGGATGCGATAGTCGGGGCCTTTTTCGGAGGCGCGCTCGACCGCGCGGATGGTCGCTTTGACAAAGAGGTTGAGGGTCTTGATGACGCCTGAGAAGCCGTTGCTGGAAGCGGTGAAGGAGCCGATCGTTGCCATTGTTGCATTCCTTTGCTGTTGTTCGGGCCGCGCCTCTCGCGGCCTCGATGAATGTCGCCCGGACCGCAGACGATCGGACCGCACCCATAGGGCCGAAATGCAATGGAGGACGGCAAGTCGCATTTTTTGTTAGTTGGCGAGGAATGGCGGCCTGCCGCCAGGGGTAAGAAAATTGAGACCGGCCGTTGCGGGAGGACGATCGAGGCGAAGCCGTTCTTCGGTCAGACATACTCCATCGAGACCGCGTCAGGTGCGCCCAGATGTCGTGACGCAATGAATGCAAATGGCACCGTAGGTCGGAACGCGTCGACAAGTGGCTGTTGCACACCCATAATCCCGTGTCATCACGACGAAGCCTATCGGTCCGGCTTGAGGGCGTTGAATGCCCCGCGAAACCTTTTTTGTGGCTAGCCGTTGGGCAGCGCCATAGAAACAGAGCTCCGATCAGACGCTGATGCCATTCAGTGCGATCGGGACGCTAAGCGTGGTTCCTTTTGTTCGACTCTACCAATGTTGCATCGATCTTCGGTGATTGCATGGCAGACGTGCGGTCTTTGCTCAATATTTGGCACAGAAATGGGCCTATAGAACGGAGGTCGTCGTTGTCGCCCAATCGCATCGCGTCGACCAAAGCAGTTTTCTACATAACTGCTTTCGGCGGCGAGCCTTACGGCTGTCGCCGTTTCCGAAGCCTGTCGCGCACCCCAGCGGCAGGCTTCCCCCCCGGTGATCCGGATTGTCTCGCACTGGTGAGACGAGCAGGTATGGTTGTGAACGCGTTCCGATTGCTTCGGACTTCGCCGAGCCAGTCACTGGCAGCGACCATGCGCTTGCTCTTTGCGGGGGGCAACACAACCCGCGAGGTGGCTTGGCGCACCGCATCTCCTCAGTTTTATTGGCAACGAAGGAAAGAGTTTGACATTTTTCTGTCGAAACACCATGTTAACGTCAGAAATCGCGCTGACAAAGGCAGTTACCCGACATGCTACACCGTCTCGAAATCGAGAATTTCTACTCGATTCATGATCGACAGATCATCGATCTGACCGTGGCAGGAAATGCTCCCGAAGAGCCCGGGCGTTTCGCACCCTTGTGGCTTGATGCCACTGAAAAGGCGCCGAAGGTTGTAGCCCTCTTTGGACCAAACGCCTCGGGCAAATCGACAGTCTTGCGAGCGCTGTCGTTCATCCGGTGGTTTGTCCGCGATAGCTTCGGCGCATCGCGTGGAAGCCGCATGCCCTTCGATCGTTTCAACAGCGAGGACATGTTGATTGCTCCGACCCGACTGGCCGTTCAGCTATCGGGGATAGAGGACATCGCACAGATTTCCGATCCACACGCGCGTGAGTGCCGTTATGCCTATGAACTCATTATTGGTGGCGGCAGACAGCAGCATGTCGAACATGAGGCTCTCTACTACTGGCCGTCGACGGCAAGCCGCAAGGTGAAGCTATTTGAACGCAATGGCGCCGGAGAGGTCTCTGCTGCCAAGGTTTTCGGGACCACCGGGTTTCGCCAGGCGCTCGACAAGGTATTGCGACCGGACGCCAGCGTCATATCGACGCTTGCCCAACTCGAGCATCCCTATTCAAAGGTCATCTGGCAGGCCGCATCGCAATTCTTTTCAAATATCCTGATCGAGAAGTTCGAGCACACGGACGATAGCGCGATCCGGCACTACGCCGCCAATCCGGGTGTGGTCGAGCGTTTCAACCGCGAAATCCAGCGTATCGACGTGGGAATTCGGGAGATGAAGATCCTCCAGGGGCCCAATGGTCCACTCGCGCTGTTCGAGCACGAAGGCTTGGCCGGACCGATGCCGATCGTCTACGAGAGCCACGGAACGCGGCAGTTCATCAAACTCTATCCGTTTATTCTTGAGGCTTTGGAGACCGGCGGTATCGCGGTCATCGATGAGCTGGACGCGACGATTCATCCTTTGCTGCTGCCTGAAATCCTTCGCTGGTTTTATGACAGTGATCGCAACCCCCATAACGCGCAGCTCTGGATGACATGTCATACGCCATCCCTTCTTGAGGACCTCCTGAAGGAAGAAGTCCTCTTCTGTACCAAGGATTTTGACGGGAAAACCAGCGTATACAGCCTTCGTGATATCCAGTCCGTCCGGCGTTCGGACAACTATTATCGCAAGTATCTGGGAGGCAGCTTCGGGGCTGTGCCACAGATCGGATGAAACGCCGCAACCCTATCCCGCAACGGACGCGCATTTTCCTTGGCTGCGAAGGCGAAAGCGAGCAGAGCTACGGCGTACTGCTTGCGCGACTAGTTGAACGTCAGCACCAGCGGATATTTCTAAACACGGTGCTCCTGCGGCCCGGTGGCGGCGACCCGCTCGGGCTGGTGCAATTGGCGGAGCGAAAGAAAAGGGAAGCGGAAAAGAAGAGCGGCAGCTTTGCTGCGGCTTTCGTTCTTCTCGATTCCGACAAGAAGGGAATAGTACCGGCGCGAGATCAGCAAGCGGAAGCGCTCGCGGTTGAGGCCGGCCTCGATCTCATCTGGCAGGAACCTTGCCACGAGGCGATGATATTGCGCCACCTTCCCAACAGCGATCAGATGCGTCCGCCGACCACCGCGCTTGCAATTTCGACGCTTCATGCCCGGTGGCCGACGTTTGTGAAAGCAATGCCAGCGTCCAAACTAAGTTCGACTCTGGATGACGCTCACGTTCGCCGGGCACGCGCGGTAGAGCCTGGGCTGAGCAGGCTTTTGGAAGCGCTTGTGTTTGTCTAGCGAGCGTCAATTTCTAAGATACTCGTTTATTATCAATTACTCAATTCCATAAATATGCTTATGCGACCGTGACATGACTGGCCACTGCTGCTTGCCAAATTTATCGAACGAAGGATCCTGATGTTCAGCGCTATCTCTCCTTAGGCCCAACCAACAATACCCTTGATTTCCAGGAAATCGTGGATTGCCCAGTCGGCATATTCGCGGCCATTGCCGGACTGCTTGTAGCCACCGAACGGCGCGAACGTGTCCCAATCGGGATAGTTCAGATAGACCGATCCGGCCCGCATGCGGCCGGCAACCTTCCGAGCATGCTCGATATCCGTCGACTGCACGTAGGCGGCAAGGCCATAGACGGTGTCGTTGGCCATCTCGATCGCTTCCTCTTCGGTCTCGTAAGGGAGAATGGAGAGGACCGGCCCAAATATTTCCTCGCGCGCGATGGTCATGTCGTTGGTCACGCCGCCGAAGATCGTCGGCCTGATGTAGTAGCCGCGATTGAGTCCCTCGGGGCGACCGGGGCCGCCTGTCACCAGCTTTGCGCCTTCGCTAATTCCGGCTTCGATCAGCCGCTGGATCTTGTCGTACTGGATCTGGCTGACGACAGGTCCAAGCACCGTGTCTTCCGCCTGGGGATTGCCGACCTTGAAGGTTTCGGCCGCCTTGCGCGCAATTTCCAAAGCCTCTTCGTGTCGGTCTACCGGCACCAGCATGCGCGTCGGCGCATCACAAGACTGGCCGGAATTGCCGAAGCAGCCGGAAACACCCTTGGTCACCGCCGTCTCGAAATCGGCATCGGGAAGGATGATGTTGGCGGACTTGCCGCCGAGCTCCTGGGCGACACGCTTGACCGTGTCGGCCGCTGTCTTGGCGACGATGATACCGGCGCGGGTGGAGCCGGTGAAGGAAACCATGTCGACATCCGGGTGCCCGGCCATGACCTGGCCGACATCGGGGCCGTTGCCGCTCACCATATTGAACACGCCCTTCGGGGTGCCGGCAGCTTCCATGACCTCGGCGAAGATGATGCCGCTGATCGGGGCGATTTCGGAAGGCTTCAGCACCACCGTGCAGCCGGCGGCGATCGCCGGCGCGACCTTGCAGACGATCTGGTTCAACGGCCAGTTCCAGGGCGTGATCAGCGCGCAGACGCCGATCGGCTCCTTGACGACCATCGTACCGCCACGCTGTTCGGAGAATTCGTAAGTTTCGAAGGACGCAATCGTCGCTTCCATATGGCCGCGGCCTGCCCATGCCTGGGAATCCCGGGCGAAGGGAAGCGGTGCACCCATTTCCTGGCTGACGGCCTGAGCGATGTCTTCGAATCGCTCGTTATAGACCTCCAGGATCCGGCGCAGCAGCGCCAGGCGTTCGGCTTTCGAGGTCTGGGAAAAGGTCACGAACGCAGCCTTGGCGGCGGCGACGGCCCTGTTGACGTCGGCGGCGGAGCCGATGGAGATCTGCGTATAGGCTTCCTCGGTCGAGGGATCGATGACGTCGAGCGTCCGCGGTGTCACCGGGTCAACCCACGCTCCGTCGATGAAGAATTTAAGATGGTTGTTCATGGCACTCTCCATTTTGAAGTCTGTCAGGCAGGAAGAAGGGGGCAGGAGGCACCAGAGCGCAATCCGATGAAGACGGTATCGCGCTCGGGCCATCCCCGACCTCGGCCGTTGGAATATCATTGGCGAAATCGAGGCTTACGCTCTTCGCATTGGCGGGCCTGATGACTGGCGCCGCAACGCTCACGGTCGGTCCGCTCTCGTTTGTTGGCCTCATGGGACCGCATCTCGCAAGAGAGGCTGGTTTGACGCGAGCACTACCGCAAATGATCGGTGCCGCGTTGATCGGCGGGGCGCTTATGGTGTCTGCCGACTTCCTAGGCCGTACGCTCGTTTCCCCTTATCAGATACCAGCCGGATTGGTCTCGGCCATGATAGGCGCGCCGTTTCTGATGTTCATGATGCGCAAGAGAGCCTAGCCTTGTGCTGAACCACAGCCTTTTGGCAGCGGGATCCATAGCTAATCGGGCCGATCCGCGTCCGCGTCGAACAGCATATCTTCTTTGCAATTCGCATGTGATCGTATCGCCTTGAAAGGGTATGAACTCTCGACAAGTAATCTTTTGTACTGAAATTGAATATGATTCATGCGCTTACTCGATTTCCGGACGATGAAGGAAACTACCAATGCGCCGCGACCAAGCGGCCACATTCCAGACCCCGGAAGTCGCGGTAACATGTAACGAAAATTAAACGAACTGGAGACCATCGCTGCGACGTCTCCAGTCATCCGGGATGTGCGGCACGCAGGCGTGTTTTTCGGCGTTGATATAGGCTCGAAAGAGATGAGCGCCGCGGCCCGGCGCAAGATGCGCTGGATATGGTCAATGCGCTTCGAGACGACGGCGTGCTTATCAGCACAACCGGTGCCAACGAGGACACGCTCAAGGTCCCGCCGCCACTCGTATGCCGGGATGAGCATATCGATCTCTTCCTGGCCGCCATGGGGCGGGCTATTGCGCTCGTCGAAGGTTGAAGGGTGCTGGTCTGGTGAAGGAGTAAGACGTTATGAAGCACTATCGCGTTGCTGTGGTTCCGGGAGACGGTATCAGGCTGCAGGTCGTCGATACCGCTTGGGCAGTTCTTGGTGCCTCGACACGCGGCAAAACCCTTGAGATCGAAGCGTTCATTCCCTGCTCTGATGTCGATGACGTCTACTTCGACAAGCCCTACTACCTGACACCGGACAAAAATGGGCGGCGACGCCTTTGTCGCGCTGCGTGAGGGAATGCGGAAGTCAAAGGTCGCGGCGATCGCAAGGACCGTTCTGTTCCGACGCATGCGCACCGTCCTCATCCGGCCTCACGGCAAGGGCCTGATCGCCACGACCTTGAACTATGACTACGAAGTCCGCTCGTCGAAGAAGGCGTTCGAGGAAATGCCGAAACTGAAGATTGAAGGTGAGATGCTTGACCTCGCCAAGCATATCATAAGCACCAAGAAGGGCGACTTCGATCCGGCCACTTTCGACGATCGATACGAAGCAGCCCTCGCCGAACTGGTGAAGGCGAAGATGGAAGGCAGATCCCTGCCTAAGCCGAAAAAGGTCCAGGTTTCGAAGCAGAACGATCTGCTTGCAGCTCTGCGCGAAAGCGCCGGCCTGACGAAGACGGACGAGGGCAAACCGAAACGCACTGCCGCCAGTGCCAACATTGGCACCGGTCGGCAGCGCGCCGCGCGCGGAGCGGCTGCGAAGGCCGCCTCCTCCAATGCTGCTCCGCAGCGCAAGGCGAGCTAGGAGGTCGGTCATGGCGCGTCCCTACTGGAAAGGCTATCTGAAGCTTTCGCTCGTGACCTGCCCGGTCAATATGAGCCCGGCGACGTCGGAATCGGAGAAGGTTCGGTTTCACACGCTCAACAAGGAAACAGGCAACCGGGTCGTCTCCCAATACATTGACTCCGTCACGGGCAAGCCCGTCACGGACGAGAACGAGGCCAAGAGCTACGCCCCCGGCGAGAACGACTACGTGATCCTGACCGACGACGACCTCGACCGAGTGGCGCTCGACACCGTCAAAACGATCGACATCGAGAAATTCGTTCCCGCAGAATCTATCGAATGGGTCTACCTGCAGAAGCCGCACTACCTCATGCCGGACGACGCCGTCGGCAATGAGGCGTTCGCGGTCATCCGGGATGCGATGAAGGCCGACAAAGTGGTCGGTATATCGAAACTCGTCGTCGGACGACGCGAGAAGGCGGTCGTGCTCGAGCCTCGTGACGAGGGCATCGTCCTGTGGTCGCTGCGTTTCGGCGACGAGGTCCGACCTGAGGAGGCGTATTTCGAGGACATCGACGACGAGGCCGATCCTGATCTCGTGCCGCTGGTCCAGAAGCTGATCAAGCAGAAGACGAAGCGGTGGTCGCCGGACATGGTCACCGACCCCATTCAAGAAAGCCTGCTTGCCCTCATTGAAGAGAAGAAAAAGGCTCTGAAGCCACGAAAGAAGAGCGCCAAGTCCACGGAGGCCGCCGCTCCTGCTTCGAACGTCATCAACATCATAAACGCCCTGCGGAAAAGCGTTGCCGACGAACTGAAGAGCAGGAAGGCGGGTTGATGTCGAACGATGGCGAATTCAGCTTTGCGAGCCGGCACCCTTCCTGTACTTTGAGAACGGTCAGTTGACCGTGACTGACGGCGCATCTGTGTGCCTTGTGATCGTCACATGCGAGGCCATGAAGGCGACGGTGCGCCCAGGCTACCCAACAGATGGACTAATAATCCGTGTCACAGCGCTCGTCTCCGGCACAACTGCCAACCGGTTTTGCATGCAACAATTCATTAAGCTCTCGCACTGGGCTCAACGATCGCGCTCCCGCCTTTCCGTACACTCGCCAGATATATTTCTTCAATGTTTTGAGAAAGATTTCGGTCGAATTCATCGTTTTGCATGGAGACACGTAGGTTCTCAACCAGAGCCCGCGAGAAGCTTCCAATCATCCCAGTGTTCTCTCTGAGTTTTTCACACGCGATCTGAAGACTGTATCCTCCCGATAAAGCAAAAACACGAGCAACTTTGGGATGCTCGACAAGAGGCGCGTAAAGATCTGGCTGACTTGGGAGCGTGAGCTTCAATATGACATGCGCTCCGTGCGCGAGTTCCGACAGGTTGCTCAGGGTTTCCTTGACCAGAATCGCTTCGGCCATCGCTTTATCCGGACTGCCGACAAGCACCTCAGGCTCAATGATCGGGATCAATCCATTCTTCAGAATTGTCGATGCCACGTCAAATTGTTGTGCCACAACAGCAGAAATACCTTTTTTGGAAGCTGAGCGCACGACCGAACGCATTTTCGTCCCAAGCACGCCTTTTTCCAATGCGCGATCGAGCAAGTCTGTCAAATTGGGCATAGACTTCATTAACTGAACGCCGTCATGTTCGGCTTCTCGGCCACTGTCGACCTTAAGGAGGAGAAGATTCCGCGATCTTCCCAAAGGTATGCCGGGACGGATTTTCCGCCGATGGAGCGATCCATCGTGTGCTCGAATAGTATGGCGCCAATTACACGTTCGCCCGAGAATGCGGGGGCGCTCATTATCCGCACGCGCATCGCATGGATGAGCTCAAGCATTTCCGTTTCGCCCTGATAGGCTGTGTTCGATATCCCATATGAGCTCAAGGCATCAGGGGTAGACCCTCCGCTTTGATCGAGCGCCGCGATAATCCCGGGCGTCGAGGTCAGCCGGGCGACCATTTCTTTGTGGGTTTCCGTATTCATGCAAACTTTCCTTCTTGATATCGAACCGAAATTTTGAGGCGTGGCTTAGCAAGGAGGTACCGCGTGTCCTTGCACTCTTGGGCACCCGTCGTCTGGCGGACGGTGAGTGAGCCTTCGCGTAGATCACGCTCTCACAACTTGAAGTTCTTCCGGTTAAACGCATGCCGGAAGCCAATCTTCCTAAGGTTATCAAACGAAACATTGGATTCTCCGCCTGCGGGTGCTAATGTCTCGACGGCAAATGTCGACACGCCGTTGCCCAGCCCATGTTCGATACGGCTTTTGATGAGCGCTTTCTGGATGCCGCGATTTCGGAACTCCGGGAGTGTCGTGCCGCCCCCTAACCATGCGCAGGTGCCCGACTGATACATGGCAGCTGATCCGACTGGAGTGTCACCATCCAGGGCAAAAAAACACGACCAGCCTACTTTTCCGACGATCGCGGACCACAAGGGCGTCAGGGTCGAGGGGAAATCAAAGCCTTTGCAGACCATCGATCCAAAAAGCATGGCTTCCGCAACAGGAACGGGTCGCGTCAGGAAGGGGTTGGCCTCCGAAAGCTTTGCTGATGAGGCGTCGTAGATAAGTTTCGCCCAGCCGACACCATATTCAACCAGACCCTTCTCAAGGATCCAGTCTTTAGTCCGGGGCGACACCTGGTCGATATTTATCTGGAAAAACCGGTTTCCGGCCCTTCCATTCATCCACCCATGCGCTTCCTCAAGATCTTTTACGGAGTTTAGTCCTAGCACACGGTTTAGACCGATAGCCGGCGCGCTAGGCAGCGAGATTGCGCATCCATGGTTGATAGACAGGCATTCAAAATGCTCTTTGGACTTGAGCGTTGTCGGAGAGACATTGTACAGATCGACAAAGGCTTTCACCTCGATAGCCTCTTCGTCTGCCGGAGCTGAACGCTGTAAAAGGTGCGATGTCAAGATGACCATGCCGCTGTTTTCGACTGATGGAGATGGGGACGAGGTCGATCAGAAACCAAGCGCGCTGAGCCCCGGGTGATCGTCGGGCCGACGACCGAGCGGCCAGTGAAAGCGACGGTCTTCCACGCGGATCGGCAGGTCGTTGATGCAGGCGTATCGTTTGCGCATCAGGCCGCTATCATTGAACTCCCAGTTCTCGTTGCCGAAGGATCGGAACCAATTGCCGCTGTCGTCATGCCACTCATAGGCAAACCTGACGGCTATCCGGTCGCCATCAAACGCCCACAGCTCCTTGATCAGACGGTAGTCGAGTTCCCGCCGCCACTTTCCTGCAAGAAAAGCGACAATAGCCTCCCGGCCATTGACGAACTCGGCGCGGTTACGCCACTGACTTTCGGCCGTGTACGCCAAGGCGACCTTGGCCGGGTCCCGGCTATTCCAGCCATCTTCGGCAAGCCGCACCTTCTCGGCAGCAGTCTCTGATGTAAACGGGGGAAGAGGCGGTCTTTGAGCGTCTGTCATTCAGATCTTCCTTCTAATTTTGCTCGTAACTCTGCGTTTTCAGCTTCCAGCTGTTGCAGCTTCTGACGAAGAGGTGCGACTGCTTGCTCAACCTGCTGTTCGGTGTAGCGGGGGACGATGTGCTGGGGACAGTTCCAGTCGTAAGCTTCAAGACGGAGCTTGAATATCCGCTCTGCACGTCCCCTATACGTCGGATCGGATACTAGGTTCGTGAGAGGTTGGTCCGCGTCGAGCGTCAGCCGCTCTACATGGGCAAAAACTTTAAGCCGGGTCCGCCGAACATAGTCCATAAGAAATAGGCAGGCGCGGTCGTTTGCTGCAAAGTTCCCCGCACTAATGTACTGGCGGTTTCCGCGGTAGTCAGCAAATGCCATCGTTTGGGGATCAAGAACCTTAAGGAAACCGATTTTCCCACCACGATGTTGAACATACGGCCAACCTGTTTCTGACACGGAAGCGATATAGAAGCTGTCGCGCGCGGCAATGAAAGCGATTTCGTTCTCCGTCAAAGTATCCGAAGGGCGATCGTGCTCGCCCAGCCATATCTGGTCCACCCCCATATCCGCCTGCGCGGCTCGGACGCTTGGCGTCACGGCGACTTCCAGAAAGTGGTACGGCATACCTCGCCTCCATATTCGAGCAGGCCCGCATCAGCGAACAATGCGGGCCTTAATTTATCTTCAGGTGGCCTAAATCATCCGGCTACAGCATTTAGTCTTGCAGAGCCCAATCGGCTACTTCCCAGCGCATCTGACCACGATCGGAAACCACGCGACCAAGACCTGGGAAAGGCATGTGTGTTGCAGCGATCAGGGCACCCTCGGAGGCAGCTTGTGGGTAGAAGCGATCGCGCATCGCTTTGGCAGCAGCCTGATCCTGCTCGAACAGGAAGAACACGTCCGTTGCAGCAGGATGGACGACGGGGAAAATCATGTCGGAAACCATGATCAGGCTCTTACCGCCATCCTCGATGCGGACGCCGATATGGCCAGGCGTATGGCCCGTCAAGTCGACAATTGAGACGCCTGGAACGATCTCACGTTCCCCGTCGATCGCTTGCAACTTCGGATAAAGGCGCACCACCTCTTCGGCCATCTTGAAGCTGGGTTGCAGGAAATCAGGCGCGCCGTTGCGCTTGGCCCGGTCGGTCCAGTGCTTAACATCGCGACGGTCTATATAGACCTCGGCATCGGGGTAATTATTCTTGCCGCCGAGTATCAAACCGCCCATGTGGTCCTGATGCATATGGGTCACGATAACGGCATCGATCTGGCTCGGCTTCAGCCCGAGCGTGGCGAGCGCCTGCGGAAGATGCCCGGTTTTGCCGATAGAACCTGCAGCACCGGCATCGATCAGGATGCGTTGTTTACCGTCTTCAACGAGGTACTGATTGAACAGAAAACGAACCCCGCTTGGTCTGGCCGTAAACTGGGCGTCGGCAGCCTTTTCCACTTCGGGAGCTGAACGTCCCGGAAAGTAATTGTAGGGCATATCAGCATAGCCATCCGTCAGTGCCGTTACCGTAAAACGGCCGATATGGATCTGTGCAAACGGCGTCGTTGTAACCGGTGTTCCAGCAGCCTTAGATGTTGCAGCTTGGGCGGTCAGATCGCCCAGAACGCTTCCACCAAAAAGGGCTCCTCCCACGAGACCAAGAGGTAAGGCACCCGCAAAGGCGCGGCGGGAAAGCTGAGGCATGCCATTCTCCTCGGCTTTAATAGGTGATGTTTGCAGTGCTTGCGAACGTGTCGTCATAAGAAATTTGAGCATGGTAATCCCCTATCTGTGATTGATGTGAACAGCAGCTGACGATCCGCATCAGTGCTGCTATTTCGGCTCAGCTGCTGTTCTGATGAGCGCTGCCACTTCGTCAGGCTGGGACAACATGACCGCATGGCTGCTGCTAACCTCCACGACCGCGGCTCCTGCGCGCGCCGCCATGGCGGCCTGCGCTTGGGAGGGTATCATTCGATCTTCCGTTGCGAGCAGGTAGAAGGACGGCTTGGCTTTCCATGCCGCAGAGGTGATCTTGCCTTGGACCGCTTCAAGGCCCCACGGCCTTTGGGCGGCAGCCATGAACTGCGCTTCGACGGGATCGATGTCGGCCGAGAATGCGGCCGCAAACTTTAGCGGATCGATTTTGATGAAGCCGTCCTTCGGCGGAAGGAGTGGGGCTTTCTCCGCACCAGGGACTTCTTGCGAGGCCAGGTCTAAAACTGATTCCCCGGCGTCTGGAACGAAGGCTGCCAGATAAACGAGACTCAGGATCTTTTCGTCAATCCCTGCCTCCGTAATGACGGCGCCACCGTAAGAATGCCCAACGAGTACAACCGGGTGGGCAGCCTCCGCGATCACACCCTTCGTGCGCTCCACATCTTGGGCAAACGTGACTGCGGAATTCTGTACAACAAGGACTTCATGACCCTCATGCGTCAAAATCTCGTAGACCTTCCTCCAGCCGGAGGCATCAACAAACGCTCCGTGCACGAGTACAATTGAAACGAGTTTGGATGGATTTGAGGCCATTACGCGAGCTCCCGGGTGACACCAATCGAGTTCTCTGGCCTCCAAAAGCTTGACGGCGTCGAGCTTTTGGAGGCCAGAGAATGCTGTGGATGTATCTGATAATGCGCTGCTTAGGCAGGCGTGCCCCCACCCCTGACTGCCATGTGTAGGGTTGATGAGGTCAAATCTCAATTGAGATCATCGTCTCTTAAGACTAGACGAAGGGACTGCAAAAATAGACCTTGGTCTATAAATCTCAGCTAACTTAAAATCGCGGAACAGCGTATTTTAGGTTCTGTGCCAGCGTTACGAGCAGCCGGGGGATCGACTTGGAATACCCAATAAACAGTGACGAGATCATCGACATGATCCCGGCAATGGCTTGGTCTACAACGTCGGATGGAATGCTGGATTTCGCCAATCAGCACTTCTTGGAATATGTCGGCCTGCCACTGGCTGACATTGCTGGCGAAAACTTCTACCGCCTCTTCCACCCCGACGACCTTGATCGACTAGCCACGGATTGGCTGGACATCATGACTTCCAGGACCGCCAAGGAAGTCGAAGGCAGGCTCAGACGCGCGGACGGTGAATTTCGGTGGTGTAGTCTCCGGCAAAAGCCGAGGCACGATCGGGATGGAAAGGTTGTCAGATGGTACGGCGTCGTTCTTGATATCGAGGATCGCAAGCAGGCTGAGAATGCGCTCAAGGCAACCGAAGCCGCGCTTGCAGCCAGCGAGCACAATCTCCGGCTCATCATCGACTCGCTTCCGGTCCTCGTCTGGTCGGCGCGACCCGATGGCAGCGCGGACTTTGTCAACAAAAGCTGGCTAGATTATGCCGGGCTACCCGCTGAGCGAATTCTGGATTGGGGCTTCCTTGACCTCTATCACCCGGAAGACATCCCTGAGATGGTCGAGATCTGGAAACGAGATCTTGAGAATTCGGACCATACTCAGCTTAAAGGTCGCATCCGTGGTGGAGACGGGAAATATCGCTGGTTCTATTTCTCGGGTCGAAAGCTCACTGACGCGAAAGGCGAAGTGCGCTGGTTCGGGGTAAATATCGACATTGAGGATCTTCAATCAGCAGAGAACGCGCTTCGAGAAGGGGAAGCTGCGTTGCGGGAAAGCGAAAGGCGGCTCAACCTAGTACTGAATACGATACCGGCGATGGCTTGGTCTTGCACACCTGACGGCCGTCTTGACTACTTTAACCGCAATCTCACCGATTATGTCGGCCTGCCATTCGAGGATCTTGTTGGGTTCGGTTTCTATAAGATGTTCCACGAAGAGGACACAGAAAGGATGCGGGAGACGTGGGACGAGATCATAGTTACGAAACAGCCTCGCCCTGTAGACGCACGGATCAGAAGCTGCAATGGCGAATATCGGTGGTTCAACCTGCAGCAAAATCCGCTTCTTGATGGAGATGGGAATGTGGTGCGGTGGTATGGAGTTGTTGTCGACATCGAGGATCGAAAACGAGCTGAAGAATCTCTTCATCGGAGCCAAAGCGATCTCGCTCATGTCACCCGTTTAACTACAATCGGCGAGTTGGCTGTCTCGATCGCCCATGAGATCAATCAGCCACTTATGGCGATCGTCACCAATGCGGGAACCTGCCTTCGCTGGCTGCAGGACGGACATACAGACACAAAACAAGCCCAGTCAGCCGCGGAGCGAGTTGTGCACGACGGCCACCGTGCGGGCGAGATTGTCGCTAGCATTCGCGCCATGGCCCAGCGATCTCCGGTGCGGATGGAGAGAACCGACGTGGGTCGGGTGCTACACGATGTCTTGTTTATATTGCGAAAAGAGTTGCATTCACGGCGCGTGCAGGTCGTCACGGATATGACGACCGGTCCCGTTCATGTGCTGGGAGATCGTACGCAGCTACAGCAAGTTCTTCTCAACCTGATCATGAATAGTGCTGAAGCCATGCACCCTGATGAGAGGGCGGTGATTACTGTCAGGTGTGTGAGAAGAACCGGTGGCGACATTGAAGTCAGTGTTTCCGACACAGGACACGGAATATCCGCTGACAAGCTCGACCAGATATTCGAGGCGTTTTACACCACAAAATCGGATGGGATAGGCATGGGGCTTTCTATCTGCCGATCGATTGTCGAAGCGCACGGTGGACGCATTTGGGCTGGAAGCAACCACCCCAGAGGCGCGTCATTTACGTTTACACTTTCTAGCTTCGAGGAGACCAGCCGTTGATCGATGACAGGAAGAACAAGCGCCCCACGGTTATCATTATCGATGATGATCACAGTGTCCGCGAAGCTCTTAAGGGCCTATTTGAGTCTGTGGGGCTCAGCGCCGAGACACACGGCTCCGTGAAGGAGTTTATCGCTGCAGACGATCCCGAAAAAGCGGGATGCATCGTCCTCGACATCCGACTTCCCGGGCAGAGCGGACTTGAGTTTCAGGAAGCGCTAGCGCAAAGCAACCTGCCCAGGTCTGTCGTCCTGATAAGCGCTCACGTCGATGTTCCGATGGCCGTTCGAGCAATGAAGGCAGGTGCGATTGACGTGCTGACAAAGCCAGTCCGTGAACAGGATCTGCTGGAAGCCGTAGCCCGCGCGATTGCTAATGATGCCGCTCGCCGAGAGGAACGGAACTCGAAGACCGCTGCCCAGTTGAGGTATACGTCGCTTACCGAACGTGAACGCCAGATTCTAACCCTGGTCATCGCCGGCAAGTTAAATAAACAGATTGCGGCTGAACTACAGCTTGCGGAGCCGACAGTGAAGCTTCACAGGGGTCATATGATGCGGAAGATGAAGGCGGCATCAGTCGCTGATCTGGTCAAGATCGCTGGTGGTCTGTCTTAAAGCATTGACTTTGAATATTTACCAAGTCGAGGAGTTCGGCGATGTGTTTTTCACGCTGAGCTTTTTGGCTTCAACTCTGAGGTATTGCCTTATCGAAGCGGCGATCCCTGCGTCGATTCCTTAAAAGAGTAAGTCCATCGTTGGCGGCTTAACGATCCGCTTGGAAAAATAACATTCTCCGAGCATCATCGTTCCGTCTCGCTAGCGGCTCACCGCCCGATAGTACACCGATGCCTGCGTCGCCTCGACATGCCTGCGAACCTGCGACACATTTCACCTCACGTCGGAGGTCTGATGAGCCAGCCCAAGCGCCGCATCCCGTTCCGGACGACGCGCCGGATCTTCTCTCCTACCGTCAGCGAGGCGCACCGCCGCCGGAGTGAGCCAACGCCAAGAGCTGCTCTTGCTTCCCCATTTACAGCGGATGTCGCGCGCAGATCCTTTCCACGTGGCTTTACGCGACGACCCTGTTCCTGCCGAGCGCCTTTGCTTGATAGAGATTGTCATCCGCGGCCTTGAGGCATTCGGATGGATCAAACCCCATGGGGCAATGACATGCGCCTATGCTTGCAGACATCATCACACGTGAGCCGGATGGCGCATGCAGGATAATCCCCGCGATTTCTTCCCGTAGCTCCTCGCAACGGCCAAGCATTTCATCGAACGTCAAGCCACTTTGAAATACGCCAAACTCTTCGCCGCCAAGTCGCCCAACCATGGAATGCGAGTGCATCTGGTAGCGTGCGAGGATCCGGCCGGCACAGCGAAGCGCCGCGTCGCCCGCTGCGTGACCATAGCGATCATTGATCGCCTTGAAATGATCGAGATCCAGATAAAGCAGTGCTCCGGACAGGCCCTGCCGACTTGCGGCCTCAAGATCATCCATGAACTCGGTTCGTGTCAGGACTCCCGTCAGACCGTCTGTCCGTGATTGACGGCGAAGTGCCTCATAGGCATCTGCAAGCCTTTGCAATGCCTCCCTTGTCGCGGCCTCAGCCCGCCGCACTTTTTCCGACTGCCAAAAATGCAGCGCCGAGGCAGGGATAGATATCGCCAGCGGGCAGAAGATCGTCATGAACAGGCCGGCACCTTCGACGCGCCCACCCAGAAACGGAACGACGCTGAACGAAAGCGCCAGGGAGGCGACAACGGAAAGCAAGCCAGCCAAAATGGACTTCTGAATAACACGACGCATCGATATCACCGCCAGCAATATCAATTTCTATGACGCAGATGACTTTAAATTTGTTGAATCCTATACCTAAAAGACGTCCCACCGCCCCAGGCGCTCGAAGGATCAGTCCGCAACCCCTCCCTGCGTTTGGGTCGAACTCCTCACAGGAAACATATCCTCGCCGTAGTGATGAAGCCGCGTATGGTGGCGACGGCATAACCATCGCACCCGCAAGGGTTCGTCGTATTGATCGTGATGGGCATCGACCGCTTCGACGCCGCAGACCTCGCAGCTCTCTTTGTCGAGGTCGCCCGCCTTGACGGCCCGCTGTACAGCGAGATGTGCATCGTACTTGCCAGGGTTGGCACGGCGCCAGTTCGCTTGCCGGGTATCGGTCTTGAGCATCTCCGCAGTTCCTCGTCTGGTCTTTCGTGCGAGGATACTATAACAGCAGCTTTCCCGATACGGCCTTTGGTTGACCCAAAGGCTGACGCCCATGTGCGCCATTGCGCTACCGGACGGCTATCAGGACCGAACTCCCTGCGCATGGACAAAACAAAGTTTGTTTCCCTCCGCATCTAGGCAATAAGCGGCATAGAAATCGTCCGCTTACTTTTCCCTCAGAGTGGGCGCTCCTTCATCAAGTGCACCCGTCCGGATCGCTGTGGCCCAGGCAAGATCGACGGCCCCTCTCGACGGCGCTGCGAAACTAATTAGCACACCGTTGCCCCATGTCGCCGGCAAACCATTGATCGGGCGTCGGAGGGCGAACTGAGGCCAACGCCTTTCGCCTTTACGCCAGATGACACCTGCCTCATCGATGTCCTCTAGCTTGACGTCGCTGCAGATGGAGTGGCGTTAAAACAGCATCATAAAACGCGACCATCGTCTCAAGGTCGCGAGCACCGATCATGATGTGACTGAACATGTGAGCTCCCGTTTCCAATGGTATCGGCGCGCACTGGATTGCCCTCCCGTGATCGGCTGTGTCCCGGCTTCCTCTTTCCGCCTAAAGACGCCTGGGTAACTACGCTCGTTGCCACTGGCGGAGAAACTCTTCCGTCGACGAGATTTCCAGTTGCACCGAGAAGCGATCGCCTAGCAACTCGAGCGAGGCGTCATGGGTATCATCCGCGCCGCTACAAACGGCGTCCTTCAGCAGGATGACGCGATAGCCAAGGTCGATAGCTCCCAGGGCTGCAGCCAGGACACACACGTCCGTCTCCCCACCCGAGATCGCGATGGTCTCAACCTTTTCCCCCGCCAACACGCGATGAAGCTCACCGGTGGTCCATGGCGAATATGTCATCTTGTCGAAGATCCGGGCGGGTGGAACCAAGGCCTTCAATGACGGGACGAGATCGACCATGTCCGGTCCCAGTTGATCCAAGGTCATGGTGTCCCATTTCTCGTAATAGCTACGCCACATACCCGGCATAGCCTCTGCTTGCCTGGGCGGCACGAATCGCGTGAACACCGTCCGTTGAGGATGACGCTGCGCAATCTCCTGGATCTGAGGAGAAACCTCTTTCATCCATGGTACATGCCAGGGCGTGTCCTCGGCAAACATCCGCTGCATATCGATGCACAAGTGGACCCAGCGACTGTCGTTCATCGTCTCCTCCCCAGTCACAAACCTCTGTCATCGAAAGCTGTTCCCTATGGGTGTCGGGGCTCCCTCACGTCCGATCGAGAAATCAGGAAAGCAAAGGCTGCTCTTTTTTCCAATCGCGGTAAGGGGCCAACATTTGCCCGGGAAAGCGACGTTCGATCTCTTCTTCTACAAGCGTAATCCGGGAAAGAGTTTCCTCGCGGTCGCTGGTTTCGTCCTCGCTATGCTTTTCCAGCGCGCTCATGGCCGCAAAAACCTCATCACTCGTCATCGCCCCAAGCCGGGTTGCGAAATCCGAAACGTCCTCGCTCAAAATGTGATCGGCTACCATTTCACCTCTCCCTGTATGCGCTGAAAACCATAACGGCGGGAAGTTGTTCCTTCTCTCGGAACTCGATGGCGTCGCGGTGGTTTATTCGGCCATCCACAACAGGAGTATCCGTTGTGAAAAGAACCCTCATCCTCGCATCCATCCTTTTGGCAACTGTTGGATCCCCTGCGCTTGCACAGTCCACCGCCGGGAAGACTGGCGTCAACTCTGCCGCCGAACCGAAGAAACGCGCCTTCCATGCCCTCGAACCAGTCGGTCTGTCCTTCTCGCAGTGAGGCACGTATATGGATGCGTCGGGAATAGCTCAGCGTGGCGACAAAGACGTTTACCCGGATTCGTTCATCGCCAATCCAGACACGGGTCTGCCCAAAGTCGATCTGCAATTGACGGCCTGGCGGTGTCTCAAACCAAACTGTTGCCCGCTTCTGCGCTTTGAGTTCGCGCCGCCATTCCCGGACCCGAAGCTCGACCGAGCGCAAACCGATGATAATTCCATGCTCGCTGACCAACTTCTGCCGGATCACATCGGCATTGCCGTCGTGCCGGAAGAAGCGTTCGCGCAGCCAATCGTCCAAGCCATCGAAAGCAGTGCGGCGAACCGGCTTCTTGAATGGCGCTGCTCCGCCCTCCCGCAGATATCGCCGGACAGTGTTGCGAGCACAGCCAAACTCTTTCGATAAGCGCTTGGCACCCCAGCCAAGCTTGTGCAGCCGCAACATTGCCACCACCTCATCTGCCTGAAGCATATCTCCGCCCTGCATTGTCCGCGACAATGCAGGATGCGCTGAAATCATGCTCATCTTCCATCTCTCCTCGTTCCGAAACGAGGGGGCAGTTCTTCATTTCGTCAGGGGGGTCAGTTTCTCACTTCGCCTGACAGCAGCGTCAGCATAGCGGTCCAAAGGACACGCGGGACCGACTGCCCCACGCCAGCGTGTTCCGCTTTCGGGCCGGATCGTCAGCAACAGTAATTTGAGAAATCGACCGGCGCCTCTGGTTGCGCGTGTATAATTCACACACATCCTTTGATTGTGAAACTATCATGAATCCCATAAAACGTTTCGATGTGCAACCGAGACGGAACCGCTAGGATGTATGCGATTCAAACCGAAGGCTTCGACGCTGCTTTGACCTTGACCGACCATATCGACCACCTGCCGGACAGAAAGCGGCGCGAACTCGCGCGCATCATCGAGATCCTGTTTGCAGGCGTCGAGAAGTTCCAGGCGACCAAGCTGTCCGAGAAGCGCAGTGCCGGCAAAATCCTCAAGGTCATCCTCTACGGTTCCTACGCCCGCGGAGACTGGGTCGAGGACCGGGTCAGCGGCTATCGTTCCGACTATGACCTCTTGATCGTCGTCAACTCCAAGGCTTTCGCGGAAGAGCATGAGCTCTGGGAGGGCATCGAGAACGAACTGCTCACCCAGCAGCTTAGCCGTGGAATCGAAACACCTGTTGTTCCGATCGTACACGACCTCAACGACGTGAACGAGCAGCTTTCACGTGGCCGACCCTTTTTCGTCGACGTCGCCAGGGACGGCATCATCCTCTACGAAAAGCCAGCCCATCCCCTTACG
>Ga0247742_10000162_pt1 | contig 57585 bp, 54 predicted proteins | sample UWRJL208509C2_FD_180944 | JGI IMG/M metagenome (GOLD analysis project Ga0247742, IMG submission 180944) | Plant litter microbial communities from Arlington Agricultural Research Station in Wisconsin, United States - UWRJ-L208-509C-2 | ecosystem: Environmental > Terrestrial > Plant litter >...
TCCCAGCTGATGTCGACGCCGATCTCGACGCCGGCGCGGAACCGGGTTCCCTCCGCCTGCATCTGGGCGAGGCGCGATTCGAGATGTTTCTTCTCCATCTTGAAGTCCGGGATGCCGTACCGCAGCAACCCGCCGATGCGGTCATCCCGCTCGAAGACGGCGACGGTGTGCCCGGCCCTGGTGAGCTGCTGTGCGGCCGCGAGCCCCGCCGGGCCGGAGCCGACCACCGCGACGGTCTTGCCGGTGAGTCGCTCGGGCGGGTGGGGGGTGACGAGGCCGTCGGCGAAGGCCTTGTCGATGATCGACACCTCGACCTGCTTGATGGTCACCGGCGGCTGGTTGATCCCGAGCACGCACGATGCCTCGCAGGGCGCCGGGCACAGTCGCCCGGTGAACTCGGGGAAGTTGTTGGTCGCGTGCAGGCGCTCGATCGCCTGGGCGGTCTCGCCGCGCCAGGTGAGGTCGTTCCATTCCGGGATCAGGTTGCCGAGCGGGCAGCCCTGGTGGCAGAACGGGATGCCGCAGTCCATGCAGCGGCCGGCCTGGCGCTTCAGCTCGCCGGAGTCCTGCTGCTCGTAGACCTCTTTCCAGTCCATGAGCCGCAGTGCGACGGGTCGGCGCTTCGGCGTCTCCCGCTCCTGCACCTTCAGGAAACCCTTCGGGTCAGCCACCGGTCACCTCCATGATCCGTGCCCACGCGACGTCGCCGTCGGGGTCGAGACCTTCATCGATCGCGGTCTGCCGGGTCTGCAGCACTGCCGCGTAGTCCCGCGGCAGCACCTTGGTGAACTCGGTCACCGTGGTGTCGAAGTTCTCGAGCATCCGGGCAGCGACGACCGAGTCGGTCTCTGCCTGGTGCAGCTGCAGCAGGTCGCGCAGGATCTCGACGTCGGCGCTGCCGAGCGGCAGCAGTGTGAGTTCGCCGGAAGCCAGCGCCTCGGCGTTCACGCGCTCGGCGCGCAGCTTGTGGATGTAGGCGGTGCCGCCCGACATGCCGGCCCCGAGGTTGCGACCGGTTCCGCCGAGAATCACGGCGAGGCCGCCGGTCATGTACTCGAGGGCGTGATCGCCCACCCCCTCGACGACCGCGGTCGCCCCGGAGTTGCGAACCAGGAACCGCTCCCCCACGATGCCGCGGAGGAACATGCTGCCCTGGGTCGCGCCGTAGCCGATCACGTTGCCCGCAATGACGTTGGCTTCGGCCGGGAACACGCTCTGCCGGTTCGGGCGGACCACGATGAGGCCGCCGCAGAGGCCCTTGCCCACGTAATCGTTGGAGTCACCCTCGAGCCGCAGCGTGATGCCGGCGGGCACGAACGCGCCGAACGACTGGCCGGCGGTGCCGGTGAGCCTGACCTCGATCGTGTTCGGCGGCAAGCCGTTCTCGCCGTGCCGAAGCGTGACCTGGTTGCCCAGCATGGTGCCGACCGCCCGCTCGGTGTTGCGGATCGGCAGGTCGATGACCACCGGCGCGCCCCCGGCGAGAGCGTCGGCACTCAGCCTGATCAGCTGCTGGTCGAAGTGCTCGTCGAGTTCGTGGTCCTGCTCGACGCGCTGGGTGCGCGGCTCGTCGTCGTCGAACTCCGGACCCTCGAAGATCGGGGTCAGGTCGAGGCCGTCGGCCTTCCAGTGGTCGATGGCGCGGTCGACGTCGAGCAGCTCGTTGTGGCCGATCGCCTCCTCCAGGGTGCGGAAGCCGAGCACGGACAGGTACTCACGCACCTCCTGAGCCAGGAACTCGAAGAAGTTCACGATGAACTCGGGCTTGCCGGTGAAGCGGGCGCGCAGCTCGGGGTTCTGGGTCGCGACGCCGACGGGACAGGTGTCGAGGTGACACACCCGCATCATCACGCATCCGGAGACGACGAGCGGAGCAGTGGCGAAACCGAACTCCTCGGCGCCGAGCAGGGCGCCCACGATCACGTCGCGGCCGGTCTTCATCTGCCCGTCGACCTGCACGACCACGCGGTCGCGCATGCCGTTGAGCATGAGGGTCTGCTGGGTCTCGGCCAGGCCGATCTCCCACGGAGTGCCGGCGTGCTTGAGCGAGTTCAACGGGCTCGCGCCGGTGCCGCCGTCGTGGCCGGAGACCAGCACGACGTCGGCCTTGGCCTTCGTCACGCCCGCGGCGACCGCACCGATGCCCGACTGGCTCACGAGCTTCACGTGCACTCGGGCCTCGGGGTTAGCGCGCTTCAGGTCGAAGATCAGTTGCTTGAGGTCTTCGATCGAGTAGATGTCGTGGTGTGGCGGCGGCGAGATGAGGCCGACGCCGGCGGTGCCGTGCCGGGTGCGCGCGATCCACGGGTACACCTTGCTCGCCGGCAGCTGGCCGCCCTCGCCGGGCTTCGCGCCCTGCGCCATCTTGATCTGGATGTCGGTGGCGTGGGTCAGGTACATGCTCGTGACCCCGAACCGGCCGGAGGCAACCTGTTTGATCGCGCTGCGCCGCATCGGGTCGAGCAGACGCTCGACGTCTTCGCCACCCTCACCCGTGTTCGACCGCCCGCCGAGCTGGTTCATGGCGATCGCTAGGGTCTCGTGCGCCTCCTGGCTGATGGAGCCGTAGCTCATCGCGCCGGTGTTGAACCGCTTGACGATGGACTGGATGGACTCGACCTCGTCGATCGGGACGACGGGGCGCTCGCCCTCCTTGATGCGGAACAGGCCGCGGAGGGTCATCAGGTGCTCGGCCTGCTCATCGACCAACGAGGTGTACTCGCGGAAGATGTCGTAACGACGCGAGCGCGTCGCGTGCTGCAGCCGGAACACGGTGTCGGGGTTGAACAGGTGTCGCGGCCCGTCCCGGCGCCACTGGTACTCGCCGCCGGTGGCGAGCCGCTCGTGCGCCATCACCGAGCCGTCCTCCGGGTAGGCGGCGGAGTGGCGGGCGGCGCTCTCTGCCGCGATCACATCGATGCCGACGCCACCGAGGAGGCTGGATGTGCCGGTGAAGTACTGGTCGACGAACTCCTGGTTCAGTCCGACCGCCTCGAACGCCTGGGCGCCCGCGTAGGAGCCGACGACCGAGATGCCCATCTTCGACATGATCTTCAGCACGCCCTTGCCGAGCGCCTTGATGAGGTTGCCGACCGCCTTCTCCGCGGCCAGGCCCTGGATCATCCCGCTGCGGACGAGCTCTTCCGCGGTCTCCATTGCCAGGTACGGGTTGATCGCCGACGCGCCGTAGCCCACCAGCAGGGCGACGTGGTGCACCTCGCGCACATCGCCGGCCTCGACGATGAGCCCGACCTTCATGCGGTTCTCGCGCCGGATCAGGTGGTGGTGCACCGCGGCGAGCATGAGCAGCGATGGGATCGGCGCGAGGTCTTTGTTGGAGTCGCGGTCGGAGAGCACGATGAACTGGGCGCCGTTGCTGATGGCCTCGTCGACCTCGGCGCACATCTTCGCGAGCCGCTTCTCCATGGCCTTCGGGCCCTTGTCGACCCGGTAGAGCCCGCGGAGGGTGACGGTCGGGCGACGACCGCTGGCCGTCTCGAAGTGCTGGATCTTGGCGAGCTCGTCGTTGTCGATCACCGGGAAGTCGAGCGAGATCTGCTTGGCGTGCTCGGCGGTGGCCGCCAGCAGGTTGCGCTCGGGGCCGAGGCCCAGCTTCATCGAGGTGACGACCTCTTCGCGGATCGAGTCGAGCGGCGGGTTGGTGACCTGGGCGAACTGCTGGGTGAAGTAGTCGAAGAGCAGCCGCGGCCGGTCGGAGAGCACGGCGATGGGGGTGTCCGAACCCATGGCACCGAGCGGCTCGGCCGCCTTCTGCGCCATCGGCGCGATCAGGATCCGCACCTCCTCCTCGGTGTATCCGAAGGTCCGCTGGCGCCGGGTCACCGACGCCGGGGTGTGCACGATGTGCTCGCGCTCGGGCAGGTCTTTGAGGGCGATGCGGCCCTCTTCGAGCCATTGCCCCCACGGCTCAGCGCCGGCGAGTTCGGCCTTTACCTCGTCGTCCTCGATGATGCGGCCGGCGGTGGTGTCGACCAGGAACATCTTTCCCGGGCGCAGCCGGCCCTTGCGGACCACACGGCTCGGGTCGATGTCGAGCACGCCGATCTCGCTCGCGAGTACGACCAGGCCCTCGTCGGTGACGAGGTAGCGCCCCGGGCGCAGGCCGTTGCGGTCGAGGGTGGCGCCGACGAGCGACCCGTCGGTGAAGACGAGGGCGGCGGGGCCGTCCCACGGCTCCATGAGCATCGAGTGGTACTCGTAGAACGCGCGCCGGGCGGGGTCGACGTCGAGCTGGTTCTCGAACGCCTCCGGCACCATCATCATCATCGCGTGCGGCAGGCTGCGGCCGGCGAGCGTCAGCAGCTCCACGACCTCATCGAACGACGCCGAGTCGCTCGCCCCCGGGGTGTTGATCGGCAGGATGGAGCGGATGTCGCCCAGCAGGTCACTGTGCAGCTGCGACTGACGCGCCCGCATCCAGTTGCGGTTGCCCTGCACGGTGTTGATCTCGCCGTTGTGGGCGATCATGCGGAAGGGCTGGGCCAGCGGCCACGACGGGAAGGTGTTGGTGGAGTACCGCGAGTGCACGAGGGCGAGCTTGGAGGCGAACCGCTCGTCGCTCAGGTCGGGGTAGAAGGGCTCGAGCTGGAGCGTGGTGACCATGCCCTTGTACACGAGCGTGCGGGCGGACAGTGACGGGAAGTACGCGTGCAGTTCGTGCTCGGCGCGCTTGCGCAGCCGGAAGGCCTGGCGCTCGAGTTCGATGCCGGCCGCGGCTCGGGACGACTGCAGGAAGACCTGCTCGAACACCGGCATCGCACCGCGCGCCAGGTTGCCGAGGTTGCTCGGCTCGACCGGCACCTCGCGCCAGCCCAGCACAATCAGGCTCTCCTCGGCGGCGAGCCTCGCAATGCCATCCTTCACGGCGGTGCGCTCGTCGTCGTCCGTCGGCAGGAAGGCCATGCCGACCACGTAGCGCCCCACGGCGGGCAGGTCGAAGTCGACGACCGCCCGGAGGAACGCGTCCGGGATCTGGGTGATGATGCCGGCGCCGTCACCCGTGCCGGCGTCCGATCCGACGGCACCGCGGTGCTCGAGGTTGCGCAGAGCGGTGAGCGCGGTCTCGATGATGTCGTGCCCGGCCGTGCCGCGCAGGGTGGCGACCATGGCGAGCCCGCAGGCGTCCTTCTCCCGGCGAGGGTCGTAGAGACCCGTCGCCTGCGGAACTGAACTGAAGCGTTCGAAGACTGGCGTGAGAGCCATCGGAACCGTCCTCACGATGATGCTTTGCGGTGGGGGACGTCAGCGGCCCTGGGGGGAACTCGACCCCTGGTGTATCAGGAGGACTTGGTGCCTGAGCCGCTTGTGGCGAGCTTCTCCGACGCGTTCGCGACGTCATCGTCGGGCTCGTCTACGTCTGAATAGGTCTCCCCGGAGTCTATAGCACCCTCCGGTTTCCACTCGCGACCGGGCACGTAGAAGCTCGGCTCACGCCCCGGGTGGCGTCGGGTCTGCACGACGAACAGGATAATGCCGAGCAGGATGGCCGCGAAGGCTCCCCACACGTTCGTGCGGATGCCGAAGAACACCTCGCTCGGGTCGACGCGGATGGACTCGAACCACGCCCGACCCACTCCGTACCAGATCATGTACAGCGCCCAGACCTTGCCCCACTCCAGGCGCGGCTGGGCGTCGCCCACCGGCACCGGGAGCGTGAGGCCCAGGACCGTGCGCTTCACCAGGCGGTACTGGCGCTCCATGGTGAGCAGGAAGACGATTCCCACGACGTTCCAGATCATCTCGTAGAGGAATGTCGGGTGGAACAGCGTGCCGTCGGGCAGCCCGATCGGAATGGCCGGGTTGTCGGCCTCGATCTGGAGACCCCACGGGAGGTCGGTCGGCTGGCCGAAGAGCTCGTGGTTGAAGTAGTTGCCGAGGCGACCGAGCGCCTGCGCGAGCAGCATGCCGGGGGCCAGTGCATCGGCGAACGCCCAGAACCGCACCCCGTGGATCCGACAGCCAATCCAGGCACCCACGGCGCCACCGATCAGCGAGCCGAAGAGCGCGTTTCCGCCGTTCCAGATCCGGATGATCTCCCACGGATCAGCGCCGGGGAAGAAGTAGTCGGTGGGATGGGTGAAGACATGGAACAGCCGGGCTCCGACCAGGCCGAGCGGCACCGCCCAGATGATGATGTCGATGACGACGCCCGGGTCGCCACCCTTGGCCGCCACGCGTCGCATGGTGAGGATGGTCGCCGCAACGATGCCGACGAGGATGCACAGCGCGTAGGTGTGGATCGCGATGACCTGGCCCTCGGGTACAAAGGGCAGGATGCCGTGCAGCCACTGGCCGAACGGAATGGTGACCGGGATCTGCCATTCGGTGGGCGGGCTGGGGATGCTGAGCGGCAGGATCGGCACGCCGGTCACCTTTCTGAACAGGGCTCTTCTGATGCAGGCAACGAGTTACCTGGAGAACTACGCAAGCGTACCCGTTGCCAGGGCGGCGGCCGTTCTGGCGACCGCGCTCACCCCGCCGTCGGCGAGAGCGGTGACGAGAGCCGAACCGACGATGGCGCCGTCGGCGTACGCGATCACCTCGCGCACCTGGTCGCCGGTGGAGATGCCCACCCCGACGCAGGCACTCGTGGACCCGGCATCCCGAAGACGGGCCACCAGGCCGCGAGCGGCGAGGTCGACATCGGCGCGCGCACCGGTGATTCCCATCGTCGAGACCGCGTAGACGAAGCCACGGCTCTGGTCGACGGCCTGCCTGAGCCGGGCATCCGTCGACGAAGGAGCAGCGAGGAACACCCGGTCGAGGCCGGTGCGGTCGGAAGCCGCGATCCAGGGCGCCGCTTCGTCGGCGACGAGGTCAGGGGTTATGAGTCCGGCTCCGCCGGCCGCCACCAGGTCGTCGGCGAACCGCTCGACGCCGTACTGCAGCACCGGGTTGAAGTAGGTCATCACGAGCACCGGTGCGCTCACGCGGTCGGTGATCGCCGCGAGAGCCTCGAACGCGTGCCCCAGCTTGAAGCCGCCGGCGAGTGAGGCTTGCGTGGCGCGCTGGATGACCAGGCCGTCCATCACCGGGTCGGAGTACGGGATACCGAGCTCGATGATGTCGACGCCGTTCTCGACGAGGGCGACGGCAGCGTCGATGCTGGTCTTCAGGTCGGGGAATCCGACCGGCAGGTAGCCGATCAGCGCACCCGAACCCGCGGCCTTGCGCGCGGCGATAACGGCCTCGACGGTGCTGGTGGGCACTGTGCTCGTTGGCGCCACGGTGCTCATCGCTGCACGTCCGGGGTGGCAGGCTCCAGCGGAGCCTCGTCCTCCGCCGCCAGCGCCTCGGTGTCGAGGATGTCGAAGTACTTGCCCGCCGTCTCCATGTCCTTGTCACCGCGACCGCTCAGGTTGACGAGGATTATCGAGTCCGGACCGAGCTGCTTGCCGAGATCGAGAACCCCGGCGAGGGCGTGCGCGGACTCGATGGCGGGGATGATGCCCTCGGTGAGGCTGAGTGCACGCAACGCCTGCATCGCCTCGTGATCGGTGATGGGCAAGTAGGTGGCGCGACCGATGTCGTGCAACCAGGCGTGCTCCGGCCCGATGCCCGGGTAGTCGAGGCCCGCCGAGATGGAATGGGACTCGACGGTCTGGCCGTCCTCGTCCTGCAGCAGGTAGCTGCGGGCACCGTGCAGCACACCCGGGCGCCCGCGCGTGATGGTGGCCGCGTGGCGCTCGGTCAGGTGACCCTCGCCCGCCGCCTCGTATCCGTAGAGCGCGACCGACGGGTCATCCAGGAATGCGTGGAAGATGCCCATCGCGTTGCTGCCGCCGCCGACGCAGGCCGCGACGGCGTCGGGCAGGCGACCGGTCAGGTCGAGCACCTGCTGCCGCGCCTCCTCGCCGATGATCTTCTGGAAGTCGCGCACCATCGTCGGGAACGGGTGCGGCCCTGCAACCGTGCCGAAGATGTAGTTGGTGGTGTCGACGCTCGTGACCCATTCGCGGTAGGCCTCATTGATCGCGTCCTTCAGCGTGCGCGACCCGGTGGTCACGGGCACCACCTCGGCACCGAGCAAGCGCATCCGCGCCACGTTCAGCGCCTGCCGCTCGGTGTCGACCTCGCCCATGTAGATGACGCACTCGAGCCCGAAGAGGGCCGCCGCCGTGGCGGTCGCAACGCCGTGCTGCCCGGCGCCTGTTTCGGCGATCACCCGGGTCTTGCCGATTCGCTTGGTCAGCAGCGCCTGGCCGAGCACGTTGTTGATCTTGTGCGAGCCGGTGTGGTTGAGATCTTCCCGCTTCAGGATGATGCGCGCACCGCCCGCGTTCCGGGCGAACCGCGGCACCTCGGTGATGATCGACGGCCGGCCGGTGTACGTGCGGTGCAGTTCCATCAGCTCGGCGGCGAACGTGGGATCGGCCTTGGCCGCGGTGTACGCCGCGTCGAGGTCATCGAGAGCGGCGACGAGCGACTCGGGAACGAAGCGGCCGCCGAACTCGCCGAAGTAGGGGCCGAGCACATCGCGGAGATGGCTGGTTGACACGTCGGTCATTGTGCCTCCAGGAAGTCGCGCAGCATTGCTGCGGGGTCGCCGTCGGTGACGAGTGCCTCGCCGACCAGCACCACGTCGGCGCCCGCGCGCCGGTAGTGCGCCACGTCGGCCGGTGTCTTGACGGCGGATTCGGCGATGCGGATGACGCCGGCCGGGATCTGGTCGGCGAGCCGGCCGAACAGGTCTTGGTCGAGCTCGAACGAGCTGAGGTCTCGGGCATTGACGCCGATGACGTCGGCGCCGAGGTCGAGGGCACGATCGACCTCGTCGGCGCTGTGGGTCTCCACGAGTGGAGTCATCCCGAGTCCGTTGATGAGGGTGAACAGTTCGACCAGGCGCGGCTGCTCGAGGGCGGCCACGATCAGCAGCACCAGGTCGGCGCCGGCGGCCCGGGCCTCGAAGACCTGGTAGGGGTCGGCGATGAAGTCCTTGCGCAGCACCGGGATGGATGCGACCGCTCGCACGGCCTCCAGGTCGCCGAGCGAGCCTCCGAAGCGCCGTCCCTCGGTGAGCACGCTGATCGCGCTGGCTCCCCCGGACTCGTACGCGGCGGCGAGCGACGCCGGGTCGGCGATCTCGGCAAGAGCGCCGCGCGACGGGCTGGAACGCTTGATCTCCGCGATGATGTGCACTCGATCGCGGGGCGCGAGGGCCGCGAGCACATCGAGGGCAGGGGCGCGGTCGAGAGCAGCGGCCTCGACCTCGTCGAAGCTCCGCTGTGCACGCCGCCCTGATGCGTCGGCGAGGGCTCCCGCGACGAGGTCGGCGAGCACCTAGTTGTGCGCCTTCTGCTGCAGCTTGTCGCCGTTCACGCCGTATCCCAGCTTGGCGAGGACCAGCCCGGTCAGCGCGCCGACGACCAGCAGGCCAGCGGAGGCGAAGACGATCCAGGGGATGTTGAACCAGAAGGCGAGGGTGCCGATCGCGAAGGCGACCAGCATGATGATGACGGCGGTCCATGCGGCCGGCGAGCTGCCGTGACCGGCCTCCGAGCTCCCGTGGTCGGGCTCTGAGTCAGTGCTCATCGATCGTGCTCCGTTTCGTGTTGGGCCTACCTGAATTGTAGCGGGCGGGGCAGCTGCGCTCGTCCGGGGTGTCGCGTGCCAGGTCAGCGCGGGGCGGTGGGATCGGACCCGCCGCTGAGCGCGTCCCACGCCCCCGCGGTGCCGCCACCGTCGGTGTCTGAGGTCGTCTCGTATTTGCGGGTAGGCCCGGGCCACCGGTGCGCCGTCGCCACCACGAGCACCCCGACGGCCAACGCCAGCGCCCCACCGGCGACGGTCAGCCACGGCCATCCGGTCGCCGCCAGCGCCACAACCAGCGACCGGATCGTCTCGGCGCCGGCGAGGGCCGTCGCATCCGTCACCACGCCGGCCGATGCGGTCACCGGGTCGAGCATCGCGGTCGTGGCGGCCGCGATGGCGAGCGCGCCGATGCCGGCCGCAACCACCCCGAGCACGACCCGCAGAACCCGCCCTGCGATGGCGAGGGCGGCACTGAGCGCGAGAGCGGCCAGTGCGAGCGACGAGAGCGCGGGCGCCGCCGACTGCCCGGGCACCTCGAGCTGCTGGCCACCGTCGAGCGACACCGTGAACCAGAGCTGGGTCCACGACAGCAGGATGAGCAGGCCGGCCAGGGCGCCGGCGAGCACGAGCACCAGCCGGAACCGTCGCGGGTTCACGGGATCCGGCGCATGGCGTTGGCGACCGCCACCGCGCGCAGCGGTGCCGCGGCCTTGTTCTGCGACTCCTGGTGCTCGGCATCCGGATCCGAGTCGGCCACGAGCCCCGCTCCCGCCTGCACGCGAGCCAGCCCGCCGACGATCGTCGCCGTTCGGATCGCGATTGCGAGGTCGGCGTCGCCGGCGAAGTCGAAGTACCCGATCACTCCCCCGTAGACGCCGCGCTGAGCCGGCTCCAGCTCGTCGATGATCTCGAGCGCCCGCGGCTTGGGCGCGCCGGAGAGCGTGCCGGCGGGGAAGGTGGCGCGGAACACGTCGACCGAACTCGCCGACGGGTTCAGGTCGCCCTCCACCGATGACACCAGGTGCATGATGTGGCTGAAGCGCTCCACCTGCATGAACTCGGTGACCTCGACGGTGCCCGGCACGCAGACCTTCAGCAGGTCGTTGCGCGCGAGGTCGACGAGCATGAGGTGCTCTGCGCGTTCCTTCGTGTCGGCGAGCAGCTCGTCCGCGAGCTCGCCGTCGACCTCCGGCGTCTCGCCGCGCGGGCGCGAGCCGGCGATCGGGTGCATGTACACCCGCCGGCCATCGACCTTCACCAGGGCCTCGGGGCTGGAGCCGACGATGGAGTAGGGCTCGCCCGCCGGGTCACGAAGGGTGAGCAGGTACATGTAGGGCGATGGATTGAGGGTGCGCAGCACGCGGTAGACGTCCAGCGGCTCGGCGGTGACCTCGTGGTCGAACCGCTGCGAGATGACCACCTGGAAGACATCCCCATCCCGGATGTACTGCTTGGAGCGCTCGATCGACGCCGCGAACTCGGACGGGCTGGTGCGCGGGGTGGGCGTCGGGGCGATGGTCAGGTCGACCTCGGCGAGCCAGGCTTCGCTCGGTTGGGAGAGACCGTGCTGCATGGCGTCGAGCCGGCGCTGGGCGTCGCCCCACAGCACGTCGCGCTCCTCCGAACCGTCGTTCAGTGCCGTCGCGATCAGCAGCACGGTGCCGTACCGGTGGTCGAGTACGACCAGCTCGGAGACGAAGCTGAGGGCCTGGCCGGGCACGTCGAAATCGGCCGGCGGCACGTTCGGCAGGTTCTCCAGCTGGCGGATCGCCTCCCACCCGATGAAGCCGACGAGACCGCCGGTCAGCGGCGGGTGGCCGGGCACCTGCGGGGTGCTCCACCGTTCGTAGAGGTGGCTCACGCAGCCCAGCGGGGCGAGCGGATGATCCGCGCCGAGGGCACGCTCGACTGGCAGGCCGTAGTCGAGCCATGTCGCCCGGTCGCCCGACTGGGTCAGCACGCCGAAGCTGGCCACCCCGACGAACGAGAACCGCGACCATATACCGCCCTGCTCCGCGGATTCGAGCAGGAAGGTGCCGGGTTTGCCCGCGGCGAGTTTGCGGTAGATGCCCACCGGGGTCTCGCCGTCGGCGAAGAGTTCCCGGATCACCGGCACAACCCGATGACCGGCTTCGAGCCGCGCCGTGAAGTCGTCGGCAGTGGTGGAGTTATGCATCGGGATCACCGAGCACCGGGGCCAGTGGGTCGACGTCGAAGCAGGCGTGCGCCCCGGTGTGGCAGGCCGGGCCGTGCTGATCCACCGTCACCAGGATCGTGTCACCGTCGCAGTCGAGCGCGGCGCCGCGCACGTACTGCGCATTGCCGCTCGTGTCGCCCTTGCGCCAGAACTCCTGTCGGCTCCGGCTCCAGAACGTCACCCGTCCCTCGGTGAGCGTGCGTCGCAGCGCCTCGGCATTCATGTACCCGAGCATCAGGACATCCTTCGTGTCCCACTGCTGGATGATCGCCGGCAGCAGTCCGTCGCTCGCGAAGACCGCGCGAGCGAGCACGGCGCCCACGGTGTCGGCGGTCAGGGTCTCGCTCATCGTGTGATCACTCCCGCAGTGTCGAGGGCGCGCTTCACGTCGCCGACCGTCAGTTCTCCATTGTGGAACACCGATGCCGCCAGCACCGCGTCGGCTCCCGCCGCGATCGCCGGGGCGAAGTCACCGACCGCTCCCGCTCCGCCGCTGGCGATCACCGGAACGCTGCTGACCTCGCGCATCGCCGCGATCAGCTCGAGATCGAAGCCGCGCTTCGTGCCGTCGGCGTCGATCGAGTTGACCAGCAGTTCGCCGGCGCCCCGCTCGATGGCCTCGCGGGCCCAGTCGAGAGCGTCGATATCGGTCTCCGTTCGACCGCCGTGAGTGGTCACCACCCAGCCGTCGCCGCGCTTCTTCACGTCGAGGGAGAGCACGAGGGCCTGGGCGCCGAACCGGTCGGCGATCTCGCCGAGCAAATCCGGCCGGGCGATCGCGGCGCTGTTCACCCCGATCTTGTCGGCGCCGTGCGCCTGCAGGCGGGCGACATCGTCGCTCGAGCGCACACCGCCGCCCACGGTGAGGGGGATGAACACCTGCTCGGCGGTCGCCCGGACGACGTCGTACATCGTCTCGCGCTCGTCGACGGTCGCGGTGACATCGAGGAAGGTGATCTCGTCGGCGCCCTGCTCGTAATACGTGCGGGCAAGCTCGACCGGGTCACCGGCGTCGCGCAGGTCGAGGAAGTTGACGCCCTTCACGACGCGTCCAGCCGCGACATCCAGGCACGGGATGACGCGAACGGCGAGAGTCATATCCGTGCGGCGTGGATCGAGCTGACGAGGATCGCGCGTGCGCCGATCTCGTACAGCTGGTCCATCACGTGGTTCGTATCGGCTCTCGGCACCATCGCCCGCACCGCGACCCAGTCCGGATCGTGCAGCGGCGAGACGGTGGGGCTCTCGATGCCGGGGGTGACCTCGGTCGCGCGCTCGAGATCGGCGACCCGTACGTCGTAGTCGATGAGCACGTACTGCCGAGCCACGAGTACGCCCTGGAGGCGGCGCTGCAGCGTGGCGATGCCGGGAAGGTCGGGCTTCGCGCTGATCAGCACGGCGGTCGAGTCCAGGATGACGGGGCCGAAGATCTCCAGGCCCTGCGCCCGCAGGGTAGACCCGGTACTGACCACATCGGCGACGGCATCCGCGACCCCGAGCTTCACGGCCGACTCCACGGCACCGTCGAGGGCGACCATGGTCACCTGCACGCCCTTGCGAGCCAGGAAGTCGCCGACCAGGGCGGGGTAACTGGTGGCGACGCGCAGCCCCTTCAGGTCATCGAGGCTGCCGAAGCGCCCGGGAGCGCCGGCGAACCGGAAGGTGGATGCGCCGAAGTCGAGACTGGCGATCTCGTGGGCCGGGCTGCGGGAATCCAGCAGCAGGTCGCGCCCGGTGATGCCGACGTCGAGGGCGCCGGAGCCGACGTAGGTCGCGATGTCCCGGGGGCGGAGGTAGAAGAACTCGATCTCGTTGCGCGGATCGAGTGCGCTCAGTGCGCGCGGGTCGCGACGACCCGCGTAACCCGCCTCAAGCAGCATGTCGGCAGCGGTCTCACTCAGCGAACCCTTATTGGGAACGGCGATTCTCAGCATTGTGGTCTCTCGGTCGAGGTCGGATGGATGGCGACAGCGTTATAGATGTCGCCAGACATCCGCCGGCGTCAGCCCCTTCGCGACCATCAGCACCTGCAGGTGGTAGACCAGCTGCGAGATCTCCTCGGCCGTCTCCTCGTCTGACTGGTATTCGGCGGCCATCCAGACCTCCGCAGCCTCCTCGACGATCTTCTTGCCGATCGCGTGGACCCCGGCGTCGAGCTGCGCCACCGTGCCCGACCCCGCGGGGCGCGACACGGCCTTCTCGCTGAGTTCAGCGAACAGCTCGTCGAAAGTCTTCACTCCCCCAGCGTACCGACGAAAACGCAGGACATCCTCGCCGTGCGGGGCGCTGCCGTACCGAACCGGCGCGCGCCGCGAGGATGTCCTGCGTTTTTGTGAAGCGCGAGTTCTACTTGACGCCGAGCAGGTCGATCACGAACGTCAGGGTGCGGCCCGAGAGGCGGTGTCCGCCGCCCGCGGGGCCGTACGCGAGGTGCGGCGGGGCGATGAGCTGGCGGCGACCGCCGACCTTCATGCCGGGGATGCCCTCCTGCCAGCCCTTGATGAGCGAGGCGAGCGGGAAGTTGATCGACTGGCCGCGGCTCCAGGACGAGTCGAACTCCTCCCCGGACTCGAAGTCGACGCCGAGATAGTGGACGTCGACCGTGGAGCCGGGCTTCGCCTCCTCGCCGGTTCCCTCTTCGATGTCGATGATGACGAGGTCGGTGGGCTCGGGACCCTCGTAGAACTCGACCTCGGGCTTGGTTCGTGGTGAATCTGTCATGCCACCAGTCAAGCACGCCGGGCGTGCGGGGCGCGATCAGGCGGGCTGGCGTGCACCCAGTACCATCTCCTCGACCCGGTCGGGTGAGAAGGCGAACTGGATGGCGAGCACGCTCGCTCCCAGAATGGCGGCGCGCGCACCCGCTTTGGACTGGATGATCTGCAGGTGCTCGGTCGCCAGGGGCATGGAGCGGGAGTACACCATCTCGCGGACCCCGGCGATGAAGTGCTCCCCCGCCTGGGCCATGGAGCCGCCGATGACGATGACCGAGGGGTTCATCAGGCTGACGCACGTGGTGAGCACCTCGCCGACATCTCGGCCGGCCTGTCGAACGGCCTGAATCGCCTCGAGGTTGCCGTGCCGAAGGAGCTCCACCACGTCCTGCGCGGTCGACACCGCCGCGGTGGGCGTCGTGAGAGCCCGCGCGAGGGCGGGACCGCCAGCCAGCGCCTCCAGGCAGCCGCGATTGCCGCAGGCGCACAGGATGTCGCGATCGCGCGACACGGAGACGTGACCGATGTCGCCGGCGGTGCCCTGCGCGCCGCGCTGCAGCTGGCCGGCGGAGATCACTCCGGAGCCGATGCCGGTCGCGACCTTGACGAAGAGCATGTGCTCGACCTCGGGCCAGGCGTACTCCCGCTCGCCGAGGGCCATGATATTGACGTCGTTGTCGACGAGCACCGGTGTGCCGAAGTGGGCGGAGAGGCGGCCGGCCACGTCATAGCGGTCCCACCCCGGCATGATGGGCGGGTTGATGGGCCGACCGGAGCGGTGCTCGACGGGGCCCGGGAGCCCGACTCCAACGGCGAGCAGGTCACCGGGGGCGCGGCCCGCTGATGCGAGCAGGTCGTCGCCGTTCTCCTCGACCCACGTGAGCACGGCATCCGGACCCTCGGCGACCTCGATGTCGACCTGGCGCTCCGCGATGCAGTTGGACACCAGGTCGCACACTGCGATCTTGATGTGGGATGCACCGACGTCGACCGCGAGCACGACTCGCCCAGCGGCGTTGAACACGAACTGGCTGGAGGGCCGACCCCCGGTCGAGATCGCATCGCCGATCGATCGGACCAGGCCCTGCCGCATCAGCGCGTCGACCCGCAGGGCGACGGTCGACCGGGCGAACCCGGTCATCGCCGAGAGCTCTGACCGGGTGCGCGGGCGACCGTCGCGGAGGATCTCGAAGAGATCTCGCGTCGCCGAGCCCCGCCCCGCGTCGGCCGGGGCGATGTCGACCATCTAGCGGCGCTTCGTGCGGGCGGCGAAACGCTGCTGCAGCAGAACCGCGAGAACGATGATGACGCCCTTGGCGACGGCCTGCACCGAGGTGTTGAGGTTGTTCTGGGTGAACACGTTCGTCAGCGTAGCGAAGATCAACACGCCGAATACCGTGCCGACGATCGTTCCGCGCCCGCCGATGAGCAGCGTGCCACCGACGACCACCGCAGCGATCGCGTCCAGCTCGTACAGCAGGCCGTGGGTGGAGGTTCCGACGTTCGTGCGGCCCATCATCATGACCCCGGCGATACCCGCGGTGAGACCGGACAGCGCGTACAGGTACATGGTGTGACGCCTGACCTGCAGGCCCGCCAGTCGCGCGGCCTCGCGGTTGCCACCGATCGCCACCGTGCGCCGTCCGAAGGTGGTGCGGTTCAGGAGCACCCAGCCGAGCGCTGCGACGACGATGAAGATCCAGATCAGCACCGGGATACCGACGAAGTCGGACCGGAAGAATTCGATGAAGTCCTGCGACCGCACGATCTGCGTCGACCGGTTGGAGAGGATCTCCGCGAAGCCCCGCGACGCCACGAGCATTGCGAGCGTGGCCATGAAGGCCACCACGTTGCCGTACGAGATCACCACTCCGTTGATGATGCCGGCGATCACGCCGACCAGCACGGCGACCAGCACCATGAGCAGCCAGCTCACCTCCGCGAAGGTCTGCACGGCGGTCAGGGTGGCCACCACCGACGCCAGGCCGAGAACCGAGCCGACGGAGAGGTCGATGCCGCCACCGATGATGACGAAGGTCATGCCGATGCTGAGCACGCCGATGATCGACGCGTAGCGCACGATGGTCAGGATGTTGCCGACGTCGGTGAACCGCTCACCGGCCGTGATGGCGCCGATGGCGCAGAGCACGCCGAGGGCGATGATCAGGCCGAGGTTGCGGCCAGCGCTGCTGCCCATGAAGCGGGAGAGCAGCCCGGCGCGGGCGTCTGCCCCGCCATCCGGAGCCGCCTCCGGCTCGGTGGCCACCGGGGTCAGCGGCTGCGCCGAGGGAACCTGGCTCTCGCCACCGGGGGTCTGCTCGCTCATGCGGCACTTCCTTCCATGACCAGGTCGAGCACGTCGTGCTCGCTGATCTCACTTGCGTTGACGGATGCGAGGACCTTGCCCTCGGCGATGACGAGCGCGCGATCCGCAAGGCCGAGGACCTCTTCGATCTCGCTGGAGACGATGACAATGGCGGTACCGGCCGCGGAGAGCCGGCGGATGAGGGCGTAGATCTCGGCGCGGGCACCGACGTCGACGCCTCGGGTCGGTTCATCCAGAAGCAGCACCTTCGTGCCGTGCACCAGCCAGCGAGCCAGCAGGATCTTCTGCTGGTTTCCGCCGGAGAGCGTACCGGCGAGACGATCCGGATCGGACGGGCGCAGCTCGAGGGCGGCGATCTGCTCCCGCGCCGCCGTTCGCTCGGCGCGTTCGCCGAGGAAGGAGAAGCGCGCGAACCGCCCGAAGGAGGAGAGCGTGATGTTCTGGTAGATCGGCTCGCCGAGCAGCAGTCCCTGGCTCTTGCGCTCCTCCGGCGACAACCCCATCCCGTGGTTCACCGCATCCCGGACTGAGCCGGGAGACAGCCTGCGGCCGTCGAGGGTGACGGAGCCGGAGGTCGGCTTGCGCGCACCGTAGATCGCCTCGAGGATCTCGGAGCGCCCGGAGCCGACGAGGCCCGCGAGCCCCACCACCTCCCCGGCACGCACAGAGAAGCTGACGCCCTCGAACTCGCCCCGGACGCCGAGGTTCTCGACCTCCAGCAGCACCGGCGCCCCTGCCGCGACCGGCGTCGCGGGCGGGAAGTCGTTCTCCAGCTCGCGGCCGGTCATCAGCCTGATCAGTTCGCGGGTCGGCGTCCCGGCCACGGCCAGCCCGTTGGCGGTGCTGCGGCCGTCCTTGATCACCGAGATCCGGTCGCCGATCTCCCGGATCTCTTCGAGGCGGTGGGAGATGTAGACGACCGCAATGCCCGCCGCGGTGAGTTCGCGCACGACGCGGAAGAGATTCTTGACCTCTTCCGAGTCCAGAACAGCAGACGGCTCGTCCATGATGATCAGCCGGGTGTTGCGCGACAGGGCGCGGGCCATGCTGACGATCTGCTTGTTGGCGGGCGACAGTGACCCGACCTCGCGGCTGGGAGAGAGATCGCCGTGGCCGAGTCGGGCGAGCAGTTGGCGAGCGGCCTTGTTTGCCTTGCCCGTGCGGGTGAACCCGGCGGATTCGATCTCGTGGCCGAGGAAGATGTTCTCGGCGATCGACAGGCCGTCGACGACATCGAGCTCCTGGTACATCGTCGCAATTCCCAGGTCGAGGGCGGCCACCGGGTTGGCGATCGTGATGGGCTCGCCCTGCCAGCGGATCTCACCCGCGTCGGGGGTGTAGACACCCGCCAGGGTCTTGATGAGAGTCGACTTGCCCGCGCCGTTCTGGCCGAGGATGACGTGGACCTCGCCGGGGGCGATCGAGAGATCGACGCCCTTGAGGGCGCGCACGCCGCCGAACGACTTGGTCAAACCCCGAACGTCGAGTAGCGCCGATTGATGGTCATCTTTGATCACCGCGAAAACATAACACAGGTCCCGGGCGGGGTGGGATGACTCTCCGCGCGGTCAGCGGAGGCCGGAGATGCCCGTCATGCCGGGCCGCAGGGGACTTATGTCGATCGATTCGTAAAAGTTGACACTTGGCCGCCACTGTCTGGTACGTTTCGTCACGTCAGCGTTGACGCAGATGGTTCCTCCGCCGCACAGGGCGCGAGGGGTTGCCGGTCACCGCTGGTACCCCTGCACTCAAACTAGGAGGAACTACATGCTGGCAAATCGCATGAGCCGCAAAGTGCTCATCGCCGCGGGCGCGTCATTGGCCGTCGCGGGCTTGCTCACCGGCTGCACCTCGGGAACACCCGAGGCGAGCAGCGGACCCGACCAGAGCACTGTCGAGGGCAACGAAGAGACCGGTGACACCATCACCATCGGCTTCTCGGGCCCGGCGGCAGACCACGGCTGGCTCGGCGCCATCAACTCGGCGGCGATCGCCGAGGCCGCGAAGTACGAGGACATCGAGCTGATCGTCGCGGAAGGCACGAACGACGCCAACCTGCAGATCAGCCAGGTCGAGACCTTCATCAACGACGGCGTCGACGCGATCGTGCTGCTGCCCACCGACGGTGCAGCGCTGACCGAGGTCGCGATCCAGGCGATGGAGGCGGGGATCCCCGTCATCAACGTCGACCGCGAGTTCTCGAGCACCTTCGCCGCACGCGTCACCATCCTCGGTGACAACTACGGCATGGGTGTGAGCGCTGGAACGTACATCTGCGAGCAGCTCGGCGACAACCCCGACGCAGTCGTCGCGGAGATCGCCGGTATCGACTCGCTGCCGCTGACGCAGGCTCGCAGTGAGGGCTTCGCGAACGCACTCAGCGACTGCGGCCTCGAGGTCTCCAACCGCGTTGCGGCCGACTTCACGGTCGCGGGCGGCGAGGCGGTAACGTCGCAGCTGCTGTCGGCGGCGCCGCAGATCGACGCGATCTGGAACCACGACGACGACCAGGGTCTCGGGGTGCTTGCGGCAATCGCCGCTGCTGACCGCGACGAGTTCTTCCTCGTCGGAGGAGCGGGTTCGGCCAACGCCATGCGCGAGATCCAGGCCGGCACGGGCGTCCTGAAGGCGACGGTCATCTACCCGTCGACGCAGGCCGCAGACGGCATCCGCCTGGCTCGCCTGGTGGTTCAGAACAAGGCGCTCAGCGACCTGGTCGAGATCGAGGTTCCGAGCCGGATCGTGCTGAACGCTCCGGTCGTGACCGAGGATAATGTCGAGCAGTACCTGCCGTCAGCCTTCGAGTCATAACCACTAAGTGACAGGGGGCGGCGCCGCCGGTGGCGCCCCCTGTCACCCACTCCCCCACAGATTTGGATACCGCTATGTCTGACTCGAAGTCGCTCTCCGTTGCGATGATCGGCCACGGATTCATGGGCGCTGCCCATTCCCAGGGCTGGCGCGTGGCGCCGCGATTCTTCGACCTGCCCGAGACCCCCCTGATGAGCGTGCTGGTCGGGCGAGACGCGGAGACGACGAGCGCCTCCGCCGAGAAGTGGGGCTGGGCCGAGACATCCACCGACTGGCGGGCCGTCGTGGCTCGCGACGACATCGACATCGTCGACATCGTCACCCCCGGCGATTCGCACGCAGACATCGCCATCGCCGCCCTCGCCGCCGGCAAGCACGTGCTGTGCGAGAAGCCGTTGGCCAACACCGTCGCCGAAGCGGAGCGGATGACCGCTGCCGCCGAGGTCGCCGCGCAGCGTGGGGTGTTCGCCATGCTCGGGCACACCTACCGCCGGGTACCGGCCGCCACCTTCGCCCGCGACCTCGTGGCCAGTGGCGCCATCGGCACGGTGCAGCAGGTTCGCGCGAGCTACCTCCAGGACTGGCTCACCGATCCCGCCACTCCCTTGGCCTGGCGCCTGCAGAAGGACCTCGCCGGCTCCGGCGCACTCGGCGACATCGGCGCCCACATCATCGACCTCAGCCAGTTCATCACCGGCATGCGGCTCACCGGGGTCTCCGGCACGCTCGAGACCATCATCAAGCAGCGCCCCATCCTGCAGTCCAGTTCCGGACTCGGCGGGGTGGGTGGCGAGGAGCTCGGTGACGTCACCGTCGACGACGTCGCCCTGTTCACCGGGCGATACGACTCGGGGGTGCTCGGCATCTTCGAGGCCACCCGGTTCGCGACCGGCCGCAAGAACGCCCTGCGCATCGAGGTCTCGGGCTCCGGTGGCGCCATCGCCTTCGACCTCGAAGACCTCAACGGCCTCGAGTTCTACGACTCGTCAGCTCCGGCCGATCGCCAGGGCTTCACCAAGATCCTCGTGACCGAACCGGAGCACCCGTACATCGACGCGTGGTGGCCGGCCGGTCACATGCTCGGATACGAGCACGCGTTCAGCCACCAGGTGAAGGACTTCGTGGACGCCATCAGCGCGGGTCAGCAGCCGCTGCCGTCGTTCGCCGACGGCCTGCAGGTGCAGCGAGTGCTCGCCGCGGTCGAGGCCAGCTCGCTCGACGGGAGTCGCTGGACCGCGGTCTAGCTGTGTGAGTGGCCTTGCGCCAAGGCCCGGAGCTTGTCGATCTGCGCAGCGGGGTTGTCAGCACGGAATACCGCGGAACCCGCGACGAAGGTGTCGGCTCCGGCCTCCGCCGCGATGCCGATGGTGGAGTCATCCACACCGCCGTCGACCTGCAGCCAGACATCCAGGTCGCCGACCGCGGAGCGCAGCGCACGCACTTTCGGCATCGTCTCTGCCATGAACTTCTGCCCGCCGAACCCGGGCTCGACCGTCATGACGAGCACCTGGTCGAATTCGGGGAGCAGGTCCAGATAGGGGTCGACCGGGGTGCCGGGCTTGAGCGCGATACCGGCGCGGGCGCCGATCGACCGGAGGCGGCGGGCCAGGGCCACCGGGTCGGTCGTCGCCTCCGCGTGGAACGTGACCGAGAAGGCACCGGTCTCGGCGTAGCCGGGCGCCCAGCGATCCGGGTCGTCGATCATCAGGTGCACGTCGAGCGGCGTCGCCGATATTTCCTGCAGCCGGCCCACCATCTGCAGCCCGAAGGTGAGGTTCGGCACGAAGTGGTTGTCCATCACGTCGACGTGCACGAGATCGGCCGTCGGGATGCTCGCGATCGAACGTTCCAGATTGGCGAAATCGGCGGCGAGGATGCTCGGATTGATCCGGACGGGCATGCTCACACCTTACCCAGCAGCTGGATGAACATGGCGTCGGTTCCGTGCCGGTGCGGCCAGAGCTGCACGTGGCTCGCCTCGGGCAGGTCCAGCGGTTCGGAAACGATTGATTGCAGTACGGCCGGGGTGTCGATTCGCTCGATGTCCGTCGCCTTGCGCAGCACCGAGGCGACGATCGACTTCGTCTCGGCGGCGTGCGGCGAGCAGGTCACGTAGGCCAGGATGCCGCCGGGCTTGAGCGCCAGGATGGCGGACCGCAGCAGCCGCGCCTGCAGGTTGCCGAGACCCGCGACATCGCTCGGCTGCTTGCGCCACCGCGCCTCGGGCCGCCGACGGAGGGCACCGAGGCCGGTGCACGGCGCGTCCAGCAGGATGCGGTCGAAGGCGTTGGGGTAGAGGTCGCCCACGTCGGCGCCGTCGAGCTCCCACACCTCGGGCGGGCTGTCGAACACGGCGAGAGCCTTGCGCACCAGCTCGGCGCGAGCGGGGATCAGTTCGTTGGCGGTCAGGATGGCCCCGCCGAGGCCCGCCTCCGCGGCGAGCAGTGCCGCCTTGCCGCCGGGGCCCGCGCACAAGTCGAGCCACTGCTCCCCCGCGACGATCGGCCGGGCGCGGCTCAGGGAGAGGGCGGCCAGCTGGGAGCCCTCGTCCTGCACCCGGGCGCGTCCCGCCTTCACCGCGGGCAGCTTCAGGGGATCACCGTGGTCGAGGATCGCGCCCACCGGCGAGTATTCGGCGGCGTGGGCATCCAGATCGGCTGGAGTCGACTCCCCCGGCAGCGCGGCGATCGAGACGCGCGGCGCGACATTGTCTGCGGCGAGCAGCGATTCCAGTTCCGCCTCGCGCCCTTCCGCGACGAGCACCTGACGGAACGCCCGAGTCACCCACAGCGGGTGCGAGTACTCGAGGGCGAGAGCCTCCTCGCCGGATGATGCCTCGGCCAGCACCCGTTCGCGCCAGGTGTCGGCGTCGGTGCGCGTGATCGTGCGGAGCACGCCGTTGACGAAGCCCACGGCGGAGTTCGATCCCACCGTCTTGGCGAGTTGCACCGACTCGTCGACCGCGGCGTGCTGCGCGACCCGCATCGAGAGCAACTGGTGGCACGCCAGCCGCAGCACGTCGAGGATCGGCGGGTCGATCTTCTCGACCGAGCGCCCGGCGGCGAGGGCGATGATGCGGTCGTAGTAGCCCTGCATGCGCAGGGTGCCGTAGGTGAGTTCGGTGGCGAGGCCCGCGTCGGCTTCGGAGAGCTTCGCGCGCCCGAGCCGCACGGGCAGAAGCAGGTTCGCGTAGGCGTCGGACTCGCGGACCGCCATGATCACGTCGAGCGCGATGCGGCGGGCGGGTTGGGGCTGGCTCACTGGTTGCCTTCTGACTGCGGGTTTCGGCCGCGCCACCAGTCGGCGGCGTTCATCGCCTTGCGACCGGCGGGGTGCACCGTCACGAGCTGGAGGGGTTGGGTCGCGGTGCCGACCACCACCAGCTTGCCCGCGAGGGCGAACTCGCCCGGCGGTAGCGGGGGCACGTCGCGGGCGATCGCGGCGTCGAGCACCTTGAGGCGCGCGCCGTCGACGGTCGTGAACGCGCCGGGCTCGGGGGTCACGCCGCGGATCCGGTCGTGCACGCTGTCGGCCGGGAGGTTCCAGTCGATCTCGCCGTCGGAGAGCGTGAGCTTCGGGGCGAGAGTCACGTCGCCGACCTGCGGTTCGGCTCGCGCGGTGCCGTCGGCGAGAGCATCCACCACTCCGGCGAGCAGTTCTGCGCCCGACTGCGCGAGCGAGTCGAGCAGGTTGCCGGCGGTCTGGTGGGCGCCGATCGCCTGCGTCATGCGGCCGTAGACGTCGCCGGCGTCGAGCTCGGGCACCAACTGGAACACCGTGGCACCCGTCACGTCGTCGCCGGCCATGATCGCGTGCTGCACGGGGGCAGCGCCCCGCCAGCGGGGCAGGAGAGAGAAGTGCAGGTTGATCCACCCGAGGCGAGGGGCGCTCAGCAGCGGCTCACGCACCAGCCCGCCGTACGCGACGATCACGCCGAGGTCGGGCTGCAGGCCCTGCACCGCGTCGGTCGCGGCACCGGCGAGCCGGTTCGCCTTGATGATCGGGATGCCCAGCTCCTGCGCCACCGCTGCGACGGGAGTCGCGGTCAGAGTGCCGCGGCGCCCCTGCGGGGAGTCATCCCGGGTCAGAACCGCCACCACCTCGTGCTCGCTCGCCGCCAGCAGCCGCAGGCTCGGGACAGCGGCGGCGGGGCTGCCCGCAAAGACGATTCTCACGGGTCAATTGTCTCGTGGTTTTGGATTGAGGGTGACGACCGCGGGGCGGCTGCCGGATGATGGGCGGATGGTCGGGCCGATCGAGCTGCACTATCCCCTATTGGGGCGGTTCCTCGCGCGCAACAGTCCGGCCCGGCGGGTGCCGAGCCACGGGACCCACCTGATGGGCACGACCTATGCGATCGACTTCGTACCGGTCGACGAGCGCGGGCGATCGGCGCCGCTGAGCTGGCGCTCCGCCATCGCGACCGAACCGCCGGAGCTCTTCGTCGGATTCGGCGCGGCCGTGCTGTCGCCAGCCGCCGGGACCGTCGTGGCCGTGCATGACGGCGAGCCGGACCACGGGGCCCGTCGATCACAGGCGGCCCTGCTCGGGTACGCACTGGGGCAGGCGGCGCGAGTGCGGGAGGGGCCGGGTGCAATCGCGGGCAACCACGTCGTGATCGCCGTGGAACCCAGCGGACCGTTCGTGCTGGTTGCGCACCTGCGGAACGGCTCGGTCTGCGTTGCTCCCGGCGAGTGGGTCACCCCGGGGCAGGTCATCGGGCAGTGCGGCAACTCGGGCAACAGCACGCAGCCGCACGTTCACCTGCAGGCGACGGACAGCACCGAGTGGGCGGTGGCACGAGGTCTGCCCATTGCCTTCGTGACTCCGCGCGGGCTGGAGTTGCCGGGCGAGTCGGAGGTTGTCGTCGTGGGTTGAGGGTCGTCGACTTTCCTTCCTTGCCTGCTGTCCCCCTTGTCGCTGCTCCGACTGCCCTCCCCGTCTTGCATCCCCATCGCTCTCCAGCTCCCCACCAACCCGGCCACCGACCGCCTTCGATACTCATCTTCTGCGTAGCCTCCCTCCCTCTACCCCGCGGCAGATCTGTGGAGATGGAGTTATTCATTTCCCTAGAACATACGTTCGAACGATGGGAAAATGATTCATGGCCTTTTCCGACACCCTCGCCGAACTCATGGCGATGCAACCCAAGGTGCTCAACGACGACCAACTCATGCGCGGCCAGCGCGAACTCGCCCACGCCAAACAAGCAATTGAGCGGCAAGAGGCAGCCTTCGCGGGCGAGCTGGCATTCCGGTCCCGCCGCGAACTAGGTCATTCCGGCCTCGCCGCGCGACAGGGCGCGCGATCACCCGAGCGCCTGGTGCAAGACCTCACCGGAGCAAGCCGCGCCACATCCCGCCGACTCGTTCGGGTCGGCGGCCTCCTCGCCGAAGCCACCAGCGGCACACCAGAATCACCTGCCGAACCGTCCGAGCCCTGGCTGCTGCCCGTACTGCTGAGCGACCTGCCCGTGGAGGCGATCGACGTGATCCGCTCCGGTCTCGGGATGCCCGGGGTCAACGTCAGCGCCCGCCAGCTGACCGCAGCAGCAGCCCAGTTGGCCGAGCTGGCCGCCACACTGCCGATCGACGAGTTGGCCGCCCTCGCACGCTCGCTCCGCGATGACATCGATGCCGAGGGAGTTGCGCTGCGAGAGCAGCAAATGCGCGACCTCAGCTACCTCCGATACCACCAGGGCACCGACGGGATGCTGTATTTCTCCGGCCGAGCAGACCCCGAGCGAGGAGCACGTCTCGTTTCCGCCTTCGAAGGATCGTCGCGTCGAACCGGGCCGACATTCTCCCCAGTCGACCGCGCACCTGCCGACGGTGCATCGGGCAACACTGGGTCGGGCGACATTGCACGTCCCGACCACACGTCGGGCGACGGTGCAGGCGACGCGTTCATCCCGGACGACCGCACCACCGAGCAGCGTGCACTCGACACCCTGATCGAGCTGATCGATGTGGGGGTTCGCCACCCCAACACGACCATCCTCGGCCACCGTCGCCCGACTGTTCGACTCCTGGTCACTCTGCACGATCTCGAGACCCACGCCGGCTTCGGCTACATAGAGGGCAGCAACGAACGAGTCTCCCTCGACACGATCGAACGCCGCATCTGCGACAGCGGAGCGCAGCCGATCCTCTTCGACAGTGACGGGCAAGCGATGGACGTCGGCCGTGAACAACGTCTCCACACCGCTAAGCAACGAGAAGCGATCACCACCCGCGACGGCGGATGCATCATCCCGGGCTGCGATAGACCCCCATCACGCACCGAAATCCACCACATCGTCCCCTGGCTGGAAGGCGGAGGCACCTCCGTCGAAGACGCCGTCTGCCTCTGCCGGTACCACCACATGATGGTCCACAACAACGACTGGCGCATCACACGGGAAGGCGCCGACTACTACCTCGTCCCACCCCCGACCATCGACCCCGACCGAGTGCCGCGGCCGATCCCGAAGAGTGCACCCGTACGGCGGCTGATGAGCCAGGCCGTGTGACGCGCGGAAACGACTAAGAACTGAAACCCCGGACCTCGGCAACATCTGGCCGACACGCACCTGCGGCGAACCAGCCCGCATCTCCACCCCAGGTCCAGGTCCGCCCCAGCATCACGACTCCAGGAACGGCTCCACGTCGTCGAGCCGGATACGCAAGTTGGCCGAGCCCGGCCCGCGAGCCGGGACGCCCGCCTTGCCCGGCGGGCGACGCCGGCTCGTTGCGGCCTTGATCAGCTGGGCCCGCAGAGTCGTCGCGACCGCAGTTCCGCGCGCGTAATCGAAACGCAGGATGGTGCGCACCAGACCGGGCTGGCCGACATCCACCGGTCCGAGCACGTCGGCCGGATCGATGCCGTCCTCCGCCGCGACAGCGGCGACGACAGCCGACACCGCGTCGACGGTCCCGGTGACAGTTGCGACTCGCACCGCGGGCGGGAAGCGCAGACGACGGCGATCGGAGAGCTCGGACCGCGCGTAGTCGGCGTGCCGCCACGTCACCAACGCCGAGGCCAGCGCGCCGCCGACACCGACCAGGACCGTCGGGGCACCGCCCGCCGCCAGCGCCACAGCGTTCGACCACCAGCGCAGGCAGTCCTCCCCCACTCTCAAACTCTCCCGGGCGACCATCTGCTCGCCATCGAGCAGCAGCACCGCGCGGTAGCCGCCCGCCGCTACCGGCTCGGCTCCTCGGGTGGCGATCACGAGGGCCGGTTCCGGGCCGACGTCGAGAACCTGGTGCTCGCCGTCGGCGACGATCACGCGAACGCCGGGGAAAGCGCGACCGAGGTCTTCCGCAGTACGGGACGAGCCGTTGCCGACGAACCTCAGCCTCTCGCCATCGCAGTTGCTGCAGTGCCAGCTGGCGGCCAGCGCCCCGCACCAGGCGCACGCCGGCACCGCGCGAGCGGACCGCTGGGCGAGCGGACCCTCGCATCGCAGACAGCGCGCCGTCTGGTTGCAATCGGCGCACGCCAGCCGAGGCGCATATCCGGGGCGGGCGACCTGCACCAGCACCGGCCCGGTCTCGAGGGCCGTCCGCGCAGCATTCCACGCGGACGACGGGATGCGGGCCTGGGCGGCCAGCCGATCACCGCCCGCCTGCTGCGCGGTGGGGATGATCTTGGGCAGCACGAGCGGCGTCGGCGACACGGAGCGCAGCCAGCCGATCTCGACCAGTCGCTCGACCTCGGTGCTGCGGGAGTGGCCAAAGAAGGCGAGGGCGCACCCCTGCAGCTCCTGGCGGAGCAGCGCCGCGTCCCGGGTGTGGACGTAGGGGCTCAACGGTTCGCTGTGGAGCGGGTCGCCGTCGTCCCAGATCGCGATAAGGCCGAGATTCGACGCCGGCGCGTAGATCACCGACCGATTGCCGACGATGGCGAGCGGCAACCCGGAGAGGCACCGAAGAAACTCGCGATAGCGATCCGGGTTGGACTGCCGAGCGTCGAGGTGCACGACCGACTCGGCAGGCAGGGTCGCACGCAACGCGGCCTCGAGTTGCTTCTGGTCGCGGTAGTCGGGCACGACGAGGATGGCGCTCCGGCCCGCGGCGAGAACGGATGTCGCAGCCGCCGCCATGGTGACGGCCCAGGTGCCAACCCAGCTTCCGTCGGGAAGTTCTGCGACCTGCGGCACCGCGTCGACGGCGAGCCGCTCGTTCGCGCCCAGTGCCCGCTCGAGTGCGCCGGCGCCGTAGTGCGCGATGGGCGCGGTGGAGAGCGCTGGGGCGACTATGACGGCGTCGCCAGGCGCAACCTCGGCGGCAGCAGCTGCCCCGGCGGAGTCGTTGACAGCGACCTCAGAGGCAGCGGGCGCCACGACCGCGTCGGCGAGGAACGCCTTCTCCACCCGGACCTGCCGACCCGGCACGGCCAACCTCACGATGTCGCTCGCGGAGCCCGCCGCACGGTCCGCGGCCCGCCGAGCCAGGGCCCACACCTCCGGCGTCAGCACGCGAACTGGCGACACCACCGAATCGAGGTCGCTGAGCACTCCGGTGTAGTCGCCCTGCTCCGCCACCTCGACCAGCAGACCGTCGGCGACGCGCCCGGCAGAACGCAGCGGAACCTTGACGCGAACACCCGGCACCGCGGCATCCCGAAGCTCGTCGGGTATGCGGTAGTCGAAGAGCCGATCCAGCTGCGGCAGCGGCGAATCGAGCAGCACCCGAGCGATGGGCGCGGCTGGCACGTTACAGCCCGCTGGCGGCGCGCAGCTCGTCGACGCGGTCGGTGCGCTCCCAGGTGAAGTTCGGCAACTCGCGACCGAAGTGGCCATAGGTCGCCGTGTCGGCGTAGATGGGACGCAGCAGGTCGAGTTCGCGGATGATCGCGGCTGGCCGCAGGTCGAACACCGACCGGATGGACTCGATGATGGTCTCCTCGGCGACGTGGGCGGTGCCGAAAGTCTCGACGTAGAGACCCACGGGGCTCGCCTTGCCGATCGCGTACGCCACCTGCACCTCGAGCCGATCGGCCAGGCCGGCCGCCACCGCGTTCTTGGCAACCCAGCGCATCGCGTACGCAGCCGATCGGTCGACCTTCGACGGGTCTTTGCCGCTGAACGCCCCACCGCCGTGGCGGGCCGCACCACCATAGGTGTCGACGATGATCTTGCGCCCGGTGAGCCCCGCGTCGCCCTGCGGGCCGCCGATCTCGAACCGACCGGTCGGGTTGATCAGCACGCGCATCTCGGAGGTGTCGAGCGAGGTCATGCCGAGCACGGGACGCACCACGAGTTCTTCGATCTCGCGGCGAAGCTGTTCGGTGCTGATCGACGGCGAGTGCTGCGTGGAGAGCACGACGGTATCGACGGTGCGCGGCACAGCGCCGTCGTATCCGATCGTGACCTGGGTCTTGCCATCCGGCCGCAGGTAGTCGACGTCGCCGGCATGACGCACATCGGCGAGGCGCTCGGCCATGCGGTGCGCCAGCCAGATCGGCAGCGGCATCAGCTCGGGCGTCTCGGTCGTCGCGTACCCGAACATGATGCCCTGGTCGCCGGCACCCTGCTGGTCGTCGACGTCGACGCTCGTGCCCTCGCGCGTCTCGATCGCCGAGTCGACCCCCATCGCGATGTCGGGAGACTGGCCGCCGATGGAGACCGACACGCCACAGGAGCGACCGTCGAACCACACGTCGGAGGAGTTGTACCCGATCTCCCAGATGCGCTTGCGCACGATCGAGGGGATGTCGACGTAGCCCACCGTGGTCACCTCGCCCGCGACGTGCACGAGCCCGGTGGTCACGAGCGTCTCGACGGCGACGCGGGCGTCCTTGTCCTCGGTGAGCAGCGCGTCGAGGATGCTGTCGCTGATCTGGTCACAGATCTTGTCGGGATGACCCTCGGTCACTGACTCGGACGTGAACAGACGCAGCGACATGTGACTCCAGGAAGACGAGAAGAGGGACGTGCTAGGCGGGCACGGACAGCAAATCGAGAATACCGTCGGCCACCGACGGCTTGCTGCCCGTCGCCTCAGCCACTATATCTCCGGTGCGGTCGAGCACCACGACGGTGTTGTTCTCGGTGCCGAAACCCTCGCTCCAGCCCACCCTGTTGACGACGAGATAGTCGCTGCCCTTGCGGGCGATCTTCGCTCTCGCGAGGGCCAGCAGCGCCGCGTCATCCGGTTCCGTCTCGGCCGCGAACCCGATGATCAGCTGGCCGGGGAGCCGATTGTCGGCGAGCGACCGGAGGATGTCTGGATTCTTGACCAACCGCAGGTCGAGGATGTCGCCCTGGGTCTCCTTCTTGATCTTCGCGTCGGCAACCTGCTCGGGGCGGTAGTCGGCCACCGCCGCGGCCATGATGATGACGTCGGCGGACGGTGCTGCTGCCGCCACGGCCTCGGCGAGCTCGAGGGTGGAGCCCACATGTTGCACCGACAGCGATGCCGGTACCGAGACCTCGAGATTGGCGACGACCAGGGTGACGTCGGCTCCGCGGGCGCGCGCCGCCAGCGCAATCGCGAGGCCCTGGCGCCCGCTCGAGCGATTGCCGATGAACCGAACCGGGTCGAGTGGCTCGCGGGTTCCACCCGCGGTGACCAGGATGCGTTTCCCGACGAGATCCCGCGGGCCCGCTGCCGCGAGGGCGGCCGCGACGATGTCCTCCGGCTCCGACATCCGCCCGGGTCCGGCGTCCTTGCCCGTCAGCTGCCCCGACGCCGGGCCGACGACGGTCACGCCGCGCTCGCGCAGCAGGGCGATGTTCGCGACGGTCGCGGGGTTCTGCCACATCTCGGTGTGCATCGCCGGAGCGATCACGAGCGGCGCGGTGCTCGCGAGGATGGTGTTGCCGAGCAGGTCGTCGGCGAAACCGCCCGCGAGCTTCGCGATGGTGTTCGCCGTGGCGGGCGCGACCACGATGAGATCGGCGGCCTGGCCGATCGCCACGTGCCTCACCTCAGCAACGCCCTCATAGAGGTCGGAGTGCACGAGGTTGCGGCTGATCGCCTCGAGCGTCGGCCGGCCGACGAAGCGCAGCGCGTTCTCGGTGGCAACGACATGCACGTCATGCCCGGCGAGTACGAGGGCCCGCACGACGTTCACCGCCTTGTACGCAGCAATGCCCCCGGTGATGCCGACGACGATGTTCATATCGACAGGCTCAAATTACCGGGGGCAGCTGGAGTGCGAAAGAAGAGCGGTTACTCGTTGGAGAGGCGCTTGAGTTCGAGCTTGTCGTCGTTGATCTCGTGCAGGGCGACCGACAGCGGCTTGTCGTCGATCGTCGAGTCGACGAGCGGTCCGACGTTGTCGAACAGGCTGCCCTCGTGCAGGTCGGCGTAGTAGTCGTTGATCTGGCGAGCGCGCTTGGAGGCGAAGATCACGAGCTGGTACTTGGAGTCGACCTTCGAGAGCAGTTCGTCGATGGGCGGGTCGATGATGCCGGAGTGACGGTCAACCATGGTGAGGCTCCTTGCCATAAGTGGTGGCGCCAGCGGGCGCATCCATCAATTCTACGACCTCATGAGCCGCTTGGCCGACTTCGTGGTTGATTACCTTCGCGTCGAACTCGTCCTGGGCCGCCAATTCAACCTTCGCGGTCTCGAGTCGGCGCTGCTGCTCCTCGGGCGATTCGGTGCCTCGACCGATGAGCCGGCGCACTAGTTCTTCCCACGTCGGGGGCAGCAGGAACACCAGGAGCGCCTCGGGCATCGCCTTGCGCACCTGTCGCGCACCCTGCAGGTCGATCTCGAGCATCACACGCTTGCCCTCGGCCAGGGCCGCATCGATGGGCGGCCGCGGCGTGCCGTACCGGAACGAGTTGTGCACAACCGCCCATTCCAGAAGCTCGCCGGCCGCGATCTTGCGGTCGAACTCCTCGTCGGTGACGAAGTAGTAGTGCACCCCATCGACCTCGCCCGGGCGGGGTTTGCGCGTGGTCGCGGAAACGCTGAGCATGACGTCGGGGTAGTTCTCCCGGATGTAGCCCGAGACGGTGCCCTTGCCCACCGCGGTCGGCCCGGCGAGCACCACGAGCCTGCTCGGCTCAGCGCCCTGCCTGCCGACGAGGTACTCGCGAAGCTTCGCGCGCTGCCGGATGCCGAGGCCGCCGACCCGCTTCTTGTCGGAGATCGCCAGCTCGTCGAGCACCCGCGCGGTGCGGGTCGGACCGAGCGACGGCACGCTGCTGACAAGTTCGCGTACTCGCAGCGACGCCTCGGGGCTCGACGGGTCTGACCAGCCGACCTGCGCCGCGTCGAGCGCGGTGCGGGCCCGGGTCGCGATGTCGTGTTTGACGGCGGCGCGAGCGCGACGGGCGGCAACGGCCGCCACTCCAGCGGCTGCGCGGTCGACGTCGGCCGGCGGGGCGGGGCGGGGGCTCATGAAGCGACGGCCTCCCGCAGCCGTTCGGCGCTGGATGTCAGTTCCGCACGCACCGCAGACGGGCCAGCGCGCAGCACTCCCCTGCCGACGTTGGCGATCACATTGCCGGAGGCGGACCCGTAGCGCAGCCGGAGGTCGGCGAACGCCGCCCCCTGCTCGCCGAACCCGGGAGCGAGGATCGGGGTGCGCGCCAGGGAATCGAGCTCGATGCCATAGTCGGCGGCATGCACCGTCGCGCCGATGACCACGCCGACCGACCCGAGCGATCCGGCCGACTCTTCGTTCAGGATTCCCACCTCGTCGACGATACCGGCGGCAACGGACCGGCCGGAGGTGCGCACGGCGGTCTGGGTGGAAACCGACTCGGGATTCGACGTGGCGGCGAGGATGAACACGCCCTTGCCCGCGTCGTCGGCGAGTGACAGCGGCGCCGCGAGCGAGTCGACCCCCTGGTAGGCGGAGAGCGTCATCGCGTCGGCCTCGAGGCTCGAGCCGGGGCTCAGCCAGGCCGACCCGTACGCTTCGATCGTCGAGCCGATGTCACCCCGCTTCACGTCGGCGATGACCAGCAGGCCCGCGGCCCGGGCAGCAGCGAGCACCTCCTCCAGCGCGGAGTAGCCGGCCGCCCCGTGTCGCTCGAAGAACGCGACCTGCGGTTTCACGATGCCGATGACCCCCGCCGCGGCATCCACGGCACGCAAGCCGAAGTCGCGAACACCCCCGGGCGTGTCGGAGAGCTGCCAGTCGGCCAGCAGGAAGGGATGCGGGTCGATGCCGAGGCACAGTTGCCCCTTCTCCGCCATGACCTCGCGCAGGCGAGCGCCGAAGCTAAGCACCCGGCAGCACCGGGAGCAGTGAGCGTTCCAGACGCTCGGCGCGGTCGATCGCGTAGTCCTGCAGCGACCGCACGTCGAACCCGTCGCCGATACCCTCGAACGACGCGACTGCGGCGCCGACCTGCGCGATGGTCGTGAACAGCGGCTTGTCGGCGGCGACCGTCGCGGTGCGGATCTCGTAGCCGTCAGCGCGGGCGCTGCGGCCGCTCGGGGTGTTGATCACGACGTCGACCTCGCCCTGGTTGATCAGCTCAACGATCGAGGGCTCCCCCGGGATCACCTCCTGGCCCATGAAGTACTTGCGCACCACGCGCGCCTCGATGCCGTTACGCGCGAGCACCTCGGCGGTTCCCTCGGTGGCGAGGATGGTGAACCCGAGCTGGCTCATCCGCAGCATCGGCAGCACGATCGCCCGCTTGTCGCGGTCGGCGACCGAGACGAACACCGACCCGCGCAGCGGCAGCCCGCCGTATGCCGCGGTCTGGCTCTTCGCGAATGCCTTCGGGAAGTTGGAGTCGATTCCCATCACCTCGCCGGTGGACCGCATCTCCGGGCCGAGCACCGAGTCGACGACGTGCCCCTCGACCGTGCGGAACCGCTTGAACGGCAGCACCGCCTCCTTCACCGACACGGGTGCGTCCATGGGGACAACCGACCCGTCCTGCGCCGGCAGCAACCCATCGGCGATTAGCGAACGGATGTCGCGGCCGACCATGACGAGCGCCGCCGCCTTGGCGAGCGGGATGCCGAGCGCCTTGGAGACGAACGGGACGGTTCGGGATGCCCGGGGGTTGGCCTCGAGCACATAGAGCACCCCTTGGCCGATGGCGAACTGCACGTTGATGAGCCCGCGAACACCGATTCCGGCGGCGATGCCGAGCGTCGCCTCGCGGACGCGGTCGATGACATCGCGACCGAGCGTCACGGGCGGCAGGGTGCAGGCGGAGTCGCCGGAGTGCACTCCGGCCTCCTCGATGTGCTCCATGATGCCGCCGATGTACAGCTCGACCCCGTCGTACAGGGCGTCGATGTCGATCTCGATCGCGTCGTCGAGGAAGCGGTCGACCAGCAGCGGCGAGCCGGGCGCGATGATGGCCTGCCCGTCGACCCGGTCGAAGTAGTCGCTCATCGACTCGGTGTCGTACACGATCTCCATGCCGCGGCCGCCGAGCACGTGGCTCGGGCGCACCAGAACCGGGTAGCCGATGCCCTCGGCGATCGCGACGGCCTCGCCGCGGTCGGTTGCGGTGCCGTTGCGGGGTGAGATCAGGCCCGCGGCATCCAGGATCCGGGAGAACTGGCCGCGCTCCTCGGCGAGGTCGATGGCCTCGGGGGTGGTGCCGAGGATGGGCACCCCGGCGTCCTTCAGGCCCTGCGCGAGCCCGAGTGCGGTCTGGCCGCCGAGCTGCACGACGACACCGACAAGCTCACCGGACTGGGACTCGGCGTGGATGATCTCCAGCACGTCTTCCAGGGTGAGCGGCTCGAAGTACAGCCGGTCGCTGGTGTCGTAGTCGGTCGACACCGTCTCGGGGTTGCAGTTAATCATGATCGTCTCGAAGCCGGCGTCGGCCAGCGCGAACGAGGCGTGCACGCAGCTGTAGTCGAACTCGATACCCTGCCCGATGCGGTTCGGGCCCGACCCGAGGATGACAACCTTCCGGCGGTCGCTCGGCGTGACCTCGGTCTCGAGGTCGTAGCTGGAGTAGTGGTACGGGGTGAGCGCGGGGAACTCGCCCGCGCAGGTGTCGACGGTCTTGTACACCGGGCGCACATCGAGATCCCAGCGCAGTGACCGCACCTCGTGCTCCCCCAGTCCGCGCAATTGCGCAATCTGGGCGTCACTGAAGCCGTAATCCTTCGCGAGGCGCAGCAGCGACTCATCGAGTGGACGGAACGACGCGATCTCGGCGGCCACCTCGTTGATGAGGGCGATCTGGTCGACGAACCAGGGGTCGATCTTCGTCGCCTGGAACACCTCGTCGACGGTCGCGCCGGCGCGCATCGCCTGCTGCACGGTCACGATGCGGCCGTCCGTCGGCTTCTCGGCGATCGCGAGCAGCTCAGCCTTGTCGCCGGGAGTGCCCTCCCAGTGGAAGCTGCTGCCGCGCTTCTCGAGCGACCGCAGCGCCTTCTGCAGGGCGGTCGTGTAGTTGCGCCCGATGGCCATCGCCTCGCCGACCGATTTCATGGTCGTGGTGAGCCGGGTGTCGGCCATCGGGAACTTCTCGAACGCGAAGCGCGGCACCTTCACCACGACGTAGTCGAGCGTGGGCTCGAAGCTCGCCGGGGTCACCTTCGTGATGTCGTTGGGGATCTCATCCAGCCGGTAGCCGATCGCGAGTTTCGCGGCGATCTTGGCGATCGGGAATCCGGTGGCCTTCGACGCGAGCGCGCTCGAGCGCGATACCCGCGGGTTCATCTCGATGACGATGACGCGGCCCGTGGCGGGATCGACGGCGAACTGGATGTTGCAGCCGCCGGTGTCGACGCCGACGGCGCGGATGATGTCGATGCCGATGTCGCGCAGGTTCTGGTACTCGCGGTCGGTGAGGGTCAGCGCCGGCGCGACCGTGATCGAGTCACCGGTGTGCACGCCGACCGGGTCCACGTTCTCGATCGAGCAGACGACCACGGTGTTGTCCGCGGTGTCGCGCATGAGTTCGAGCTCGTACTCCTTCCACCCGAGGATCGACTCCTCGAGCAGCACCTCGGTCGTGGGGCTCTGGTGCAGGCCGTCGCCGACCATGCGGACCAGCTCGTCGCGGTCGTACGCGAAGCCCGAGCCGAGCCCGCCCATCGTGAATGACGGGCGGATCACGAGCGGGTACCCGAGGTCTTCGGCGAAATCCACGGCCTCATCGACGGTGTGGGCGATGTAGCTGCGCGCGACATCCGCTCCGGCATCCAGCACCAACTGCTTGAAGATCTGCCGATCCTCGCCCTTGTTAATCGCCTCGAAGTTGGCGCCGATCAGCTCGACGCCGTACTTCTCCAGGATCCCGTGGTTGTGCAGGTCGATCGCCGCGTTGAGCGCGGTCTGGCCACCGAGAGTGGGCAGGATCGCGTCCGGCTTCTCCTTCGCGATGATGCTCTCGATCACCTGCCAGGTGATCGGCTCGATGTACGTCGCGTCGGCGAAGTCGGGATCGGTCATGATCGTCGCCGGGTTCGAGTTGACCAGGATGACGCGCACGCCCTCCTCGCGGAGCACGCGGCAGGCCTGGGTGCCCGAATAGTCGAACTCCGCGGCCTGGCCGATGACGATCGGGCCGGAGCCGATGACGAGGACGGAGTTGATGTCTGCGCGCTTAGGCACGGGATTCCTTGCTGTTGATGACCATGTCGCGGAAGCGGTCGAACAGGTAGTTGGCGTCGTGGGGTCCAGCAGCGGCCTCGGGGTGGTACTGCACCGAGAACGCCGGGATGTCGAGAGCGGTGAGGCCCTCCACCACGTTGTCGTTCAGGTTCACGTGGCTGACCTCGACGCGGCCGAACCCGGCCGGGCTCTCCGAGACGACCCCAATGGGGGCATCCACCGCGAACCCGTGGTTGTGGCTGGTGATCTCGGTGCGGCCGGTCAGCACATCGACAACGGGCTGGTTGATTCCGCGATGGCCGAACGGCAGCTTGTATGTGCCGTACCCGAGGGCTCGCCCGAGCAGCTGGTTGCCGAAGCAGATGCCGAAGAACGGCAGGTCCTCCCGGAGGATGCCGCGCAGCAGCTCGACGTGCCCGTCGGAGGCGGCCGGGTCACCCGGGCCGTTGGAGAAGAACGCGGCGACGGGCTCGATCGCGAGCACCTGCTCCAGCGTCACCGACTGCGGCAGCACGTGCACGTCGAAGCCGCGGGCGGAGAGGTAGCCGAGCGTCGAGCTCTTGACGCCGAGATCGAGCACCGCGACCCGACCGATGCTCTGCCCCTCGGCGGCGATCACGTAGCCGTCGATCGTCGATACCTCGGCGGAGAGGTTGCTGCCCGCCATCTGGGTCGCCGAGCGAACGATCTCGAGCTGCTCGGCGAGCGGCAGGCTCGCGTCGGGCCCGGAGAAAACCCCGCCGCGCATCGCGCCGGCATCCCGCAAGCGCCTCGTGACCGCCCGGGTGTCGATGCCGCTGATGCCGACCACGCCGTCGGCGACCAGCTCGTCGTCAAGCGAGCCGGTGGCGCGGTAGTTGGAGACCACGCGGCTGGGGTCGCGGACGACGAAGCCGGAGACCCAGATGCGGCTCGACTCGTCGTCGTCATCGTTGACCCCGGTGTTGCCGATGTGCGGGGCCGTCATGACCACGATCTGCCCGGCGTAGCTGGGGTCGGTCAGCGTCTCCTGGTACCCGGTCATGCCGGTCGCGAAGACGACTTCACCGAGAGTCCTGCCCCGGGCGCCGTAGGCGACGCCGGTGTAGCGGGTGCCGTCCTCGAGTACGAGGTGGGCGGGGTCGAAACTCATGGGGCTGTCCTCTCCAGAAGCGCATCGAGAGCCCTCTCGAACGCCGGTGCTGTGGCCATGCGGAAGTAGCTGTCGACGGTTCGTTCGCCCAGCCGCCACTGCACGAGGTCGAGCCCGTCCTTCTCCACGACGCGGTCGATGGTCCAGGTCGCGCGGCGCCACGCGCGCAGATCCTGCTTCGGGATCCACGTGTCTGCCGATCCCGCCCGTCGTACCAGGAGTCCGGCATCCGTCACGGTCACCGACGCCGAACCGCGGAAGCCGAGCCCGTGCACGACGATGCGGTCGAGCGGGCTGTCGGCGACGGTCGTCGCGACGTACTTGCCCTCGAAAGTCCCGATCGGCGTGCCGATCTCGGCGGGCGGCGATTGCGGAGCCGCCACCGACGCCTGGCGGCGACGGCGGGAGCGCCACCCGAAAATCATGAGCGCAAGCAGCAGCAGCCCGAAGACTATGACGATCCAGAGCAGGACGGTTCTATCCACGGGATGCCTCATTCGCGACTGATTCGGCGTCGACGAGTTCACCGTCGAGCACGGTGGCGTAGCCGGAGTGGATGGTGGCCACGACCCGACCCGGCAGCACCCGGCCGAGATAGGGCGAGTTCACGCCCTTGCCCCGGAGGTCGCTCGTCGCGAACGTGCGGGAGGCCGCGGGGTCGTACAGGGTGAGGTTGGCCGGGCTGCCGACCGCGAACGGCACGGCATAGCCGGCCAGGCGACCGATCTCCGCGGGCCGGGATGACAGCACCCGGGCGACATCCGACCAGCCGAGCTGCCCCGACTCCACGACGGCGGCGTGCACGACGCTGAGCGCCGACTCCAGCCCCACCATCCCGTTGGCGGCCTCGCCCCAGGCGCATTCCTTCGCCTCGGCGGGGTGCGGTGCATGGTCGGTGGCGACGATGTCGATCGTGCCGTCGGCGAGGGCCTCGCGCAGCGCGAGCACGTCTTCATCGCGACGCAGCGGCGGGTTGACCTTGAAGCGCGAGTCGTACCCGCGCGCCAGCTCCTCGGTGAGCAGCAGGTGATGCGGGGTGACTTCGGCCGTGACATCCACGCCCCGGGCCTTCGCCCAGCGGATCACGTCGACCGACCCCGCCGTCGAGACGTGGCAGACGTGCAGCCGCGCGCCGACGTGCTGGGCGAGGAGAACGTCGCGGGCGATGATCGACTCCTCGGCGACGGCTGGCCAGCCGGCGAGCCCGAGTTCGCTCGAGAGCGCGCCCTCGTTGAGCTGGGCTCCGATCGTGAGCCGAGGCTCCTGTGCGTGCTGGGCGACGACGCCGCCGAAGGTCTTGACGTACTCGAGGGCCCGGCGCATCAGCAGGGCGTCATGCACGCAGTGGCCGTCGTCGGAGAACACGCGAACCTGGGCGCGTGACTGCGCCATTGCGCCGATCTCGGAGAGCTGCTGCCCGGCGAGCCCCGCGGTGACCGCCCCGATCGGGCGCACGGTCACATACCCGTGCCGCTCACCGAGCGAGAGCACCTGCTCTACCACGCCGGCGGTGTCCTGCACCGGCATGGTGTTGGCCATCGCGAAGACCGCGGTGAAGCCGCCGATGGCAGCGGCACGACTACCGGTGAGCACCGTCTCGCTGTGCTCGAACCCCGGCTCCCGAAGATGGGTGTGCAGGTCGACGAGCCCCGGGAGGGCGATCAACCCCGCCGCGTCGATGCTGGTCGAGCCGGCAGGAACCGACTCGGAGAACACGCCGTTCTCGACGAACAGGTCGGTGCTGGTGCCGTCCGGCAGCTGAGCGCCGGTGATGCGGATGCCGGTCATGGCCTCACTCCAGACGAGAGCAGGTGATACAACACGGCCATCCTTATCGAGACCCCGTTAGCGACCTGCTCGAGCACCGTCGACCGCGATGAGTCTGCGGCGCCCGCTGAGATCTCGAGGCCGCGATTCATCGGCCCGGGGTGCATGACCATGGTAGCCGCCGGGAGGCGGGCGACCCGTTCGTCGTCGAGGCCCCACTGCCGCGAGTACTCGCGGGCGTTGGGGAAGAATGCCGCAGACATCCGCTCGGCCTGGATGCGCAGCATCATCACCACGTCGGGGCCGGCATCGACCGCGGCATCGAGGTCGTAACCGACGCTGACCGGCCAGCCGGCCGTGCTCACGGGCAGCAGGGTGGCCGGCGCGACGAGGTTCACCTCGGCGCCCAGGGTGGTGAGCAGCCAGATGTTCGATCGCGCGACTCTGGAGTGCAGGATGTCGCCCACGATCGTCACGCTCACCCCGTCGAGCCCACGGCCCCGGGCGCCCGAGCCGTGCAGCCGGCGCCGGATCGTGAACGCATCGAGGAGCGCCTGGGTGGGATGCTCGTGGGTGCCGTCACCCGCGTTGACGATGCCAGCATCGATCCAGCCGCTGTCGGCGAGGACTCTGGGTGCGCCGCTGTCGCCGTGACGGATCACCACGGCATCCGCCCCCATCGCGGCGAGGGTCTGCGCGGTGTCCTTCAGGCTCTCGCCCTTGGAGACGCTCGACCCCTTGGCGCTGAAGTTGATCACGTCGGCGCTCAACCGCTTGGCGGCGACCTCGAACGAGACTCGAGTGCGCGTGGAATCCTCGAAGAAGAGGTTCACGACGGTCTTGCCGCGCAGGGTGGGGAGCTTCTTCACCTCGCGGTCGGCCACCCCCGCCATGTCTTCGGCGACGTCGAGGATCTCGATGGCCTGCTCGCGCGACAGGTCCTGGGTGGAGAGCAGGTGCCTCATGAGATGGTCACCTCGTCGTCGCCGCCATCGGTTTCGCGCAGCTGCACGTTGATGCGTTCCTCCGAGGAGGTCGGCAGGTTCTTGCCCACGAAGTCGGCACGGATCGGCAGCTCGCGGTGACCACGATCCACCAGCGCGGCCAGGCGCACCGCCCTCGGCCGCCCGAGATCGCTGAGCGCGTCGAGCGCGGCCCGGATGGTGCGGCCGGAGTAGAGCACGTCGTCGACGAGGATGACGGTCTTGCCGTCGATTCCGCCGGCCGGGATGTCGGTGGGGCTCGGGGCGCGGGTCGGGTTCTTGGCGAGGTCATCCCGATACATGGTGACGTCGAGGGAGCCGACCCCGACTGAACCGGTGTCGTCGATCGTGTTCAGGATCTCGCCGATCCGCCGGGCGAGATACACGCCTCGGGTGGGGATGCCCAGAAGCACGAGATCGGCGGAGCCGCGGTTGGACTCGAGGATCTCGTGCGAGATCCGAGTCAACGCCCGGGTGATATCAGCCTGCTGCAACACGGAGCGTGCAGTCATTCTGACCTCCTTCCCCGCCTCACTGGACGGAACCCGCCTCACAGGACGGAATCTAAGGATGTCTATTTCGTGGCAACTATAGCGCCCCGCGGGCTAGCGTGCGGGGCGGCCGGGCGCCCCGGCTGCTGCTGCCGTCGCTACCGCTCGAAGCGCGACCGACTCGAGCGCCCACTGCTGCCAGTAGAGCGGAACGTGCAGCGGCGCCCCTCCGGTGAGTTGCACCAGGTCGCCGCGCGCGATACCCGGCGCGGCCTGCTCGTCGGGCAGCATCCCCCACCCCATGCCGAGCTCCACCGCGTGCAGGAAGTCGGCGGAGCCCGGTACGAAATGCCGCGGTGGTGCCGACGGGTCGACTCCGCGCGCCAGCAGGTAGTCCTGCTGCAGCGCGTCCTTGTGATTGAAGACGACGAACGGGGCGCGAGCCAAGGACGTGCTGGACACCCCTTCCGGCATCCACCGCTGCAGGTAGGTCGGGCTCGCGGTCGCGCGGTAGGTCATCCCGCCGATGAGCGTCGACCAGCACCCCTGTACCGGCTCTTCGACCGAGGTGACGGCGGCCATCACCGAGCCGTGCCGCAGCAGGTCGACGGAGTGCGCCTGGTCGTCACTCACGATCTCGAGCGCAACGGAGTCGAGCCCCGCGACCGCGGTGAGGAACCAGGTCGCCAACGAGTCGGCGTTCACCACCACCGGGATCCGGGTCAGCGTGTTGGACTCGGGCGTGAGCGCCGCCGCAGCCTCGCGCTGCAGCAGTTCGACTTGGCGGGCCAGCCGCAGCACCACCATTCCCGATTCGGTGGGCCGCAGAGGCTTCGAGCGGATCAGGAGCAGCCGACCGAGCTGATTCTCCATCGCCTTCAGTCGCTGGCTGATCGCCGAGGGTGTCACATTGAGCGCGCGCGCCCCCGCATCCAGGGTGCCGGCGTCGAGCACCGCCGCAAGCGTGCGCAACTGCTCGGTCGAGAAGTCCATCGTGAGTCTCCCTAATGCTCCCTTAGGAACATTAGCTGGGCTTCCCGATACAACGCGCCTACCGTGAGGGTGTGATCTTCTCCGCCCTGCTCTCCGGCCTGCTGACGGGCGCCACCCTCATCATCGCGATCGGCGCGCAGAACGCCTTCGTGCTCCGCCAGGGACTGCGGCGGGAGCACGTGCTGCCGATCGTGCTGGTGTGCTCACTCTCCGACATCCTTCTGATCACCCTCGGAGTCGCGGGTCTGGGTGCCCTGGTGACCGCGGCCCCCGTCGTCCTGGAGGTCATCCGCTGGGTGGGCGCTGCATTCCTCGTCGGCTACGCGATCTTCGCCCTCCGGCGGGCCATCCGGCCCCAGGCGCTTGTGGCGGGCGCTGGCGGTGGGATGTCGCTGGCGAAGGCCGTGACCACGGCCGTCGCGCTGACCTGGCTGAACCCGCACGTGTACCTCGACACCGTCGTGCTGCTGGGCTCGCTGTCGACGTCGCACGGCACCGATGGCCGATGGTGGTTCGCCGCGGGGGCGTCTGCGGCGAGCATCCTATGGTTCACGGGCCTCGGTTTCGGCGCCCGGCTGCTCGGTCGCCTCTTCGCCCGCCCGGCGTCCTGGCGCGTGCTCGATCTCATGATCGCCGCGGTCATGCTCGGCCTCGCGGTCAAGCTCCTGCTGCCGTGACTAGCCCCAGCGCTTCAGGAGGTACCGCTCCAGCAGGCCGACCAGGGCGTCGGTGACCTTGCCGAGCACGCCGAGCAGGATGATCACGAGGAAGATCCGATCGATGCGACCGTTCTGCCGAGAATCCTCGAGCAAGAAGCCGAGCCCGAGAGAAGCACCGAGCAACTCCCCCGCGACCAGGAACAGCCACGACTGCGCGAGAGCGAGTCGGAGCGCGGACACAACCGACGGAACGACCGCCGGCAGCTGCACCAGCCCGAGCAGCCGAGTGCCGGTGTAGCCGTACGCGCGGCCCGCTTCCACCAGGTGCGGGTCGACGTGCCGGAGCGCTGAGGACACCGTCGTGTAGACGGGGAAGAAGGCTCCGATGGCGATGAGGACGACCTTCGAGTCTTCCGCGTACCCGAGGTAGAGGCCGAGCAAGGGCACCCACGCCAGAGACGGGACGGCGCGGAGGGCGCCGAGGCTCGGGGCGGCGAGCGACGAGGCCAAGCGTGACAGCCCGACCAGGGCGGCGGCCACCAGCCCGACGATCGACCCGATCGCGAAACCGATGAGCACGCGCTGAGTGGAGATGGCGACGTGCTGATACAGCACCCCCCGGTTGGCGAGGTCGACCCCGGCCAGCCACACGCTTTCGGGCGAGGGCAAACGGTAGCCGGCCACGACATCGAGCACGACGATGAGCTGCCAGAGCCCGAGGATCGCCAGCGGGATGATCGCGCCCAGGGCCGCCCGCACCGAGCGGCGGCCAGCTCTTGGGCGCGCGGAAACCGCGGGCTCGGTAACGTCCAAACCCGCGGTGCCCGGTGAGGTAAGCGTGTCAGCCAATCAGATCGGGATCCGCGTTGTCGATGTACTCGGTGACGAACAGCGAGTCGAGGGCGTCGTCGATCGCGTCCTGGCTGGCGACCGCGCCCGAGTCCACGAAGATCGGGCCGACCACCTCGAGAACGTCGCGCTGGGTGGCTCCCGGAACCGGGTCGACCTCGAGGTTGGTGCGATCGAGCAGCACCGACTCGGCGATCGCGATGTCGATGCCCGCCACCTCAGACAGGATCGCCGCAGCCTCGTCCGGGTTCTCGATCGCCCAGGTCCGCGCCTTCTCGTATGCGCTCACCACGGCTTGCGCGAGGTCGGGCGACTTCGAGAGGAAGCTCTCGGTGGCGTTCAGGAAGCCGTAGGTGTTGAAGTCGGGGTTGTCGTAGATGATCTTCGAGCCCGCGGTGACCACGCTCGCCGAGAGCAGCGGGTCGAGGCCGGCCCAGGCGTCCACCGCCCCGGACTCCAGTGCGGTCTTGCCGTCGGCGTGCTGCAGCTGGGTGATCGTCACCTCGTCGAGGCCGATGCCCGCTTCATCCAGCGTCTGGAGGAGGAAGAAGTACGGGTCGGTGCCGGCGTTCGCGGCGATGTTCTTGCCCTTGAGGTCATCCACCGACTCGATGTCGGAATCCGGGCCGACGAGGATCGCCGACCAGTTGGGCTGCGAGTAGATGTCGATCGTCTGGATCGGCGACCCGTTCGAACGCGCCAGCAGCGCGGCCGACCCGGCGGTGGACCCGATGTCGATGGCCCCGGCGCGCAGGGCGTCGTTGGCGGCCGCGGAGCCGGCGGACTGCAGCCAGTTGACCGTCACCTTGTCGCCGAACGTCTCCTCCAGCCAGCCCTGGTCCTTGATGATCAGGCTCAGCGGGTTGTAGGTGGCGAAATCGAGGTTCAGGACGTCGGAGCTCCAGCTGCCGGGGAGCGTCGATTCGGCCTCGGGCACAAGGTTAGAGCCCTCGCCCTGCACGCATCCGGCCAGAGAGATGGCGACGGCGGTGACGAGCGCTGCTATGGACAGACTGCGGGTGCGGGGCATGGGTCCTCAGAAGGTGGTGTGGGCGGGATGATGGGTTGACACGCCGAGTCCATCGAGGAGCTCGGCGCGGAGATGAGCGAGCGCTGCGCTGCTGCGATCGCGCGGTCGTTTGCCGGGCACCGTGATGACGGACCGGATGGTGGCACCGGAGCCGGGCTGGTAGCCCTGCTCGACGCCGAGGAGCACGACGCGGTCGGCGAGGTAGAGCGCCTCCTCGACGTCGTGCGTCACGAACAGGATGGTTGCCGGTTCGACGTTGTGGATGTCCAGGAGCAGGTCCTGCATCGTGAGCCGGGTCAACGCGTCGAGTGCGCCGAACGGCTCATCGAGCAGCAGCACGCCCGGCCCGCGAGCGAGAGCGCGAGCGAGCGACGCGCGCTGCGCCATTCCCCCGGACACCTGCCGCGGCCGCAGATTCGCGGCGTCGGTGAGCTGCACGAGCTCGAGCAACTCGGCCACCCGAGCGCGGCCGGCGTCGCGGCCGGTGCCGCGGGGCAGACCCACCTCGACATTGCGGGCGAGCGAGCGCCACGGCAACAGCCGGGGCTCTTGGAACGCAATGGCACAGCGCTGGTCGATGCCCGCCACAGCCCGATCGCCGATGCGCACGGAACCCGAAGTGGGAGTGTCGAGCCCGCCGATCTGGCGCAGCAGGGTCGACTTGCCGCTGCCGGATGCGCCGATCAGGGCGACGATCTCGCCGGGAGCGATCTGCAGCGACACGTCGCGCAGCACCTCGCGGGAGCCGCCACCGCGGGTAACGCCGGGGAACGTGCGCGCGACATCCTCGAGGCGCACCGACAGCGCTGGCACTGTCGCGGCGGTCGCGGCGGCGGTCAAGGTCATTCCTGCACGCTAGGGGGTGAGAGGCCCGCGCCTCCAATCCCGACGTAACGTTGCGTCATGCCGCCGGGCTGTGGCTAAGCGGAGACGCCGTCCAGGCGAGCGATCTCGTCGGCGCTGAGGTCGAGAGTCGCCGACGCCAGCAGGTCTCCGAGCTGCTCGATGCGGCTTGCGCTGGCGATCGGGGCGACCACGCCGGGCTGCTCACGGAGCCAGGCCAGCGCGACCGATGCGACAGCGACGTCGTGGGCGTCAGCGATGGCGTCGAGCTCCGAGAGCACCGCGAGACCGCGGGGGGTGAGGTACGCACCCGCTCCGCCGCCTCGCGGCGACAGGGACTCGTCGGCCTTGGTGCGGTACTTGCCGGTCAGGAATCCGCTGGCCAGGGCGGAGTAGGGCACGACGCCGAGGTCATTGCGCTCGGCTACGGGCAGCAGTTCGCTCTCGAACGGCTCGCGGTGCACCAGGTTGTAATGCGGCTGCAGGGCCACCGGCAGCGCAAAGCCTTCGGCGCGGGCGATCCCGATCCATTCCTCCACCCGGGCGGCGCTGTAGTTGGAGACGGCGACGTACCGCACCTTGCCGGCCAGCACGAGGTCGTTGAACGCGCCCACGGTCTCGGCCAGGGGCACGCTGTCGTCGTCGAAGTGGGCGTAGTACAGGTCGATGCGGTCCGTGCCCAGCCGGGTGAGAGAGGCGTCGGCCGCCGCCAGCACGTTCGCGGCGGCGAGCCCCCGGAACTCCGGGTGCTGGCTCACCTTGGTGGCGACGACCACGGAATCGCGGTTGCCGCGGGCGGCCATCCATTCCCCGATGATGGTCTCCGACTCGCCACCGGAGTTGCCGGGCACCCAGGACGAGTAACCGTCAGCGGTGTCGATGAAGTTGCCGCCACCCGCGACGAACCCGTCGAGAACGGCGTGCGAGACATCCCGATCGGATGTCCAGCCGAAGGTGTTGCCGCCGAGGGCGAGCGGGAAGACGTCGAGGTCTGAGGTGCCGATTGTGGTCATGAGATATCAAAGACCCGCCGCACGCGGATGATTCCCGACGGCTGTCGAAAGTCTCCGGGCTCTCCGCTAGGCGCGGGTGGCGGCGATCCGGCCGAGCAGCCCGTTGACGAACCCCGCGGAATCCTCGGTGCTGTGCACCTTGGCCGATTCCACGGCCTCCGCGATCGCGACGCTGTCGGGAACCTCGTCGTTGTAGAGGATCTCCCAGAGCCCGATGCGCAGCAATGCGCGATCGATCGCGGGCATCCGGGCGATGGTCCAGCCCTGCGAGTACGTCTCGATCAGTTCGTCGATCTCATCGCCGTGCTCGGTGATGCCGACGACGATGTCACGGGCGTAGGGCCAAGAGTTCGCGCGCTTCGGGTCGGCGTCGTTGCGGGCCTGCTCGGCAGAGAGGGCGGCGTTGATCGACTCCTCGCGCACATCGGCGCCGTACAGCACGTCGAGCGCGCGCTTGCGGGCCTTGGTACGGGCGCCCACTAGTCGTTGACGCGGCCGAGGTACGACCCGTCGCGTGTATCGACCTTGACCTTGGTGCCCTGCTCGAGGAACAGCGGTACCTGGATCTCGTACCCGGTCTCGACCGTCGCCGGCTTCGTGCCACCGGTGGAGCGGTCACCCTGCAGGCCGGGCTCGGTGTAGGTGATCTCCAGGACGACGGATGCCGGCAGCTCCACGTACAGCGGATTGCCGTTGTGCAGTGCGATCGTCACATCCTGGTTCTCGAGCATGAAGTTGACCGCGTCGCCCACGTTCGCCGGGGTGAGCGTGATCTGGTCGTAGTTGCCCTTGTCCATGAAGACGAAGTTCTCGCCGTCCTGGTACAGGTACTGGAAGTCGGCGCGATCGACCGTCTCGGTCTCGATCTTGGCGCCGGCGTTGAACGTGCGGTCGACGACCTTGCCGCTCATCACGTTCTTGACCTTCGTGCGAACGAAGGCCCCGCCCTTGCCGGGCTTGACGTGCTGGAAGTCGATGACGGTCCAGAGCTGGCCGTCCATGTTGAGAACGACGCCGTTCCTGATGTCAGCGGTAGAGGCCATGAAGATTCAATCCGATCGTTGCGCACGGTGGTCGAGGAGACCAGCGACCGAGTCTACCCGAGCCGTCGCGCCACGAGGGCAAGGGCCAGCGAGTACGAGTCGAAGCCGAAGCCCGCGATCACCCCGGTTGCCACCGCGGAGATGACGCTGGTGTGGCGGAACTCCTCCCGCGCGTGCGGGTTGGAGAGGTGCACCTCGACCAGCAGCAGCCCGGCTGCGGTGACGAGGGCTGCGGCATCCCGAAGCGCGTAGGAGTAGTGCGTGAATGCGGCGGGGTTCAGGATGACGGCACTCCCGCTGTCAACCGCCTCGTGCAGCCAGGCGATGAGGGTGGCCTCGTCGTCGGTCTGCCGCAGGTCGATCTCGAGCTCGCCGGGCGCCTCCGCCTCGAGCCGACCCCGCAGGTCGTCGAGGGTGCCGGTGCCGTACACATCGGGCTCGCGGCTGCCGAGCCGCCCGAGGTTAGGGCCGTTGAGAACGAGTACGCGCGTCACGGTCCGAGTGTATCGGCGGGGGTCCCACCGAAAACGCAGGAGATCCGCGCGTTGTGACGGTGCGATGCACCGGGAGGCCCCGTTTTGACAGAAATCTCCTGCGTTTTTTGTCACGCGCGCCGACACGAAAGAGCGAGCCGCCCGCCCGGGGAGGACGAGCGGCTCGCGGTCGAAGGGTCCTACAGCTGGCGCGGGCGAGCCAGCGCGGTCAGCGCCCAGCCGAACAGGCCGGTGAGCACGCCGAGGCCGATCGCAAACGCCGCGACACCGAAGGAGACGACCGAGGTGAACAGCGAAGCCCGCAGGAACGAGGCGTTCATGACGGTCGCCCGGGTCGGGTCTTCGCGGTCGAGCTCGGCGTAGGTGAGGCCCGCGCTCATGTCGAGGGCGTGGTGGTTGATGATGTCGGCTTGCGCGTACGCGGAGAGCGGGCCGATGACCGGGGCACCGGCGAGGAAGGCGGCATCCTCGGCGACGGTGATCTTCTCGGCGGCCAGCTGGTTGCTGACGGTACCCCAGACCACGCCACCGGCGATGATCATGACGAGTCCGCCGAGAATGCCGACGAAGCCGATGGCCCTGACGATCTTCTGGGGGCCCGTGAGAGGGGCGGTGGTGGATGCTGCGGACTGCTGCGTGGTGGTCACGGGCGTGCCTACTTTCGTGTCTGGCTGGGTACGGGGGTGAGTGGTCGACACCCATGTTCCCGGCGCGCAGCACAGCGCCACAGTGCCAAACGTCCCGCCAGCTCCCCGAGAAAGCGCTGCCCGAGGAACCGCTGCGCTAGACCCCGACCTCCTGGTACGCGGCGAACAGCGTGGCTTCCTCGGGACCGGCGAGCACTCGAGGCTTGCCCACGTCATCGAGCACGATGAACCGCATCATGCCGGCACGGGCCTTCTTGTCGCGCTGCATGGTGGCCAGCAGCGTGTTCCACCGGCCGAGCTGGTAGTCGATGGGCAGCGTGAGCGACGACAGGATGCTGCGGTGCCGGTCCACCACGGCGTCGCTCAGCGAGCCGGCGATCCGCCCGAGCTCCGCCGCGAACACCATGCCCACCGAGATGGCCGCCCCATGGCGCCAGCGATAGCGCTCGGCGTGCTCGATCGCGTGCCCGAGGGTGTGCCCGTAGTTCAGGATCTCCCGCAGGCCCGCCTCGCGGAAGTCCTCGCTCACGACGCGCGCCTTCAGCTCGATCGACAACTCCACCACCCGGCGGAACTCATCGGTCTGGGGGTCGGTCACCCGGTCGACGTCGGCCTCGATGACGTCGAGTATTTCGGGCTCACCGATGAACCCGCACTTCACGATCTCCGCGAACCCGGCGAGGATCTCGTTGCGCGGCAGGGTGTCGAGCACGTCGAGATCGGCGACCACCGCGGCGGGCGCGTAGAACGACCCGACGAGGTTCTTGCCCTCCGCCGTGTTGATCCCGGTCTTGCCTCCGACCGCGGCATCCACCATCCCCGCCACCGAGGTGGGGACCTGCAGCAGGCGCACCCCCCGCAGCCAGGTCGCGGCCACGAAGCCGGCGAGGTCGGTCGTCGCTCCCCCGCCGAAGCCGATGACCGCGTCGGTGCGGGTGAAATCGGTTTGCCCCATGATTCCCCAGCAGAACGCGGCAACTTCGATGCGCTTGGCGTCCTCCGCGTCGGGGACTTCGGCCAGCAGCACCTCGTAACGCTCGGCAAGGGCATCCCGAAGCTCACTGGCGCGGGCACCCAGGGTGGGCGGATGGATGATCAGCACCTTCGCCACCCGCGATCCGAGTTGGGTCGGCAGGTCGCTCAGGATGCCCCGGCCGACGATCACGTCGTAAGGATCGGCACCCGCGACGGGGATGATGGTGGTTGCGCTCATGTGGTCTCCAGCCAGTCGGCGATCTGTCGGGCGACGCGCTCCAGCGGTTGCCGGGAGGTGTCGATGGTGAGGCCGGACAACCGGTCGTAGGTCGCCTGTCGCGCTTCGACCAGGGCGACCCAGGAGTCGATACTCGTGACGAGGGGGCGCTTGCCCGCGGTCATCCGGGCGGCGAAGGCCTCCGGTGAGATCGTCAGCTGCACGACCCGGAGCCCGGCGAGGTCGGCCTGCGTGTCGGGGTTGAGCACGGCGCCTCCCCCGACACTGACAACCGCGCGCTCCGAGAGCGCCCGCGTCACCGCGGCGCGTTCCAGTGCGCGGAAATGCGCCTCGCCGTGCCGCTCGAAGATCGCGGGGATCGGGCCGTGCTCGGCGACGACGCGGCTGTCGGTGTCGACGAGGGGAACGTCGAGCAACTTCGCCAGCCGCTTTCCCGTGCGCGACTTGCCGGCGCCGGGCGCGCCGATGATCACGACCACCGCACCCTCCCGAGCGGAGGGGACGCTCACCGCGTCACTCACCCTGGGAGCGTGGAGCGGTGGCCAACGACGCGGGGATGGCGGCGAGGTAGGCCTCGAGGTTGCGCTTGGTCTCGCCCACGGAGTCACCACCGAACTTCTCGAGCACCGAGTTGGCCAGCACCAGGGCCACCATCGCCTCGGCGACGACCCCCGCGGCCGGCACCGCGCAGACGTCGGAACGCTGGTGGTGCGCCTCCGCCGCCTCGCCCGTGGCGATGTCGACGGTGCGCAGCGCGTGCGGCACGGTGGAGATCGGCTTCATCGCGGCGCGGACGCGCAGCAGCGTTCCCGTGGACATCCCGCCCTCGGTCCCCCCCGCGCGGTCGCTGAGCCTCGTGATGCCGTCGTCGCCAATAACCAGCTCGTCGTGCGCCGCGGAGCCGCGACGGGCTGCGGTCTCGAAGCCGTCTCCGACCTCGACCCCCTTGATGGCCTGGATGCCCATGAGCGCAGCGGCCAGCTGTGAGTCGAGCCGCCGGTCCCAGTGCGTGTACGAGCCGAGTCCGGGCGGCACCCCATAGGCGAGCACTTCGACGACGCCACCGAGGGTGTCGCCGTCGTCGTGGGCCCGGTCGACCTCGGCCACCATCAGCTCGGAAGTGGCGGGGTCGAAGCAGCGCAGCGGGTCGGCGTCGAGCGCCGCGACGTCGTCGGGGCCGGGGAACGGGGAGCCGCTGGGAACCCGAACGGTGCCGATGGCGAGCGTGTGGCTCAGAACCCGGATGCCGAGCTCGGCGAGGAACGCGCGCGCCACGGCACCGAGGGCGACCCGCGCTGCGGTCTCGCGGGCACTCGCGCGCTCGAGCACGTTGCGGGCTTCGGGGAAGTCGTACTTCTGCATACCGACCAGGTCGGCATGACCGGGGCGGGGGCGGGTCAGCGGCGCACCGCGGCCCTTGGGGAACGTCTCGGGATCGACCGGCGTCGCGCTCATCACGTCGACCCAGCGGTGCCACTCGGTGTTGCCGATGCGTAGTGCGATAGGGCTGCCCATCGTGTATCCGAGGCGGATGCCCGAACTGAGGGTGAGCTCGTCCTGCTCGAACTTCATCCGTGCGCCGCGGCCGTAGCCGAGCGTGCGGCGCACCAGGTCGGCCTGGATCTGCTGCGGCGAGATGGGAACGCCCGCGGGCAGTCCCTCGAGAATGGCGACGAGTTCCGGACCGTGCGACTCGCCCGCCGTCAACCAACGCAGCATTCTGCAATCCTCCCACAGCGCGGTGCCGCGCCCGTCACGGGGCCGGAGCTAGCCAGCAAGGGCGGCGCGCATCGCCGCAACGACCTCGTCCTCCCGCGGCAGGGCGGTCTCCGGGTCGCCCGAGACGAACACTCGGATCTGCCCGACCGCCTGGTTCACGAGCAGGTCGATGCCCGGGATGAGTCGGCCGCCGACATCCGTCCACTGCCGCGCCGCGGCGCTCGGCCACGGGTCGTACGCCACGTCGAACAGCACGGACTCGGCGCGCAGCGCCGGGGCGAACTCGAGGTCGTTGGTTCCGCCCGGCACCGTGCTGACCACCGCGTCGGGCGAGAGCCCGCCGAAGTCGCCCCAGGGGCGCACCCGCACCTCGGCACCCAGTCGCGCGCCGAGGGCGACGAGCGGCTCAGCCCGGGCGGGCGTGCGGGCCGAGACCGTCACGAGCGTGGCACCGAGCCGCGCGACTCCTGCGATGACGGAGGCCGCTGTTGCGCCACCGCCGAGCACGAGAACCGAGTCCAGCGCCGGCACTCCGGCGTCGCGGAAGCTGCGCTCCACCCCCGCGACATCGGTGTTGAACCCCCGAATGCCGTGATCGTCGAGCAGCACGGTGTTCGCAGCGCCGACCGCGTCGACGACCGCGTCACGCTCGGTCAGCAGGGGCAGCACCTCGCGTTTCAGCGGCATCGTCAGTGACAGCCCGCGCCAGCTCGCATCGCGCGACCCCAGGTAGTCCGCCAGTTCGGCACCGGTGACCTCGGCACGCTCGTAGCTCCACGGCAACCCGAGTAAGGCGTACGCTGCGCGGTGGATCAGCGGTGATTTGGAATGCTCGATCGGCGAACCGAGAACTGCCAGTCTGGTGCGACCCGCGCCGGGGTCAGGCACAGTACGAGGCGTTCTCGGTGCTCTCCTCACACCACGCGAGCAGCTGCTGTCGGGCGGCCTCGTGCTCGTCGGCGGTCTCGGAGAATACCGTCTCGCCGGTGGCCAGGTTCACCGGCACGAAGAACAGCCACGACCCCTCGGCCGGTGAGATGGCGGCCTCGATGGCGAGGTCGCCCGGCAAGCCGATGGGTCCGACCGGCAGGCCGGGGTTCGCGTAGGTGTTGTACAGATTGCTCGCGTCTGCGCGCTCCGAGCTCTCGGTCCACACGGTGTCGAGGCGGCCGGTGCCGTAGGCGACGGTGGCGTCGGACTGCAGGTTGATGCCCTGCTCGAGGCGGTTGGCGAACACCCGCGACACCTTGTAGAAGTCATCCGGGTTCGATCCCGCTTCGCGCTGGATGACAGACGCCATCCTGATCACGTCCCAGCGCTGCTCGGGGGCGACGCCCGCGGCATCCAGTCGCGACATCGTCTCGGTGACGAGCATCTGCAGGATCGCCTGGGCGCTCTCGGTGCCGTCGAGTTCATAGGTCGCCGGGAACAGGAAGCCCTCGAGCGTGGTGGCTTCGACAGGCAGGCCGTAGGCGCCGACATCCGCCGCCGCGGCCTGCACCTCCTCGAGCGGGATACCGGTGGTCTCGGCGATCACCTCGAGCGCGGTCGGCAGCACGATGCCCTCGCGCAGCAGCAGGCGGTCGGTCACCTTGTTCGCCGGATCCTGCAGCGCGGTCACCGCCGACTCCGCGCTCATCTGCTCCTGCAGGCGCCAGTTGCCCGGCAGGAATCCGACGTCGGGGTTGGCGACCAGATAGTCGTAGACCGCATCGAAGGTCATGGTCACACCAGAATCGTGCAGCGTCTGCGCCACGTCGGAGCCGATGTCGCCGGTGCGCACGGTCACGACGACCTCGGTGCCATTGCCGGCGCCCTCGTAGTCGGTCGGCAGCGGGATGCCGAGCAGGTCGCGCACCTGCTCGTTGTAGTTGAACCAGCCGTACGCGGCCACACCGCCCGCTCCCCCGACGATGATCACGATGGGCAGCAGGATCTTCAGCCAGAGGAACCGGCGCTTCTTCTTCGGCTTGCCGGTCATGTACGTGAACGTCTCGTCGGCCGGCGCTCGACGACGGCCCTCATTGGCGCGCGCTTCGCGACGGCTGGCCGGCGGCGCGTCCGCTGCCGAACCCGACTGCTGCGGTTGCTGTGCCGGCGGTGCGGGCTGCTGCGGGCTCGGGTCGGGATTGAAGATGTCTTCCCAGCTCGGGTCGTTCGCCATTGTCAGGATCCTCCGTGCGGGTCGACGCTGCCTGCTTCGACGATGGTGCCGGGCGGTGATCCCGCCGAGCGCTCGAAGTCGAGGGCGTGTTGCAGAATTATAACGGCGGCCACCTGATCGACCACCGAGCGGGAGTTCTTGGCGTTTCGCCCGGATGCCCGCAGTGCGGCATTCGCGGAGACCGTCGAGAGCCGTTCATCCACCAGTCGCACCGGCGCACCCTGAACCAGGGCGATGGACCGCGCGAACTCGCGGGCATCGCCGGTGGACGCCGTATCGCGGCCCGAGAGAGCGATCGGCAGACCGACCACGATCTCCGTCGCGGTGTACTCCACCGAGAGCTCGGCGATGCGTGCCAGGTCACCCGGTCCGCGCCGCACCGTCTCGACCGGCAGCGCGAGCATCCCGTGCCCGTCGCTGCGGGCCACCCCGATTCGCGCGGTTCCGACATCGATGCCGAGCCGGACTCCGGGTCGCACGTCAGCCCGCTACGGCCGCTGAGATCGCCTCGAGCGCGGCGGGGATCGCGCCGACATCGGCGCCGCCACCCTGCGCGAGGTCATCCTTGCCCCCACCACCGCCGCCGAGTACCCCGGCCGCGAGCTTGGCCAGCGCGCCGGCCTTGAGCCCGAGCGCGCGGGAGGCGTCGTTGGTCGCGACGATCACGGCGGGCTTGCCCGAGACATCCGCCGCCAGCGCGACGACCGCCGCGCCGGACCCCAGCCGTTCGCGCGTGCTCGTGACGAGGGAACGCAGGTCGTCGCCCGAGGTGAGCGCGCCGACGTGCTCCGCCACCAGGGTCACCGATCCGACGCTCCGCGCATTGGCGACGATCGCCGGCACCCGCTGCGACAGCTGCGCCGACTCGTACTCGGCGATCTTCCGCTCGGCCGCCTTCAGGTCGGCCACGAGCGAGGCGATGCGCTCCGGCAGCTGGTCGCGCGGCGTCTTCAGCGATCCGGTCAGCTCGGAGACGATCGCCCGCTCCGCCGCCAGGTCACGGAAGGCTTCGATGCCGACCAGCGACTCAATGCGTCGATTGGATGACCCGACCGACGACTCCCCCACGAGGTTGATGAGGCCGACCTCCGCCGACCGCGCCACGTGGGTGCCGGCACAGAGCTCGAGCGACCACGGGCCGCCGATCTCCACCACCCGCACGGTATCGCCGTACTTCTCGCTGAACAGGGCCATCGCACCGAGCGCCTTCGCCTCCGCCAGCGGCAGGATGCGCGTGGTCACCTCGAGGTTGTCGCGCACCGCGTTGTTGGCGACCTCCTCGATCTCGGTCTTGGTCGCGTGCGAGAGCGCCTGGTTCCACGAGAAGTCGAGTCGCATGTACCCGGCCTTGTTGTACGAGCCGGACTGGTGCGCCTCCGGGCCGAGGATCTGGCGGAGCGCAGCGTGCACGAGGTGGGTGGCCGAGTGCGCCTGGGTGGCGCCGCGGCGCCAGTCGGGGTCGACCAGGGTCGTCGCGGCGTCGCCGACGCCGACCTCGCCCGACGAGACCTGCACCTTGTGGCTGACCAACCCGCGCACCGGACGCTGCACGTCGAGTACTTCGAGCTCGAACCCGCTGCCCACTATGGTGCCCGCATCGGCCTCCTGGCCGCCGGATTCCGGGTATAGGGACGTCTCGGCGAGAATGACTTCGGCGATCTGGCCGGAGGTCGCCCGGGTCACCGACTCGCCGTCGACGATCAGGCCGAGGATCGTGCTCTCGGTCGTCAGGTAGTCGTACCCGGTGAAGACCGTCTCGCCCTGCGCGCGGAACGCGCTGTAGACGGAGAGGTCGGCGAGATGCTGCTTCTTCGACTTCGCGTCGGCCTTCGCGAGGGTGCGCTGGTGGTTCATGAGGCTGTCAAACCCGTCGCGGTCGATCGAGAGCCCCGCCTCCTCCGCGATCTCCAGCGTCAGGTCGATCGGGAAGCCGTAGGTGTCGTGCAGCAGGAACGCGGTATCGGTGGGCAGCTGGCTCGCGCCGGCCTGCTCGGTGCGAGAGATTGCGACATCCAGGATGCTCGTGCCGCTCGCCAGCGTGCGCAGGAAGGTCTCCTCCTCCGCGAGTGCGAGCCGTGAGATGCGGTCGAAGTCGGTCGACACCTCGGGGTACTGCGTCTTCATCGCATCGCGCGACGCCGGGAAGAGCTCGCTGAACGTCGCATCCTCGACCCCCAGGAGCCGCATCGAGCGCACGGTGCGGCGCAGCAGACGCCGCAGGATGTAGCCGCGGCCCTCGTTGGCGGGCGTCACCCCGTCAGACATGAGCATCAGGCTGGAGCGCACGTGGTCCGCGATGACGCGCATGCGCACGTCATCTTCGTGGTTCGCGCCGTAGCGACGCTTCGACAGCTCGGCCGCCTTGTCGAGCACAGGGCGCACCTGGTCGATCTCGTAGAGGTTGTCAACGCCCTGCTTGAGGAAGGCGACGCGCTCCATCCCCATGCCGGTGTCGATGTTCTTCTTCGGCAGTTCGCCCAGGATCTCGAAGTTCTTGCCGCTGCCCTCGCCGCGGAGGTACTGCATGAAGACGAGGTTCCAGATCTCCACGTACCGGTCGTCGTCCGTCGCCGGCCCGCCGTCGATGCCGTACGCGGGGCCGCGATCGAAGAAGATCTCCGAGCAGGGTCCGGCGGGGCCGGGCTGGCCGGTTGACCAGTAGTTCGTGTCCATGTCGAGGCGCTGGATCCGGTCATCCGGGAGCCCCGCCGTCTTCTTCCAGAAGTTCACCGCGTCATCGTCGTCCTTGTAGACGGTGACCCAGAGGTCCTTCTCGTCGAAGCCGAGCCCGCCGCTGCTCTCGCTACTGGTCAGCAACTCCCAGGCGTATTCGATCGCCTGCTCCTTGAAGTAGTCGCCGAAGCTGAAGTTGCCGTTCATCTGGAAGAAGGTGCCGTGTCGCGGCGTCTTGCCAACCTCCTCGATGTCGAGGGTGCGGATGCACTTCTGCACGCTCGTGGCGCGGGGGTACGGCGCGGGAACGAGCCCCGTGAGGTAGGGCACGAACGGCACCATGCCGGCCACGGTGAACAGCAGCGTGGGGTCGTCACTGACGAGCGACGCGGAGGGCACGATCGTGTGCCCCCGGTCGCCGAAGAAGTTCAGCCAGCGGTTCTGGATGTCTGCGGTGTACATGGGTGTCCCCGGGTTCGTAGTACTGGCGGGCGTGACCCGGTGATCGAGCGGATCGAGAGCGAGCGGCCGAGCTAGCGGCTGCGGAGATCCGCGATGACGTCTTCGGCCTCGGCGACCGCGGCACGCAGCTCGGCCTCGCGAGCCTTGTAGCCATCGATCACGGCCGAGCCGAACTCGCGCGCTTTGCTGTCGACGTCGGCGAAGAACTTCTGGCCCGACGGGCTCTTCGAAACCTGGTGTGCGGCGACGAAACCGGCGGCGGCGCCGATAGCCAGGAGAAGAATGCTCTTCATGGATGCTCCTTGGTGAGTATCGATGGGTGGGTCAAGACAATTCAGCTTACTTCTTGGGGGTGCTCTCGCCGCGGCGCGAGCCGAGGATCGCCGCGCGAACACCCGCGGAGAAACTTGCGATCCTGATCAGCGGTCGGCCCACCGTAGCCGTGACGAGCGCCACGAGGGCGGCAACGTTGCCGGTCGCCTCCTCGACGCTCGAGGTGATCGCGTCGACCCGGGCGATCTGCTTGTTGGTCTCGCTGATCGTCGTAGTGGCCTCTTCGAGCATCGGGGTCACATTGTCGCTGAGGCCACGGATCGCGGTGCTCGTCTCGTCGAACACCCTGCCGAGCTTCACCAGCGGTATGGCCAGCAGACCCACCAGAACAGCGAACACGCCCGCCGCGATGAGTCCTGCGATGTCTCCACCGGTCATGATGCCCGCCTCTCGTATAGGCAACCGAGCCTACCGACTCGGGCGTTGGCGTGAACGCTGCCGGGGACGACGAAGGGGCCGCGGCGAATGCCACGGCCCCTTCGGTGAAACGACGATCAGCGAGCGGCGTAGTACTCCACGACCAGCTGCACTTCGCAGGTCACGGGCACTTCGGCGCGCTTCGGGCGACGCACGAGGCGCGCCTGCAGCTTGTCGATCTCGACCTCGAGGTAGCCCGGGGTCTTCGGGAGCACGTCGACGTGTCCACCGGCGGCGGCGACCTGGAAGATCTCCATGGCCTCGCTCTTCGGCTTCACGTGAACGAGCTGGCCCGGCTTCACGCGGAACGACGGGCGGTCGACGAGCTGGCCGTCGACCAGGATGTGGCGGTGCACGATCATCTGGCGCGACTGGGCGGTGGTGCGGGCGATCGCGGAACGCACGAGGATCGCGTCGAGACGCATCTCGAGCTGCTCGACCAGGTTCTCACCGGTCAGGCCGGCGGCCTTGCGGGCCTCCTCGAACTGGATCTTCAGCTGGGCCTCGCGGATGCCGTACTGGGCGCGCAGGCGCTGCTTCTCGCGAAGACGGACGGCGTAGTC